>Ga0114129_10000412_pt1 | contig 50533 bp, 46 predicted proteins | sample RhiMetdeltSRZDD1_FD_80071 | JGI IMG/M metagenome (GOLD analysis project Ga0114129, IMG submission 80071) | Populus rhizosphere microbial communities from Tennessee, USA - Rhizosphere MetaG P. deltoides SRZDD1 (version 2) (version 2) | ecosystem: Host-associated > Plants > Roots > Rhizosphere >...
CCCTCCTTTGCAAGGAGGGGAATTCGGCTGCCCCCAAAATCGCCGGCAGTTCATTCAAACTTCTCAGTTAGTGGCCACAAGGTCCCGATAACTGATCAGATGAACATCGGCATTGTTGATCAGACCGCGGACTTGCGGGCAGGTTAGCATTTCCAGCTCACGTTCTCGTTGAGTTCGTAACCGGGTTGGTATTTTCGATAGCGCCTCGTCCACATACCCCGGGTGGCACATCACCTCGTTCACCCCCGGAGTCAAGTGATCGATAATATCTGCAAATGCCTGCAAGTCCAGAAAACCGGTTTCAGCGATGCCATAGAATCGATCCGGACCTGCCATAGGGAGAATTGGGTTTTTACGCCAAGAGAGCCGCCACAAGCTGCTCGCACTTACGCCTAGGACGTATTGCTTGAGGATCGCCGATCTCGACTTAGAGTTTCGAGCAAGCAGTGAGCCCAGCCGCGGCGTGACGGTAGCCATCGAGCGAATCGCCCGAATTCCGTAAGTGGGCGCCAGCCGCCTAACGATATCGAGAACCTGCGGTATCACGTGTACATGTTTGTGGCCATCGACATGTGAAATGGCCAATCCCGTTCCAAGTGCTTTTTCGATCTGCTCACGAATTGCTTTTTCGAGAGCTCCCGTGCTGATCTTGCCCTGTGCCAGTTGTCGAACGAGCTGCATCGGACGGTGAGTGAGATTCAAATGCAGCCCGAGATCCAACCCCGGATTCCGGTGTGCCAATGCAACGGCGGATTCGAAAGCCCCTCCATTGACCATCAGGCTGGCGCTCGTTACAACTCCATTGCGATGGGCCTGCACGATGCCCTCATTTATTTTTTCCGTAAGGCCGAAGTCGTCCGCAGTGACGATCAGTTGCTTTTTCACACTGGGCGCAGCTTTCCGTTCACGACCTCAAACTTGATCCCTCGCCACAGCACCCGCCGCCCCATGTAGCAAGTAATCCAGATGAGTGGCGCGATGAAATCTCGAATCGGGAGTAGCCAGAGTTGCCGCAACCTGGGATGTTCGCGGAGAACAGCGACTTGAGTCACAAGCGTCACGGCGTATCTGACGATCAGCACGCTAGCGAACAAAACCCAAGCCCACTCGGCGCCGCGGGCCGCAAACAACGTAAGCAGGCTCCAGGGTAAAACAAAAGTGAAAATGAGTCCCGCATAACCTCCAGGGCGCGAACTGCGTATGGTGCGAGCCCAGCGAAGTTGGTGCTGAATGAACCCGGACCAGGAGTAGGCAGGTATCCAGTGATCGACGATGCAGTCGGCCACTTCGATGCGTTTTCCCGCTTGTGCCGTGCGATTCCCTATTTCGTAGTCGTCGGCCAGATAGTCCGACAACGGCCGCAGGCCGCCAATGTCCTCCAAGGTTTGGCGCGCAAACGCCAGGGTCGAGCCCAGAGCAAAGTGAAGTCCGGACTCGAGCCGGCGGGCACATAAAACACCCGGCACGAAATCTGACGCAATACTGATGGATTCAAGGTGAGCGAGTGTGCTTTCTCCAGGTATCGCCCGATAGAAACAGGTGACCATGCCTGTCGATGCGTCCGCGAGAGGCGAAATGACCCGGCGAAGATAATCGGACGGGACACTGACATCGCTGTCGTTGATCAACAGAAAATCGTGTTTTGCGGCCGGCACCATTTGAATCAGACTGCTGATCTTCCGATTTGTTCCCAACGACAACGGACAAACCACGAGTTTCATCGAAATCTGGGGGAACTCTGCCATCAGCCGATGAACGATAGGAACAATCGCATCGTTCGGATCTGAAATGCCGAAAATAATCTCGAATGCTGGATAATCCTGCAGACAATGGCTCCGCAGACTCTCATACGCGTACGGATCGACTCCGCACAACGGCTTCAATACAGAGATCTTTGGCGTGAATCCGTCATTGCTCTTTTTGACAACCCGCCAGCGGAAAGTTGCGCTACTCCACAGGGCAAGCAAGGAGTACAGGATTCCGCATGCCGTGGCAACAAGCGGAATCGCAACTGAGGCAGAACTCCACATTCCTCAGCTCACAGAGAGAAGAGCGGCGCCTGCGCACACAAGGAGAATGCCTGTCCACCGGATCGGCGTGACTTTTTCGTGCAGCAGCAGCCGCGCGCCGAAAGCACTGACCACATAGCTCAATGCGGTTGCTGGAACAACCAGGCTCGCGTCAGCCCACGACAGCAGAGCCAGCAAGGCAAAGAAAGCGATCGCCATAAGGCCAATGCCGGCCCACATCGAGGGCAGTCGAAAGGCGCGTCCCAACGTTGGCAGGAGAACAGCCGGTCTGAAACTCGTCACTTCGCCGATACGTTTCATGGTATGTGCGACGCAAATGTCTCCTGCTGCGCCCGTGAGCACAACGAGTCCAACGAAAGAAACCACACGCACGTTTAGTCTCCCACGGTTCGCGTACGAGTTCCGCTCACAAGTGCAACACCGGCACAGATGAACAGCACGCCTAGCCAGCGTACAGGCGAAATGATTTCCCCGAGCAACAAATAACTCAGGACGGCAACCAAGGCGTACCCTATTGCCGATACGGGTTGAACAAAAGTGAAATCGGCCCAGGACAGAAGCAGCAAATAACAGACGAGGAAAAGGAGATTGCTTCCCACCCCCAGCCAGATCGGTGCAGCCGTGAACGTCTTCAGAAATACGAGCGCCAGCGCCGCCGGAGAATAATCAACGATTGCGCCAACCTGCTTCATTCCCCTACTCAGCAGCACATTTCCAAGGGAACCGAATAGGACCATGGATGCAAGCAGTGAATAGGTCTTCAGTTTACTACCGTCAGGACGCAACTTTCGCGGCTTTCTTTCGGGCGTACTTCCAGCGATCCGAGCGAACGCGCAGATATTCGACGGTCTCTTCGTAAAGACGCCGGCGCTCGCTGGCATCCCACAAGGCCTCGCGTACGATACGCCACGCGACACGAGGGCGGAAGTAATACGAATCGTAGAATCTGTTAACAGCAGCCATCATTTCTTCGCGCGGAAGGCCGGGGTATTCGATATGGGGAAGCTGATGTCCGCCAAGGTCGGCCACCGCTTCCGACGCCATGTAGTTGTGTCCTGCAAGCTGGTCGTACAATTCCGTGCCGGCGTATGCATGAGCAATCGATACCTGGATCGTTTCGACATCGAGCTCTTTGGCGAAATCGAGTGTGCGTTGGATGGTTTCCTTTGTCTCGCCCGGTAAACCAATAATGAAATCGCCGTGGATCCGAATGCCGACTTTCTTGCAGTTCTTCGTGAATTCCCGAGCCTGTTCGACGGTAGCACCCTTCTTGATCGTCTTGAGGATTTGGGGATCGCCGGACTCGTACCCGACGATGAACAACCTCGCGCCCGCGTCGGCCATCGCCTTAAGTGTTTCATAATCGCTGTTCACACGGGCCGTGCACGACCATCGAAAGCCCAGAGGCTTGAACTTCGAACAGATGTCCAAAACGCGTTCCTTGCGAATGTTGAACGTATCATCGTCGAAAAAGAATTCCTTCGATTGGGGAAACAACTGAAGCGCCTGACGCACTTCGCGCGCGACATTCTCGCTCGAACGAACACGCCATGCATGACCCGATAACGTTTGGGGCCACAGACAGAAAGTACACAGGGCAGGGCATCCACGGGACGTGTAAAACGCAACAAAGGGATGAAGCAAAAATGGAACGTTGTAGTTCTCGATCACGAGGTCACGCTTGTAAACCTCGGTGGCGAAGGGAAGTTTGTCCAGGTCGGCCGTTTGCAATTGCGGCCGCGACGGATTCAGGCGCACCTTGCCGTTTTCGATGAAGCCTGCGCCTGCGATCTGAGCCAGCGGTTTGCCTTCCGCGAACTCCACTACCGCATGATCGAACTCCCCACTCACGATGAAGTCGATTTCCGGGTTATCCAGGAGGCAAGTCGGCTTGATCTGCACATGAGGGCCCACGAAGGCGACCTTCAGATCGGGTTTCACTGCCTTCATTTTTCGAACCATCGCGACGTCATTTGCAAATCCGACAGTCGAGGTGAACAGGACAAGGAACTCATAATCCCGTACGATCTCGATAGTCTGCTCCGGCGTTATGTGATGCGACGGTGCATCCAGCAACCGGCTTCCGGGTAACATTCCCGCGGGATAGCTGAGCCATACGGGGTACCAAAAGGATTCAATCTCACGAGTCGCCGGCCAACGCGAACTCGCACCACCGTCAAAGTTCTTAAAGCTTGGAGGATTCAGTAGAAGGGTTTTCATTAGGGATTGCATAAGCGTTCTATTGTACTTACGAATTAAACGAGGACGGAGGAAATTCGCGGCCACCTTCATCGACAACCCCAACAGGTTGGGGTGTCGATGAAGCGCCATCGAATTCCGGCTACTGAAGTAGCTTGCCTAGATCACCGGTCATATTCAGCAGGTCCAGCTGCGCTTTCTGGCGGTCGTACTCGACGTCGAGAAAGGCAACCCACTTGTCGCTTTCATCTAACCTGGCGCGCTCGACATCGCGAAGATTGGAGCGGCCCTCCTGAAATCCGGCTTGTACCACCTGAAGGCTTTCTTGCGCGAACTGTAGCTCGAGCCGCGCGACTTCGCGTGTAGCCTGCAGCTCGCGTAACTTCTGGTACTGACGGCTGACCTCGAGTTCGAGATTCTGCCGTTTGGTGTGCAGCTCGCTCTCGGCTGTGCTGAGTTCACTCTTGGCCAACGCAACATTGGCGGACCTTTGAGCGCTGAACAGCGGGATTTTGACTTGAACGCCAATATTGAAGTTATTTCGTTGGAACTGGCGGAAGTAGTCTTCGAAGTTGTTGCAGTGGCAGAAAAGGCTGTATTCGCCTACGACGTCGACTGTAGGCCACTTCGTGTTGACTTGTCCCGTCAGGAGATGTTCTCTCGCTCGGCGCTCATACTCGCTCTGACGCAAGTCCAAGTTCGCGGTAACCGCGCGATCGATCACGTCGCGTTCGCGTTCGTCCGTTGCCAAGGCGAGTTGATCCGTGGCCACTTCGATGCGTCTGTCCGGAGGCAGCCCCAGCAACGACGCGAGTTGGCGTTGCAGCGCGCTATCGCGCGTCTCCAGCTGAACGATACGCTGCTCGGTTCGTGCGGCTGCGAGCTCCGCCCGTGTAACTTCGATCTTTAATTCGAGACCTGCATCGCTCCGCTGGCGAGTAAATTCGAGAATTCGCCCGTTACTTTGACGCTGGCTTCTCATCAGCTCCAGAGCATGGCGGACCTTTCCGAGTTCGAGATATGCCGAGCTCGATTGAAGCATGACGGAGTTTCGCGCCTTTTCCAATTCGAGCCGTTGGAGTTCCCTGCGTTCTTCCGCAGCGCGCACCTGAGCGCTCTGAAGCGGGTTGAAAACCGTTTGCACATACGAAAGATTCACGATTGATGGCGCAACTCCGCTTGGAGTCTGCGGAAAGCCGTAGGTGTATGCAGCTCCCGATCCCGTATATAAGTTCGGTTGGAACGCCGCACGCATGACGGCTACATTTCTTGCCGCAACCTCATGGCGCCGTTCCGCAAGCGTGACCTCCGGGCTATTCCGCAACGCCCCATCTACTGCTTCTTTTAGCGTGAACGTTTGTGCCACTTGAGCGGCAACGCGTAATGGTGCTGCGAACCACACTGACACCAGCAGGAGACAGGCAATCCAATTGTTTTTATTCATAACGCAAGGCTTCCGTCGGTTGAAGTTTGGCCGCGCGGCTGGCAGGCAGGTAACCGAAGACGATACCGGTCATGCACGAAACCGCAAAGGCCACAACGATTGAAACACCGGAAATAGGAATCGTCAGGCCTTCAGGAATAAACGGGCGAATTATGAAAGGAATACTGATCGCGATGAGAATTCCCAGCACTGCGCCGGTGGCACTGATGATCAAAGCTTCGAGCAGGAACTGATAAAGAATTTCACGTTTTTCTGCGCCTATTGCTTTCCGCACGCCGATCTCGCGCGTGCGCTGAGTAACGGTCACAAGCATGATGTTCATGATGCCGACACCGCTGATGAGAAGCGTAACCGAACCAACTGACAACAGAACCACGCTGACCGCGATTGAAATATTGCGCGCTGCCTCGAGGATTGCAGTGAGGTTTTGCACATTGTACAGGGCACCTGAGCGATGACGGCTTCTGAGAAGCTGTTCCACTTGCGCCGTAACCGCCGGTACGCTTTCCGGGCGCGAGGCCTGCGCGTAGAAAACCTTAACCGTATCAGTGCCGGCGTAACTCTTCAACAAACTGAACGGCACGATAGCGGACTCTCGCGCAATCTCCGATTGTCCGAAGGTTGCGACGCGTTCCTTGAAAACACCAATGATAGTGAACTTGAGCTCACCGACTCGAATATCTTGACCAACGGGGTTTACGCCCGGGAAAACGGCGCGAGCGAGGTCCTCAGTTATAAGGCAGGTTTTGCCGTGAGACTGCATGTCCGCAGCATCGAAGTATCGGCCGGTGACTACAAGGAGGTTGCGTATTTTTTGGAAGCCTTCCGTGACAGCGACCAGTGTCACAGGTCTTTCAACTCCTCCGGCCACAACCGCCATCGGTAAATCGCGCGTTCCCGCCGTCTCAACGACGTCGGGGATTTCGCGTCGTGCCGCTTCAAGGTCCGCCAGAGTCATCTCATCCGCCAACGATGTCGCCTGAGTACCGGTTCTTCGGAGTTCGGCATAGATTATGTTTGAGCCGACTCCTTCAATTTGCCCAACGATGTACTCTCGCCCAGCCAAGGAAATCGTGACGACCATAACGATACAAGCGCTCCCGATCACGACGCCCAGCATCGTCAGGAAGGCTTTGATTTTGTTGGCGCGCAGCGCGTCGATGGAGATTTTCCAGATCTCGCTATGAAACATTAATTAGAGGTTCGGCGGAGCCATTCCGTAGCCGAACGATGAGAAGGATAGTCGCTGCGTTCCGGGACAGAGATGTATGCCTGCAGGAGTTTCGCGGCCGTTGGAAGCTCCGACTGGCGCAGTACCAAGACAACAGCACGATAGTAGTTGAGCCGCGGATCCTGCGGCCCGATCTGTGATGCGGCATTGATCACCCGCTCGAGATTGTTCGCGTCGTTGCGCCCGGTGAAGTAATCGGCCGCTTCCATGTACGCATCCAGGTTCTGCGGGTGCTGGCCAATGAGAGAAACATACTCAGCTTCCGCAGCCTTCCATTGCTTATCGGTAGCGAGATAAGCGGCGCGAGCCATCTTGCCCTGAATCGGATCGATAGCGGCAATCGCGTCGATTTGTTGACGTGCCTTGTCTTTGTCTCCCCCGACAATCCAGGGTGCTTCGACGCAGTACTGCATCAAATCACGCCGTGCCGCGATGTCGCCGGGCGCCAGACGAACTGCGGTTTCGAATGCCTGCTTCACTTTTCGCGCCAGGAAAAAACTGCGGCTTTGTTCGGCTTTGGCCCCGTACGCACGGCCCAACCACCGATTGTATTCCGCATTTTTCGGATCGAGCTTCACCGCCGTTTCGCTCTCGCTGATAGCTCTGTCGTAGTCACGCAGCTCATAATTTGACCGGGCACTCCAATAATGCAACGGTGCGTCGTTGGGGGACTTTGCGAGTGCCGTTGAGAGCGTATCTAGAGCTGCCTTGTAGTTTCCGGCGTCGAACTGAGACTGGGCAGTTTGAATGGTCGCCTCATTCAGTAAGAGTGCAAATAGTAAAGTTACCAAGATCATTTTCGTCCCAGCTCGGTTACCGCTAATCCTTCCTGCAGATCGGCATTTCCTTGTATAGCGACCAGGTCGTTTTCGCTGAGGCCACTCACGACTTCATAGTCGGCAAGAGTTGAAATTCCGACTGTGATGTCACGCTTGCGCAGTCGTCGATCCTCGACAACGAATACATACCGTTTGTTGCCTTCGCTGCGAACCACCGCGCGAGGGATCGTGAGCACATTTTGACTGCTGGCAGTTCGAATTCGAACATTCACGTTTGTGTTCGGCAACAATTCCGATCCCTCGTTCTCGACGGAGCACAGCACTTCGCCCACATTGCGGGATCCACGCGTGACGATCGCTTTGGGAAGTTGCTGTACTTTGCCCGCCCATACCCGACTCGGCAGCGCATCCCACGTGATTTCGACGGCTTGACCTTCTTTGAGTGAGCCGAGGTCCGGCTCATCAACAAAAACGCGGACGCGCACACGCTTGAGGTCCGCAATTTCGGCAAGCACGTCACCAGCGTGAACTAAGCCCTCAGCTCGAACCGGCAACGCGTAAACCGTGCCGCTTACCGGCGCCACGATGCGTTCGGAACTCACCTTTTGTTCGAGAGAATCGATCGCATTTTTAGCCTCTTCCGATCGAAGCCCGGCTCGTTCGGCCTGAGTCTTCGATCGCTGGCTCAATTCGTTCTTTTTCTGCTCGATGTAGCGTTTGTCGCCTTCTGCCTTTTCTAGCGCATTGCGGTTCTGATCCACTTCTTGTTTCGTCGCAGCCTGTTTCGCATATAGGCGTTGAAGCACTTCGCCCTCGCGCTTAAGCCTCGCGATCTCCGCGTTGGCATTCACCAAATCGTTTTCCAATTCGGCCACTTCGGCCGGAGGTCCGCCCCTCATGGCCCACTGGCGCTCCTCCTGGGCAGCCATGAGTTGTTCTCTCATGTGCGCGAGTTCACTCTTAGATTCAGAGGCATCGAGCCGGAATAGCGTTTCCCCGGCCTTCACGGTCTGGCCTTCCCTGACCGCCACCTTTTCGATACGCGTGGTTAGCTGCGACTGGATAATTTGCGGCTCAACCGGCTCAACTTTGCCGTTGCTGCTGGTCCAGGCGATCAATTCCTGGCGTGCGGGGTGTGCCGTCGACACAGTAACACTTCGATCCCTCCCTGAACCGGCGGCGGCTACAAATACCACCACACCGATCACTGCGATAAGAAGAAGGATCCAAATCGTTTTTGGAACGGTTGCCCGCATAAAATAAACCAAATATTAACACCTACAACGAAACGAACTGCAGGCCCCGATCTTTCCAGCGGGGTAGCCAGTATTCAAGCGCCTGCAGCATATGGCCCCGATCAGCATTAGACGTGCGATGATCGCCATCGTGAAGCAGGACGATATCTCCACACTGTGTTTTCCGTAATCGGTGCTGCATGCGGCCGGTAGGCTTCGGATTCCAGTCGTTCCCGTTGACCGTCCACATCACGATCTTCGAGAAGCCGGCCGTGCGCGCTGCCGAGGCAAAGTGTGGCCCACGGAACCCAAAGGGCGGGCGGACGCACGCTGTACGGGAACCTGTGGCATTGAAAATCGTCTCCTCGCAACGGTTCAATTGGTCCAGGATACGGTTGGGACCCCAGAACACCAAGCTGGGGTGATCGTATGTATGGTTACCAAGCGCATGTTTGGCGGCGTGAATCTCAGCCGCGAGACGCGGATGTTCCCGTACATACTTGCCGAGAAGAAAGAACGTTGCCGGAACCTGATGTTTTTCCAGAATTGAAAGAAGACGTGGCGTAACGGCGGGGTTTGGTCCGTCATCGAATGTCAATGCGCAAGCGGTACCCGCTGTACGGATCGTGGGCCCGAATAATTGCGATCGAGGGTGGAAAGCTCCCCACGCACACGCCCCGGCTCCCGCGGCAGCTGGAATAATTACGCCCCAAGCATTCACGCCATTATTTTGGGCGTGTTGCCCAACTCCCGCAACCCTTTCCCCCGTGCTCCGACGCTCAGCCGCGCGCGAGCCAGCGCACCAGGCCGGTTGTCGGGAGCTCGGGGCGAAGGATAGAGGCCGGACGGCCCTCCATCGCGATGATGGTTTCGGCGGCCTGATATCCGCTCCGGACCGCGCTTTCCATGGTTGCGGGCCATCCGGTTTGTATCCAATCCCCGGCGAGGAGTAGATTCGCAATGGACGTTTTCGGTCCGGGTCGCCAGACATCGCATCCTGGCTCCGGTGAAAAGGTGGCCGCCTTTTCACGTATGACGACGGACCGAATCAGCTTTGCGTCACGAACGACCGGGATCAGTCCACCGAGCTCCTTCACACACAAAGCCACAATTTCCTGCTGCGTTTGTTCGGCCAAATCGTGAGACGCGCTGATTACGATCTGAAGATATTGTCCGGTTTCGGTTTCGTCCCGCCCACACAACAGTGTTTTGTTGAAAACCCATTGGATCGTCTGATCGACCGAAGTTACAAACGGCTCGGAGATCACTTTGCGATCGAACCACAAATGCACGCCAGTGATCGGGGAAACACGAAGATTGTGCAGTCTGCAGAACGGTTCCTGGGCCCTTGCGTTCCCCGGGAGTATGTTCAGCAAACGATCGAACGTCAGTGCCGAAACGTAATAGTCTGCGTTTGAAATTTTTCCGTTATCCAGACGGACACCGCTGGCCCCAGACTGCGACAGTTGTATTTCCGCAACACCGCAGCGAGTGAAAACCTGACCTCCGTTTTGACCGATGCGTTCACCGCTCGAAGCGTAAAGATCCGCGAGGGGAATCGATGGTATTCCGACCACAAAACCGATGCTATTCGCAAGAAACGCCTTCCAAAAAACTGCGATCCCATAGCTGCTGTCGATCCGTTCTAATTCTTCGTTCAAGGCGCTGACCAGCACTGTTCTCCAAAACCGATCGATGGCCCTTTGTGTTTGGTGTTGCTTTCTCAGGAAATCCAACATGCTCAGCCCAGCCGCTAGTTTGCTCGTCCCGCGGCCGGCCAGAATGTGAAGCATTGCGCGTGCAATGCCCCGTTTGTCTTTCCAATTCAGCAATGGAAACCTTGCGAAAGAAGGCAGGAAGTGCAAGGGCGCAGGCAATCCCGAAGCCCTCAGGCGCGCCCGCCGGCCGCTTGAGTCCGAAAACAGCAACGAGTCGTGGAAGCGGATTTTGTCGCCAACACCAATGCGTGAATAAAAGTCTTCAAGATTTGTACAACATCGAAGCGTCACGTGTTGACAGTTATCGATATGCTCACCGCTGGGAAGAATATAGGACGTGGCGCGTCCACCCAAACGTGGGCCTTTCTCGAATAAGGAGATGCGGAACCCGGCATCGGCCAGCGCTACGGATGCTGAGAGTCCAGCCAGGCCGCCACCGATGACAATTACGTGTGGCGCGGGCACAATCCGGGCTTCCAAAGGCCTGCACCGGCTCGAAGCATGATCCAGGCTTTCTCGAGGTTCGATAAGCCGGGGTGCGGCTTGGCAAGGACGTCGTAGTGGATGGCTTCGATTTTAGCGAGAATGCCGCTGTAAATCCGGATCAGGGTCCAGAGCGAAGCGCGACTGTCCGCGCTGACCATATCGAGTAACCGGACTCCTTGTTCATAAAGTTGCCATGCCCGGTCCGCTTCGAAACGCATCAGCCGAACGAATCTAGAGCTGGCGGCCGAACCCGACAGATCTTTGTCCGTGCATTCAAACCGGGCCAGGTCCTCCAGCGGAAGATAAATGCGTCCCATTGCGAAGTCTTCTGCGACATCCCTCAAAATATTGGTCACCTGAAACGCAATTCCCAGCTTCGGTGCGAGTTCCAAAGCTGCGGGATCCTTGAAGCCAAATACGCGGACACAACACAAACCGACCGTGCCTGCCACGCAATAGCAATAGCGGGTGAGATCTTCGAAAGTCGTGTAAGCGCGAATGCCGAGGTCCATCTCGGTACCCGTCACCAAATCGTGAAAGTACTCAGCGGGTATTCCGTATTGCTCGACCGTGTGATGGAACGCCGGTAGCATTTGGCTGCCGTTGTAATTTCCTTCGAGCGCCCGATCCAGAATTTCGCGCCACTTTCTCAAAGCGTCAGCTTTGTCGGCGACTCCGGCATCCGAATCGGAAATATCGTCAGCGTGCCGCATGAAGGCATAGAGAGCGCAAAGAGCATCACGTTTCGCAGCAGGCAGCAACGCAAAACCGTAATAAAAATTACGCGCCGCGGCCCACGCGAGGTTCCGACAGTGCTCGTACGATGCTGCCAATTCCGTACCGTTTGGCATACGTTTGGGTAAGAATCCGAAACTTCGCCACGTTGCTCAACGTGGGCCTGTGTTGCAAAGTGTTGTAGCCAATCGATTCGATTGCGTCAAGGACCGACAAGCCGCCCCGGCTGAATAGTTCGATATCAACGCCTACTTCACTCGAGAGAGTGTCGATCAGCGGGAGTCCTCGTTCAAACAGTTGACGTGTGCGGGCAATCAGCACGCGCATCAGAGCTGCATAGCGTTGATCGAACTGTCGCGAGAACAAGTCCGCTTCCGTGAGTCCATGTGTGGCCAACGCGTCCAGCGGAATATAGACGCGATCTTTATCAAGGTCCCGCGCGACATCCTGCCAGAAATTCGCCAACTGCAAAGCAGTGCACGTGAAATCGGACAACCTTTGGCGTTCCGCGTCGCGATAACTGCTCAGGTAGAGTACAAGCCGTCCGACGGGGTTCGCGGAATAGCGACAGTATTCCATCAGAGATTCCCAATCGGAATGCCGATGCACCGTTTGGTCGAGCCGGAATGCTTTCAACAAATCCGAGAACGGCTGAATCGGAATATCGAAACGTCGTATTGTTTCGCCAAGAGCGATAAAGACAGGGTGCGTTGCGGAACCGGCATAGCATTGCTGTAGCTCGCGGTCCCACCAATCCAGCAGTTCCAGAGCCTTGTTGGGATCCGGTATTTCATCCCCGAGATCATCGGCCCAACGGCAGTAAGCGTAAACGTTATAGAAGTGCTACCGCATTTGACGGGGAAGGAGAAAGCTCGCAACCGTAAAGTTTTCGTAGTGATGTTTCGCGAGCCACCGCGTGTATTCTTGCGCCTGCTGAAGAGACGCTCCCAAAGGGGGCAGTCGCTTGGCGATTTCCAGATCTATCATTGGATTGGTGTCACATAAATTCAGGGCAGTACAGCGATCTTCAGTTGGCCGTTGCGATTCTTCATGTGTTCGAAGACTCCGGGAAGGTCGGCCAAGCGGGCCTCACCCGTCACGAAATCCTGCGCCGAAACATCACGGCTTGCAAGCAATTGGAGAGCTTCTCGTATGAATCGTGGGGTGTGGTGAAAACTCGATTTGATCGTGATCTCCGAATAATGGAGGGCCGATGACTCGAATTCCACCTTTGTCCCTCGAGGGCAACCTCCAAACAGGTTCACGGTACCTCCGCATCGGACCATTTGCAGCGCCCACTGCCAGGTTGTGGACGATCCGACGGCCTCGATGACAGCGTCAGCTCCTATGCTTTTATGCGTCAGTCGGCGCACAGCCGATATCGGATCGGCGACTTTCGAAACATCGAATACAGCCGAAGCGCCCAGACGTTCGGCATCTTTGACCGGGCCGCTACGCTTTCCGACTGCGATGACTTTGACGCCTCGGCGAGAAAGGACGCGAGTAAACTGCAGACCGATTGGACCGCAGCCGATAACCGCGACAGTGTCGCCGGTTTGGATTCCAGTCTCCTCGATCCCCCGCAACACACATGCCAACGGCTCAACCAGGGCGGCCTCGACAAAAGACAGGTGTTTCGGGATCTCCATGACATTTTCGCGGACGATGCGTGCCGGGATCAATGCGTACTCGGCATAAGCTCCATTGTTGAAGACGAGATCTTCACAGAGGTTCGCCTTATCTTTGCGGCAAAAGAAACACTCGTTGCACGGAGCGGAGTTCGCTGCGACCACCCGCAAACCACGTGGGAAGCGGTTTCGTACGGCTCCTCCCGCTTCAGCCACGATGCCCGCAAGCTCGTGTCCGAAAACGGCCGGCGGCGAAATCATGCGTGCGTGATAACCCTGCTTCCACACCTTGAAATCAGTTCCGCACGTGAGAGCCGCTTTGACGCGCACCAATAGATCTTCCGGACCAACCCTAGGAATCGCGACTTTCTCGATTTTTAAGTCTTCGCGGCCGTGTAGTACGGCCGCCATCATGTGTCCGTTGCGTTCTTCATTCACGGCAAGATCACCAGCTTGAGAGAATCATCCGCCGGTTGAGAAGCCATCGCGAAAGCCTGCTCGATAGCGTCCAATGGAAATCGATGAGAGATCAGTTCGCGAAACAATCCGCGGTTTTCGAATACGATTTGCGCCGATTGATCCTGGCAATCGATTGAAGCACTGTAGCTACCCAAAATCTCCTTCTCCTCAACGCCGACGGCCGCAGCGGTAAATTGAATTTGACTGACCGGGTCATTCTGCGCGAACAACAACACGCGTCCGCCTGGCCGCGCAATGTTCAATGCAAGCTGCGCGAGCTTCGCATCAGGCACAGCCAGCAAAACAGCATCCGCTCCAATGTCCCCTCGCAGCCGGCGAACTTCATCTGCGGCGTTGCCGGCCGCGGGATCGAAACACGCTTCTGCTCCAAAGCGAATGCTCATCAAACGACGCGCCCGCAGGGAATCACTGCTCAACACCGTCGCTCCCGCCATTCGGGCAAGAAAGGTGAGCAACAATCCTATGGGTCCCTGCCCGATGACAAATACCACCTCGGTGGGACGGATCCGGGCCTTTTGAATTGCCTTCAAACAGGTATTTACAGGTTCCACGAACGTCGCTTCTTCGAACGTCACGTGGGCAGGAATCGCAGCCATGCCCCTCTCGACAATGTGAGGCATGACCCGCACATACTGCGCGAAGCCCCCGCCATTAGGGTCAAAGCCGGCCGTCACGCCAGTCTTCTTGTATTGAGCGCATTGAGAGAACAACTGCCGGCTGCAGTAAAAGCAGGATCCACATGGAATGTGATGAAAACTGACTACGCGATCGCCGGCACGCCATCGGGTCACACCGATACCGGTTTTCACGATCGTCCCCGCTATTTCGTGGCCGAGAATTTGCGGTGGTCTCACAAGATTGTGCAGTACCTTTTTGACATCCGTTCCACATATCCCACACGCCGCAACGCGGATGAGCACTTCACCTGCATGAATTTCCGGGACCGGAACGGTCTCCCTTGCGATGTGCCCTGAGCCGCGGTAAACACCGGCATGCATTTCGCGAGGAATAGCGAACGTTTTGATGCCCGCGTCCGTCTGAGTGTCTGCGTTCATGTTGTCGCCACGCGATGCAGCGAAATTCGTACGCTTTCGTTGGTTGCAAGAAACTTCACGTAACGGTTCAGAAACCGTGCGAGATTGCGCGCCGCGCCCAAGCTATGAATGCCGAACCGCGTGAACTTTGCAAGCTGGCCCGGCTGGTTCGCCAGCTGTGCTAAAAGGTCCAGCCAGCGTACTTCGCCACGTCCATCAACAACCCGGTCGAAATCGATGGGCAGAGGTTCATCGGGTGAATCGGAAATCGCGCGCACCGCCACTGCAGGAATTCCTGCGCGGCGTGCTTCGGCGAGGACGTGATAGCTCTCCATGTCGACTGCATCCGCGATTTTTGCAAGCTTTAGCCTCTCGGCGGTCGCATTCACGATCGTTTTTGACGTGAAGAAGAGATTGACCGGATCTGCTCCGCAGCGAACGGCCGCTGCCACAAGAGGGCCATCGCTTGCGAGAATGGTCCGATTCGTCTCTTCGTTGACTGTTCTCGCCACAACGATGGAGCCCGGCTTGTACTGCCGCTTCAATCCGCCGGCGAAACCTGAGGCGATACAGAAATCCGCGGGGATCCCTAACATCTCGAGGAGTTCGTCTCGCGAGGAAACCATTCCGATTCCGGTCAACACCGCGTAGATCTCGGCTTCGGCGGTCTTCATTCGAAAGACTTGCGGCTTCGCCTTTTCGATCTGAGAAAAGCCAGAGCGCCGCCAGTTCGCGAACTCCGCTCTCACTGCAAAAGTGACTACTATCTTCATACGCTGGTGCCCCGCACAAATCGGGCATTCTTCGCCTGACCTTGACCCTTCGCACCAATACCGGCGGCCCGAACATACCCGTTTTCGATATACCAGCGCGCCGCGCGCTGGAGAGCGGCTTCCACGCTGGTGGGATGCAATCCGAGCTCGCGCGTTGCCAGCGAGCAGTCGACAAACATTTTGTGGCGGGCCATGCGCACGCCTTCAAGCGGAATTCGAGGTTCCCTCCCCGTGATCGAGCAAAAGAGATTTTCCGCGTGGCCGGCTGCTAAAGCCGCCAAATATGGCAAGCGAATGCGCGGAGCAGGCTGGCCAACGGCAGCGGCAATGGCGTCCAGCATTTGTTTCAAGGTCATGTTGCGAGCACCGAGAATGTAACGCTGCCCGCTGCGGCCATGTTGTGCCGCCAACCAGTGCCCTACAGCCACGTCTTCGACAGCAACGAGATTCATCCCGGTGTCTACGTATGCCGGCATCCGCCGGTTTAGAAAATCGAGGATGATTTTGCCCGTGGGCGTTGGTTTCCAGTCGCCCGGTCCAACCGGCGTCGTTGGATTCACAATCACCGCAGGAAAACCGCTGGAGGCAGCCTTCAATACTTCTTGCTCGGCCAGGAGCTTCGATCTTTTGTAATGGCCGATCATGTCATCGAGGCCAGCCTTGGTGTTTTCGTCCGGGAGCGTCGGCAGCCCAGGGATGGCGATCGTCCCGACCGTGCTCGTATAAACAAAGCGTTCGACACCGGCTTCTCGCGCTGCCTCCAACAGATTCCGAGTTCCTGTGACATTGGCGGCATAAATCTCGTCGGGCTTGCGGGACCAGAGTCGGTAATCTGCGGCGATGTGAAATACGTGCGTTGCGCCGCGAACCGCCTTTGCGAGGGACGCTCGATCCCTTAAATCGCCTTGTACGAATTCCACAGGCAGATCCTGGATAAAACGCAGTTGGCTTGTGGGACGCACCAGAACTCTAATATTGTTCGCCTTCTTAACTAGGAAGCGTGTGACGTGCGAGCCAACGAAGCCCGCCGCTCCAGTTATCAACGTTGCCATTAGGCGGTGACGCTCCTGGTTTGGATCCTTGCCGGACCCGTGAGTTGCCATTTGAGCAACTTCCAACTGTCTCCCAGTTTTCGATTGGCACCAAGAACCGCTGAGGGTTCGTAGCCGGCATGCACCATGCAATCTGCGCAGCGAGGATCACGACCGTGGCCATACTTCTCCCACGGAGTTTTCTCGATGAGATCTTTGAATGTCGCGTGGTGCGCGTCAGTCATCAAATAACAGGGTCCCTTCCAACCTCTCGGGTTATATGTAGGGTTACCCCAAGCCGTGCACATCATGTCCCGTTCACCGGATAAGAACTCCAGATAAATCGGTGACGTCATTAGTTGGAACTCTTCCAAAAGCCCGCGAGCTTCGCGAAACTTTTCGCGGATGTCATTCCGGGACATGAAAATCTCTTTCGATTGCACGGCAGCGTAGGAGTAAGCGGGAGAGATCATGAATCCGTCGACACGTAGCTCGCTGAGATAATCGAACAAATCGCGGATTTCGTTCAGATCGGTTTCTTTGAAGATCGTCGTGTTACTGCAGACTAAAAACCCTGCGTCCTTTGCAGCTTTGATCCCATCAATGGCCTCACGGAACACACCGTCACGCTCGACACAAAGATCGTGAGTTTTTTCGAGTCCATCAAGGTGAACATTGAAGAATAACCTTGATGACGGTTTGAACTCGTGGAGGCGTTTGCGAATGAACATGCCATTCGTGCAAAGGTAAATGTGCTTCTTACGATCCAGAATTTCTCCGACCAGCCGGCCAAGTTCCGGATAGATGAACGGCTCTCCGCCGCAAATCGACACCACGGGCGCGCCGCACTCCCCGAGTGCGTCCAGACACTGTTCGACGCTGAGCTTTTCACGAATTGTGCTGGCATACTCGCGGATTCGTCCGCAGCCGGTGCACGTCAAGTTGCATGCGTGCAGGGGTTCGAGCATCATCACGAGCGGAAATTTGTCGACGCCGCGAAGACGCTTTCCTGCGATGTACTTGGTCATGCTGGCTGTCAAACTAAGTGGAAATCTCACTGCATCCTCTTTCGCATAGCCATGTTTGAACCGGCCATGTCTGAATTTAAAAGTTGACGATAACGCGCGAGCGCATACAAGGGAAAATAATGACGGTACAGGTGATACTTCAAATAAAACACTTTCGGAAAGCCAGTACCTGTAAACAGCTGTTCTTCCCACGTGCCTTCATGGTTTTGATGGTCGAGTAGGTAATCGACTGCAGCTTGAACCGCACCGCTTGCCGGCGGATCCACGGTGAGCAGTCCGAGTAAGCCCCAGGCGGTCTGGGACGCCGTGCTCTCGCCTCGCCCCATCAGGGAAGGATCATCGTACGACTTGCACGACTCGCCAAAACCACCATCGTTGTTTTGAACCGACCGCAACCATCCGACGGCTTTGATCATTGCGGGGTCGTTTTTCAAACCGACCGCAGCCAGAGCACGCAGCACACCGCTTGCGGCGTAGACGTAGTTGACTCCCCAACGGCCGTACCATGGTCCATCAGCGAGCTGTTCCCGGCGAAGGTAGGCAAGCGCGCGCTGTACCCGCGCATGTGAAGTTGTCCAACCATATCGTCCAAGGCATTCGAGTACGCGCGCCGTCACGTCCGGCGATGAGGGATCAAGCATGGCATTGTGATCGGCAAATGGAATTTGGTTCAGGATTGTCCGGTCGTTGTCCCGATCGAAAGCTCCCCACCCCCCATCTTTGTTCTGCATGCTGACTAGCCACTTCGTGCCCAGATCGATCGCCGCGGAAAGTCTTTGACGATTCGAATATGGAATGTCTTGCAGCGCCATTAACACAAAGGCCGTGTCGTCCACGTCAGGATAAAAATCGTTCTGGAACTCGAAGGCCCAGCCGCCGGGAGCTGCATCATGATTCTTAATTTGCCAGTCGCCAGGTCCAAGGATCTGTTTTTCTAACAGCCACTCCGCTGCCCGTTCCAAAGCGCTACGGCCGCCGCAATTGGATTCAACTAAGGCGAACGCCGCGATTGCGGTGTCCCACACCGGCGACAGGCATGGCTGCAGTCGAATGGTTTCGGCATCCTCGATCTCAAAACGGCTGAGCTCGCAAATTTGCTTCGCAGTGAGGGGATGATCTGGACCACAGCCAAGTGCCATTAGTGCGAAAATCGAATTCATCATGGCCGGATAAATGGCCGCCAACCCTTCCGACCGCTCGAGGTGTTCGTGCATCCAATGAGATGCGCGGTGCAGGGCGCGTTCACGGCCCGGTTTCCAGGGAATTTGTTCGTAAATCTTGAGGGATCGGTCGAGCGCTAGAAACGCATTCCGCCAACTCAGTTCAGGTTTGATCGAGAAGGCCGCAGTCCTTCTTGAGGGATCCCGGAAAAGCTCATCCAGGCGTGCACGTGGCGGAACGGGCCAACTCGGTTTGAGTGCATAAAGAATCGTCAGCGGGACCACGATGCCGCGTGTCCACGATGACATCTCGTAAATATTGATGTAGGCCCACTTCGGCAGCAGCATGAGCTCCGGCGGTATAGCCGGAACCATTTCCCATCCAACGATGCCGCCGAGCGCAAGATATAAGCGAACGAACGAATTTGTCTTTTCCAGGCCTCCAAGCTCTCGAACCCTGCGGCAGGCTGCCAACATGCGTTCGGATCGGGGGTCGTCACCGGCGAGCTTCAACGCGAAGTATGCTTTGACGGTTGCATTTACTTCGGAAGGACCGCCGGCAAAGATGTTCCAACCTCCATCGCTGAGTTGCCTGCGACGGACATACTGGGCCAGTTTCCCGACCCGGCGCTCGTCGAATCGGCCGAGAATATGAAGGTAGTAGATGTAATCGGATTCAAGCGTGGTGTCCGCTTCGAGCTCGCCGAGCCAATAGCCGTCGGCGTGTTGCTGATCGAGTAGAAAGGATGCGGCATTCTCAATGGCTTCGTCGAGGCGAGGTGTGAGTCTTGACCTGGCGGACGCTGCGGCTTGTGTCTCGAGCCCTGTTCTCTGTGACATTAGTCAGGAAATGGTTCGTTCGAACTTTTCCAACGGAGCCGGCAGAGGAAAATGCACGTTTTCTTCGATGAGCTCCAGTTCCTGGATTCCGGTGAATCCACGTTGTTTCAGATCCTCGACAACTTGCTGTACCAATATTTCGGGTGTTGAGGCACCCGCAGTAACTCCCACTCGCCGCGCTTCATCCAGCCACTCGGATTGAATATCGTGGGCGCTTGCGATGAGGTGCGCAGGGGTTCCCTTCCCACGCGCGACTTCCACAAGCCGGTTGGAATTCGAGCTGTTCTGCGCGCCAACGACGAGGATCAGGTCGGTCTGTTCCGCAAGGGCTTTCACGGCCGTTTGACGATTTTGTGTGGCATAACAGATATCGGAGCTCGACGGAGAAACGATTGATGGAAAGCGCTGCTTCAACCGTTCGACGATGCTCTGGGTGTCGTCGAGACTCAGCGTTGTCTGCGTGGCATAAATGACGCGATCAGGTTGGACGCCTTCGAGCGCATCGACATCTTCGACATTCGATACCACGTGAATGTGATTCGGTGCTTCACCGTAAGTGCCGATGACCTCATCATGGTTGCGATGGCCAATCAGAATGATGCTGTAATTCTCACGTGCGTATCGGATCACCTCGACATGCACCTTGGTCACCAAGGGACAGGTTGCGTCAATCACCTGTAAGCGCCGCATGTGCGCTTCCTGCCGAACTTCCGGAGCGACCCCATGTGCGCTGAAAATCGTGACCGCCCCGTCCGGCACTTCATCCAACGATTCCACAAATACGGCTCCCCGTCCTGCCAACTCGTCTACGACAAAACGGTTATGTACGATTTCTTTCCGGACGTATACGGGCGGCCCCAGTTGCTCCAACGCGATCTCTACAATATCGATCGCTCGAATAACGCCGGCGCAAAAGCCTCTCGGTTTGGGAAGTAAGACTGTTTTGGTATCTGCCATCGATACTCCAACACAGCATCCTAACATGGCAGGGGACATATCTGGACAGTGACCATTTCGGTCATTTCACGGAGCCGGCGGTGAGGCCGGCGACTATCTTTTGCTGGAAGAACACGGCCAGAACAATTAGAGGCAGAGAACTCGCGACAACCCCGGCGGCGATCAATCCCCAAGGAATTTCGTAGACAAAAGCGCCGCTAAGTGTAGCGACAGCAACAGTGACGGTTCTGGATGATTCGGCATTCATGAATGTCAGCGCCAGCATGTATTCATTCCAAGCGAACACGAATACCAGCACAGCGGCCGTGGCCAGTGCGGGCGCGGCCAGCGGCAGCAAAACCGAGAAAAATGTTTGGAGTGGCGTCAGCCCATCCATCTCGGCTGCTTCATCTAATTCTTTTGGAATTTGCCGGAAAAAGCCGGTGAGCAGCCAGATCGTCAGCGGAAGATTCAACGCCGCATACGGAACAATGAGCCCCCAGGGATGGTTGACTAATCCTAAAACACGGACGAGTTCATACAGTGGCAACAAAAATACGATCGGTGGGAAAAATGCCAGGCCGAGAAGCGCGGAGGATATCGTTAGGCGCACGCGGGAGCTGCTGCGCGCCAAACGGTACGCCGCCAGGGAACCTGACGCCACACAGAGCACGCTCGAGAGGCAAGCAATCACAAAACTGTTCAGGCAGTATGCAAGAAACGGCCGGCGTCGAATGAGTTCAATGTAGTTTTCCAAAGTAGGGCGACTGGGAAGAATCGTGGGCGGAATTTGCATGACCTCTGCCGGAGTTTTCAATGATGAGATGACATGCCACAGGAAAGGCGCAGCTGCAATCAAGCAGCACGTTATGACGACCAGCTTAGAAAAGGTCTTCATGCCGCCTCAACAGAGACCAGTAAAGGACGAGCGCGGCTAAGCCAAGCACAATGACCGTTGCAGTGGCGAGCGTCGCGGCGTAACCGAAATCCAAATACCTCATCATTGTCTGAAAGGCGTATAACGAGAGTGTTTCAGTTCTTCCACCAGGACCTCCACCGGTCATTACGTAAACCAGGTCGAACACAGAGAACGCCTGAATCACCCGAAAGATCAACGCAACGAAGATAAATCGTCTGAGGAACGGCCAGCTGATCAGGCGGAATTTGGCCCACGCACCGCCGCCATCGATTTCAAGCGCCTCGTACAAATCCTGAGGGATCCCTTGCAGACCCGCCAAAAGGATGACGAATACAAATGGCGTGGTCTTCCAAACATCGGCAACCACGAGGGCGAAGAACGCGGCTGTCGGGTCTCCTAACCAGGAAATCGGCCGCGAAAGAATGCCTGTCCGCAGGAGCAAGCTGTTCAAGACTCCGTATTGATCATTGAAGATCCACGCCCACAGTACGGCAATGATCGCGGTCGGCAGTGTCCAGGGAATCAGGAGAATTGTTCGAATCACGCTCCTTCCGCGAATCCACGTCTCTGCACATAGAGCGAGTGCGAGGCCTATAACAAACTCAATAGAGACTGTAGCAGTCGTGAAGAGAACGGTCGTCCAAAAGCCTTTGCCAAACCGCGAATCCAGACCGAGGCGAACGAAATTGCGCATGCCCGCAAACTCAGGTTGAAAGGAGTTTGCCGCATCCTGCCGATATAGGCTGAGCGCAAACGTTTTCAGTGCGGGGTACAGCATGACCACGCCGACCAAGAAAATAGCAGGTGCGAACCACAGCAGATGCGACAGTTTGGAAACACGTCTCATCGTGCTCTGCCATTCAATATGGCGCGGGTTTCGCGTGCGGCGTTTCGGAGCGCTTCTTCTGAACTGGCATCACCGGCCAGAGCTGCGCTTAACCATCGCTGCAGAATATCGGAAACTTCGGCGTACTCCGGGATGCGCGGCCGCGGCTTGGCGTTAAGCACGATGTCTCGGAGTTCTTCGGGCACAAGACTGCGGCGGGCCGGAATGCGTCCCGCTTTCTCGTACAGTTGCTTGAGTTGTTCAGGTTCGGTGGCGAATCGCACAAATTGCCATGCGGCGTCCGGGTTACCGGATTGCTGTGAAACAGCAAAACCCCAGCCTCCCAAAGTGGCGGCGCTGCCGTGGCCGGCCCCGTGTACCATCGGAACGAATGCCACTTTATTCTTTACTTGCGAGTCGGCGCGGTTCACCAATGCCCATACATAAAACCAGTTCCTTAGGAAAACGCTTCGACCGCTCTGAAACAGATTCCGAGTTTCTTCTTCAGAATAGGTGGTTACTCCCCGCGGAGATATTGTGCCGATGGTTGATCTGAGGAAACGCAGCGCCTCTAGTGCTTCGTTGCTATCGAGGCCGACGCGGCCATCGTCGGTAATCCAATCTCCGCCGAAACCCCACAACACTTCGAGGTAGTTAGTGACCAGGCCCTCGTATTGTTTTCCCTGCCATACAAATCCGTTTCTATCGGAGTTTTGAAATTTCGAGGCCCCGGCAATGACGTCCTGGAATGTTTGCGGTGGTGGTTCGATTAAATCGCTTCTGTAGTAAAGCATTCCAGCATCCGTAAACGCCGGAATCCGGTAAAGCCGGCCTTGATAGCTACCGCCCTGCAGATCAGCCGGCAGAAAATCTTCGCGGTCTTCGGGTGAGATGCGATGTGTCAGGTCCAGCAACCATCCGGCGGCCGCAAATTTGGGTACCCATATAACGTCGCAATAAACGATGTCGTATCCGCTGCGTCCTGCAAGAAACGCCGTGGAATACATATCTTCTCGTGTGTCCGTTGGCGCCGGACCTTCCACTAGTCGCACAGGTGTTTTCGGATGGGCATCGTTGAATCGGCCGATGATGTCGCGCCACACGCCAGTTCCATCGGGTTCCATAAGGACCGATAGTTCGCCGCGATCGCGAGTGCCGGATATCCTAAAGCTCGCGGCTAACAGTAACGCCAGGATGAGCAGGCCGCAGACTTTCACCGGTGTCGTTCTGAAAAACATGGATTTGAGTGGGATCGATCGAAACCTCAATCATATCGGCAGCAGGACGGCTGCCGGCCAGCATTGTCAAAGGCGTTCCGTCTATTTCAATTCCCAGCAACGATTCTGAACCTAAGGTTTCTGTCCAGCAAACACTCGCCATTACACCTGCACCGAACTTCAACGCCTGAGGGCGCAGACCGATTGTCACGCGGCCTGAAACAGGTAAACCTGTATCGTAACGAACACCGTCCAATACAAACGCTCCGTTTTCGAGAGCGGCGTCGAAGAAGTTCATGGACGGCGATCCGATGAATGAGGCAACGAAACGATTGGCGGGTCTGTGGTAGAGCTGTTCTGGTGTGCCTACTTGCTGGAGGTAGCCTTGATGCAGAACTGCGATTCGATCCGCCAGACTCATCGCCTCGACTTGGTCGTGTGTGACGTAAATCACCGTAGCGCCGATTTTTCGAAACAGTTGGCGAAGTTCGTGCCGCACACGCTCGCGCAAGAGAGCATCCAGATTGCTCAGCGGTTCGTCCAGAAGGAAAGCTTTCGGATTGCGGATCAACGCGCGGCCAACAGCTACGCGTTGTCTTTGGCCGCCGCTAAGTTCCCTCGGCCTTTTTTTGAGCATGTCGGTGATTTCAAGCATCGCGGCAGTTTCGAGTACTCGACCGTGAATTTCTGCTTTTGGAAACTTCTTCAAACGGAGATTCAATGCAAGGTTTTCATAACACGTCATGTGCGGATACAGCGCGTATGACTGAAATACCATCGCGATATTTCGATCGCGTGCGGCAACCGCATCGATTGCAGACCCATCCATCCAAATCCGGCCGGAGGTTGGCGAGTCGAGGCCGGCAATCAGTCGCAATAGAGTGGACTTACCGCAGCCTGATGGCCCAACGATCGTCATGATCTCCCGGTCGTTAATGTCGAGGGAGAGATCCTTTAGAGCTACAGCGCCGTCGGTAAATTCCTTGTGGAGATGTTCGAGTCGGATAGCCGCCATGTAATGAATTTGAAATTGGACAATTCCTGCACCTCAAATTCGAAATCCGAAATCGCAGATTGGACCGGCCCGCAGTACGGCCCGGGCGTCCAATTTCAGATTTCGGATTTCGAATTTGAGGTGCAGGAATTGTCCAATTTCAAATTCCTACCTCCCTCTCACTCTACTTTAACGCAGCCAGAACCCGCTTTGGTGTTAATGGGTATTCCTGCATGCGAACACCGGTGGCATCAAAGAACGCATTGGCGATGGCCGCGGCGGCGCCCGCCATTACTTCCTCGCCGGCGCCTGTAGATCTTTCGTTCAGCCGCTGAACGACGATAGGAGTGATTGCAGGACACTCCTCGAAACGGAGAATCGGATATGTGTTCCAATCCAAACTCGTGACATTGGTTGTGTTGAAGGTTATTTCTTCCTTCAACATCCTGCTCACTGTCTGTACTAGTTGTCCGCTGATCTGATTTTCGATATTGCCGGGATTCACAGCGAGACCGGCATCGATGGCTCCAAAGAGATGCTTAGCGGTAACTTGACCGCTTTCCAGATTGACCTCGATTTCCGCGACGGCAGCACCGTAGGATGCCAGATGCGTACCCACGGCAACACCACGGCCTCTCACAACCTTACCGTTTGTTCGATTCGAGCCGGCGGCCCGAGGCTGCCAGTTTGCTGCCTGAGCGACGGCGTTCAATACGCCCAACCAACGTTCGTCCTTTATGTTTTTTTGTCTGAAAAGGTAGGGATCCATTTTCAGCAAATATGCCAGCTGATCGATCGCTTGTTCGGACGCGAACGAAAATGAGAGGTCGAGCGGCGAGCGGAGCCATGCTCCCTTGAGATATGGGAGGGCAGGTACTCGATGGTTAACCAGCTTCAGGTTCTCCACGTCGTACATCGACCCAAGATTGAGCGGACTCACTTGCTGAGCCGCGGTGCCGTCGCGTTCGGCAGCAGCTACCCCTGCGAGCTGCGCAGACGTTTCGACATTGATCCAGTTGTGCTGCCAGCCGTGATATTCGTATGCGACGATCCGGCCTGCAGCATCGGCAGCCGCTCGCACTTCGCCAACGTGGGCGGGGCCATAGTTGTCCCATCCGTGTTCATCCCAGCGCATGAACTGTAGGCGGACCGGCTTGCCCGTTATTTGTGACATGATGGCGGCGGCCTGAGCCACATCGTCCTGGCAACCGTGTCCGTAGTTGCTAGCGCCCTCCTGATATTGCACCTGGATTTTTTCTGCAGGCAATCCGAGCACGCGCGCCAAACTCGTCCGAGTTCCATAAATGTCTTGAGTTGTTGAGATGATCAACGCCGCGTCTGCTTTCACGTCCGCAATAGCGCAGTTCGGACCGAACGCGGCGTGAGCATGGTAAGGTCCGCGCCCGACTTGGGAAACCACGTGCGGCGCGCTGGACAGGGCTGCGGGGACGTTTCCTTTTTCGAGAACGGTTCTGTCTTGAGTTTGAGACGACCGCATTTGTTCGTAGAGACGCTCGTTGCCTGGCAGACTTGGCTTGATGTCCCACGTGATCTTCAGTTGTTCTGCCGCTCGCACGGCATCCCACTCGCGTTCCGCCACGACGCCAACGAAATCATCGCGCCGCACGACGCGGGCGCCAGGTATCCCGCGGATAGATGCTTCATCGACGTTCAACACCCTTGCACCGGCGCCATACCCGCTCTGTCCTCGAGGCCGCACGACGCGCCCATGCAACATGCCGGGCACTCGTACCTGCTGCATGTAGACGTACTTGCCGCTGACCTTAGGGGGAATGTCATTTCGTGGAATCCGTGAGCCCACAAGTTTGTATTGTCCGACGGGCTTTACAGGCGCGGAACCGCTGATGGGAAGGTTGAAACGCTTGTCACCGATCAACTGGCCGTAGGTTACCGACCGGCCCGATTTTCCTTCGATGAAGACGACTCCTTTGGACGCGGACAGCGTTCCGATCGGGCTCTCCAATCGTTTGGAGGCAAGTTGCATCAGGGCGAGCTTGGCTTCCGCCGCTGCGGAGCGGATCTGCGGCGATCCGCGGTTAATCGCAGCACTGGAATATGTTCCGCCTTGGTTGGGCGTCACCGTTGTGTCGAGTTGGACGGCTTTCACTTGATTCATATCCAAGTCCAGCTCTTCCGCAGCAACCTGCAGCAGGGCGGTGGACGCGCCTTGTCCAAGCTCAGCGAACCCGATATAGATCGTTGCGGTATTGTCGGCATGGATTGCGAGCCAGGTGTCGACTTGCTTGAGATCGAGCGAACGAGCTGTCGAAGTGCTTTGATCTTGGGCGAACACGGCATCGCCGAGCGATAAGCCGACAACCAGCGCTCCGCCGGTTTTGATGAAATCGCGCCTGTTGCTCATTTGCTCACCACCTTCATAGCTTGCGAAGCACGCTGTATTGCCTTGATGATTCTGGGATAGGTTCCGCACCGGCATAGGTGACCATTCATTGCGGAGCGGATCTGAGGCTCCGTCGGCTGTGGCGATTTGGAAAGAAGCTCAGAGCCCTTGATGATCATTCCGTTGAAGCAGTAACCGCATTGCAGAGCCTGTTCCTCTATCATGGCTTCTTGCACCGGGTGAAGCGCAGGCGTTTTGGCCATTTTGCGTTGGGTCGCGTACCAAGAAGGCAATCCTTCCAGCGTAGTGATCGACTTCTCTTGGACAGCAGAAACTTTCGTGATGCACGACCGCGTCTCGATACCATTTACCAGAACTGAGCAGGACCCACATTGCCCGAGTCCGCAGCCAAATCGCGGTCCTTGCAGGTGCAGTTCATCGGTGAGTACGTACAACAGCGGTGTGTCTGCTGAGGAGGAAATCGCGCGCACCTGATCATTAACTTTGAGCTTCAGATCGGTTGCCATCTTTTGCCTCCGGACGAGTGCTAGAATAGTGCCACACTTTTTCAGGGAGAAACATGTGCGAGTCCAATTATTGCTCAAAGCGGTAAACCCGTTTGTTGTGACTGGCTGCCTGGCGCTTTGTTTGTACGGGCAAGACAATGCGCCTCCTCAGGGTGGTCAGGCGCCTCCTCCCCAGCAAACGCCACAGCCACAGCAACCGCGCCAGCCTACACCTCAACCAACATTTCCCACGCAAGGCCAGCAGCAGCCGCTAACGATTCGCGGAAGAATCCTTGCCGACGCCAACACGATCTTTCAGATGACTGAAGTTCGTTTCGAAACGGATGGCGGACAACCGATGGGTTTCGCGTATACGGATTCGGGCGGTGAGTTCCGGTTCGAGCGCACGGCGGGGTTCAGCACAGATCAAACGATCTATGTCATGGTGAAGGTGGACGGCTTCAAGCCATATCGCGAGCGTCTCGGTGGACCATTCGGGATCAGTGCCTTTGATAGTTTTCTCACCATCTTTCTCGAACGTGAAAATGTCGTTACGGTTCCCGCAAAAGGTGGGGCGGCTGTTGTGGATATCAAACAGTTGCGGGCCAAAGTTCCGGGCAAGGCGGTGGACGAATACGAAAAGGCTCTTAAAGAGTTTTCCAAGGGAAATCGAGATAAAGCTGTCGAAGGCCTCCAACGCGCAATCAAGTTGGCACCGGACTTCTTTGAAGCACAGCACACGTTGGGAGTTCAATATTTCGCTCTGCAGCGGTACGACGATGCGGAGTCGGCCCTGCTCAAGGCGCGCGATTTGAATCCGAAGTCTGCAGAGCCATTGATGAACCTTGGTTCGCTGTATTACCAACGCGGTGAGAGGCAGAGCGACGCGGGAAATGCAGAAGAGGCCGAACGTGCATTCCAAAAGTCCGTCGAATTTCTGGAAGAATCGATTCGTCGCAACCAACTTTCTCCTGCAGCACACAGCTATCTTGGTGCTGCGCTTTATAAAATCGGCGAATATGAACGCGCGGAAGCCGCGTTACAGCGTGCTCTGGATTTGGATCAAGACCAGCACGACGCTCGTTTAATGCTGGTTAACGTGTACGCCAAGGAAGCCCGCTACAGTGACGCACTCGAGCAATCGAATATTTATTTGGCGAAATTTCCGAAGTCTCCGCAGCGACCCGCGATCGAGAAAGCGAAGGCCCAACTGCAAAAGGTGTTGGCGGACGCGAAATAACAAAACAAGAGTTATACACGCACAAAAATGCACTCATGCAATTTGAGCGCCGTATTCGCTACACCCAAGCCTGTAATCGGCATGCTGCATGTGCCTGCGTTGCCTGGGTCGCCGAGAAATGAACTCGAGTTCCCCGGCATTCTCGATTGGGTATTGAAGGATGCTGCAGCCCTTGCGGAGTCAGGGATCGACGGCTGCGTAGTAGAAAACTTCGGCGATGTTCCGTTTTACCCCGGACGCGTGCCCACCCATATTCTGACGTTCATGACTTTGATCGCGGCGGAGGTCAAGCGGCGATTCGGTCTGCCACTCGGCGTGAACATTCTCCGCAATGATGCCGAGAGCGCGATTGCAATCGCGGCTGCGGTAGATGCTGAATTCATTCGTGTCAATATTCACAGCGGAGCGAGATTGACCGATCAGGGTTTGATCGAAGGTAAAGCTCACGACACTTTGCGATACCGCCGGTTCTTGAATTCCAAGGTGAAGATTTTTGCGGACGTGGATTCGAAGCATTCCGCGCCTGTGGCCGTGCGTGACCTTAAGGACGAAGTTGATGAGGTCCTTTCGCGTGGCTGCGCGGACGCCGTCATTGTGACGGGTGCTGCAACGGGGCGGCAGACCTCGCTTGACGACTTACGTCAGGCTAAACAGGCCGCTGGTGATGCTCCGGTCTTAGCGGGCAGCGGAGTCGAAGCGCAAAGCGTCGCTGAAATTCTCAGTATCGCAGATGGAGTAATCGTCGGGACTTCGATTAAGGAGAACGCCGTCACAACAAATCCGATTGATGTGGGGCGCGTTCGGGCTTTGATGAAAGCCGCGGGCAGGCGATAGATCCAATCAGTGTGTCATTGCGTAGACGATAAAGTTCATACCGAGGCGATACGCCTGCCCGGAAAATTTTTCGGGATAACATTTTTCGTCCATGTACTCCCAGGCATCTCCGAGATCGGAGTTGTACGTGACGACGACCATCAGTCTTCCGGTGTTATCGGAAATTCCGTAAATGCGCGGTTCCTTGTCGTCGGCTACCTCCCAACCTGGATAACCGTAACAGCCGGCGCGCTCGCCCGGGATAAGTATCGTTTCATTGATGTCGAAGAACGTGTGAAAGACGGGGTGGGAGTGAGGCAGCACTTCCATCCGATATTCCGGGAACACCCGTTTCATCTCGTATTCGAAATTTGCTTTTTCTGAGAGTCCCCAAAAATCGTCCGCGTGAATGAATCCGCCGCGCAATGCATATTCGCGAAGTGTTTTCACTTCTTCTTCCGTGAGATCCATTCCACCTGGCTCGACGATATATGCGTACGGGAATCTGAAAAGTTCGGGATCCGTGATTCGAATCATGTTCGGATTTGGAAAGACACGCAGATTCGTGAGCCGTTGAATTCCGCCCATAAATTTGCAATCAGCCCCGGGGCTGTCCATGGACCAACCCAGACCCTGGGCGGGAAAAAAGTTTCCGCCTCCAAATTCCGGACAGCGGAAATTCTTGGGAACGAAACGGCCAATTCCGCGGAACCCATTCTCGGAATACGCAATTCGGGTGAAGAAGAACTCCGCCGTCGTGTCAGACGGGGAATCGCCGAGGACGAACATTCCGACCAGACCAATTGTCACGGAAACCGCCAGAGCTAGTAGGAGGATGGTCCTCTTCATAACCGTGTGCCCGCATTGTATCTGCTGCTTGCGAAATTTTGGAATGCGATTCTCCAGTTGGCCTTGGTCCATGAAGGGCCCAGCTCCGCGTGCTATGACCCGCACCTGTAAAAACGGTTTGATATATGCTTGAAAAACATGTCCAGGGTGCTACCGGTGATTCTGCTGGTCTTCATCTCGCTACGTCCCGTTCAGGCGCAATCGTCCAAAAGAAGCGTGTGGGACGGCGTCTACACCGAGGCGCAGGCCAGTCGCGGGCAGAAAGCTTATGCGGCAAATTGTGGGGGGTGTCATCAACCGGAGCTGACGGGAAAAGGGGAGGTACCGGCACTCAAGGGCGGTAACTTTATGGATCGATGGCACGACTACACCGTCAAGCCGCTGTTTGACCTGATCCGGACGGAAATGCCTCCGCTGAGATTTCGTACGCCGGAAACCAAGCCTCTTCCCGACGAAGAGTACGCCGATATCATCACCTATATATTCCAAGTAAATGGTTTTCCTCCGGGAACTTCCGAATTGACAGTCGATGCGCTCGATGCTGTGCAGATCCTGGGAAAGAGTGGAGTTCAACCGCCACCACAGTTCGCGCTGGTGTTGTCGGTCGGTTGCATGACTTACAAGCCGATCTCATGGATGCTAACCAGTGCCACTGAACCTATACGCGCTACGAAGCCCGATTTGGCGACGCCCGAAGAGATCGAAGCGGCAAAAACAAAGTTCCTGGGACTCCGGGACTATCGGCTGGCCGACTTCGGCTATCTTGGAAGGAATTTCGAGCCTGAAGCGTTAGAAGATCATCGCATCCTGGTGAAGGGTTATTTGATTCGTCAAAGAGAATTCGAGCGCATTAGCGTAACGTCTGTCACCGACATTGCTGCTCATTGTGAATAGAGTTTTCTTCCCGTGACTTTTTGACCTCCCCGCCAGTTTATACAAACGATGGAGCATGAACGGCTGCTGATCGAGGCCGCACAAAAGGATCCGACGCGGTTCGCCGAGCTGTACGAGGCCAACTTTGAACGTGTCTACGCGTTCGTTGTTCGCCGCGTTCAGGATCGGAATGACGCCGAGGATCTGACTGCCGAAGTGTTCCAGCACGCGCTCGCAAATCTCTCCCGATTCGAGTGGCGCGGCGTGCCTTTCGCCGTATGGCTGTTTCGGATTGCGGTGAATGCGATGGCGGACCGCTGGAAGCGCGTATCGAGGCAGAGGCCGGATCCAATCTCCGATGACGATCTTGACCAGTCAGATTGGCAAGAGATCGAACGGCGTGCGACGGTCTTTCAACTCGTTAACAGTCTTCCGGAAGACCAACGCTCCGTCGTGATTCAACGTTTTGTTGAAGGGAAGAGCATCCGAGACATTGCGAAACAATTCGGCAGGTCCGAAGGTGCAATCAAGCAGCTTCAGTTTAGAGCGATAGAAACTTTGCGTGCTCGACTAGGTGGAAGCAATGAGTAAGCAGCCGTTGATCGATCTATTGGATGAGGCGGTCAGCAAGATCGTTCAAGATCCTGCATTCGAGCCTGCGTCGGTCGATGCTGCAGTCGGCGGTCTCGTGGACATTGCACGCATTCTGCGAGAACTGCCCAGTCCCGGGTTCAAAGCACGCCTTAGAACTAGCTTGGAAAGGAACATATCGATGAGCACAAAATCCGTTGTCTTTCGTCCGGGTTTTAGAACTGTCACACCTTATTTGTTGGCGTCCAATGCAGAGTTTTTGGATTTCCTCAAGACGGTTTTTGGAGCGGAGGAAACCGAACGAACGGCTACCTCTCCGGCGAGTTTTCATGCAGAGGTCCGAGTAGGGGATTCGATGTTAATGATCGGTGTGGGCAGCGGCCGGTCCATGCCGACAGCTATTCAGATCTATGTTCCGAATGCAGACGAAGTATACCGGCGAGCGGTTGATGCGGGCGCTGTCTCGCTGCTCTCCCTCATTGAGGAACATGGCGATCGTTTCGGAGCGATTCAGGATCCTATCGGCAATCAGTGGTACATCTCGACGCATTTGGGAGCGCACTACACGCCGGAACAGCTGCACACGATAACGACTTACTTTCATCCGGTGGGTTCAGCGAAGTTTGTCGACTTTTTGAAGAGCGCATTCAATGCTCAGGAATTGCACCGCTACGATTCGCCTGAGGGCGCAGTGTTACACGCGAAAATCGAGATCGGCGACTCCGTCATTGCCGTCGGCGAGGCACACGGCCAATGGCAGCCAATGCCGACGATGGTGTACTTGTACGTGCCGGATGCAGATGCCGTCTACGATCAGGCAATCCGCGCTGGCGCAAAGTCAATTCACCCACCGAAGGATCAGTCCTACGGCGACCGTAGTGGCGGTGTTACCGACGATTGGGGAAACCAGTGGTATATGGCCACACCCTTGTAGAAATGGCTGAATTCCAATTGACCATTGAACATTGACATGCTTAGCCGTTGTTCAATGGTCAATTTTCGCTTTTCATTTGTCTGGTTTCAGTCGTGATTTTTCGCGCGTAGGCCGTCGCACCTGTTACGTCTGTCGCGATCCCGGCAATCTTGCCATTCATTCCGATAATCACCGCGTCTGCCCAGAGTACGTCCACCTGTGTCGGAGGAACGTATTCTTTCCGCATACGCGCCAGGGCTTCACCGATTTCCGCAGCGTCTTCGCCCGGCTCGGCCAATCTGCGCAACCGGATGTTTCCTCTTGCCTGGACCGCTCCGACTGCTGCGGCGAGAGCAAGCTTCTCAGTCGAGCCGTGACGTGAAGAGAAGATGACAAGGACGTTTACTGGCGACATCGGTTTTTAGGGCAAGTCGAACAACAGTATTTCTCCACGTCCGGAAAACGACAACTCTGTTTCATCCCGTATTGCAGCGCCATCACCTTCACTGAGAGTGTGCCCGTTAAGAGTAACAGCGCCCTTGGCGACCTGGACCCAGCCGTAACGGTCGCGGCCAAGTCCGTAGCGGACTGTGCTGCCTGGACGGAGGTCTGCAACATACATGCGGGCATCCTGGTGGATGATCGTCATCGGCCTGTCTCCGCTTCGTTCGGGTGCCGCAAGTAATCGAAACTGTCCTTCCTTCTCTTCGGGTGCAAACGCGATCTGTTGATAGGACGGTTCCACATCTTCCTTTGAGGGAAGAATCCAGATTTGATAAAGATGCACTTCCTCGGTTTCCGATGCATTGAATTCACTGTGCACGACGCCGCTACCGGCAGACATGGCTTGAATCTCATTTGGGCCCAAGACGTGCTGCTGTCCCATACTGTCTCGATGCAAAAGCTTTCCGTCGAGTACGTAAGTCAGAATCTCCATGTCGCGGTGGGCGTGCGGGCCGAATCCCTTTCCAGGTGCGATACGATCGTTATTCATAACTCGTAGCTTGCGATATCCCATTTGCGACGGGTCGTGGTAATCCGCGAAAGAGAAGGTAAAGTACGAGTTCAGCCAGCCGCGATCCACGTGCCGGCGGTCATTGCTTTTACGAATGTTGATCATGGTCAAACAAAACTATAAGATTCATGCCTAACTCTCAAGGGATCATTCAATATGAGCAAACAACATCATTTCATCACACTGTTTGGTGCGCTTCTCATGATTGTGGCGCTGTGTCCCAATCCGGCCTCGGGCCAAACCGCTTCAAACAAACTGCCGGACTGGAGTGGCGTGTGGCAGATGGTCGGACCGACAATATTTGATGGGGCGACAGTCGAGCCTAAGAACGGCCGCGCAGGTGATCCGGGCGTCCGGGAGCGTCCGCCATACAATCCCGAGTGGGAAGCAACCTACCTAAAGAACATCGATGCTGTTCGAAAGGGCTTGTTTCCTGATCCTGTGACCACGTGTGGAACACCGCACGGATTTCCACGCATCATGAATGTCCCGGACGTTTATGAATTCGCGCTAACGCAGCAGCAAACATGGATTCTGACGGAAAACGGCCCCGGCATTCTCAGGATATATACGGATGGCCGAGAGCATCCCAAACCTGAGGACCGATGGGCGACGTACACGGGTGATTCCGTCGGCAGGTGGGAAGGAGACACCCTGGTCTTCGATACAGTCGCTGTGAAGGGCTGGAGCGAGAAAGATACGATCCTCGACCGGACAGGGATTGTCATGAGCGATCAAATGCGCGCTGTGACTCGCATGCGAAAAGTCGATGACAACACTCTCGAGGCTCAGATTGCTATCGACGACCCGAAAGCGCTCACAAAGACCTGGAACGTGACCAAACGATATCGTCGCTTGCCTGCAGGCACACGCGTGTATGACTATGGCTGCGCGGAAAATAATCGGAATCCGATCTCCGAATCCGGCAAGACTCTGACGCTTGGCTCCGATGGAAAACCAATCGATCGCACACTTAAATAGAGGAGATTTTATGAAGCGGACTATTGCTGTCGCTATCGTCGCACTCGTATTCATCATGGCAGGTCAAAGCGCCATTGCTCACCATTCGGCTGCCATGTTTGATCCGCAAAAGGTTAAAGAACTGACGGGAACAATCAAAGAGTTCCAGTGGAAAAACCCTCACGTGTGGATTCAGATTTATGTGCAGAACAGCGCCGGCGCCAAAGAGGAATGGAGTGTTGAAGGTGGTGGGCCGAACTCCCTGTCGCGGCAGGGCTGGCGCCCCACGACCTTCAAGCCCGGAGATGCCGTGACCATCAAGGTCAATCCGATGAAGGACGGCTCCGCAGGCGGTATGTTTGTCGGCGCCAAACTCGCGGACGGAACGACCATCGGTAATTGGGATCGGGAAGCCGCGCAGTAAGAAAGAACCCAAAACGCAGAACGCTCGAAAAGTCTTTGTGCTTTTGTGTTCCTATTTCTGTCCCGATTTGCGAGAGATCTGCCGTACGACACGGAGAAACGAATCAAGCACAGGCGACTGCCTGTCACTCCGATACGCGACAGCGTAGTCGAGACTGGGTATTGCACCTCGAATCGCACGAAATTCGAGGTCCGGCCAAAGCGTCTGCATGCTCGGGGAACAAAATGCCAACCCGAGATTTGCTCGCACCAGAGTCAAACTCGCAACTACGTTGTCGACCTCGTGTGCAACATTCAAGCTAAATCCCGCGTTCCGGCATGCCGCAGTGATGATGTCATGCAGGCCCGGACTGACGCGTCTGGCAAACAGAACGAAAGGGTGTTGCGCTAATTCAGTCAGCGGCAGGCGCCGGTATCGGGCCAGCGGGTGCGTTTTTGGCAAAGCAACCCACAAGGGTTCCTTCTTAATCAACTCCAGAACCAACGTAGGCTCATGAACTGGAAGATGTACAAACCCAACCTGTATACGGTGTTCGCGGAGGGCTTCAATTTGTACGCCGGTGCTCATGTATTGCAGTTCGATCTGTACGGCAGGATAGCGCTTGGCGAAAGCGCCGAGCGTCTCCACTAAGATTTCATTCACTCCGCCCGCCGCAGCAACGGACAGGTGTCCTATTTCTCCTTCGCTCGCTCGCGCAGCGACCTTCGTGAAGTGATCGACCTGGCTTAATACTTGTTGCGCCTCATTGACGATTCTTTTGCCGGCCTCCGTCAACCGAACTTCCCGCTTGGTTCGCTGAAACAGCCGTACTCCGAGCTCTTCTTCCAATTGCCGAATTTGCTGGCTTAGCGGCGGTTGACTGATGTTCAAACGTATTGCAGCACGACCAAAGTGCAATTCCTCAGCGACTGCCACGAGGTACCGTAGGTGTCGAAGCTCCATATCCCCGCGACGAAGATACCAGCAAATGAGTGCTGATGCTATGAACGATCCCACCTTCCATATCCAAAGCGTCTCAGTGAAATGTATTTGCGTTTTGCGAGACACTCCGATTAGTCTGCCGCGAAATTAGTGCCGATTCACAGGGGATAGAGAACCGTTCGGAGAGGAAGCCCTTTCCTTTTTGGGACCCGGAGGAAAACATGAAGCGACGAATGATCGCGGCAGCGCTGCTGCTGTCTGTCGGATTGTGTCTTAACCTATTTGGGCAAGTGAACTCTTCAGTAGGCGGAACTATTGAGGATGCCAGCAAAGCCCTCATTCCAGGTGTCACTGTAACTGCAACCAACACGCAAACGGGCGTGTCGAACACGGTCATCAGTAATGAATCCGGAGCGTACAACTTTGCGGCCCTGATTCCCGGGACATACAAAGTTGCGGCGGAACTGCCAGGGTTCAAAACGTACACGTACAACGATGTTCAGCTGAGCGCCGGAACGCCAGTTCGTTTGAACTTCACTTTGGAAGTGGGCGGAGTAGCGCAAGCCGTCGAAGTGACTGTTGAAGCGAACACTTTGACGACGTCGTCACCATCTATTGGTGAAACGCTCAACGAAAAGCGTATCGTCGACCTTCCCATAACGAGCAACAACGCGCTGGATCTTGTTCGCATTCTGCCCGGATTCCGTGAAAGCCCCGGTGGCAATGCGTTCGATTCGTTCGCCGGTTTGCCCTCGAGCACAGTGAACACCGTGCGCGATGGGTTGAGCGTGACGGATGGACGATTCCAAAATGGGGTTTTCTCAACAACGACGATGAATCCGGACCTCGTGGGCGAAGTGCGGTTAATCCTGGCCCCGGTCGACGCGGAACTGGGTAGGGGCAGCGCACAGGTTCAGATTTTCACGCGTTCTGGAACGAATCAGCTACGAGGCAGCGGCGTCTGGAACATTCAGAACAGTGCTCTTGATCCCAATACATGGTTGAACAATCACACCATTGATCCGACGACAGGGAAACCGGCACAGCGGAATTGGACGAACCAGCACGAATACAGCATCAGCGCCGGTGGACCCATCAAAAAGAATAAAACTTTTTTCTACACGTTGTGGGAACAGCAGATCCACAAGGAACGGAACACGGTCGATGGAATCGCGCTGACCGACAGTGCGCGGCTCGGAATTATCCGTTATTTCGACGGATGGAACCCGCAACGATACGGTGCGACCAATACGTCGACATCAACAACATCTCCGACTCGCGTATTCAATGCTGTGGATCAGTTCGGTAATCCAGTAGCTCCGGCGGTCAACGCCGACGGAAGTCCTTACAGCGGGCTGGGCCTCCAGTGCTTCAGCGTATTCGGAACACGCCGGCTCGATCCGAACGGGAATATGGTGAACTTTGGGCAGGGAGATTGCCCCGGCGGCAATATCATCCTACCGCCCGGCGGCGCGACGTTCTGGGACGCCAATCGCCAAGCCATCGATTCGACCGGCTTCATCTATAAGACGGTGCTGCAGAAAATGCCCAAGGCAAATTATTTTGGGGTACTGAGTTCAGCATTGGCTCCTGCTACCGATGGCTTGAATACCGCTGCCATTCGGTGGGTACGCTCCAGAGGAGGAAATGATGACGGCAACACAACGACTGGCCTGGGCGATCATTGGGCTCGCAAGCAGTTCAATGTGAAGATCGATCACAATTTCAGTCAACAACACAAACTTAGCGCCAATTACACCCTGGAACGGAATTTTGCGGATACCAGTTTGCCGCCGTGGCCGAACGGCTACGGAGGAGACATCATCCGCAATCCTCACGTCATTACGAGCAACTTCACATCGACCTTGAGTCCAAACCTCGTTAACGAAGCCAAATTCGGAATGCGGTACAACAAGACGGATAGCCGCGGCCCCTGGGAGAATGGCAATGCAAGCAGCATCGACGATATCACGGGCTATTTCCAAGGCGGCCCTGATCCCGGCTACACACGGGCCGCGGGAGAACAATATCCTGTAATGATTGGGGCAAGTGGCAATGGTAGTTCCCTTGTTGGGGCAACAGCCTACAATTTCAGCAGCGCAAACGGGGGAGTATTCACCGTCGCTGCTTCGCACAACGGGAACAGGTCGGTCCTCTACAGCTTCGGGGATACTCTGAGTTGGACCAAGAACAAACACGCATTCAAGTTCGGCGGTGAATATCGGCCGAACTTCTCCAAGGGCTATAGCAACATCTCTCCAAATCTTCCTACTCCGCGCATATACACGGGCGCCGGCGGTAATATTTCGCCGCTCGCGAGCGGCGGCGCGGCGGCACTCCCAGCAGGGGCGCTGACAACGCTGCGCGGTAGCGGAGCCGCGCTGGCTTATCTGTTATCGGGATCGTTGGATGCCGTCGAGCAGGCATACTGGGCCGACTCATACAAGGACGTTCAAGACGGGAAGTGGCAGAGCTTGCTTACCAGTACGGAGCCCTTCCGCGAGGTTGTCATCAATGAAATGTCCGGGTTCGCGAAAGACGACTGGAAGATCACGCGAAACCTGACGCTCAGTCTCGGCGTGCGGTGGGAATACTACGGCTCTCCTTACGTCAAGGGAGGTATTGGGACGACCCCAAATGGCCTCGGAGTCGGCCTCTTCGGGATCAACCGCAGTGCTGGTGGCATTTTCGATAACTGGTTGCTGCCGAGCGCTCCAATCTTTTTGAGCGGGTATGGCAACGCAGCTCAGCTTTCCGAAGCCAATGCACTCCAGTGCACTTCGGGCGTGAGTCAACCAAATCTGCCGGCTTCGAACTGCAACAGTGCTTCTCTGACGACGATCGATTTCATCGGACCCGACAGTCCGAATCCGGACACCCGAGCCATTCCCGGGGACTATCATGACTTTGGTCCGGCGGTTGGCTTCGCGTACCAGCCTCAGTGGTTCGGAGCAAATCGCACTACGATTCGCGGCGGATACCAAATCAATTACACCGACACACGCTCGCGAAGCACATCGACTCTGCCAAATGGAACTCAGTCCGCAATCGGCAACAATCCTGGCTCCGCCTTCAACGTTACCGGCGCTACCCAACTGACGAACCGGTTTCCCAACACGTATCTGGATCTGAATTCCGTTGCTTCAGTGGTTCCAGGCCCGCCGATTGGCGTTCCAGGCGTCGGCGCGCTGCCGTTGTACACCAGGGCCAGTACCACCACTTACGGTTGGGATCCATATTACGAGACACCATACGCCCAGAACTTCAATCTTTCGTTCACGACCGAGGTTGCGCGAAACATGACGGTTGATTTCCGCTACATCGGAACCCAGGGCAGAAAGCTTGCTGGGAATGTCAACATCAATTCGAACAATATCTACTACAACCAGGAACTGTTGGATGCCTTAACAGTGACGCGCAATGGCGGCGATTCACCGTTGCTGACTCAGATGCTTGCCGGTTTGAATCTCGGAACCGGCGTCATTGGGCAAACCACATCGGGCTCGGCAGCATTGCGGAACAACACTGCGGTTAACCAGAACCTCGTCAACGGCAACTTCCTCGCGGTCGCCAATTCGCTGTTAGGCACGCCACTCGCGACCCCCATTACCGTGACCGCGGGTTCCGTCGCGAAGACGATTGCCGGCGTTTCGCCGTCCGGCCGTTTGATCCGTAACGGCTGCGATCGGATCGCGGCCACGGGGTCCGCGACTTTCAATAACATTCCGCTCCGATGCTTCCCGGAGAACTACCTCATTTCGAATCCGCAGTTGGGGACCGCGACGTACACCATGAATTCGGGTTCCTCCAATTACCACTCCTTGCAGTCTCAATTTACGCTGCGTCCGTCGAATGGCCTTTACATTCAGTCGACCTACACGTGGGCAAAGGCGATGAATGTTCCTCCAGATAGCAACACGAATCTGCTGAACCGGCGGCAGGACTACACGCGCACGTACGGTGATATCCGGCATGACTGGCGTACAAATGGAACCTATGAGCTCCCGATTGGTCCCGGCAAGTTCTTCTTCGGCAGCAGCAGCGGTGTGTTGGCTCGTGTGCTGGAGAAATGGCAGATCGGTTCAATATTAAACCTGTCCGCGGGACGGCCCGTGACGCTCCTTGGAGGGGCGGGACTCAATTACGGCAGCGGCTCGACAACTACTGCCGGGTCATCTACAGATCCCAACATTGCGGCGGACCTCGTTGGAGACTTCAGCGTTCGCAATGCCAATCTTTATTGGGATGGCCCAACAAACAGGGGCAGTCTTTTTGGAAAGGATAACCCTTACATCTCGGTCACCGATCCACAGTGTCCGGTCACGGGGGCTGGCCAAACGGCGTATCCTTCAACGCTGGGGTGTCAGCTTACTGCAGTCGCGAAGCTTGTTCCGGCCGGCACGCCAGGCGCCGTCCAGTACGGAGTGGACGCCAACGGCAATCCTCGCTATGGCGTGATCGTACTCCAGAACCCGAAACCCGGGACTCAAGGCACTCTCGGACAAATGACATTCGAAATGCCAGGCACGTTTCGTTTTGATGCGAACATCAGCAAGAACTTCAAAATCAACGAAACGAAGTCGCTCCAATTCCGGCTGGACGCAACGAACGTGTTGAATCATCCAAATCCACTTCCGATAGCGCCGTCGGTTTCAATCAACCCGGGAACGACCGTGGGCAGCGGAGATTTCGGATATCTGACCAACAGCAAAACCGGAAACCGACAGTTCCAGGCGCAACTAAGGCTGAACTTTTAGAAAGGGAAAGCAGCCACAAAAAGCACAAGAGGCACAAAAAAGATTCTTTTTTGTGCCTCTTGTGCTTTTTGTGGCTCCTTTCCCTTAATACTGCCGACATCTCAGAAAAAGGTATTAGCAGGCGAAAGGGTTCAGGAAATAAGCTATCAGCGCTCAGTCAGGGAGGTCAGGCGATGACGGTTATCTGCTCGATTCTGTTTTCCACCCTCGTTCTTACGGCTGCAGGAACCGACACTGCATTAGTCGACGGTGCGCGCACATCTAATTGGACTCTCGTGCGATCGCTGCTTGCCAAAGGTTTACGCGGTGAGGCGGTGAACGCTCCGGACAACGACGGAACTCGTCCTCTGCATTGGGCTGTTCGTGCGGATGAATTGGAGATCGCAGAACTCCTGCTTCGAGCCGGCGCCGACGCGAAAGCCGAAAACCGTCTTGGTGTGACGCCTCTTTACCTGGCAGCGATGAACGGCAACGCGGCAATGATGCGCAAGCTTTTGGATGCCGGAGCAGATGCGAATCAAATAGACCGCACAGGGGAGACCGTCCTCATGGTTGCAACTCGGACCGGGGATCTGAAATCTGTCCGTACGCTTCTGGATCATGGCGCAAAGGCAAATGCCGTAGAACCTCAACTCCAGGCGACGGCGTTAATGTTGGCCGCCGAGGCCGGCTATACGGACATCGTTCAAGCCTTGATCGAACGTGACGCTGATGTCCATGCACGTACTCGCACGGGACCAACGCCGGCACCCAAGCTTCCTTGCATCGACAAGACAGGATGCGGCTCGCATGGTGTGGGAATCGTCCGCGGTGGACTGCCTGAACAGGGCATACGTGCTCCCATCCCCGGCGCGATGACGCCGCTTATGTTCGCCGCTCGAGAAGGCCAAATCGAGGCGGCGCGGTTAATACTGGCTGCCGGTGCGGACGTCAATGAAGTCGACAAGAACAACATCGGACCTCTGCTGATGGCGATCAGCAACAATCGCATCGAAATGGCGCGCTTTCTGATCGAAAGAGGAGCGGACATTCATACCGCGGACTGGTATGGACGGACGCCTCTGTTTGCCGCCGTTGAAATGCGTAACGTCGACCTGCACTACGTCACGTTCGAACATATGGTCACAGCCGAAGATCGTAAGGTGATCCTCGATTTTATAAAGCTGTTGTTGGAACGCGGCGCGGATCCAAACATTCGAGTGAAAGAAGTTCCTCCGTTGCGACGATGGATGTACCTGCTTGGCGGCTCGCTCGCCTGGGTGGATTTCACCGGCCAGACACCGTTCCTGCTTGCTTCACTGTCGGGTGATGTATCGACGATGCGCCTTCTCCTGCAATACAAGGCAGACCCCAACATTGCTACGCTCGGTGGAACGACTCCGCTGATGGCTGCAGCCGGGGTGAATTGGGTCGTCAATCAAACGTACACCGAGGGTGAGGCGTCCCTGCTCGAGGCAGTAAAGCTCTGTTTCGAGCTAGGACAAGATGTGAATGCCACGAATTCGATGGGCCTTACCGCCGCTATGGGAGCAGCAAATCGCGGGTCGGACTCCATCATTGAGTTTTTGGTATCGACGGGGGCCCGCTTGGACTTGAAAGACAGTGTTGGCCGGACGGCGTACAACTGGTCCGAAGGCGTTTTTTTGGCGACGCATGCTCCTGTGCCCAAGCCAAGCACGATGGCGTTGATCAAGAAGTTGATGGGCCAGTCACAGACGGCGGCAACGAAGTAAGAGAAGGAACACAAAAAGCACAAGAGGCACAGAAGAATCTCTTCAAGCATGAAGTTCAATCTTTCGGTCCTTGCAGTATTCGCGCTGAGCTTTGCCGGGGTTGTGAGTGGATCACAACAGACGAGGGAAACGGCTACGCTTAGCCCACAAGATGCGCAGGCCACGCTCAAGCAATACTGCATGACCTGCCACAACCAGCGTGCGAAAACTGCGAACCTCGAGCTTGATACGAAAGATTTCGAACATCTCGAGAAGGATGTTGTCGCGTGGGAGGCTGTCGTACGTAAGTTGCGGACCGGCATGATGCCACCTAAAAATGCCCCTCGGCCCGATCGACGCACACTCGACAACTTGGCTACTTACTTCGAGACGGGGTTGGATCGTGCGGCGGCCCAGCACCCGAATCCCGGGTCACCCTCACTTCATCGGATGAACCGGAACGAATACGCGAACGCTATTCGCGATTTGTTGGACCTGGAAGTCGACGTCACAAACCTGATACCAAGCGACAGCACAATCGCAGGTTTCGATAACATCGCAGATGTTCTCGGCACTTCTCCAACCCTCATCCAGGGCTATCTGTCGGCGGGGATGAAAATCAGTCGTCTTGCCGTGGGCGACCTTTCGGCGCCGCCGGCACCAGTTACATATCGTGCGGCGCCAGGCTTATCACAACGCGTTCACTTGGACGGTATGCCACTTGGGACTCAGGGTGGAATGACGGTACGCCATAACTTTCCGCTCGACGCCGAGTACGAGATCCGGATTGGAGCGGGCCGTATCGATATGACGATTGACGGAAAGCCCGTGCCCGTATCAGGACGAGGCTCATTGAGAGTCGCCATAACCGCAGGTCCCCACGCGATTGGAGCAGCGGTGGTCCGATCAGTAGACTCCGCCGGCCTGGACGATGTTTTCAGCGCGCCAGAGCGAGGCGGAGGCGGTGTCACGAGCATAACGATTACAGGTCCTTACCTGCCCAGTGGTCCGGGTAGCACGCCGAGCCGGCGTCGAATTTTCATTTGCACACCGGTCGACGCGAGCCAGGAACTACCATGCGCAACAAAAATTCTGCGGACATTGGCCACGAGGGCATTTCGACGGCCGGTTAAAGATGATGACCCGGCCTTGGAAACCCTGCTTGGCTTCTACCGGGAAGGGCGCAGCGAGGGAAACTTCGACAGCGGAATTCAACGTGGGCTGGCGCGTATTCTTGTCGATCCGCGGTTTATTTTCCGAATGGAGCATCTGCCGGCGAATCTCGCTGCCGGTGCGCCTTATCGGCTGAATGATCTCGAACTGGCTACACGCTTGGCGTTCTTTCTGTGGAGCAGCATTCCGGACGAGACACTCCTGAATGTAGCTTTTGCTGGAAAGCTTTCGGAATCGGCGGTGCTCGAACAGCAGACGCGGCGCATGTTAAGCGATCCGAAATCCAATGCGCTGATCGACAATTTCGCTACGGAGTGGATGCGCCTGCGGGAGTTGGAGAACGCCGAACCGGAGTCGGCGGACTTCGACGGCAATCTCCGCCAGGGTTTCCAACGCGAGATGCAATTGTTCTTCGAAAGCATCGTTCGCGAGGATAGGAGTATCGTGGAGCTCCTGGATTCCAACTACACATTTGCAGATGAGCGTCTGGCTCGTCACTATGGAATTCCAGGCGTCAAGGGCAGCTTGTTTCGCCGCGTCACGCTTCCAAAAGATGATCCGCGTCGCGGCGTTCTCGGCAAGGGCAGCGTGCTGCTGGTAACGTCGGCTGCCAACCGAACGTCCCCGGTCCAGCGCGGCCAGTGGGTTCTGGAAAACTTGTTGGGCTCGCGCGCTCCGAATCCGCCTCCAGGTGTGGAGACGAACCTCGACCAGCAACCTGATGCAAGCAAGGCCAGGACTCTGCGCGAGCGCATGGAACTGCATCGAAACCAGGCAGTCTGCGCTTCGTGTCACAGCATCATGGATCCGATAGGGTTCACTTTGGAAAACTTCGACCTGGTAGGTAAGTGGCGCGAAAACGAAGGGAAGACCGTCATCGACACGAAAGCGGAGATGGTGGATGGCACACAATTGGATGGACCGGCCAGCCTTCGGCAGGCGTTGCTTAATCGTTCCGACATGTTTGTGACCGTGGCGACGGAAAAGCTGTTGACGTATGCAGTCGGAAGAGCCGTCACGGCGTACGACATGCCGGCAGTGCGAGCGATCGTTCGAAATTCGGGTCGCAATGACTACCATTTTTCGTCGCTCGTTCTAGGCGTGGTAAAGAGCGAACCATTTCAGATGCGGACAAAGGAGCAGAAATGAATTTCATAACCAAGAGACACCTGTCCCGCCGGACTTTCCTCCGTGGTACCGGCGTCACGTTGGCCTTGCCATTCTTGGAGTCGATGTTGCCCGCACAAACGCCGTTGAAAGCCGCGGGCTCAATGCCGAAGAGCCGGCTTGGATTCATCTTTTTTCCGCACGGAGTCACGATGGACAAATGGACGCCTGCGACGGAGGGGACTCGTTTCGAGTTTACGCCGATCCTGAAACCACTGGAGCCGTTCCGGGAATACATCAACGTTATCAGCAATACGTACGCTCCGATGGCCTACGGTCCGGATGCCTCCGCTGCTGCAAACCACAGCCGTTCGTCGGCAGTATTCCTTACCGGGGCGAGGCCCGAAGAAACACCTAGGCCGGTGCTGGGCGAATCCGTTGATCAGGCGGCGGCAAAGGTGATTGGACAGGACACTCCGCTACCGTCCATCGAATTGACGGTTGAGGAAGGCGGACTGACAAGCCCATTTAGAAATTCAATCTCGTGGCAATCGTCAACTTCGCCGCTCCCAATGGAAAACAACCCACAAGTCATCTTTGAAAAACTATTCGGCGACGGCACAAATGAAGCCGAGCGTAAGGCGCGAAGGCAGCAATCACGCAGCTTATTGGATTCCGTGATGGATCAAGTGGCTGCCCTCAATAAGGAACTGCCGGCCGGCGACCGTGGGCGGTTGAGTGACTATTTGGGCGACGTGAGGGAAATTGAACGCCGAATCCAGAAGGCCGAAAGACAAATGGAGGCGGCAAAGCTCGATGTCCCGGACACGCCGACCGGCATTCCCGACGCTTTCGAAGAACACATAAAGATGTTGTTCGATCTCCAGGTCCTTGCCTTTCGTGCAGAGATTACTCGCATATCTACCCTGATGCTCGCGCATGAGCTCAGCAATGCGGTTTTTCCTGCGACGAGCATTCGTGACGGATTCCACAATCTGTCCCATCACTCCAATGTGCGGGCCAATATGGATCGATTCGCGGAGCTCAACGCCTATCACCACAGCATGCTCGGGTACTTCCTTCAAAAGCTCAAGGGCACGCCGGATGGCGACGGTAACCTGTTGGATCATTCATTGATTCTGTACGGCAGCGGAATGAGTGACAGTAATCAACATAACCATACTCCGTTGCCGATGATCCTCTCCGGAGGCGCTTCGGGTGCGCTGAAAGGCGGGCGACATATCAAGTTGGCCAAGCTCACAACCCATTCCAATCTCCTGCTCACGATCCTGCATAAAGGTGGCGTGCCGGCGGAGAAGATCGGAGATAGTACGGGACTCATCGAAGAACTCTAGGAAAGGCAATCCACAAAAGCACAAGAGGCACAAAAGAGATTCTTTTTTGTGCCTCTTGTGCTTTTTGTGGCTATATCAATTGATAGGAGGTCAACATGAGTCTTTCGACGTCGCGACTCGAGCGAATGCGTCAAGTCTTGTCGGGATATATCGAACGTAAAGAGATGCCTGGCCTCGTTGCGGTTGTTAGCCATCATGACGATGTTCACATCGAAACGCTCGGCGTGCTCGCATTCGACAACGCAGCACCAATGAGGCGGGATACGATCTTTCGAATTGCGTCCATCTCAAAGCCGATTACGGCAGCTGCGGCAATGATTCTGGTGGAGGAGTGCAAGTTACGGCTTGACGAGTCCATCGAGCCGTGGCTGCCGGAGCTGGCAAATCGGCGCGTGCTTAAGTCCATTGCCTCGCAGCTGGATGAGAGGGTTCCTGCCCGGCGAGCGATCACGGTCCGCGATTTGCTGACATTCCGGATGGGCTTTGGCAGCCTCATCGCGGTGCCCAATACGTATCCGATTCAGAAACTGGTTCGTGAATACCGCCTTGGTGGCGATGGTCCGCCGATGCCTTCGGAATCGCCAACGATGAACGAATGGTTGCAAAAGCTGGGTTCGTTGCCGTGGATGGCGCAGCCCGGAGAGCGTTGGCTGTACCACCATAGTTCGGATGTGCTCGGGATCTTGATCGAGCGTGTGTCGGGACAATCGCTCGGCAGGTTTATGCGTGAGCGCATCTTCGACCCATTGGGGATGAAAGATACCGCCTTCCACGTGCCTTCCAGCAAAATCGAGCGCTTACCTGCAGCCTACGTACTCAATCGTCGGACCAACAAGCTCGATTTATACGACAATGGGGCTCACAGCGCTTGGGGACAAGAACCACCGTTCGAGTCCGGCGGAGGCGGACTCGTGTCGACAATTGACGACTATTTTGCCTTCAGCCGAATGATGCTGAACAAGGGTAGGCACGGTCGCGAGCAGATTCTTTCCCGCGCCGCCGTGGAGTTGATGACCTCGGATCACCTCACACCTGAGCAAAGGATTGGTAACGAAATTTTTTTCGGTACATATGGAAGTTGGGGCTTTGGAATGGCAGTGGACATCGGTCGTCAGGATATATTTCACTGGCCAGGCCGATTTGGCTGGACCGGCGGTCTCGGCACAACCGCGTACACGGATCCAGCAAATGGAATGATCGGCATCCTGTTCACACAACGTCTCATGGATTCACCCGAACCTCCGAAGGTATTCACCGATTTCTGGACGCTCGCGTATGGCGCTATGGAATGAAGGAAGAAGGAATAAAAAATTTGAGATTGGACCAATTTCAAATTCGTCCAATCTCAATTTCTCTGAGCCTTTACCGCACGTTGGCGTTGGAGTGTGTGGTCGGCATGTGATCATTGAGATCCGGCAAGCACTCGACTTCGGCAATGTCGCGATCGTCAACTCGCTGCCAGCGCTTTGTCATTTTCCACTCGCCTTCCCAGCCCTTGGGATCGCTCATCGTGTATTCGATCGACAGCGTTTTTCCGCCGTCAATCATGCGAATGCGCTCGACAATGTGTAGAGCATCGCTACCGGGAACGCCCGAGTTAATCCAATGATGGTCGGCCACGAAGTACTTGGTATCGATCACCAGAGTGTCGCCTTCCCAGCGTCCGATAGATTCTCCATTAAAGCTTGGGACGGCAATATCCGGATCTGTGTGGGGCCGGCCATCCATGTAAACGACGCGCAGGCTGTTCATGAATTCGCTGATCATATAGATGGCCGTAGGAAGCTGAATCATCGCGACGGGCCACACGCGAGTCATGATGAGTGGCAGACCCGCCGGCCAACACTGACCAATGTCGTCGCGATAGACCTTTCCCTCTTTCGCCGCCTGCTGAGCCGCATCATAGTGAGCCTGCGCGGCGGGTGTGAGCTTGAAGCCGGGAGGCGGCGTGAACCGCCAATCGTTATCCGGGCCGCCGCCATGCAGCCACATCCCAGTCAGATCGAACGGAGCCTTAGGACGGGGTTTCGCAAGATTTGACGGAGCAAGTGCGCCGAGCGCTCCCTGTGGCTGAAATTGCGCCGTCAGATTTGGTGTGAAGGCCAGAAAGCTCAATGCAACGAATGCTGCCGCTCTTTTCATAATTCCTCCGAACTCTATGCCTACTGCTCTTTCACTTTCAGGCGGACGACGCCTTGCTCATCCACGTATTCGCGGTTGTTATCGCAGACGAACTCGACCATTTCATAGTTTGGCATGCGCCGATACGCGAGGGTGTACGTGTATGGCTTTTCCAATACGACAGGATCTTCAATCGTGATTTGGTCATGAAGAATATCTGGTGAGATCAGGCGGATGCGCTCGGTGATTCGCATTTGGTCGCTGTGGGGCATGCGTTGGTATTGCACGGATTCCTTGATTCCAACCGTGTCGACGACAAGCGTGTCGCCTTCCCATCGCCCTACTGAACGGCCGTAGTATCCCGGTGGTACGTCATCGATCTTCACCTGCGGCATGTCCATGTAAATTCGCCGCACTTCGCTGAATGCTTCGGCAATAACGGTAATTTGTTTTAGTGTCTGAATGAACTCGACCGGATAGACCGCGACGGACATCATAGACGGCATTCCGTACGGAACGCAGTAAACGCTGGAGGTGGCTAGTTGTTCACCACGTTTCGTCGCCTCGGCTTCGGCTGCCCGCCGAGCTTCGTAGCGCTTCGCGTACTCTGGCTTTAGAACCAAGGGAGTTGCCGGTGGAGGCGCGAGCTTTGGATCAGCGCCTCGTCCGCCGCGGTATGGTCCCCACGCTCCGGTGAGGTCGGGATGAGTAGACTGCGCCTGGGCCGAGGTGATCGAGAGAACAATCAGCATCAAGAATCCGAGTCTCATTAATAAAGGCATAATTCAGCACTCACTGTGGTTGCGGCCCGCGGCCCGGCCCGTTGCCAAGCACGCGCCCGTCAGGCAACGTCGCTTGGATCAGCAATCCTCCTTGCTTGCCGGTTTTAAGCGGACTGATGCGAACAGCGACTTTATCTCCATATTTCAGATCTTTGTACTTCCAGCCACTCTGCAACAGAATGCTCGGACTGCCCATCTCGATACTCCAATGTTTGGTTCCTTCGGCGCTTGGAACATCGAGCTCGATGTACGCGTGGGGATTTGTCCATTCGAATGCGGTCACGGTCCCGCTGAGCGTTAATGATTTTTCTTGATCGAACATTGCGAAGGAGTGATGTGCCGCCGCGGTCGTCGCCACGAGCAAGATGAGTACGGCGATTACGAGAAAATGATCAGTTAAAGAGCGTGCCCCAGCAATCATTTGAGAACCTCTTTTGGAAATGGTCCGATCATAGGTTAGCGGTTTGATAGGCGTCAACTTGAACTCACGCGGCGTAGAATATTCGCGGAGCTGCACCATGGCACAGAAAGACCATTTGATTATGACTGCGACCGGGGCAGATCAGGTCGGTCTCGTGGAGAAGATATCGGAGTTTATCTCGCAGCGGAGCTGCAATATTGAAGACTCCAAGATGGCTGTCTTTTACGGTGAATTCGCGATCATTTTGTTGATTACCGGCGACAGTGGAGACCTGTCTAAGCTTGCGGCGGGCACTCGGGAACTCGAAACGGAAACCCGGCTGTCGATCGCGACGAAGAGGCCGGGCGCAAGACCTCCCGTGGAGTCTTCTTTACCGTACCGTCTCACCGCTTCGTGCATGGACCATCCGGGCATCGTCCATCAGATCAGCGGCCTTTTGCGTAGCGCTGGCGTAAACATCGAATCGATGGAAACCAAGACGTATTCCGCTCCAGTGAGCGGCACGCCGCTATTTCAACTGGAAGCGGAGCTGACTGTGCCGACCAGAACGAACATCAATGATCTGCGCGACCGGCTGGAGGAGCTCCAGCGAGAAGAAAATATCGATATCGAACTGACCGCGAATTTGTGAGGAGATTACCGATGACGAACCGTCTGTCCAGGCGAAAATTCTTTGGCACTGCGGCTGGAGGCGCCGCTGCGCTCACGGGGCCCATTCCCGCGACCGGTAGCCAGGCTGCCCCGGCGCTACCTCCCGATCTCATTCTCGTCAACGGCAAGATACAGACGATGGATGCCCGGAACTCCGTCGCGACGACTGTTTCAATCCGGAACGGCCGCTTTGCATCAGTAGGCGACGCGGCGCCGGCTCGCGGCGCCGACACGCGAGTGATCGGCCTGAAGGGCCAGACCGTC
>Ga0114129_10000414_pt1 | contig 50458 bp, 51 predicted proteins | sample RhiMetdeltSRZDD1_FD_80071 | JGI IMG/M metagenome (GOLD analysis project Ga0114129, IMG submission 80071) | Populus rhizosphere microbial communities from Tennessee, USA - Rhizosphere MetaG P. deltoides SRZDD1 (version 2) (version 2) | ecosystem: Host-associated > Plants > Roots > Rhizosphere >...
AGCGGAACCCGCCCTTCGCGCCGTCCACCGTGGGATCGCCGCGATAGAGCTCGTAGCACGGGCGATCGTCCGGCTGATAGCCGCTGCCGGGCAGCCAGGCCGCGAACACCCGCTCCCACGCCGGCACGATGTCGTGCGCGGTTCCGACGAAGTCTGCGACGGCGTAGGTGCCAGCCGGAATGTCCATGACGTTCACGAGCCGGTCCGGCGCGAATTCGCGGGAGACGACGACGCATGCGTCGTAACGCGCCTTGTCTCCGCTGATGCCCGGATCGTCGTTGGTGACGCCGAGCGTGAGGCTGTCCGGCCGAAACAGATCGTGGGCCGCTCGCCAGCGATTGAAGCGCTGCCACAGCTCGGGAATGCCGCCCGGCCCGAACGGCCCGACGTAACGCATATAGGCGACGTGATATGCAGGCTGCTGCTGGACACGAACACTCATGGCGCCCTCCTTTCTCTCACGAGTGTTCCGCGCCTGCCGGCCACCTGCTTTGCGGAGGTTGCGAAGCTGTTTGCCCGGATTGCGGCCGTGGCGGGCGCGCCAGCGTGCGCCGCCGCCGGCCCGCCAGCGCGTCGCGGACATGCCGAAGCGCGCCCGGAAGGCGCGCGCGAACGTCGCCGCCGACGCGAAGCCGTGATCCAGCGCGATCTCGAGCACGCTGGCGTCGCACCGCGCGAGCAGCGCGGACGCCGCGCGGTCGACGCGCACCCGCTGGACGAATCCGAACAGCGTCTCGCCGGCGACGGCCTTGAAGACGCGATCGAAGTGGAAGGGTGAGAACGCGGCGACCCGCGCGAGCTCGCCGAGCGTGAGCGGCTCGGCCAGATGCCCGCGAATGTGGTCGATGACGCGATTCACGCGCCGATCGTACTCGAGCCGGGCGCTCGCGGACGGACGGCGACCCACGCCAGGCTCAGTACTTGTTGGCGATCGGCAGCTCGTCGGCCGGGAACAGGGTGATGATCTGCGCCCCGCCCGGCGTGACGATCACTTCTTCCTCGATGCGCGCGGCCGACGTGCCGTCGGTGGCCGGGCAGTACGTCTCGACCGCGAACATCATGCCCGCCTGAAGCTCCATGGGGTCGTCGAACGAATTGAGCCGGCTGATGATCGGCCGCTCGTGCAGGCCGAGCCCGATGCCGTGGCAGAAATTCAGCCCGAACGCGGCCATCTCGCTCTCGAAGCCGATGTCCTGCGCTTTGGGAAACGCGCGCGCGATCTTGTCCGTCGTCACTCCGGGCTTGATGAGCGCGATGGCCTCGTCCATCCACTCGCGCGCCTTCTTGTACGCCACGATCTGCGGCTTGGTGGCCCGGCCGACGCTGAACGTGCGGTAGTAGCACGTGCGATAGCCGATGAACGACATGATGATGTCGAAGAACGCCTGGTCGCCCGGACGAATGATGCGGTCGGTGAAGTTGTGCGGGTGCGGGCTGCAGCGCTCGCCGGAGATCGCGTTGATCGCCTCGACGTTATCCGAGCCCATCTCGTAGAGTCGCTTGTTGGCCAGCGCGACGATCTCGTTCTCGCGCGCGCCGGGCTTGAGCGCCTCGAAGATGTCCTGATAGACGCCGTCCACCATCGCGGCCGCCATGTTCAGGAGCGTCAGCTCGTCCTGGCTCTTGAGCATGCGCGCCTCGAGCATCACCTGCTGCCCGTCGCGGACCTCCACGCCGGCCTCCTGCAGCGCGAACAGAAACGGCGGCTCGACCAGATCGATCCCGAGCGGCATCCCCGCCACACCCTCGGCGCGCAGGATGTCGCGAACCTCCTCGGCCGCGCGCTTGAAGAGTCCCGCCTTCGGCGAGACAGCGCCGCGCATGCCGACCATGCCGGCGAGCGACTGCCGCTCGGGAATCTGCGGCGCATAGAGCCGATGGTGGCGCGCGGCCGAGCCGAAGTCCCACACCCAGGGCTCGCCGGTGCCGGTCAGCAGGCACCAGCGCGTGAGCTTGTCGCGTGCCCACTCGCCGATGACCGTCCCCGACAGGTAGCGAATGTTGTACTGATCGAAGACGAGCACGGCGCCGAGACCCGACTTCGCCAGCGCCTGACGCGCGCGCCCCTGACGGTAGGCGTGCAACCGCTTGAAGTCGACGCGCTCCTCGAAGTCCACCTGCGTGTGGCCGGGCGCCTGGAGCGGACGGTCCCAGCGATGGCGTGGGTCGACGTCGTCGGCGCTGACGGGGTGTGGAGTTATGGCGGGCTTGCGCGGCATGGCGGCTCCTCCGTTGGCGCCGAGCCTACCTCAGGGTCGAGATACCTTCCACGGGCTGCCGTGACCCGCTAGGCTAGCGGGCTGTGGACGCCGAGGCCTTCCGACAGTTCGAGCGCGACACGCACGATCGGCTCGCCGCGACGTATGGAGATTTCTTCGCCGATGTGACGCGCGCGATGATCGCGCCCCTGCTCGACGCCGCCCGGGTGACTCGCGGGAGCCGGGTGCTCGACGTCGCGTGTGGCCCCGGCCATCTCGCGGCGGCCGCGGCCGCGCGTGGCGCCCGCGCCAGCGCGGTCGACCTCTCGCCGCAGATGGTCGCACTCGCGTCGCGCAATCACCCCGCCGTCGACGTTCGGCAAGGCGACGCCGAGGCGCTGCCCTTCGGCGGCGCGACGTTCGACGCGGTCGTCTGCGCGTTCGGCGTCGGCCACTTTCCGAGGCCGGAGGTCGCCGCCAACGAGCTGGCGCGCGTGCTGGTCGCCGGCGGCCGACTCGCCGTCTCGTGGTGGGATCTGCCGCGTTCGCGCGTGAACGCGACGTTTCTGGACGCCGTCGCGAGCGCCGGCGCGCCGCCGCCTTCCGGCGTGCCGGCGGGGCCGCCGGTCACGCGCTTTTCCGACGACGCCACGCTCGCGGCGCTCCTGGCCGACGCCGGGCTCGTCGACGTCGTCGTCACGACGCACACGTGGACGCACCGGTCGGCGAGTCTCGATGCTTGGTGGCACGGCGGGCTGGGCGGCATGGCGCGTGTGAACGCCGCCGTCGGCGCGCAGACGCCGGACGTCCAGCGGCAGGTCCGCGCCGCCTTCGAGCGCCTCGCCTCCGCCTACGCGCGCGACGGCGGATACGACATTCCGTGCGTGGCCAAGCTCGCCGCCGCGACGAAGCGTTAGCGCGCGCGGCGCAGCACGACGAAGTACTGGTAGGGCAGGAAGTCGTGGCGCGCGACGGGAACCAGTCCTGCGCGGCGCCCGATGCGCTCGAATTTTTCCGGCGGAATCCGCCGGTGCAGCGGCGGGCCCACCGGCGTTTCGCGGTACGCCCAGTCGATCGCGGCCAGCCGGCCGCCCGGCTTGAGACAGCGCGCGAGCCGTCGCAGGAACGCCGGGCCGTTTGCGACGTGGTGATACGCATTGACGAACACGGCGAGGTCGCACGACGCGGGCGGCAGCAGCGGATCGTCGTCGAGGCTCAGCACCGGCGTGACGTTCGTCGTGCCGTCCAGGCGCTTCACGAGGACCTTGAGCACCTCGGGCTCGGGATCGATGGCGTACACGCGACCGCGCGGACCGACGGCGCGCGCGAGCCGGGTCGTGAAGTAGCCGGGGCCCGCGCCGACGTCGGCGACAACGGCGCCGCGCCGCACCCCGAGGACGCGCAGCACCCGCTCCGGTCGCTGCCAGCGCGCGCGCGTCTTCGCGAGCTGGCGGCGCATGAGACGCCGCAGATCGTGCGGGTTGCCGTGCACGGCGGTCATGATACGCGAGGCGCGTGTTACCATCGCCCGCACATTTTTCCAACGGAGGCTCGGCGCGCATGATGGAGCGGCGACGGCTCGGCGGCAGCACACTCGAGGTCGGTGCGATCGGTCTGGGATGCATGTCGATGTCGGGCGCGTATGGTCCCGGCGACGATGCGCAGTCGATCGCCGTCGTCCACAAAGCCCTCGACCTGGGCGTGAACTTCCTGGACTCGTCCGACATGTACGGCTGGGGGCACAACGAGACGCTCCTGGGTCAGGCGCTGCGCGGCCGGCGCGACCGCGTCGTGCTCGCGACGAAGTTCGGCAACATGCGCAAGCCCGACGGCACGCCGGGCGTCGACGGGCGGCCCGAATACGTGCCGCAGGCCTGCGACGCGAGCCTCAAGCGTCTCGGCGTGGACGTGATCGATCTCTACTATCAGCACCGCGTCGATCCGAAGGTGCCGATCGAGGAGACGGTCGGCGCGATGTCGCGGCTGGTCGAGGCCGGCAAAGTCCGCTTCCTCGGCCTCTGCGAGGCGGCGCCGCCGACGATTCGCCGCGCGCACACGGTGCATCGCATCGCCGCCGTGCAGATGGAGTATTCGCTGCTCTATCGCGCAGAGGCCGAGCAGACGCTGCCGACGCTGCGCGAGCTCGGCATCGCACTCGTCGCGTATTCGCCGCTCGGGCGCAGCCTGCTCACCGGCCAGGTTCACAAGGTCGCCGACATTCCGGAGGACGACCGGCGGCGGCAGCATCCGCGCTTCGAGGAAAAGAACCTCGAGCGCAACGTGCCGCTCGTGCGCAAGGTCGAGCAGCTTGCGCGCGACAAGGGCTGCACGCCGGGACAGCTCGTGCTCGCATGGTTGCTCGCTCAGGGGCGCGACGTCGTGCCGATCCCCGGCACCAAGCGTCGCGACCGGCTCGAGGAAAACGTCGGCGCCGCGGCCGTTCGGCTCAGTACGGATGAAGTGGCGAGAATCTCCGACGCCGTTCCCGTCGGCGCCGTGTCCGGGTTGCGCTACCCGGAGCCCATGATGAAGAGCGTGTTTATTTGAGCAGGCGCAGGGCGCTGTCGATCCACCGACGCGCGTGCATCACCGCACGCATCTCCGCGACCTTCGCGGTCGGCTTTCGGCAGGCGAGGCGCTCGACCCGGGCCTTCGCCCCGGACAGCTGCCGAATCCGGACCTCGGCATCCCAGCCGCCGGTCACTTCGACGGCGGTGGCTTTGATTTCGAAGCCGCTGTAGTCGGATTCGACGATCATCGCCCTGTGCCTCTGGCAATGAGCGGACCAATGCGACGCGTCCCCGAATCGTCGGAATACCGCGCTTTTTGAGAGTCCGCGTAGGGCAGCGATCAGAATTGGCTCAGCCACCGTGGCACATAGTGGCTAAGCTGCGACCGCCCGTCGTGCCGGATTAGTCCTCCAGCACCATCCGCAGAAACGACTCCGCGGCGCGCAGCCGGCGACGGGCGCCCTGCTCACGCGCCCAGCCGCGGACCATCGGCGCCGGATCCCAGTCGCCCATCTGGCTCTTGTGCTCGCGCAGCGCCTGCACCTTCGTGTCGAGCGTGGCCGAGATGTCCACGAACGTGTCGGCGCGCTCGGAGCCGAACAGCCACACGGCGCCGACGTGGTGTGGCGCCAGCCCCTCGTCGAGGAGCTCGGGGAAGATGAAGCGTGTCTCCGCCGACGGAAAGATCGCGTCGAGCGCGACGTCGGCGGCCACGCGGTGGTCGGGATGGTTCATGTAGCGCGTGCCATAGAAGCGCACGGTCGGATCGCCGGTCACGACGGCGTCCGGGCGATGGCGGCGCACCAGCCGCGTGAGATCGCGCCGCATCTCGATGGAGGGCGTGAGCACGCCGTCCTCGTAGCCGAGGAAGACGACGTCCGCGATGCCGAGCACGCGACAGGCCGCGCGCTGCTCGTCTTCACGGATCTTCGCCAGCCGCTCTCGGGTCATGTCGGCCGGCGTGGACTTGTTCGAGCCGGCTTCGCCGCGCGTCAGGCAGACCGTGACGATCTCGGTACCCGCCCGCGCCCACTTGGCCAGCGTGCCGGCCACCGTGAACTCCTGGTCGTCGGGATGCGCGTGGATCGACAGCACACGTTTGGGCGCGGGTGGTTCCTTGCGCGGCATGCCCGTCAGTCTACCGCCGAGCCGCGGCGCAGTTTCATCCGCGCCGTCCTGGCAGCGTGGCACCCGGTGATCAGTGGCTGGCCGCGGGCTGCGGCGCCGGCGGCTGTCCCGAGGCGCTAAGTCCGCCAGGGAACGAGCAAACCGCGCTTGGCACCCCCGCTGCACTTCGGCTTCGCGTTCGAATGCTGCCATCGACCGAGGGACGGCGATGAGGACGACGACAACGCGGATGCTGGGCGTGCTCATCACGCTGACGATCGGAATGCCGGCCGTGGTGGCGGCGCAAGAGCGCGTCGGCGTCGCGACCACCGTCATCGGTCCGGTGACGGTGAACCGCGTCGCCACCGCGCCGGCTCCGCTGAAATTCAAGGACGACGTGCTGCTGAACGATCGGGTGGTCACCGGCGAGAACGCCTTCGCCCGCATGCTCCTCGGCGGCAAGGCCATCGTCACCGCGCGCGAGCACTCGGTCGTGACGATCACCGAGGTGCCCGGCGTGTCGACGGTGGAGCTGCTGAGCGGGCGGATCTCGGTGGCCGTCGACAAGGCGCGGATGCGCCGCGGCGACGTGGTCGAGATCAAGACGCCGAATGCCGTCAGCGGTATTCGCGGCACGATCGTGGTGGCCGAGGTCACAGGCGGTGTGTCGACGATCACGGTGTTGCGCGGGCTTGTCGACGTCTATCGTCGCGATCCCAAGACCGGCAACGCTGTCGGCCGGCCCACGCCGCTGAGCCCGCGCGAGAGTGTGACCGTGAAGGCCGGCGTGCTTCCCGCGCGCCCGCAGCCGATCTCCACGGAGCGCGCGCGGACGCTGGCGAACGACTTCACGGCCCCGATACAGCCTCTCGCTCCGTCGCCGACGCTTGCGGACGACGAGGTGTCGCGCGCGGCCGGCGCGCTCGGCGGGGGCGCGCGCGTGACGAACGATGCCGCGCCGAACCGCGCGGTCAAGACCGAGACCTCCGCCGCGACCAGCACGCTGGGCAGCGCACCGACGCTCGGCGCGACGCCGCCCCTGAACGCCGCGCCGACCGCGAGCACTGTGCCGACGCGGAGCGCCGTGCCTGCGCTGCCGACGGCACCGACGCTGCCGACGGCGCCTCCGCTGAGCACCACGCAGCCGCTCAGCACCGTGCCGTCACTGATCACGGCGCCGGTGCAGCAAGTGGTTCCCAAGATCACGCAGCCCACGACGACGCTACCGAATCCCAATAGCCTGGTGAGGTAGCGCGCCGGACGAGCCGGCGCTGCGGCGCGCCGTGGCGGCGCGCCGCAGTCGTCGTCATACCGTTTACCGCGAGAACGCCTGCCGCAGAAACGTCTGGAGATCCGCGATCGAGCGCTGGTGCGCACGCGCGTCGTACCCCATCGATCCCCCGAGGGCCATGCACGGGGACGCGCCGCTGAACGGCCGACCCGACTCGTCGACGAACGCCCCGTTCGGCTGTTGCGTCAGCGTGCAGCCCGACGGGTTGACCACCGGCGCGAGAAAGCGCGGCTGGGCATAAAGCGGATTGTCGAATCCGTGCATCGCCCCCGCGTATTCCACGAGCGAAACGTCCTCACCCGCGGCGCGGCGACGCGCGACCCAGTCGCGGCAGTGCTCGATCGTCGTCCAGTCGTCGGCGCTTCCGTGAAAGATTCGTACCGGTGCTGTGACGTCGGTCTCCTTGAGAAGCTGCACGTTGCAGCCTGCGGGATAGAAGGCGGCGTAGGCCGAGGGCGGGGGCGTGGTGCCGCGCATGAACCGGCGCTGGTATTGCAGATGGCTTGCCCAGAGCGCGGCCCAGCCGCCGTGCGAGAAGCCGAGAACACCGACGCGCTGCGGATCGATGCGCGGATGGGTGGCCAGCAGTTCGTGCGCGCGGAAAACGTCCGCGAGGCGGCTGCCGATGCTGACCGAGCTCTTGCCCGTGCATACCTCCTTCACCGCCCGGCCGCCGAAGCTGTCGACGACGAGCGCGGCGTAGCCCATACGATTGAGCGCCCGCGCCCACGCCGTGATGGCGGGCGTGACGCCCGCGCACGAGTGGAGGACGATGATGGCGGGCACGCGACCGCCATCGGAGGGCAGCAACAGATCGGCCGTGATCGTCGCGGGCTGCTCGGTCGCCCCGTGTGACGCCGTCAGGATCGGAAAGGTGCCGGTGCGGCCGTCGGCCAGTGTCACGGTGGTCGCTGACGTCGCGCATCCCGCGAGACAGACGAGCAGAAAGACGACGCGCAGCGGGCTGACGAGATCCCTCAGACGGCGCGCGCGCCCTCGACCAGTGCGGAGAGGCGCGCCCGCGCGCTCACCCGGTCGAGATATTTCATGCCGCAGTCCGGCGCGGCGACCAACCGCTCGGCCGGAACATGACACAGCGCCGCGCGCAGCCGCGCGGCCACGACGTCCGCCGTCTCCGGCGCCGGCGCGCCAAGGTCGAGCACGCCGAGCACAACCGTCTTCGTGCGAATGGCCGCGAGCGGCGCCAGGTCGAGTCGCGGCTGCGCCGCTTCGAGCGACACGTGGGTCGCCGACGACCGCTCCAGCTCGAGCGCGAAGCCATAGCCGCCGGACTTCGAGGTCCCGGCGAGCGCATGTGAGAACGCGTAGCCGAAGCAGACGTGCACGCACGTGGGTTTGGAGAGTCCCGCCAGCGCACGGTCGATCGCCGGCAACGCGTAGGCCTTCGCCTGCTCGGGCTGCGCTTCCAGGTACGGCTCGTCCAGCTGGATCCAGTCGAGCAGCGGCTCGAGCTCACGCAGCTCCTCGTTCACCGCCGCCGCATACGCCATGGCCAGCCGTTCGCGGTCGCGATAGTGCTCGTCCTGGGCAAGGGCCGACAGGGTGAACGGTCCGGGCACGGCCAGCTTGATGCGCCGGCGGGTGAGCGCGCGAAGGAATCGCGCGTCGCGCACAAACACCGGATGCGTTCGTCGAACCGGTCCGGTGACGCGCGGCACCGCCTGCCGCCGACCGAGCCGGTTGATGGCCTCCCCGGGACGATCGACGTCGATGCCGGACAGCGCGTTGGCAAATTCGTTGAAGTACGACTCGCGGCGTTGCTCGCCGTCGGTGATGACGTCGATGCCCGCGGCCTCCATCTCGGCGACCGCGAGCCGCACGGCGTCGTCCTGCGCTTCCTCGAGGTGCTCGGCGCCGACGCGCCAGAGCTCGGGCATGCGCACGCGTGGCACCACGGTCTGCCGGTAACGCGCCTTGTCGACGAGCCACTCCGGCTGCGGATACGAGCCGACGACGGTCGTCTCAATCACGCTACGCCGCGTAGATCTTCTTCAGCTCGCCGGCCGCCCACTTCACGGCGTCCTCCGGGCTCATGCCCTGGATCGCCTTGGCGAACATGTCGACGATGATGTACTTCGACAGCGCCTCCGTCGCTTTGCGGCCGGCCGGCCCGGCGTAGCCCACCTGCCGCGCGTTGGGCAGTGTCTCGGGAAACACGGCGGTCTTGGGATCCTTGCGCCAGAGCGGATGATCGCTGTACGCCTTCGTACCCGGAATGCCGAACGTGTCCATCGTCTCGAAGTAGCGATCGAAGCGCGCGCGATCCATGTAGAAGCGGATGAAGTCCTTGGCGAGCTTCTGCTGCTTGCTGTACTTCATGACGACCGAGTTCCATGCGGGCAGCCAGTAGAACCGCCCCGCGGGCCCGGGCGGGAAGTGGCCGTGGTTCGTGCCTTTGTAGACGTCGGGGAACTTCTGCCGCGCGGCGACATAGATCGACGGCGCGTTGCCGGTGAGCGCGATCTCCGACGACAGGAAGGCGCGATTGTTGGTGGAGTCGTCCCACGCCAGCCCGCCCTCGTCGAAGACCTCCTTCCAGAGCACGGTGTTGAACTTCACCGCCTCGACGGTCTGCTTGCTGTCGAGCGCGACGGTCTTGCCGTCTTTGGAGACCTCCATCCCACCCCACATCCACACCAGCGGATAGCACCAGTTGTTCGGATCGTTGATCGAGTGTCCGAACGCCTGACCGAACGGCTTGCCCTTCGCTTTCATGGCGCGGCCGACCTTGCGGAAGTCGTCCCACGTCTTCGGATACTCGAAGCCGGCCTCCTTGAACCAGTCTTCGCGATAGGTCACAGCCCACGAGATGATGAACTGCGGCACCGCCACCCAGCGCCCGTTGGGCGCCACGCAGTTGGCCCTCGCATAGTCGTGCCAGCCGCCCTGCGCGCGGCCGACGTCTTCGGCGACGTCCGTGACGTCGACGAGGGAGTTTTCGTAGAGCAGCGCGTGATTGTTCGCGACGATGACGATGTCGGCGCCGCTGCCGCTCTGGATCGCCGCCGTGAGGCGCGCCTGGATGTCGTTCTGCGCCTGGATGTCGTTCTGATTGATGCGCTCGATGGCGATCTCCGCACCCGTCTGTCGGCCGAACTCCTTCGCCTGCTCCTCGAACACCTGGTCGGCGGCTGGGACGAAGTGCGACCACTGCAGGAAGTGCAGTCGCGTTCCCTGGGCGAATACGGGCGCGGCGCCCGCGGCGGTGAGCGCGCCGGCGGCGGAGACTTTCACGAAGTCGCGACGGCTGAGGCGGCCGATGGTCATGCGTTCCTCCCTGGCGGCGACGTCTGAGTAACACGTGGCGTGCGCCGCCGCAATCCGTCACACTGTGCGCCCATGAACGAAGAGAGCATGTTCGCCCGCGACGGTGAGTCGTTCCACCCAACCGAGTGGGCCGTCGGCCCGTGGTCGAAGGATCTGCTGCAGGGCAGCGCGTTCGGCGGACTCATGGTGCGCGCGCTCGAACAGAACGCCGCGCCCGGCACGGTCCTGGCGCGGCTGTCGTTTGATCTCTGGCGACCCGTCACACGCGAGCCGCTCACCGTGGCGTTGACAGTGCTCCGCGAAGGCCGCAAGGCATCAACGGTCGAGGCGTCACTCACGCAGAGTGATAGGGCCGTCGCACGCTGCACGGCCGTCTATCTGCGGACAGACTCGTCGCTGACGCCGGCGCCGGTCGACCGAACGCCGCCAAGCCTCGGCCCCGAGGCTGGCCGTCCCATTCCCGACGTCGCCAGGCGTTGGAGCCCGTTCTTCACCGGCGTCGACACGCGCACGGTCGAGGGCGACCTGCTGAAGCCCGGCCCCGCTGCATGCTGGTTCAATCTGCAGCGGCCGCTCGTCGCCGGGGAGACGAACTCGGCGCTGGTCCACGTCGTTTCCGCGGCCGATCTCTGCAGCGGCATCTCGGCCATCGTTGATCTCAGGCGCGTGACCTTCGTGAACGCCGACCTGACGATCGTGCTCTGGCGGCAGCCGCGCGCGCCGTGGATCCTGCTCAGCGCCCAGACGCAGGCGGGGGATCAGGGCACGGGCGTGGCGCGCGGCACGCTGTCGGACGTCGACGGCGCGTTCGGCGCATGCGAGCAGACGTTGATCTTCGAGCGGCGGGCCTGAGCGTCCGAGGCGAGCGTCAGGGACGGAGCGTGATGCGCCGACCGTCTTCGACGAGCACTACGCCCGTCGACTGAATCTCCTCGATGCGCGCGTCGCCGATGGCATCGCCCTCGACGTACTTGCGGCCGTTGATGAACACCCACCGCTGCGGGCGCTGCTCGGCGTAGACGATCACCTCGACCTTCAGCTTGGAGGTGTCCGGGCGCGGCGGCGTGGCCGCCGCCGTCATCGGGCCCCGCGACGTCGCAGGCGCGGGCGCGGTCGAGCTCGGCGGCAACACGGTAACCACAGGCGGCGCGGGTGCGGGCGAGATCACGCCCGGCCGTGACGTCAGGGGCGGCCGCGGTGGCCTCGTCACAGACGGCGTCGTCTCCGGCGCTGTGGGCTCCGCCGGCGTGGTCTCGAACGGCTTCGGCTCCGGCAGCCTCGTCTCAGGTGGCTTGACGTCAGCCAGCCGCGGCTTCGTCGCGGGTGGGCGCGCGTCGACCGTTGGGCGCGACATCTCAGGCATCGCGCGTCGTCCCTCGTTCGCGTCCGGCGTCGCGAGCGCGGCGCGCGATCGGGCAGGCGGCGCAACGCGCGGCCGCTCCTCGACCATCGGCACGGGCGGCGTCGCGCTCGCCGTGGGCGCGCTCGCTGCAGACGCGACCGGTTTGGCGGCCGACTCCGGCGCCTCGTGCACGGGCGACCATAGCCAAAGAATCGCGACGACCACGATCGCGCCCGTGGCGGCGACGCCGAGCGTGATGTAGCGCGAGCCCGAGACGGCGGGGACCGGCGCCGGGGCGAGCAGACGCCGTACTTCGGGCGGCGGACCACTGCGCTGCTCCGCGGCTTTCTTGAGCGCGTCGAGGATGTAGGACATGGCTAGGGGGTCACCTTTGACAGCGACGGGCGGCCGGGCGCCGTCGTGGCCAGCCGCAGCAGCGTTTCCTCCCCGAGCACGCCGTCCGGCCTCAGACCGTTCGCACGCTGAAAGGCCGCCACGCGCCGGCGCTGGTCGTCGCCGGGCTTGAGCTCGGTGGTCCCGAGGTCCGGCGTGCGCCACAGCGCCAGAAACGCGCCGTCCCAGAACTGCTCCACCTCGCTCAGCGGCAGCGTCACCGGGATCGGTGCGACGTCCAGCGTGACCGTGTCAGCGTCAAGCGCGGTCACGGTCGCGTAGTGCCGCTCGCCGGCCGGCGTCGTCAGCGTGAGCATCGCTGGCACGTCGAGGCGACGGATGACGTTCCACGTTCCGCTCCGCGCGAGGCAGCGCAGGCCCGAGCGGCGCCCGGCGTCGCACGCGGTCTCGCCCGCCCGCGGCTCGAAGTCGACGCCCCAGGCGGCGAAGAGGCGGCCGAGCGCTCCGTCACGGTCGGTCGTGGTGCCGTCGAGGATCTGAGCCATGCTCGGACGCGCGGGGGCGACGACTGCGGCCGCCGCCGACGGCGACGACGCCGGCGTCCCAGGAGTCGCGGCGTTGCTTGGCGGCACACCAGGCGCCACCAACCGCTGTCCCCACCAGCTGGCGACATACTCCAGACGGCTGCGCCCCACCGTGCTGACGCTCAAGACGAAGGCGCCGAGCAGGACGATGGCCACCGCCGGCTGCAGCCACCGGAGCAGTCCGCGCGAGCCGGATACCTCGGAGGCGGCGTGCCGGGCGGTGGCGGCGGTCACGTGCCGCTTGCTGCGGCCAAACGCGCCCAGGAGCGCGCGGTCGCAGATGTTGTTGATCAGCCGCGGCACGCCGCCCGAGCGCCGGTGGATCACCCCGAGCGCCGCCGAGGTGAAGATCATCTTCCGCTGTCCGGCGACTTCCAACCGGTGACGGATGTAGGCGCGCGTCTCGGTGAACGTGAAGGGTCGCAGGTGATAGCGGGCGGTGACCCGCTGCGCCAGCTGGCGCAGCGCCGGGCGCTCCATGAGATTGACGAGCTCGGGCTGGCCGATGAGGATGACCTGGAGGAGCTTGTCGCGGGTGGTCTCGATGTTGGTCAGCAGGCGGAGCTCCTCGAGCACCTCCATGCTGAGGTTCTGCGCCTCGTCGATGATGACGACGGTCCGACGCCCCCGCGCGTGCGCGTCGAGGAGCGCCTGGGACAGCGCGTCGACGAGCGCCTTGAGGCTGGGTGTGCCCGTCGGGTAGGGCACGCGCAACTCCTCGCAGATCGCCGAGATCAGCTCGACCGCGGTCAGCCGGGGGGTGAAGATCATCGCCACGTCGACGTCGGGGGGCAGCTGGTCAAGGAGTGCCCGGCAGACCGTGGTCTTCCCGGTCCCGACCTCGCCGGTGAGCTGGACGAAGCCGCCGCCCTGCAAGCCGTAGACGAGGTGGGCCAGCGCCTCACGGTGCCCCTCGCTCAGGAACAGGTAGCGGGGGTCGGGAGCGAGAGAGAACGGCCTCTCGGTCAGACCAAAGTGGGCAGCGTACACGCGAGCACCCTAGACGGCGGGGGCCGGAACGTCAAGAACAGTAGTCAGCCGGACTTCTCGATCTTGGCCCAGGTGTCCCGGAGGCCGACGGTGCGATTGAAGACGAGCCGGCCAGGCGCAGAGTCGCGGGCGTCGACGCAGAAGTAACCGTTGCGCTCGAACTGAAAGCGCGCGCCGGGTGCAGCCGACGCCAGCGACGGCTCGACGCGCGTCTCCGTGAGCGTGGTGAGCGAGTGCGGATTGAGCGCGGCCGTGAAGTCGTCCTCGTCGTCGGGCCGCGGCTTCCCAAAGAGCGTCTCGTACAGGCGCACCTCGGCGTCCACGGCATGGCGCGCGGCGACCCAGTGAATGGTGCCCTTCACCGCGCGACCCCCGCTGTCACCGCCGATGGTCGTGGGATCGTAGGTGCAGCGCACCTCGGTGACCTGGCCGTCGGGTCCCAGCGAGAAGTCGGTGCACTTGACGATGTATGCGTAGCGTAGGCGTACCTCGGCGCCCGGAGTGAGCCGGAAGTACTTCTTCGGCGCGACGTCGCGGAAGTCGTCCCGCTCGATCCAGAGCTCGCGCGCGAACGGCACCGTCCGCGTGCCCGCGCTCGGATCCTCCGGATTGTTGACGGCCTCGAGCTGCTCGACTTTGCCCTCGGGGTAGTTGGTGATCACGAGCTTCAGCGGCCGCAGCACCGCCATGCGCCGCTCGGCGCGGCGGTTGAGATCCTCGCGCACGCAGTGCTCGAGCAGCGCGAGCTCGACGATATTGTCGGCCTTGGCAACGCCGATGCGCTCGCAGAAGTCGCGGATGCTCGCGGGCGTGTACCCGCGACGCCGCAGGCCGGCCAGCGTCGGCATGCGCGGATCGTCCCAGCCGCTCACGAAGCCGCCCTCGACGAGCTGCAGCAGCTTTCGCTTCGACATGACGGTATGACTGAGATTGAGCCGCGCGAACTCGATCTGCTGCGGGTGGAATATGCCGAGCGCGTCGAGATACCAGTCGTATAGCGGCCGGTGATCCTCGTACTCGAGCGTGCAGATCGAGTGTGTCACGCCCTCGATCGAGTCGGACTGCCCGTGGGCCCAGTCGTACATCGGGTAGATGCACCACGCGTCGCCCGTGCGCTGGTGCGACGTGCGGCGGATGCGGTACATGACCGGATCGCGCAGGTTGATGTTGCCACTCGACATGTCGATCTTGGCGCGCAAAGTCTTGCTGCCGTCGGTGAACTCGCCCGCGCGCATGCGACGGAATAGATCGAGGTTCTCCGCGACGGAGCGATCACGAAACGGCGAGGGTCGGCCGGCTTCCGTCAGCGTGCCGCGCGAGTCACGCATCTCCTCCGCGCTCTGATCGTCGACGTATGCCTTGCCGGCGAGGATCAGCTGCTCCGCCCACCGATAGAGCTGCTCGAAGTAGTCGCTCGCGTGGTAGAGGTGCGGTCCCCAGTCGAAGCCGAGCCACCGCACGTCGTTCATGATCGCGTCGACGTATTCCTGGCTCTCCTTGGTGGGATTGGTGTCGTCGAAGCGCAGGTGACAGCGACCGCCGTAGTCGCGTGCTAGCCCGAAGTCGATGCAGATGGCTTTGGCGTGGCCGATGTGCAGGTAGCCGTTCGGCTCGGGCGGAAACCGCGTCACCACCTTGCCTTCGAACCGGCCGGTTCGGTTGTGCTCGTCGATGATGTCGCGGATGAAATTGGAGCGCGGCCCGTCGCTCATCGCCTGGATCGTATCATTGCGTCGCCGAGGACCATTTCCGAGCCGCCACTCGGCTCCGGCTCGTGCGTCATTTCCTGATCGGTCAGACCAACGTAAATATCTGTAATTAAAGATATTAAGCGCTATATCGCCAGCCCGATCCGGCGCCCTATATTGGACATATGCACCTCGCGCCGAGTACCCGGAGTCTGTTCGCGGGCGCCCTGGCCGGATTCGCCCTTCTGGCGGCCGGGACGCCGGCGTCTGCCGCGCCGGCGACCGATCGTCTGCGCGAGTTCTTCGCCTCGATCAACGTCATCATCAACGATCCCGCCCTCCGCTCCGAACCTCTCGAGAAGGTCGCTCGCGTGAAGCGCCTGGTGACCGACATTGCCGACGTCCGCGGTGCCGCCGCGGCCGTCCTGGAGCGGGAGTGGGACGCACGCACCCCGGCGGAGCGCGACGAGTTCACACGCCTGTTCTCCGAGCTCCTCGAGCGCGGCCTGGTGGCGCGTCTCGCCGGTGCCGTCAGCCCGGTCAACGGATTGGTCATGAGCTGGCGAGGCGAGACCCGCGTGGGAGAAGAAGCGCGGGTGATGACGATCGTTGAAAGCCGCGACGGGCGCAAGATCAACGTCGAGTACCGCATGAGCGAGCGCCGCGGGCGCTGGCTCGTCCGCGACGTCGTCGTCGACGGCGTCAGTACCATCGAAAACTATCGATCGCAGTTCAAGCGGCTGCTGCGAGCCGGGTCCTACGCCACGCTGGTCGCGCAGCTGCGCGCCAAGCTTGGTGAGGAGACGCTGATGTTCGCGCAGGCGCCGCCGTCGCTGGGCCCGGCGGCGTCGAAGACGACGCCACCGGCCGTGGCGAAGGCGACGCCATCGGCCAAGTCGACCGCGGCATCCGGCCTCGGATCCAAGCCCGTGGTCGTGGCGAAAGATACGTCCACGCCAGCCGTCACGACCGCGGTCGCACCCGTCACGAAGTCTGCGCCTGTGACGACGGCGTTCGCGCCTGGCGCCAAGGCGTCCACGCCGGCGGCGAAGGCGTCCGGGCTCGCGGCCAAGGCGCCGGCGGCGATCAAACCGGCGCCGGCCGTCGTTGCGCATGTGGTCGCGCCGGTGCTGCCGAACTCCGTCGTACCGGCGCCGGCGAAATCGGTCGCGTCGCTGCCGGCGAAGCGCTCGGCCGAGCTTCAGGTCGTCGTCGTGCCGCCGAGCCCGCCGCGCACGAAGGTCATCGCCATGGCGCCCGGCATCCCACAAGCTGCCGACGTCATCTCGCCGGTCACCGCCCTCGAAGCCACGGCGCACCTGTTGCCGAGCGTGCTGCTGGTCTTGCTGGGACTGTCGGCGGTGAGCGGCGCGGTGTATTTCCGGCGTCGCGCGTCGGCCAACGGCCTAATGCTGGAGCGACTCGGCAATCCCGACAAGCGCCTCGTACTCGTGCATCCAGTAGCGCGTGTCGCGAAAGTTGGGGAACGCCGGGGGAAACGACGGGTCGTCCCAGCGCCGCGCAATCCAGCCCGACATGTAGACGATGCGCATGGCGCGTAGCGGCTCGCACAAGGTCAGCGTGCTGCGGTCGAACTCGCGAAACACCTCGTAGCCTTCGAGCACGTCCTCGCGCATCTTCCGCGCTTCTTCGGTGTCACCACGGGCAAGCAGCCACAGATCCTGCACCGCGGGTCCCATCAAACAATCGTCGAAGTCGACGAGCACCGGACCGTCCTTCGCCCACAGGATGTTGCCCCAGTGCAGGTCGCCGTGGATGCGCTGCGCCCGCACGGCCTTCAACGGCGCAGTGGTCCGCTCCGCGATCGACATGGCGACGTCGCGATAGCGCGGCGCCAGTGTGCCCGGAATGAAGTCGCCGCGGAGCAACACCTCGAGCGGCTCGCGGATGTAGCGGTCCACGGTCAGCTGCGGCCTGTGCGGAGCCGGACGGGCGGCGCCGACGGCGTGCATGCGGCCGATCGTGCGTCCGATGCGGCGTCGGTTTTCGGCATCGAGCTCGTCGAGCGTGCGGCCGCGGACCTTGGGGAACGCCGCGTAGAGAATGCCGTCGATCTCGTTCAGCGTGGTGCCGTTGCCCAGGTCCATCGGCGCGACGCTCGGAATTTCGGCGGCCGCGAGATCAGCCAAGAAGCGATGCTCGTCTTCGATCGTCGCGCGCGACCAGCGCCCGGGCCGGTAGAATTTCAAGACGACGCGGCGCTCGTCATCGAGCTCGACCTCGTACACCCGGTTCTCGAACGCGCGCAGTGGGAGGCAGCGGCCCGTCGAGCGCAGGCCGCCGACCTCCACCGCCTCGAGCACGCGATCGGGGGTGAGCGCGAAGAACGTCTGGCCCGGCGCGCTCACCGTCGCGTGAACCGTTCGAAGAACGTCACAGCGCGGTCATCAGCCGCGCGGCTTGACCCACGTCTCCGACCAGGCCAGGCACGCGCTCGACGACTGCCGATCGCCGCGCATCTCCGGCCACACCTGGCCCTTCGGCGTCTTGCCGTTGAGCTCGACGCTCGCGGTCTTGGCGGGGAAGAACGTGCTGAAGACGCCGATCGGCCGGTTCATGAAGCCGGGCGGCGCATTGAGCACGAACGGCGCGATGGTGTCCGCCCACGTCATCACGATGCGGTCGTTGCCGGCGACGATCGTTTCCGTGGCGGGCTTCGGCGGCGTGCCCGTGCGCGAGAACTGCGCGGCGACGATCGGCAGCGTCGTGTCGGCGAACTGCGGATAGAGCAGCGTCTCGATCGTCTTCTGCAGCCAGCGTGCCACGGCCTGGTTGTCCGAGTAGATGCGGACCTTGCCATCGATGAGCGTGGAATGCGCGAACAGCACGTGGCCCGCGCCGTCAGGGCACCACAGCACGCGCCAGTGGCTGAAGCGATCCGTGAGCGTTTTTCCGCCATCCGAGCTCAGCCTGATGAAGGAGTTTTCGCCGGTCATGAGGACGTCGTTGGGATCGACTGGTGGTGTCATTGGATTCCTCCTCGCGCCGGGTAATGTACAATGCGTCCGCCATGAAGCGCCCGGACTTGAAACGCAAGCCCAGTCGCGCGGTCGCGCGCCTGCGAAAAGCGCTGACGCCGAGCGCGCCGACGCCGCTGCGCATGCCGCAAAACGGCGAGGCCACGCCGTCGCGCGGTCCGGCCAAGGTCGTCTCGCTGCTCGAGCCCGACCTCGTGCTCGAGCGCGCGGCGCGCCGCTTCCTGGCTCAGCCGATCGATCGCTGCGTGAAGTGCAACAGCACGTTCATCGGTCGCGAGCCCGCTTTCATCCACTGCTTCTACTGCGGCAAGCTCGCTCGCATCGCCAATGCCCCGCTCGCGGCGCAGGAAGAATTCGAGATGCGCTCGGGGCTCCGGATCGCCGTCTAAGCGGTCACGCGGCGGCGCGCAGGTCGGTGACGACCTCGTGCCACCATTCCTCGGCCGGTCGCGCCTCCAGCCCTTCCATCTGTCGTCGCGTCTCGCGGAATTTCGGATCGGCGTGCCACGCCTCCCAGTCCGCGCGCGTCCGCCACGTGCCGATGATCACGCGCTCGTCGAGCGCGTTGACGGGAATCGCGACCTGACCGCCGACCCAGCCCGACTGATTGCGTGCCGCCTCGAGCCGCTCCTGCATCGCCGCGTCCCAGCGCGGCTCGCTGCCTTCCTTGAGCTTCACGCGGGTCACGATCGTCATCATGGCCGGCACCTCCGGCGGCTGGCGGGGTGCAAGTTCAACGCCCGTGACGCGCCTGATCGGTGCGCGCCGGCGGTTACCAGCGCTCGCGGTGGACGAGCTCCTCCAGCGGCTTGCGCCGGCGTGCAACGGACTTCGGCGCGTGGGCGCGTGCCGGATCGATGTAGCCGAACCCGATCACGCGGTTGATGTGGACGCCGGGCGGAATGTGGAGCAGCCGCGCCACGTCGGCTTCCGGCAGATGGGCGGGACACGAGCCGACGCCTTCGGCCCACGCGGCGACCATCATGTTCTGCGCGCAGCGGCCGGCGTCGAACTCGTGGGGCTCGACCTGGGTGATGACGACGACGGCCGCGGCATCCGCGAGCCAGCGGCCCCACGGCGACAGCGCGCCGAGCGCCCGCACACCCTCGCGCTCGGTGACGACGACGAAGCGGTTGGGCTCACGATTCTTGCTGCTGCCGGTCATGCGCCCGGCCTGCAGGATGCGCCGCAACGCCTCGCCGGAAATCGGCGTCGGCAGATACGCGCGCTGGTCGCGCTTGTCGACCACGGCGCGGTACGCGTCCATTTATAGGCTCGCCTCGGACGGTGGGGACTCACGCAGACTCGCCTCGCCTGCGGCTGCGGCTCGCACTACGGCCCCACGAAATCCAAATGGCCGCACTACCATCACACCGTCCAGCGCGAGGAATCGGGCCGCCGGCGATGCCAGTCGGTGACGCGCTCGTACGCGCGCGCGATGCGCAGCACCGTGGCGTCGTCAAAGCGGCGGCCCACGAGCTGGATCGACATCGGCAGCCCGTCGCGGCTGAAGCCGCAGGGCGCGACGACGGCCGGCAGTCCGAGCAGATTCCACGGCGCCGTATAGCGGATCGGTGCCGGCGCGAAGCCCGTGCTCGGGAAGTCCTCGAAGCGCAGCGCGGGCGCTGCCTGGCCCGGAAAGATCAGCGCATCGACGCGCGAGAGCAGCGCGTCCACCTCGCGCCCGATGCGCGCGCGCAGGCGCTGCGCGCGCTGCACGTCCTGCGCCGTGAACAGCGCGCTGAGATAGATCCGCGTGCGTACGCCTTCGCCATACGTCTCCGGCTTCTGGCGCAGCGTCTCGGCGTGATACTCGTACGCCTCGGACATGATCGGCGCCCACGCGGCCATCGCGAGATCCAGCGACGGCGCGTCCACCTCTTCGATCGTCGCGCCCTCCTTGCGCAGCACGTCGAACGCGGTGAGGGACGCATCGCGCACCTCGTCAGACAGTCCGGGATAGTCGAGGTAGTAGCGCTTCAGCAGCCCCAGCCGCCGGCCGCGCGCGCCGTCCTCGAGCTGCGCGACGTAGTCCTGCGTGACCACTCCGCGCGTCGACGTGTCATCGGGATCGGCGCCGGCGATCGCTTGCAGCAGCACGGCGCTGTCCCACACGCTGCGCGTCATCGGGCCGACGTGATCGAGCGACCACGACAGCGGCAGCACGCCGCTGCGGCTCACGAGCCCGTACGTCGGCTTGTGGCCGACGAGCCCCGTCATCGACGCCGGCCCGCGGACCGAGCCGCCGGTGTCCGAGCCGAGCGCGCCCGCACAGAGACCGGCCGCCGCGGCGACGGCCGAGCCCGACGATGAGCCGGCGGGCGCGCGTCGAATGTCCCACGGGTTGCGACCGGTCGGGAACGGCCCGTCGACGATCGGCCGGCCGAAAGCAAACTCGTGCATGGCGAGCTTGCCGAGGAGCACGGCGCCGGCATCCTTGAGCCGGCGCGTGACGAAGGCGTCACGCGCGGGCACGTGATCGGCGAGCACGCGCGAGCCGCCGGTCATCTTCACGCCGGCCACGGCGATGAGGTCCTTGAGCGCAATCGGCACGCCGTGCAGCGGTCCGCGCCGCCGGCCGCGGCCGATCTCGGCGTCCGCCTCCGCGGCCTGGGCGCGCGCCATGTCAGCGGTGACGGTGATGTACGAGCGAAGCACCGGATCGAACTGGGCGATGCGGGCGAGGTAGGCGTCGGTCGCCTCGACCGAGGTGAGCGCGCGCGTCTCGAGCGCCTGGCTCACGCCGTAGAGGTCGAGATCGGCGATGTTCACCGCCACGGCTCGTCCTCCGGCGCCGGCACGGCGCCGCGCAGACGGTCCCGCTGCGGCAGCCAGTCCAGCCACATTGCGTAGAGCAGCTCCGCGTCCCGTGCGCTCAGCGTGAGTCCCGCGATACGGCACGCGGCGTCGAACTCTGAGCGCCGCTCGTCCTGGGTAGTCATGGCGCGGGATTGTACCAAGAGTTATCCTCCGACCCTGACTCCCACGAAAGGATCGGGCATGGCCACGGCAACTCCCCGGCTGATGGGCGCTGAGGTCAAGCGCAAGGAAGATCCACGACTCGTGACCGGCACGTCGTCGTACGTCGGCGACGTCACCGTCCCCGGGTTGCACTATGTCGCGTTTGTGCGCAGCCCTCACGCGCACGCGCGCGTCCGCAAGATCGACGGCGACGCCGCGCTGAAACGCCCCGGTGTCGTGCGCGTCGTGACCGGCGAAGACCTCAAGCGCCACGTTCAGCCGATTCCGCTGGGCGGGCCGAGCGCCGAGGGCGGTGGCGGCGGCAAGACCGAGGCCGGCCGCAAGCACTATCCGCTCTCGATCGGTCGCGTCCGGCACGTGGGCGAGCCGGTGGCGGCGGTGATCGCGACGTCGGAGGCCGCGGCCGTCGACGGCGCGCAGGAGGTCGTCGTCGATTGGGAGCCGCTGCCTGCCGTCGGTGATCTCGCCTCCGCGACGAAGAAGGGCGCGCCCACGCTGCATGACGACGCGCCGGGCAACATCGAGCACACGACGGAGATCAACAAAGGCGACCCGGACGGCGCGTTCAAGAAGGCGCATCGCGTCGTGAAGCAGCGAATGAACAGCCAGCGGCTGTCCGGCATCCCGATGGAGCCGCGCGCGACGCTGGCCGCGCCCGATCCGGCCACCGGCGGTGTCACCGTGTGGGCGAGTCACCAGGCGCCGCACGTGCTTCGCAACGACCTGGCGATCGTGCTCAACATCCCGCAGAACCTCGTGCGCGTGATCGCGCCGGAGGTGGGCGGCGGCTTCGGCGTGAAGTTCGGGGTGTACGCGGAGGACGCCACGCTGGCGGCATGCGCGCGGCTGTACAAGCTGCCGCTGCGCTGGACGGAGACGCGCATCGAGCACCTCGTGGCCACGACGCACGGCCGCGCGCAGCTTACCGAGCTGGAAGCCGCGGTCGAGGCGGACGGCACGATCACCGCGGTGCGCATGCATGTGACGGCCGACATCGGGGCCTATCCGATCTTCACGTTCATCCCCGACCTCACGCTGATGATGGGCGTGGGCGTCTACAAGTTCACGAACGTGGATCTCACGTCCACGTGCGTGTTCACGAACTCCACGCCGGTTGCCGCCTACCGCGGCGCGGGGCGGCCGGAGGCCGCGTACTACCTCGAGCGGTTGATCGACGTCGTGGCGCTCGAGCTCGGCAAGAAGCCTGAAGAAATCCGCCGCAAGAACTTCATTCCGCCCTCCGCGTTCCCGTACGCGACGCCCACGGGGCAGCGCTACGACTCCGGCGAATACGATCGCGCGCTGACGAAAGCGCTCGAGATCGCCGGCGTCGACAAGCTGCGCAACGAGCAGCAGGCGCGCGTCAGCCGCAACGATCGGATGCTGCTCGGAATCGGCATGGCGTGCTACGTCGAGATGTGCGGCTTTGGACCGTTCGAGAGCGCCGTCGTGCGCGTGGAGCCGGGCGGCGACGTCACGGCGTTCACGGGCACATCCGCGCACGGGCAGGGTCACGAGACGACGTTTGCGCAGATCATCGCCGATCATCTCGGCGTGCCGTTCGATCGCATCGTGGTCCGCCACGGCGACACGCTCAACACGCCGATGGGCAACGGCACCGGCGGCTCGCGCAGTCTCGCCGTCGGCGGCTCGGCGATCCTCGGGGCGACCCTCAAAGTGCAGGACAAGGCACGACGCATCGCCGCCACGGTGCTCGAGGCTTCCGCCGACGATGTCGTGTTCGCCGAGGGGAAATACCAGGTCAAGGGCGTGCCGGCGAAAGCGCTGACCATCGCTGACATCGCGGCGAAGGCGTATGCCGAGGGTCTGCCCGAAGGCATGGAGCACGGGCTCGAGGCGACGGAGTTTTTCCGGCCGCCGCAGCTGGTCTATCCCTTCGGCGCGCACGTCGCCGTCGTCGAGATCGACCGTGAGACCGGCCGCGTGCACGTGCGCGACTTCGTGTCGGTCGACGACTGCGGCGTGCGCATCTCGCCGACGCTCGTGGCGGGGCAGGTGCACGGCGGTCTGGCGCAGGGCATCGCGCAGGCGCTGATGGAGGAGGTCGTCTATGGCGCGGACGGCCAGCTGATCACCGGCTCGCTGATGGACTACGCGGTGCCGCATCCCGAAGACCTGCCGTCGTTCAAGACGGATCAGACCGTCACGCCGACGCCGTTCAACCCGATGGGCGCGAAGGGCATCGGCGAGGCCGCGACGATCGGCAGCACGCCGGCCGTCGTCAACGCCGTGGTCGACGCGCTCAAGCCGTTGGGTATCAAGCACCTCGATATGCCGCTCAAGCCCGAGCGCATCTGGGCCGCGCTGCAGGGGAAGAAATAATGGCGCTCGACACCGCGCACACGCTGGGCTTCGTGCAGAAGACGTGGGACGGTGACATCCTGCCGACGCTGACCGAGTACGTGCGGATCCCCGCGAAGTCGCCGATGTTCGACCCAGAATGGAAAGCGCACGGCCACCTCGATCGCGCGGTGTCGCTGATCGAGCAGTGGAGCCGCGCACGCGCGATCGAAGGTCTGCGGGTGGAGGTCGTGCGGCTTGCCGATCGCACGCCGCTGATCTTCATGGAAGTGCCGGGGCGGGGCGACGACACCGTGGTGCTCTACGGCCATTGCGACAAGCAGCCGGAAATGGTCGGGTGGGCGGAAGGCCTCGGCCCGTGGACGCCGGTCCGCCGCGGCGACCGACTCTACGGCCGCGGCGCCGGCGACGACGGCTACGCGGCATTCGCCGCCGTCACCGCCATCCAGGCGTTGCAGACGCAGGGCGTGCCGCACGCGCGCTGCATCGTGCTGATCGAGGCGTGCGAAGAGTCGGGCTCCTACGACCTTCCCCATTATGTGGAGGCGCTGGCCTCGCGCATCGGCACACCGAGCCTCGTGGTGTGTCTCGACTCGGGCTGCTCGGACTACGACCACCTGTGGACGACGACGTCGCTGCGCGGGATCGTGAACGGCGTGCTGACGGTCGAGGTTCTCTCCGAGGGCGTGCACTCCGGTGCCGCCAGCGGCATCGTCCCGTCGTCGTTCCGGATCGCGCGATCGCTGCTGTCGCGCATCGAGGACGAGCGCACAGGTGAGGTCGTCCTGCGCAATCTGCACGCCGACATCCCCCGCGAGCGCATCGAGCAGGCGCGCGCGGTGTCGAGCCTGCTCGCCAAGCGCATCTCGGAGTTTCCGTTCCTGCCGGGCATGCGCCCCATGCACGACGAGCCGCTCGCAGCGTTGATGGCGGGCACGTGGAAGCCGGCGCTGTCCATCACCGGCGCCGCCGGGTTGCCGACGCCGACGGACGGCGGCAACGTGCTGCGGCCCAAGACCGCCCTCAAGCTGTCGATGCGCCTGCCTCCTACCGTCAAGGCCTCCGACGCGGCGAAGCGAATGAAGGAGACGCTCGAAGCCGATCCGCCGTACGGCGCGCGCGTGACATTCCACGCCGAGTCACCCGGCGACGGCTGGGATGCGCCGGCCACCGCGCCGTGGCTCGCGCAGGCGATGCGGCGCGCGTCGGAGGCGTACTTCGGCCAGCCGGCAATGTCCCAGGGCACGGGTGGCTCGATCCCGTTCATGGCGATGCTGGGCGCGCGCTATCCGCAGGCGCAGTTCATGATCACGGGTGTGCTCGGGCCCGACAGCAATGCGCACGGACCGAACGAGTACATCCACGTGCCGACGGGAGTCCGCGTGACGGCGTGCGTCGCGTCGGTGCTCGCCGACCATGCCAACGACAGCGCTGAGCGCGGCCTCGCCGCGCGGTGAACGACTAGTCCGCGCGGGGCTCCGCGGTCCTCAGACGATTGAAGACGTCGCGGACGCCGGGGACGGCGGCGGCGATGTCTTCAGCCAGCCGCCGCGCAGCGCGATCCGCCACCCGGCCGTCGAGCGTGACGTCGCCGTCCTGCACACGGACGTCGATCTCGCGGGCGTCGAGCCGCGCGTCGTCCGACATCCACTGGCAGACCTCCTCGCGAATCCGCTCGTCGGTGCGTCGCCAGTCGCGCGGGCCGCGGCCGGCGTGCGGACCCGGGACCAGCGTCGTGTCGCCGGCGCCCGGGACCGCAGGCCCGAACTGCCAGCCGAGCTCAGCGGCGCCGCGACGTCGCGGTCGCTCGCGTGGTCCGTCATCGCGCGCGAAGTAGCGCCGCTCGAGCGGTTCCATCGCATCAGGCGGGCTTGTGAATGTGGGCCGCGGTGTCCTCGGCGGCGCGTCGGCCGCGGGCGAGCAGCCCGCGCGCCTCGGCGAGGTAGCCAAGCGCGACGTTCGACCAGTGACGCGACTTGCCCCCGAACGCGTCGCTCATGGTGTTCGTCGCCGCGATGGCGCGTTCACGCGCGCGCGCACGGCGCGTCCGTCCGCGATCGGGGTCGAGCATGTACGCGGCAGCCGCCCCGACGGCCGCGCTGAGGAGGACACCAACCACTCTCTTCATCACGCACCTCCCGCGACTTGCGTGCAGCAGCGGTGCCAACGACTCGCGCTTGCCGGAACGCATGCGCGTTGGTGCAGCGGACGCTCCGCTCCCCCTGTACACTAGGTGGCCGTGAACATCCCCGCCGACGCTCGACTGCAGGCACTCGAAGACATCGCGACTCAGTTGCGCGTGGACAGCGTGCGTGCAACGACCGCCGCCGGCAGCGGCCATCCGACGTCGTGTGCGTCGGCCGCCGATCTCGTCGCGGCCATCTTCTTCGACGTGATGCGTTTCGATCCGCACGCGCCACGTGATCCTGCCTGCGACCGTTTCGTGCTCAGCAAGGGTCACGCGGCGCCAGTGCTCTACGCGGCGTGGGCCGCCGTCGGCGCCCTCGACCGCAAAGACCTCGTGCAGCTGCGGCAGATCGACAGTGACCTCGAGGGTCACCCCACGCCGCGCCTGCCGTTCGTCGACGTGGCCACGGGCTCGCTGGGCCAGGGGCTCGGCGTCGGCGTCGGCCTGGCGCTGGGCGCGCGAATGCTCGGCACCGATGCGCGCGTGTTCGTCCTGCTCGGCGACGGCGAGATGGCCGAGGGCTCGGTGTGGGAAGCGGCCCAGATGGCGAGCCACGAGAAGCTCGACAATCTCGTCGCGGTCGTCGACGTCAATGCGCTCGGCCAGTCGGGGCCGACGATGCTCGGCCACGACCTCAAGACCTATCAGCGCCGGCTCGCCGCGTTCGGCTGGCGTGTGAATGTCATCGACGGTCACGATATGCGGCAGGTGACCACGGCCCTGCGGCGGGCCATGCGCGGCCGCGGCGCTCCGACGGCCATCGTCGCGCAGACTCTGAAGGGCAAGGGGCTTGGTCCGGAGATCGAGGGCAAAGACGGCTGGCACGGCAAGCCGCTGCCATCGGAGATGGCCGAACGCGTCGTGTCCTCGCTCGAGGCCCGCTTGCATCACCTGCCGCCGCCGCCGATCCGCCGTCCGCGCCGGAAGGCAGGCGCGACGGTGCTGCCGCCGCCGCAGCCGCTCGAGGGCAAGCCGTCCGTCGGCGAGATCGCCACCCGTCAGGCGTACGGCGACGCGCTCGTGCGTCTGGGCGCCAGCGACGCGCGCGTGCGCGTGCTGGACGGCGACGTGAAAAACTCGACGTTCGCCGAGAAGTTCAAAGAGCGCTTTCCCGACCGGTTCGTGGAGGCATGGATCGCCGAGCAGAACATGGTCAGCGCGGCGGCCGGACTCGCCGCCCAGGGGCTCATACCGTTCGCCTCCTCGTTCGCGTGCTTCCTGGAGCGCGGGGCCGACCAGATCCGTATGGCGGGCATCTCACGCGCGAACGTGAAGCTCTGCGGCTCGCACGCCGGCGTCTCGATCGGCGAGGACGGTCCCTCGCAGATGGCGCTGGAGGACCTCGCGCTGTTCCGCGCGATCCCCGAGGCCGTCGTGTTCTATCCCTCCGACGGCGTCGCGGCCGACGCGGCGGTGCAGCTGGCGGCCGCGCGCAAGGGCGTCGTGTTCATTCGCACCACGCGCGGCAAGACGCCGGGACTCTACCCCGAGAACGAGGCATTCGCGGTCGGCACGCTGAAGACGCTGCGCCAGAGCGAGCGCGACCGCCTGGTGATCGTCGCGGCCGGCATCACGCTGCACGAGGCGCTCGCCGCGCACGCCGAGCTCGCCAAGTCGGGCGTGGCCGTTCGCGTGATCGACCTCTTCTGCGTCAAGCCCGTGGATGCCGCCGCGCTGCTCGAGGCGGCGCGCGCCTCGGACAACCGCATTCTGACCGTCGAGGACCACTATCCCGAGGGCGGGCTCGGCGACGCGGTCGCCGAGGCCGTGGGCGGTACCGCCGACGTGTCGGTCCATCGGTTGGCCGTGCGCGAGATCCCGCGCAGCGGCCCGCCCCGACAGCTGCTCGAGCGCTTCGGCATCGGCCGCGGCGCGATCGTCAGGAAGGTCCGCGAGATCGTCGGCGGCTGAGCCTCACGCGGCGGCAGCGCGGCGGAGCGCGCGCAGCGCGAGATAGGCCGGCAGCACCAGCGCCGTCCCGATAGCCACCGCGCGTGTCGGATGTCGCTGGGCCGCGCGCGGCCCGCGCCAGCCCCCGCGCACTCCGGTACCGCCCGGCAACGGAGCCAGCACCGCGCCTGGGGTGGCGCCCGCTCCGCGCTCCTGGAAGTGATCGAAGTCCGTCAGCGTCCTCGCCGCCTGCTCGTAGAGCGTCGGCGCCAGGGTGTGCAGCGCGCTCATCGCGCGGGCGGCGCCGCCGACGAACAGCTCGCGCCGCGGCCGCACGACCGCGCGCACGATCGCCGCCGCCACGTCCTCCGGGTCGTACACCGGCCGCGGCGGCTTGAGCGCGCGTCCGGTGTAGTTGGCGCTGTGCTCGAAAAACGGGGTGTCGATCGCGGCCGGCATCACGGTGACGACGTCCACGCCGGTGCCGATCAGCTCCTCGCGCAACGTCTCGCCGAAGCCCACCACCGCGAACTTCGCCGCGGCATAGGCGGTGTAGTACGGCATCGCCATCTTGCCGAGCATGGAGGCGACGTTGACGAGCACGCCGTCATCCTGAGCGACGAAGTGCGGCAGCGCGGCGCGGGCGCCGTGCACGCAGCCGAAAAAGTTCGTCTCGACGACGCCGCGGAAGACGTCTTCGGGTACGTCCTCGAACGCACCGAGTACGCCGACCCCGGCGTTGTTCACCCAGACGTCGATGTGCCCAAAGCGGTCCAGCGCCGCGCGCGCGAGGTCGTGCATCGCGCGCTGATCGCGCACGTCGGCCTGAACGGCGAGCGCGTCGCCACCGCACGCGCGGCACTGCTCCACCACGGTGGCCAGCGGCGCGTCGCGCCGCGCGCAGACGGCCACGGCTGCGCCCTGGCGGGCGAAGGCCAGCGCCACCGCGCGGCCGATGCCGCTTGAGGCTCCGGTAACGACGACGACCGACTGGGGCAACGCTCGACGCATGACTCACCTCCGGGGCGGGGCGCAGCAAGCATGCTGCCACCCAGTCCTTGCGGTGCCTGTCGGCGCTGTCTATGCTGCCTCGATGCCCGCCGCCGCGAAGGCCGCGACCACGCTTGTCCTGCTGGTGCGCCACGGAGTGACGCCGACGACCGGTCGCCTGCTGCCGGGCCGGCGCCGCGGCTTGCATCTGTCCGATGAGGGCCGTCGCCAGGCCGAGACGCTGGCCGTGCGGCTCGCCGCCGTGCCCACGATCGCCGCCATCTATTCATCGCCGCTCGAGCGCGCCCGCGAGACCGTCGCGCCGCTCGCCAAGGCGCGCGGTCTCGCCGTCCGCGTCGAGCCGGGCTTGCTCGAGATCGACGTCGGCGCGTGGACGGGCCTGACGCTCAAGCGCGCCGCGCGGCGTCCGGAGTGGGCGGTCGTGCAGCGGCACGCGAGCGCATTTCGGTTCCCCGGCGGCGAGTCGTTCGTCGAGATGCAGGCGCGCATGGCCGGCACGATCGCGCGGCTGGTCGAGCGCCATCGCGGCCAAACGGTCGTTGTTGCCTCGCACGCCGACCCGATCAAGACGCTGGTTTCCCACGCGCTGGGCGCGCCGCTGGATCTGTTTCAGCGCATCATGATCGCGCCGGCCTCCATCACTGCGATCGCGTATCACCGTGACGGCGGCCTCAGCGTGCTGACGCTGAACGCGATGAACGGCGATCTTGCGTCGCTCGTGAAGCGATGAGCGCTGAGTCCTTCGATTTCGATGCGCCAGACCACTTCACCGCGGGTGCCGTCGGCCCGCAGGGCGAGCGCGTGTTCTATATCCAGGGCCGACAGCGCGGCCGGCTGGTGACGCTCAAGAGCGAAAAAGAACAGGTCCGCGCGCTCGCGACCTATCTGGCGCAGCTGCTCGACAAGCTGCCGACGGCGTCGGAGCCGCCGCCCGACAGCGTCGAGCTTCTGGAGCCCGTCGAGGAGGCGTGGCCCGTCGCCTCGCTCGGGCTCGGCTGGGACGAGGAGCGCCAGCGCATCGTCGTCGTCGCCGAGTCCGTGGTCGAGGAAGAAGGCGAGGAAGCGGCCACAGCACGCTTTGCGATCACGCGCGCGCAGGCGACGGCGTTCGTGGAGCGCACCGAAGCGCTGGTGAAGGCCGGCCGGCCCATCTGTCCGATGTGCAGTCAACCAAAAGACCCGTCGGGCCACGTGTGTCCGCGGAGCAATGGCCACGTCGTCCGCTGACATCGCGACGCTGCTCACCCACGGCGAGGTGACGCTGAAGGGACGGCTGCCGAACAGCACGAACGCGACGTTCCTGGTCGAAGTCTCGCAAGACGGCGCCTGCGCGCTGGCCGTCTACAAGCCCGCGCGCGGCGAGCGGCCCCTGTGGGATTTCCCGCCCGGTCTGTTCAAGCGTGAGCTCGCCGCGTATCACCTGTCCGAGGCGCTCGGCTGGGGATTGGTGCCGCTCACGGTGCAGCGCGAGGGGCCGTACGGCGAGGGGTCGCTGCAGGAATTCGTGCACGCGGATTTCTCGCAGCACTACTTCACGCTCTGCGAGGACGCGGCGCACCGCGACCGGCTCGCGCGCATCTGCGCATTCGACCTCGTCGCCAACAACGCGGACCGTAAGAGCGGGCACTGCCTGCTCGGCCCCGATGGTCGCGTCTGGGCCATCGACAATGGGCTCTGCTTCAATGTCGATCCGAAGCTGCGCACGGTGATCTGGGAGTTCGCCGGCGAGCCGCTGCCCGACGGCGTGCGCGATGATCTGCGCCGGCTCGTCAAGCAGGGCGCACCCGAGCTGCTGGTGGAGCTGCTCGACGAGCGCGAGTGTCAGACGCTGCTGGCGCGCGCCAGGCGTCTGGCGCAGAGCGGGCGCTTCCCGGGCGAGGGCAACATGGACCGTTACCCGTGGCCGACTGTCTAAATGGGGAGCCCAGAAATGGCCCCCACCGGGGAACCCGCGCCGCGCCTCGGTCACCGTAGCGGGTGGTATCCTGTGCACCACTGGAGGACCGACAATGGCCGCTGAGACGTTCGATCGCAAGGCAGAGGACGTCGGCAACATCGTCTTCCTGGAGCACGTCAACTTCCGCGTGCCCGACCAGCAGTTGGCCACCGCGTTCTACGTGACGGCGCTGGGTTTCACGCGCGATCCGTACCTGATGGTCGGCCTCGACAACATGTGGATCAATCTCGGTCGGTCCCAGTTCCATCTGCCCACCGGCACGCCGAACCACTCGCGCGGGCGTGTCGGCTGCGTCGTCGCCGACTTCGATGTGCTGCCGGAGCGGCTGCAGGCCGCGGACAAGTGGCTGAGTGGCACGAAGTACTCGCATCGCGTCGAGAAGAATCACGCCGACGTGACGTGCCCCTGGGGCAATCGCATGCGGCTGCACCGTGCGGGCGCGGACTTCGGCTTCATGACGCTCGGCATGCCGTACGTCGAATTCCCGGTTCCGACCGGCCACGCCGACGGCATCGCGCGCTTCTATCGCGAGATCATGGGTGCGGCGGCGCGCCTCGAAGGAGACAACGGGGGCACGGCGGCGCGCGTGCAGGTCGGCCACGGGCAGTCGCTGATCTTCCGCGAGACGAGCGACGAGATCCGCCCCTACGACGGCTATCACATCGCGGTCTACGTCACAGACTTCGGTGGCTCGCACGCCAAGCTCAACGAGCGCGGCATCATCAGCCAGGAGTCGAACCCGTACCAGTACCGCTTCCAGGAGATCGTGGATCCCGAGTCCGGCAAGCTGCTCTACGAGATCGAGCACGAGGTGCGCTCGTTCACGCACCCGATGTACGCGCGGCCGCTCGTGAACCGCAATCCGGCGCAGCGGCAGCCGACGTACCAGCCCGGCCAGGACGCGTTCTACCCGCGGTACTAGCGCTTAGCGCTTGAGCTCGATCTCGATGAACACGAACTCGCCCGGGTTCGCGTTGATGACGTCGTGCTCGGCCCCCGCCTCGCGGTAATACGGCGCCCCGGCCGTGAGGCCCGACCGCGTTTCGCCGTCCGCCGTGCGAATGGCGAGCGCGCCGGTCGTCAGCGGCACCACGACATAGGCGTACTCGTGACGATGGTGCCCGGTATGAGCGCCACGGCCGAAGCGCCATTCGGTGACACGCACCCGTTCGTTGTCGATCCGTACGGTCGGAACCGCTTTTGCCATCGGCTCGGGCATGCGGCATCATACCCGCCTGGAGTGCGAGCCGCAGGCCGTTCTACGGCCGAGGCGAGCGGTGAAATGATCCTCAGGAGGACCACCACATGGGCGAAATGATCACGCTGACCGCCGAAGACGGACACAAGCTTGCTGCCTACAAGGCCACCCCGAGCGGGACGCCGCGCGGTGCACTGGTCGTGATCCAGGAGATCTTCGGCGTCAATCATCACATCAAGAGCGTGACCGACCGCTTCGCCAAGGAGGGCTACCTCTCGATCGCGCCCGCGCTGTTCGACCGCGTCGAGCGCGGCTTCGAGAGCGGCTATCAGCCGGGCGACATCGAGCGCGGCCGCGCCGTGCGCGGCAAGCTGTCGATCGACGATGCCGTGAAGGACGTCCGCGCGGCCGTGAAGGAAGCGCAGAAGTCCGGCCAGAAAATCGGTGTCGTGGGCTATTGCTTCGGCGGCACGATGGCGTGGCTCGCGGCCACGCGCATCGACGGCGTGGCCGCCGCCATCGCGTATTACGGCGGCGGTGTCGCCGATGCCGCGGCGGAGAAGCCGAAGTGCCCGGTCATCTTCCACTGGGGCGAGACCGACGCGTCGATCCCCAAGGAGCACTGGGAGAAGGTCAAGCAGCACCATCCGAGCCTGCAGCAGTACGTCTACCCCGCGGGGCACGGCTTCCACTGCGACGAGCGCGCGTCGTATCACAAGCCGAGCGCCGACCAGGCGATGGAGCGCACGGTTCAGTTCCTCAAGCAGCACGTCGGGTAGCGGCGCGTGCGCGGCCTTCTCGCCTGGGGCGCGTACGTCCCGTACGCGCGGCTCGACCGCAAAGCCATCGGCGCGGCGCTCGGTGCCTCCGCCGGTAGCGGGATGCGCGCGGTCGCGTCGTACGACGAGGACAGCACGTCCATGGGTGTGGAGGCCGCGCGTGCCGCGCTGCACGGCGTCTCGGTGACGCCCGACGCGGTCTACTTCGCCACCGCCGACCCCGCCTATCTCGACAAGACCAACGCGACGGCGATCCACGCCGCGCTTGATCTGCCGACGTCCGCCGCCGCGTACGACATGCTCGGCTCGGTGCGCTCGGCCGCCGGCGCGCTGCGCTCGGCGCTGGACGCCCGCGGCGCTGCGCTCGCGGTCGTTTCGGACGTGCGCACGGGCCTCGCGGGCGGCGTCGACGAGCGCGAGGGCGGCGACGCGGCAGCCGCGTTCCTGTTCGGCGACGGCCAGGTGGTGGCCGAGCCACTCGGCCACGCGTCGCAGAGCGCAGAGTTCCTCGACCGCTGGCGCGTGCCGGGTGAGCCGACGTCGCGCCAGTGGGAGGAGCGCTTCGGCGAGCACGTCTACGTGCCGATGGGCGAGAAGGCGCTGGCCGAGGCGCTGAAGCAGGCCGGGGTAACCGCGGCGGCGGTCAACCGGCTCATCGTCGCGGGTCCGCACGCGCGCTCCAACAAGCGGGTGGCTGCGTCTGCGGGCGTGAGCAAGGAGGCGATCGCCGACGATCTCGGCGCGAGCGTCGGCAACACGGGCGCCGCGCACGCGGGGGTCATGCTGGCGGCCGCCCTGGAGACGGCGCGGCCGGAGCAGGTCATCGCGGTGCTCTCGCTCGCCGACGGCGCCGACGCGACGGTGTGGCGCACGACGGCGGCGCTCGCTGTCCGGCGTCCCGCGACGACGGTGGCCGCGCAGATCGCGAGCGCGGGCGCGGTGTCGTACGCCAGCTTCCTGACCTGGCGAGGGTTCCTGCGCCGCGAGCCGCCGCGGCGGCCCGACCCACAGCCACCGGAGGCGCCCGCAGCCGCGCGCTCCGAAGGCTGGAAATACGCGTTCACCGGTAGCCGCTGCCAGGCGTGCGGCGCGCGGCACGTGCCGCCGCAGCGCGTGTGCGTGAAGTGCCACGCGGTCGATCGCATGCGGCCCGAGCGGCTCAGCGACGTGCCGGCCACGATCGCGACCTTCACCGTCGACCGCCTGGCGTACTCGATGTCGCCGCCGGTCGTCGTGGCGGTCGTCGATTTCGAGGGTGGCGGACGGTTCCAGTGCGAGATGACCGACGTGGATCCGAAGGCGGTGAAGATCGGCGACCGTGTCGAGCTCACGTTCCGCCGTCTTTACACGGCCAACGGCATCCATAATTACTTCTGGAAGGCGCGACCGATTCGTGGCCTTGCGAGTTGAGGGCCGAAGGCACGAGACGAGCCTGGAAATTTCGAGGAGGCACTGATGGCCAGCAACGGAATTCGTGACCGCGTGGCGATTGTCGGCATGGGCTGCACGCCGTTCGGCGAACGCTGGGACAAGAGCGCCAGTGATCTGCTCGTCGACGCGGCGACAGAGGCGACCGGGTCCGCCGGCGTGGACCTCAAGGACGTCGACGCCTTCTGGCTCGGCACGCTGTTTTCTGGCCAGAGCGGGCTGACGCTGTCGCGCCCGCTGAAGATCGACTACAAGCCGGTGAGCCGGCTCGAGAACTACTGCGCCACCGGCTCCGAGGCATTCCGCAATGCCTGCTACGCCGTCGCCTCCGGCGCGTACGACATCGCCATGGCCATCGGCGTCGAGAAGCTCAAGGACTCCGGCTTCTCCGGCCTGCCGAGCACGCGCTCGGTGGGCGACGGCACCGCGGCCGGCATGACGGCGCCGGCGATGTTCAGCCTGCTCGCCCCGGCCTACGCCAAGAAGTACGGTGTGAGCGACGAGCAGCTCAAGGAAGTCATGACGCGCATCGCGTGGAAGAACCACAAGAACGGCGCGCTGAACCCGCGCGCGCAGTTCCGCAAGGAAGTCCCCAAGGACACGATCGCGTGCTCGCCGCTCGTCGCGGGCGCGCTCGGCATCTTCGACTGCTCCGGCGTCAGCGACGGCTCGGCGGCGGCGATCATCGTCCGCGCCGAGGACGCGCATCGCTACACGGACAAGCCGCTGTACGTGAAAGCGCTGTCGTTCGTGGCGGGCCCGGCCGCCGGACCGATCGACCCCGACTACGACTACACGACGTTCAACGAGGTCGTCGCCTCCGCCTCGGACGCGTACGCGCAGGCCGGCATCAAGGAGCCGCGCCAGGAGCTGGCGATGGCGGAGGTGCACGACTGCTTTACGCCCACGGAGCTCGTGCTGATGGAAGACCTCGGCTTCGCCGCGCGCGGGACGGCATGGAAGGAAGTGCTGGCCGGCACGTACGATCTCGAGGGCGAGCTCGCGGTGAACCCCGACGGCGGACTGAAGTCGTTCGGCCATCCCATCGGCGCCTCGGGGCTGCGCATGCTGTTCGAGTGCTGGCTGCAGCTGCGCGGCGAGGCGGGCAAGCGACAGATCGCCAGCATCGCGCGCGGGCGCAAGCTCGCGCTCACCCACAACCTCGGTGGCGCGCCCGGAGAGTGCGTCTCGTTCGTGAGCGTGGTCGGCTCGGAAAGGTCCTGAGAATGCCCAAGATCGTCTTTTCCCCCAAGTTCCCGAAGCCGCTGGTTGACGTGATGATGGAGATGAAGCCAACGGGCTTCGACATCGCCGTCGTCGACGCGACCGGGCCCGAGTTCCTCGCCGCGGCCAAAGACGCCGAGTACTTCATGGGCTTCGGGCGCAATCCGCTCGGGCCCGACTTCTACGCGGCCGCGAAGAACATGAAGCTCGTGCAGCTGATCAGCGCCGGCTACAACACGATCGATCTCGAAGCGGCACGCCGCGCGCGTGTGCCCGTCGCCAACAACGGCGGTGCCAACTCCGTGGCCGTCGCCGAGCACGCGGTGATGCTGATCCTCGCCACGCTGAAGAAGCTGCACTGGCAGCACAACAACGTGACGGCCGGCAAATGGCGGGTGGGGGACTTCGCGGAGACGCGGCTCTACGAGCTGGAGGGCAAGACGGTCGGGATCGTGGGGCTCGGCAACATCGGCAAGAAGGTCGCGCGCCGGCTGCGTGGCTTCGACTGCAAGATCGTCTACTACGACATCATCCGGCTGCCCGAGCACGAAGAAGACGTGCTCGGCGTGCGCTACGTGCTCCTCGACGAGCTGCTGAAGACCGCCGACGTCGTCACGCTGCACACGCCGCTCACTTCGGTCACGCAGAACATGATCTCCGACGCGCAGCTCGAGCTGATGAAGCCGACGGCGATTCTCGTCAATACGTGCCGTGGCCCCGTCGTGGACGAGCGCGCGCTGCACAAGGCGCTGATCACCCGGCGTATCGCCGGCGCCGGCCTCGACGTGATGGTCGACGAGCCGCCGTCCAAGGACAACCCGCTGCTCAACGTCGACAGCTGCACGATCACCCCGCACACGGCGGGGCCGACGTGGGAGAACTGGCCGAAGGCGTTCCGCAACGCGTTCGACAACGTCCTGCGCGTGCACGCGGGCCGTCCGCCGCTCTGGGTGGTCCCCGAGCTGCGGGATCTGGTCAAAGCGTGAGCGACGAGGCCTAGCCGCTGAGCGGCGTCGCGCCGACGAGCGTGCGCGCCAGCTCGATCTCGCCGAAGTGCGTGAAGCCGTGCGTGACACCGACCTGCGCCAGCACGCGGGCCACCGGCATCTCGCCGACGAACTTGAGCGCGACCTTGCGCTCCAGCTCGGTAGGCGTCAGCGCTTTCACATAGGCCTCGGTGCTCTCCCACGTCTTCGTCATGTATTCGGTGAAGAGCCGTACGTCCTTGATCCGCAGCGCCTGCGCGTCCTCCGTGGACATGCCGGTGCCCTGGGCGGCGGGATGCAAGCCCAGTCGCTCGGGATAGCCGCCCTCGACCCAGACTGTCGGGCGTCGGTTCTGCAGCACGAAGCGCACGACGTTGTCCTCGGTGCGCACGTAGTGCCACACGTTCCACGCGATCGTGTTGGCTTTGGGATGGCCGGCCGGCACCATGTGCAGCTGCTCGCTGCTCAGACCGTCGAGGCTCTTGTCGAGCGCGTCGTGCAGGCGTCGGAGATCAGTGATCAGGGACTCGAGCAGCGTCATCGTCGTCTCCTCTCGTGAGTCACAGCACCTGGGTCGCGCGCTCGGCGCCACGGCGCACGACGCGGAGCGCGCCGTTTTCCACGTCGAGCACGGTGACGGAGCAGTTGTCGGGCGCGAAGACCACGACGCGGTCATCCGCTTCCGCGGCGGTCACGGCGACGTTGATGGCGACGAAGTGCGTGACGACCACCGTCGGCCGCTCCAGCGCGACCAGCGTCTCGACGACGCCCTGACGCCACGCGCGCAGCGTCTCGGCCTGCGCCGACCATACGTCGCTCATCACGCGGCGCAGCCACGCACCGCGCGCCGCCGGATCCTCCATCGGCGAGGGAATCTCGCCCACGGCCGGCTCGATGCGCGCGGTGAACCGCCAGCGTTGCTCCAGCGGCATCGCCGTCTCGCGCGTGCGCTTGAGCGGGCTCGTGACGATCGGCAGCGGCCCCAGCGGCGCCAACCGCTCGGCCATCGCCTCGGCCTGCGCGGCGCCTGTCGCGTCGAGGCCCGGATTCGGCGCCTCGGAGAACGCCGCCGCCGCCTTGCCGTGACGAACCAGGTAGAGCCTGACCACCGCCAGAGAATGGCATAAACTCCGCCCATGGCCAGGACCATCGTCGATCTGTCGATGCCGCTCGAGAACGACGTGCAATCCGACCCGCCGGGTTACGGGCCAAAGATCGAATATCTCCGGCACAAGGAGACGGCGAAGGACGTCGCGCAGTTCTTCCCCGGGCTCAAGGAAGAGGAACTGCCCGACGGTGAGGGCTGGGCGGTCGAATGGATCCGCCTCATGACCCACAACGGCACGCATCTGGACGCGCCGTATCACTTCGCCTCGACGATGAACCGCGGTGAGCGCGCCATCACCATCGACGAAGTCCCGCTCGAGTGGTGCTTCCAGCCCGGCGTGAAGCTGGACTTCCGCGCACTGCCCGATGGCTACGTCATCACCGCGCACGACGTCGAGGCGGAGCTCAAGCGCATCGGTCACACGCTGCGGCCGCTCGAGATCGTCGTCGTCAACACGCGCGCGGGATCGGCCTATGGCAAGCCCGACTATGTCTCCGCGGGCGCCGGCATGGGGCGCGAGGCGACGCTCTACCTGCTCGAGCGCGGTGTGCGCGTCACCGGCACCGACGCATGGTCGTGGGACGCGCCGTTCGTGCACACCAAGGAGAAGTTCACGCAGACGGGCGATGCCTCGCTGATCTGGGAGGGCCACAAGGCCGGACGTGAGATCGGCTACTGCCACCTCGAGAAGCTGCAGAACCTCGAGGCGCTGCCGCCGCACGGCTTCACGATCGCGTGCTTTCCGGTGAAGATTCGCGGCGCCTCCGCCGGCTGGACGCGCGCCGTCGCGTTGATAGGGTAGTGCGAGCCGCAGGACGTCGTGGGGCTGGGGCCCCACCGTCCGAGGCGAGCTTATAGAGGGAGCCGCTAGCCGTCATGCTCTTCATGGTGATCGAGACGTTTCGCGGCCAGGACGGCAAGGCGATCTATCGCCGGTTCCGCGACAAGGGGCGACAGATGCCGGATGGTCTGGCCTTCGTCGGCAGCTGGGTGCAGGCGGATCTCGGCCGCTGCTTTCAGCTCATGGAGTGCGACGACGTCACGCTGCTCCAGCGCTGGGTCGTGCAGTGGTCGGATCTCGTCGAGTTCGAGATCGTGCCGGTCGTCGCGGGCAAAGACACCGGCGCCGCGCTCGCGTCGCTGCTCTAGCGGACTGCGAGCAGCCGCAGGTTCTTAACGAGCGAGCCGGCCGAGCAGCCGGCGCAATTTCGGTGTACGCCGTAGCGCTCGCCCCAGGCGCGGAACGTCCGTGGCATCGAGGATGAGCGGCGAGCGTTGGAAGCGCCCCTTCAGATCGTAGTGACACAGCCGGATTTCGTACGTTCCCGCGGCCTGCCCGCGCGTGAACTTCAGCAGCTGGACCGTCGGCCGGTGGTAGCGCGTCTCGATCTGCGCCTCCTCCTCGATGACGCCGCTGCCCCAGTGCAGCGAGAAGGTCTTCGGCTTGTCAGCGCGCAAAGGCGTCCCAGAGCCGCGCGGCGAAGGCGAGCGACGTCTCCGCGTCGTCTTCGAGCAGGTAGCGCTCCTTCACCAGGGCCAGCGCGGCCGCCCGCACCCGCGCGAGATAGTCCTCGCGCGACGCATAGCGCTCGGCGATCGACGCGCGCGGATCGCCGCTGCGCTCGCGATCGGCGCGCGTTTTCGCAAACGGCAGCGTCGCGCCCGCGAACACGAGCAGCTGCGCGACGCCGCCGATGTCGGCGTGACGCAGGTTCCATCCCGTGTGCGTCGCGAGCGGCGCGGCGAGCTCGGGCAGCACGATGCCGCCGACCTCATTGCCGTCGGCGTCGACGGCGGACACGCGCGTGCCGTACGGCGCCCCCACGCGCGGCGGGGCCACGCTGATGCGCCGCATGTCGGCGTCGGCGCCGAAGTCCTGGCGTTGCGGCCGCGCGTGGCGGCGCGGATAGCGCGCGCCGGGGATGGCGTCGAACGTCTTGGCCAGCGTCTCCGGCGGCACCGCGGTGCCGTCGTCGACGCGCGGATGGCGGCTCGGCGGAGGCGCGACGCCTTCGGTGACCCAGCGATCGAGGTTGATGAGACAGGCGCGCAGCAACCTCCCGTAGTTCACGACACCGCGCACGTGTTGCGAGCGGTCGACCCAGCCGTGCGGGTCGGCCGGCGCCGGTTGTGAGTCGGTCGGCGGCCACACGCCGAGGCCATGTTCGGTACCCGCGAAGTGATAGACGCGCACGCTCGGGCCGTGCTCGACGTCGCGCGCGCCGTCGGGATCGGTGTGCACGAGCGAGGCGTCGCCGCGGTGGTACTCGGCCGACGTGTTCGTGTACATGACCTTGAGCCGGCCGCGGGGCTCGACCTGGAACGGCTCGAGGTGGCACATCGTCCACGGACGATCCTTGCTGTTCTGGCCGAAGCGCTGATTGAACTCGCCGCGCATCGCGCCGGCGACGTTGGCGATGACGCCGTCGAAGGCCTCGCCGCCGCGCTCGGCGTCGTTGAGCCCGTAGTGGATGAGCGTGCGGAGCAGCCGTCCGGTCTGCGAGCGGCCGTACGGGTACGCCCAGCGTGCCTGCGCGGGTGCGTCGCCGCTCTTGAGCCACGCGGCGCAGTCGCGCAGGGCGACGAGGCCGAGCCCGATGACCTGCGCGCCGGTCGCGGTGTAGGCGAGGTGGTAGAGCCGGCCCCTGGCGAAGCCGCCCTCGAGCCAGACGTGTCGCGGATCGGCCGTGACACGACCGTCGACCACGCGCCCGAATTTCCACCGCGCGCGGGGAATCACCTCGGGCTCCGCGTCGGGCATGTCACGGACCGTTAGCACGGCGTCCCGCTCGTCGAGATCCGCCGCCGGATACGCCTGATGCGCGCGATCGGACAGCAAGAACTCGGTGACCGCTTCGGGCGCCTGCAGCTGCACGTAGACGCGGCCGCGCAGCGGCTGGCCGTGCTCGCGGGCCTCCACGCCATAGAGCCGGATGAGTCCGGACACGTCGGGCAGGTCGAACTGCCATCCGCACGAGGCGACGATATAGCCGTGTCGCATCAGGAAGCCGTCGCCGACGTCGATCGGCGGGTTCGGATCGCTGCCGGCCATGAACGTCGGCCGCGTCGCGTGGTTGAAGTTGGGAACCGCCACGGTGTTGCCCCGGTTCACGACGTCGATCAGCGCCCGGCCGCTCGCTCGCGCGCGCTCGACGGGCACGAGCAGCGAGAGGTCGGCGGCGAACTCGACGAGCCCCGCCGCATTGCGCGGCGCCAGCGTGACGTCGGTGACGCCGCGGTTGGCCGCGTGAGCGGGATCGATTGCGTAGTGAAGCCGGCCTTTCAGCTCCTCGTAGGGACCCACGTCGCCGAACGGCTTGCCCTCGGCCAGTGGGCGGCGCAGCGTGATGTCGAAGCGCGTGACGGCCATCAGAGCTCTCCCAGAAAGCGAAGGATCGCGGCGTTGACGTCGGCGGCGCGCTCTTGCTGCGTCCAGTGACCGCAGCCTGGCAGCACGATGCTCTGCCGCAGTTGGGGGACGAAGTGCTTGAGCGCCGGTAGCAGCCGGTCCATGCCGCGGAACGCGGTGACGAGGTCGCGGTCGCCGGTGATGTAGAGCGCAGGCACCGCCACCTTGGCGCCAGCCCACGCCGCCCCAAGCTCCCAGTTGCGATCGATGTTGCGATACCAGTTGAGGCCGCCGCGGAACCCCGCACGCGCGAACTCCCCGGCGTAGAAATCGACGTCGGCCTCGCTGACCCACGCCGGTAGCGTGGCGGGCGCGGGGCCGCGGCCGAGGAATCCGCCGCCGCGGGGGACCATGCCGACGCCGCCTGCACCCACCGTGAGCGCGTTGGGCCGCGCGTCGCCCGACCCATAGAACAGCACCCGGCGGATCGTCTCGCGCGGATCGCGCTCGAGCTCCGCCTCGGCGACGCCCGGCTCCTGGAAGTAGAGCTGGTAGAAGATCGCGTCGTCGGTGCGCGGCATCACCGTCGACGGCCGCGCGGGGCCACGCGGAATGAATGGAACGCTGAGGCCGACGACCGCGCGGAAGCGATCGGGCCGGAGCAGGGCGGCGTTCCACGCCACGGGCGCGCCCCAGTCGTGGCCGACGATCACCGCGGTCGCGGCGCCGAGCGCATCGAGCAAGCCGACCATGTCGCCAACGAGGTGCAGCAGCGTGTACGCCTCGATCGCTTCGGGCCGGTCGGACTGTCCGTACCCGCGCTGGTCGGGAGCCACCGCGTGGTACCCGGCCTCGGCCAGCGCGGTGAGCTGATGCCGCCATGAGTACCAGGACTCGGGGAAGCCGTGGCACAGCACGACGACCGGGCCCTCGCCCGCCTCGGCCACGTGCATGCGAATGCCGTTCGTCTCGACGGTGCGATGGCGAATCTCGGCGCTCATGCGCGTCTCCGCGGCGGATGCGCCTTCACCGCGGCCTCGTTGACCTCGGTGCCCCATCCGGGGCCGTTCGGGAGCACGAGATGCCCGTTCTCGATCTTCGGCACCGTCGTGACCAGCTCGTCGTACCAGGGGACGACGTCCGGATCGATCTCCATGATCCTGAGATTGGGCACGACCGCGCAGAAGTGCGCGTTCATGCACGTCGAGAGCCAGCCGTAGAAGTTGTGCGGCGCCACGTTAACCTCGTACGTGTCCGCCGTGTTCGCGATCTTCACCGACTCGCCCACACCGTTCCAGGGCGTGTCGACGATGGCGACATCCACCGATTGGTTCTCGAAGTACGGCCGGTAGTCGCGGCGGCCGAACAGACACTCGCACGAAGCCACCGGAATGTTGATGCGCGAGCGGATGTAGTGCAGCGCCTTCGGGTCGCGCGTGTCGATCTCGACCCAGAAGAGATCGAACGGTTCCATCGCGCGCGCCATCCGGACGAATCCCTCCGTCTTGAAGTTGAAGTTCAGGTCCACCAGGATGTCGATGTCCGGCCCGGCGCCCTCGCGGAACGCCGCGAGCTGGTCGCGGACGTTGCGCAGCACGTGGCGGTCGGCGTTCAGCTCGGGGAAATCGCGGCTGCGCCGCGCAAAGCCGGGCGCGTGCTGATAGGGCTCGTCGACGTCGAGCATCATCGGGTTCGTCTTGAGCGCCGTCCAGCCCTTGTCGCGGACCTCCTTACCGAGGTTGACGACGTCTTGCAGCGTCTTGAGCCGCGGCAGCTGCATCGCCTGCCAGCGCGCCAGCCGGTACGTCCCGCAGTGCGACCAGTAGACGCGCACGCGCTCGCGCACCGGGCCGCCGAAGAGCTCGTACACCGGCACGCCGAGCGCGCGCGCCTTGACGTCGAGCAGCGCGTTCTCGATGGCGGCGATGGCCTGCTGCACGACACCGCCCGCGGCCTGGCGCCGGACGGCGTAGAGCTGCGTAACGATCGCCTCCCACGCGCGCGGATCTTTGCCGATGATCAGAGGAATCAGGCCGTCGACCACCGCGGAGACGCCGAGGCCGCCGAACGTCTCGTTGTACTCACTCCAGCCGACGATCCCGTCGTCGGTGACGACCTTGAGAAAATCGAAGTTGCGGTCGCCGGCGTCGGCGTGCAGGTGCTCGACTCGTTCGATCTTCATGCGGCTCTCCTCGCGGGATGCTTGCGCAGGCCCGCCTCGTTCACCTCGGTGCCCCAGCCGGGGCCGGTCGGCAGGATGAGGTGGCCGTGCTCGATCTGCGGGGCCACCGTGTAGAGCTCGTCGAGCCACGGCGGGGCGTCGACGTCGATCTCCATGATGCGGAAGTTCGGCACGACCGCGCAGAAGTGCGCGTTCATCATCGTAGCCAGATGGCCGTAGAAGTTGTGCGGCGCGATGTTGACCTCGTACGTGTCGGCCATGGCGGCGATCTTCAGTGATTCGGCCACGCCGTTCCATGGCGTGTCCACGATGGCGACGTCGACCGCCTGGCGCTCGAAAAACTCGCGGTAGCCGCGTCGCGTGTACTGACTCTCCAATGAGGCGAGCGGGATGCCGATGCGCGAGCGGATATAGTGCAGCGCCGCGGGATCGAACGAGTCGATCTCGACCCAGAACAGGTCGAAGGGCTCCAGCGCGCGCGCCACCTTGATGAACCCCTCGGTGCGGAAGTTGAAGTTCAGGTCGACGAGGATGTCGACGTCGCGGCCGGCGCCTTCACGGAAGGCCGCCAGCTGCTCGCGCAGCGCGCCGATCACCCGACGCTCGGCGTTGAGCGACGGCACCTCGGGGCTCGGCCGCGCGAAGCCCGGCATGTGGGGCCGCGGCCCGCCGTCGTCGAACAGAAAGATATTGGTCTTCAGCGCGGTGAACCCTCTCGCGACGACTTCCTTGCCCTGGGCGACGACGTCGGCCAGCGAGCGCATCGGTGGGATCTGCATCTGCTGCGCGGCGAAGAGGCGGAAATAGCCGCAATGCGACCAGTAGAGACGCAGCCGGCGGCGCTGCGGTCCGCCCAGCAGCTCGTAGACGGGGATGCCGAGCGCGCGCGCCTGCACGTCGAGCAGCGCGTTCTCGATGGCGGCGATGGCCTGCTGGATCACGCCGCCCGGCGCCTGCCGGCGCACGGCGTAGAGCGTGGTGACGATCGCCTCCCGCATGCGCGGATCCCGGCCGACAACCAGCGGCGCCAGCCCGTCGATGGCGGCGCTCACGCCGAAGCCGCCAAACGTCTCGTTGTACTCGCTCCAGCCGACGACCCCGTCGTCGGTGGTGACTTTCAAGAAGTCGAGCGCGCCCTTGCCGGCGTCGGCGTGCAGGTGCTCGAGCCGCGCGACCTTCACACGGCTCTCCCGAGGCGACCGAGCAGCCACGCGTAGTCGAACGCGATCTCGCGCAGGTAGTCGTAGCGCCCGGAGGCGCCGCCGTGTCCGGCCGCCATGTTGATCTTGAACTGCACGGACGTCTCCGGTGAGCGCACGCGCATGCGCGCCACGTACTTCGCCGGCTCCCAGTACATCACCTGGCTGTCGTTGAGCGAGGTGCGCACGAGCAGCGCCGGATAGCGGCGCGTCGCGATGTTCGCGTAGGGGTCGTACGTCTTCATCAGGTCGTAATAGCCCCGATCTTTGGGATTGCCCCACTCCTCGAACTCCCCGACGGTGAGCGGCAGCGATTCGTCGAGCATCGTGTTGATGACGTCGACGAAGGGCACCCGCATCACCGCGGCCGTGGACAGGTCGGGGCGCCGATTGAGCACGCCGCCGATCAACAACCCGCCCGCGCTCCCGCCCTCGATCACGAGGCCGTCGTGCGCGGTGTACCGCTGCGCGACGAGATGATCGGCGCAGGCGACGAAGTCGGTGAACGTATTCGGCTTGGCCAGCAGACGACCCGAATCGTGCCAGCGCTTGCCACCCTCGCCGCCGCCGCGCACGTGCGCGATGGCACACGCGACCCCGCGGTCGAGCAGGCTGAGGCGGTTAGACGAGAAGTTCACCGGATAGGGCAGGCCGTAGGCGCCATACCCGGCCAGCAGCATCGGGCTCGAGCCGTCGCGCGGGGCGTCGGCGCGGGTGACGAGCGAGATAGGCACGCGCGTGCCGTCGGGCGCGATCGCGTGGATGCGCTCGCTGCGATACCGCGTGGGATCGTAGCCGCCGAGCACCTCTGTGCGCTTGAGCAGCGCCAGCGTGCGCCCCTCCATCTCGTAGTCGAAGACGGAGGCCGGCGTCACGAGCGACTGGTACCGGAACCGATAGCGATCGGTGTCGAACTCGGCGTTGGCCTCGTCGTCCACCTCGTAGGTCGGCTCGGGGAACTCCACGTGGTGCGAGAGGTCGTCGGACAGCCGGAGCACGCGCAGGCGGATCAGCCCGTCCTCGCGCTCGTGCACGACGACGTGCCGCGCAAAGACGTCGAAATCCTCGAGCATGACGTTCTCGCGATGCGCCAGCACTTCCGTCCAGCGCTCGGCACGCGGGTCGTCGAGCGGGGCGGTGACCAGGCGGAAGTTCCGCCGTCCGCCGCCGCTGGTGCGGATCCAGAAGCGCTCGGCCTCCGCGTCCATGCCGTGGTCGACGTCGTACTCGTGATCCCGCTCGCGCGGCTGGATCAGCCGCCACTCCCCGAACGGGTCCGCCGCAGGCAGCCAGCGATACTCGCCCGAGGTGAACGAGCGGGCGGCTGCAAAGAGTACCTTGCGGCTGCGCGAGCGGAACACGCCGATCCGGAACAGCGCGTCCGGCTCCTCCAGCAGCAGGTCATCGGCGGCGGCGCCGAGCCGATGGCGCCAGAGCTTGAACGGCCGCTTGGCGTCGTCCTCGGTGACGTAGAACAGAATCGAGTGGTCGGCGCTCCAGGCGGCGGTGGAGACTTTCTCGATGCGATCGGGCAGGAGGGCGCCGCTCTCGAGATCCCTGACGTGCAGGGTGTACTCGCGAAATCCCGTGAAGTCGACGGAGTACGCGAGCAGCCGGCCGTCGTCGCTCACGGTGTAGGCGCCGAGTGAGAGAAACGCGTGGCCCTCGGCCATGCGGTTGAGATCGAGCGTGACCTCCTCCGCCGCGCCCGGAATGTCGCGCCGCCGGCAGTGGATCGGATACTGCTTTCCGGTTTCCGTGCGCGAGTAATAAACGTACGCGCCACGGCGGTACGGCACCGTCGAGTCGTCTTCCTTGATTCGCGCGAGCATCTCCTTGTAGAGCGCGTCCTGAAACGCCTCGGTGCCCTTCATGACGGCGTCGGTGTAGGCGTTCTCGGCCTCGAGGTGCGCGATGACCTCGGGGGAGTCCTTGTCGCGCAGCCAGGCGTACTCGTCCTCGCGGGGTTCGCCGTGGACGACGTCGATCTTCGGCACGCGCTTGGCGATCGGCGGTATCGGGCGCATCGGGACCAGATTGTACCTCTGGCCGCGGCGCCATCGGCGCAGGGCCAGCGCCGCCGTCGGCGCGCACGCGGAACCATGTAAGATGACGATCCCCATGGAGCTCAAGCTGACGCGGTCGACGCTGCGGCCCTGGCGCGTGGGCGACGAGGCCTCGCTGGTGCGCAACGCCAACAACCGGCGCGTGTGGCGCAATCTCTCGCGGCTGCCCCATCCGTACGCGACGGCCGACGCCGACATGTGGATTTCGCGCGCGGCGGCGCAGTCGCCGGTGACCGACTTTGCCATCACCGTCGACGGCCAGGCGGTTGGCGGGTGCGGGATCGAGCTGGGACGCGACGTGTTCTACCGCTCGGCGGAGGTCGGCTACTGGCTGGGCGAGCCCTATTGGGGCCGCGGCATCGCGACGGAAATGCTGCGCGCGCTGACCGAGTACGCGTTCGCGACCTTCGACGTCTGCCGGTTGCAGGCCGGTGTGTTCGAGTGGAACCCGGCCTCGATGCGCGTGCTGGAGAAGGCGGGCTTCACGCTGGAGGCGCGGCATCGCAAGAACGTGACGAAAGACGGGCAGACGATCGACCGCCTCGTCTACGCGCTCCTGCGGCCCGACCGAATCGAGAATGCCTGAGCTGCCTGACGTCACAGTCTACGTCGAAGCGCTGCGCGAGCGCGTCGTCGGCGCGCGACTCGAGCGCGTTCGCCTGGCCACGCCGTTCGTGCTGCGCTCGGTGGACCCGCCGCTCGCCGACGTGGTCGGCCGCACCGTAAGCGACGTGCGGCGACTGGGCAAGCGCATCGTGCTGGCGCTGGAGGACGAGCGCTTCGTCGTCATTCATCTGATGATCGCGGGGCGTCTGCACTGGAAGGCCGCGGGGGCGCGGCCACCGGCGAAGATCGGGGTGGCGGCGTTCGATTTCAGCACCGGCACGCTGATCATGACCGAGGCCGGAACGAAGAAGCGCGCCGCCATCCACCTGGTGAGCGGCGAGGACGCGCTGGTCGAGCACGACCCGGGTGGGCTCGAGCCGCTGACGGCCAGCCTCGAGGAGTTTCGCGCGGCGCTCACGGCCGAGAGCCATACGGTCAAGCGCGCGCTGACCGATCCGACGATCTTTTCCGGCATCGGCAACGCGTACGGCGACGAGATCCTGCATCGCGCACGGCTCTCGCCGGTGAAGCTCACACGCGCGCTCTCGGAGGAGGAGATCGCGCGTCTGTTCGAGGCGACGCGCGCCACGCTCACGGACTGGATCGAGCGGCTGCGTCGCGACGCCGCCGGGGAGTTTCCCGAGGGCGTGACCGCATTTCGACCCGACATGGCCGTGCACGGCCGCTTTCGCCAGCCGTGCCCGGTCTGCGGCGCGCCGGTGCAGCGCATCGTGTACGCCGAGAACGAGACGAACTACTGCCCGCGCTGCCAGACCGGCGACCGGCTGCTTGCCGATCGCGGTCTCTCGCGCCTGCTCAAGCAGGACTGGCCGCGCACGCTCGACGAGCTGGAGCGCCACGTGGCGGCCCGGCGAGGAGGAGATCGATCGTGAGCTTTCGCTTCGTGACCCAGCCCGAGATTCGCCGCGAGGCCCGCAAGATGCTGCCGCTGGAGGTGTGGAACTTCGGCGACGGCGCGTCCGAGACCGAGCTGACCAAGCGCCGCAACCGCGCGGCGCTCGACCGTCTTGCGATCCGCCAGGACATCCTCGTCGACGCGCGGCAGATCGATACGACCACCACGCTCTGCGGCGTGCCGCTGTCGTGGCCGGTCGTGATCGCGCCCATGGGGGGCCTCGTGCTGTTTCACGACCAGGGCGACGTCGAGATGGGCCGCGGAGCGGAGCGCGCCGACACACTGCAGTTTCTCTCCGGCGCAACCGGCTGGCCGGTTGAGACCGTCGCCGCCGCCAGCAAGGGCCCGAAGATGTTCCAGCTCTATCACTTCGGCGATCGCCCTTGGGTCGCCGATCTCCTCGCGCGCGTCGAGGCGTCCGGCTATCTGTCCGTCTGCCTCACGGTCGACACGCAGGTCTACAGTCGCCGCGAGCGCGACATCCTCGCGCGCTGGAGCCCGCGCGAGGCGATGAAAAAGGCGCCGAATCCGCGTGGGCCGGATCCGGACTACCCGACCCGGCTCACGTGGAGCGACGTCGAGTGGCTGCAGAAGACGACGCGGCTGCCCATCGGCCTCAAGGGCGTTATGACGGCACGCGACGCGAAGCGTGCGGTCGACATGGGCGTGCGCATCGTGTGGGTCTCCAACCACGGCGGACGCCAGCTGGACTCCACGCAGGCATCGATCGATGCGCTACCCGCGATCGCGGACGTCATCGGGGACCGCGCCGACATCATCATCGACGGCGGGTTCAGCCGCGGCACGGCGGTGCTCAAAGGGCTGGCGTGGGGCGCCCGCGCGGTCGCGGTGGGGCGCATGGCGCTCTGGGGCCTGGCCGTCGGCGGTGCCGAGGGCGTGCACAACGCGCTCGACATCCTGCGTGACGAGCTTCGACGCGACATGGCGCTGTGCGGTCAGACGAGCGTCAAGCGGCTGACACCGGACTGCGTCTTCCGCGTGGACTAGAGCTGCCGCAGGTACGCGACGAGGTCGGCCTTCTCCTGGCGGCTCAGCTTCGTGCCGAGCACCAGATTGAAGAATTCGACCGTGTCCTCCAGCGTGAGCAGCCGGCCGTCGTGCAGGTACGGCGGGCTGTCCTTGATCCCGCGCAGCGTGAACGTCTTCATCGGGCCGTTGCCGGGCTCGTCGACGAAGCGCTCGAGCCTCAAATCGTGCATCTGGTGGTCCAGGAACGCGGGGCCGGAGTGACAGGACGCGCACTGCCCCTTGCCGAAGAACACCTGTTCGCCGCGTAGCTCCGCCTCCGTTGCCTTGCTCTGATCCAGCCGACCCGTCGGCAAGAGCTTGGGCGCGGGCGGGAAGTCGAGCATGTTCTGCATCTGCGCCATGTGGCTGACCTGCACACGGTTGATGATGTTCATTCCCTTCTTGGCGGCGTGGATCTCGTCGCCGTTGAAGTAGGCGGTGCGCTGCTCGAACTCCGTGAAGTCTTCTACCGAGCGCAGGCTGCGTTTGGAACCGTGGATCTGCTGCTGGTTCACACCGCGCAGACTCACGGTATCGAGACGGAAGCGACGCTCCTGCGGTCGCATGTCGGGAGTCAGATGGAACTGGCCTGTCGTGTGCCCGTTGACGTGGCAGTCCAGGCACGTCACGCCCAGACTCGCCTGCGCGGTCTTGCGATCGTCGGTCGCGTTGAACTCTTCTTGTGGAAACGGAGTGACGAGCATGCGCAGCCCGTCGAGCTGCACCGGCGTCAACAGATCTTTGAAGAGCCGGTAGAAATTGTTGATCGACACGACCTCGCCGCGCGAGACGTCGCCGAGCTCCGGACGATTCTGCAGAAAGATCGCGGGGGGAAACTCCGGCAGAAACGCCTCGGGCAGATCGAAGTCGACGTCGAAGCGCTCCAGCCGCGGAAACATCCGAAGCTGGATCTGCGGGAAGACCTGACCGCCCGCGACCTGCTTGGGATGCGGCAGCGCCGGATACGGGAAGATCCCGCGGCGCTTGATCTCCTCCGGTGTCATCGCCGCCAGCGACTCCCACGTCACGCCGGAGGCCAGGCGCGCCGTCGGCCCGACGGGCAGCGGCTTGCCTCGCGACATCTTCGCGTTCGGATCGAGCTTCGGCGTGAGGTCGTAACGCTTCTCGAGTAGCCGCTTTTGGGTCGCCATGACTTTCGGCTTGTCGGCGACGTCCGCTTTCAAGATCTCGTCGAACGTCTGCATCGGATTCTTGGCATTGAGCGGGTCGCGGAAGAAGTCGAAGCCCTCGATCTTGCCCTTCTCCGGCTGATCGGCGAATGCTGGCGACGACGGCTTGGCGTTCGGCGCGGCCAGCGGGTCCTTGGGATCGGGCGCCGGTGGCGCCGCCTGCCCGCGTGCCGGGGCCTGCGCCTCCTGCACCGCATCGCGCGACTGGGCCGACTGGCGCTGGCCCTCGACGATGCTTGCGACCAGTGTGATGAGGGAAACGACGAGGACAGCGACCGCCGCAAGCATCGACCTGGACATGACGAGCCTCCGGGCGGAGACTCAGCAACGGCCGTGCCGCTGGTCGCGGAACGTGTGGCCCTCGCCGCGCGTTTGATTCCCAGCGTAGCGCCGCCCGCAATTGGAGGCGTCATGAGAACACACACGCGACGTGTCGTATGGGTCCTGGTCGCGGTCCTGCTGATGCCCACCAGCGTGTTCGCCGACGGCGGCGGCGG
>Ga0114129_10000415_pt1 | contig 50453 bp, 37 predicted proteins | sample RhiMetdeltSRZDD1_FD_80071 | JGI IMG/M metagenome (GOLD analysis project Ga0114129, IMG submission 80071) | Populus rhizosphere microbial communities from Tennessee, USA - Rhizosphere MetaG P. deltoides SRZDD1 (version 2) (version 2) | ecosystem: Host-associated > Plants > Roots > Rhizosphere >...
AGGTCGCCGGTGACGAACGCGTCCCGGTACACCTTCATCAGCGGCGTCCAGGTCGAGCTGATGGTGTTGGAGATCGGCCGCAGCGTCGTCGGCTCCGTGAACACCTGCAAGGTGGCGATGACCGAGAAGATGGTGGTCAGGATCAGCGACGGCAGCAGGATGGGAACCTTGATGCGCAGCGCGATCTGCAGCTCGCCGGCGCCGTCGATCCGGGCCGCCTCGTAGTACTCGCGCGGCGTGGCCCGCAGGGCGGTGTAGAGGACGAGCATGTTGAAGCCGGTACCGCCCCAGACCGCGATGTTGGCCAGGGTGAACGTGAGCACCGACGGATCGAGCAGGTCCACGTTGCCCAGCCCGATCGCGCGGAACCCGGCCTGCAACGGGCTCAGGCTCGGCAGGTAGAGGAAGCCCCACATCAGCGACGCGATGACGCCCGGCACCGCGTACGGCAGGAAGATCGCGATCCGGCCGAACCGGGACAGGCGTACCGCCGCGGAGTCCAGCAGCAGCGCGAAGACCAGGGCCAGGCCGAGCATCACCACGAGCACGACGGATCCGTAACCCAGGACCCGCAGCCACCCGCGCCAGAACTCGGCGTCGCCCACCGCGTCGCGGTAGTTGGACAGGCCCACGAACACCTCGGCCCGCGACCCGCGGCCCAGGCCCAGCCCGCTCACCTTGATCCGGCGCAGGCTCAGATACCCGGTGTACGCGATGGGCAGCGCGAAGAACACGACGAACAAGACGATGGCCGGCGTCAGGAACAGGTACGGGATGGCGCCCGAGCGGTTGGCCCGGGCGCCGGTCCGATCCGGCCGCGGTACGGCGGGAGACATGTCAGGAGGCCACCTGGAATCCGGCCTTCTTCAGGTCGGCGACGGTCGCGGTCTGCGTCGCCTTGAGGGCGTCCGCGAAGGAGCTCTTGGCCGCGATCGCCTTGTCGAAGTTGTCCTTGTACGCGTTGTACGCCACGTTGACGTTGGGCCCGAACGTGAAGCCCCGCGCGGTCGCCGAGATCGCGGCCGACTGCTGCCAGAAGTCCGCCTGGTTGGCGAAGTACTCCGGCGCCGCGGTGAGCAGCGACTGGCCCTTGTTCGCGGCCGGGTACACCGCGGCTTCCTTGATGAGCAGGTCGAGCGCGGCCGGGTCGGTGTTCATCCAGCTGATGAACTGCGCGGCGGCCTTCTTGTGCTTGGAGTTGGCGGCGACGGCCGACGACGAGCCGCCCCAGAAGCCGCTGAAGCTCTCCCCGGCGTTCCACTGCGGCAGCGGTGCGATCGCCCACTTGCCCTTGCCGCTGGGCGCGTTGCTGGACAGCACGCCCGGCGCCCACACGGCCGACGCCCACGTCAGCAGCTTGCCGTTGGTGAGCGCGTTGTTCCACTCGGAGGTCCACTGGGCCTGCGTGTCGACGACGCCCTCCTTGACCAGCCCACCCCAGAAGTCGGCGACCTTGGTGGTGGCACCGTCGTCGATGCCGACCCTCCAGCTCTGCCCGTCGACCGACCACCACTGGCCGCCGGCCTGCTGGGCGAGGCCGGCGAACCAGCCCGGGTCCTTGCTGGAGAAGCCGCCGAGGTAGACGGTCTTGTCCTTGGCGTGCACCGTACGCGCAGCGGCGGCGTACTCGTCCCACGTCTTCGGCACGGAGATGCCGTACTGGGCGAACAGATCCGTGCGGTAGTAGAGCATCATCGGGCCGCTGTCCTGAGGCAGGCCGTAGACGGCGTCGGTGCCCAAAGTGACCAGCTTCCAGATGCCGTCGCTGAACTCGCTCTTGACCGCGCCGAGTTCGGCCTTCAGGTCGGCGACCGCGTCGGCGGCCACGAACGACGGCAGCATCTGGTACTCGGCCTGGATGATGTCGGGCGCGTTGCCCGCCTTGGCCGCGGTCAGGAACTTCGCCGCGGTTTCGTCGCCGCCGGACTGCTTGCTGACGGTGACCTTGATGTTGGGGTGCCCCGCGTTCCACGCGGCGGCGATCTTGTCCATGTTGGGCGCCCAGGTCCAGAAGGTCAGCGCGACCGGTCCGGTCTCCTCGGGCGTGGTCGTCGTGTCGTTACCGGAAGAGCAGGCGCCCACGGTGCCGAGCAGCAGCACCGTGACGAGCGTAGCGAGGCGCTTGATACCCATCATTCCTCCGTCGAGTATCCGGATCTCTGTGAACGTTCACAGGTGCGCAACAGTGTCTGCCCGGAGGTCCGGCGCGTCAAGCGCAGTTGTCCAAACGGTTACAGAACAAGGCGTACGCCCGAACGACCGGCGCCGGGACTTCCGAGCCGCAGCCGTATCCGATACTGTGCACGTTCACAGAGGAGCCGGGAAACAGGGAGCCCACGGAATGAGGGACGGTATTGCGTTCGGCGGCGACTACAGCCCCGAGCAGTGGCCGGCGGCGACGCAGGAAGAGGACATCCGGTTGATGCAGCAGGCCGGCGTCACCCTCGTCACTCTCGGCATCTTCGCGTGGTCGCTGCTGGAACCCCGCGAGGGCGAGTACGCCTTCGACTGGCTCGACGAGATCGTCGATCGCCTGCACCGGGCCGGCATCCAGATCGATCTGGCCACACCGACCGCGGCCACACCGGCGTGGTTCGCGCGGGCGTACCCGCAGTCGCTGCCGGTGAACCGGGACGGCGTACGCATCGGTTACGGCAGCCGGCAGACCGCGTGCCCCAGCTCGACGGCGTACCGCGAAGCGACGCGGCGGCTGGTGGAACGGCTGGCCGACCGGTACAAAGACCACCCGGCGATCCACCTGTGGCATGTGCACAACGAGTACGGCGCCCCGCTGGGCGAGTGCTACTGCCCGGCCAGCGTGACCGCGTTTCAGGACTGGCTGCGCCACACCTACGGCGATCTGGACAGCCTCAACGCCGCCTGGGGCACGCCGTTCTGGGGCCAGTGGTACACCGCCTGGGACGAGATCGACGCGCCCCGGGCCAACCACACCGTGGTCAACCCCGCGCAGCGGCTGGACTTCGCCCGGTTCACCAGCGACGAGCACCTGGCCTGCTTCCGCCTCCAGCGCGACATCCTGCGCCGGGCCACGCCCGCGACCCCGGTGACCACCAACTTCATGTCCATCAACTGCAAGTCGATGAACCTGTGGGCGTGGGCCCGCGAGGTCGACGTCGTGTCCAACGACAACTACCTGACCGCCGAGGAGCCCGACAACCACATCCGGCTGGCGATGTCGGCGGACCTGAGCCGGTCCCTGGGCGGCGGCCGGTGGCTGCTGATGGAGCACTCCACGGGCGCGGTCAACTGGCAGCCGCGCAACCTCGCCAAGCGGCCGGGCGAGCTGCGCCGCAACAGCCTCGCCCACGTCGCGCGGGGCTCGGACTCGGTCCTGTTCTTCCAGTGGCGGGCCTCCCGCTACGGCGCGGAGAAGTTCCACTCGGCGATGCTCCCCCACGCCGGCACGGACTCGCAGATCTGGCGCGACGTCGTGGCCCTCGGCCACGAGCTGCGCGACCTCGCGGACGTCGCCGGGCAGCCGGTGGCGGCCGAGGTGGCGATCATCTGGGACTGGGAGTCCTACTGGGCGCTCGAACTCGACTGGCGGCCGTCGGTCGACGTCACCTTCCTCGACCGCATCGACGCCTTCTACGGCGCGCTCTGGCGCTCGCATGTGACCGTCGACTTCGTCCACCCGGCCGCCGATCTGTCGCGCTACCGGCTCGTCGTCGCGGCCAGCCTCTACCTGCTGCCCGACACCGCCGCCAAGAACCTGCACCGGTACGTGCAGGACGGCGGCCACCTGCTCGTGTCGTTCTTCTCCGGCATCGTGGACGAGCACGACACCGTCCACAGTGGTCCCTATCCGGGCGCGCTGCGCGACACGCTCGGCCTCACGATCGAGGAGTTCCATCCGCTCGCGGCCGGCGCGTCCCTGTCCCTCTCCGTGGGTGGTCACGGCCGGATATGGTCCGAACGGGTACGCCCGACGACGGCTACGACCCATGCCACGTTTGCCGACGGGCCGGACGCGGGCCACGCGGCGATCACTCACAACGCGCTCGGCGCCGGCGTCGCGTGGTATGTGGCCACGGCTCCGGAGGATCTGCGCGGCGTGCTGGCAACGGTGCTGGACACGGCCGGCGTCGCCCGCCCAGCCGAGGTCCCCGACGCGCTGGAGGTCGTACGCCGGGGCGACCGCGTGTTCCTGTTCAACCACGGCGATACGCCGGTGGCGTACCGGCCCGGATCCGGCGATACCGTCGTGGTCCCGCCGGGCGACGTGGTGGTCTGCCGTTACGCCGGGTCGTAGGCCAGATTCGGGCGCAGCCAACGCTCCACATCGGACACTAGTAGGCCCCGCCGGGCGGCGTAGTCCTCGACCTGGTCGCGCCCGATCCGCCCGACCGTGAAGTAACGCGACTCGGGGTGGGCCAGGATCAAACCGCTGACGCTGGCCGCCGGGGTCATCGCGTAGGACTCGGTCAGGCCCAGGCCCCGCGACTCGGCGCCGAGCAGGTCGAACAGGTCCCGCTTCTCGGTGTGGTCAGGTGTGGCCGGGTAGCCGAACGCGGGCCGGATTCCGCGGAACCGCTCGGCGTGCAGGTCTTCCAGCGACGGCGTCGCGCCGGGTTCGAACCAGTCCCGGCGGGCTTGCAAGTGGACATGCTCCGCGAACGCCTCGGCGAGCCGGTCGGCCAGGGCCTTGACCATGATGGCCTTGTAGTCGTCGTGCTCGGCTTCATAGCGCGCGGCCAGCTGTTCGGCACCGTGGATGGCGACCGCGAACGCTCCAATGTGGTCACCGGCCGGGGCTACGAAGTCGGCCAGGCACCGGTTGGGCCGCCCGGCCGGCTTGGCGGTCTGCTGGCGCAGCATCGGCAGGTGTACGCCGCTGGCGAGCACGATGTCGTCACGCTCCGACGACGCTTCCCAGAATCCGTAGACGCCGTGGGCGTACAACGAGGTGGTTTTGATGATCTCGTCGAGCAGGGCCGTGCCGTCCGCGAACAGCTCGCGCGCGGCTGGCTGGTCGAGGATGGCCGGGTACTTGCCCTTGAGTTCCCAGGCGAGGAAGAAGAACGTCCAGTCGATCATCTCGCGCAGCTCGGCGAGCGACGGCGCGACCGTTCGCACGCCGAGGAACCCGGGCGTGGGAAGGTCCTCAAAGGACAGCCGGGCGGCGTTGGCGCGAGCCTCGGCCAGGGTGAGCAGCGGGGTGTGCTCGCGCCGCAGGTGCTGCTCGCGCAGGCGCTCCTGCTCGGTGTGGTTGGCGGCGGCCAGTTCCTCCGCGCGCTCGGCGTCGAGCAGGTCGGACACCACGCCGACGACCCGCGACGCGTCCAGGACGTGCACCGTCGTGGCGTCGTACGCCGGTGCGATGCGCACCGCCGTGTGCTGCCGAGAGGTGGTGGCCCCGCCGATCAGCAGCGGCAGTTTCAAACCGCGGCGCTGCATCTCGGTGGCGACCGCGACCATCTCGTCCAGCGACGGCGTGATGAGGCCCGACAACCCGACGGCGTCCGCGCCTTCGGCCACGGCGGTGTCGAGGATCGTGGCCGCGGGCACCATCACGCCGAGGTCGATGACGTCGTAGTTGTTGCAGCCGAGGACGACGCCGACGATGTTCTTGCCGATGTCGTGCACGTCGCCCTTGACCGTGGCCAGGACGATCTTGCCGTTGCCCCGGCTCTCGGCGGTCTTCTCCCGCTCCATGAACGGTTCGAGGTAGGCCACCGACCGCTTCATGACGCGGGCGCTCTTGACCACCTGGGGCAGGAACATCTTCCCGGAGCCGAAGAGGTCGCCGACGATCTTCATGCCGTCCATCAGCGGGCCCTCGATGACGTCGAGCGGGCGCGCCGCCAGCCGGCGGGCCTCTTCGGTGTCGGCCTCGATGAAGTCCACGATCCCGTGCACCAGCGCGTGGGACAGCCGCTCGTGCACCGGCGCGTCCCGCCAGGCGAGGTCGACCGTACGCTTCGTGCCCTCGCCGCTGATCGTGGCGGCGTACGCGACGAGCCGGTCGGTCGCGTCGTGCCGCCGGTCGAACAGCACATCCTCGACCAGCTCCAGCAGCTCGGCCGGGATGTCCTGGTAGACCGTCAGCTGACCGGCGTTGACGATGCCCATGTCCAGGCCGGCGCGCACGGCGCGGAGCAGGAACGCCGAGTGCATCGCTTCGCGTACCGCGTCGTTGCCGCGGAACGAGAAGGACAGGTTCGAGATGCCGCCGCTGGTACGCGCGCCCGGGCAGCGTTGCTTGATCCGGGGCAGCGCGTCGAGGAACGCCTTCGCATAGCCGTTGTGCTCGCTGATGCCGGTCGCCACGGCCAGCACGTTGGGGTCGAAGATGATGTCCTCGGCCGGGAAATCCGCCTCCCGCGTCAGCAGGTCGTACGCCCGCCCGCAGATCTCGACCTTGCGGTCGGCGGTGTCGGCCTGGCCCTGCTCGTCGAACGCCATGACCACCACACCGGCGCCGTACGCCCGGACGCGGCGGGCCTGCTCCAGGAACGCCTCCTCGCCCTCCTTGAGGCTGATGGAGTTGACGACCGCCTTGCCCTGTACGCACTTCAGCCCGGCCTCCAGCACGCTCCACCGCGAACTGTCGATCATCACCGGGATCCGGGCGACCTCGGGCTCGGTCGCGATCAGGTTGAGGAACGTCGTCATCGCCCGCTCGCTGTCGAGCAGGTCGGCGTCCATGTTCACGTCGAGCAGATTCGCGCCGCCGCGTACCTGCTCCAATGCGACGTCCACGGCGGCCTGGTAGTCGCCGCCCTCGATCAGGCGGCGGAACCGGGCGCTGCCGGTGACGTTCGTACGCTCACCGATCATCACGAAGCCGGTGTCCGGGCCGATCGCGAACTGCTCCAGCCCGGAGAACCGCGTCGCCTTGCCGATGGCCGCAACCTCGCGCCGCGGCAGTGCGGCCACAGCGGCGACGATCGCGGCGGTGTGCTCGGGTCCGGTGCCGCAGCAGCCGCCGACGACGTTCACCAGGCCGGCCGCGGCGAACTCGGCCAGCATCTGCGCGGTCTCCGGCGGGGTCTGGTCGTAGCCGCCGAAGGCGTTGGGCAGCCCGGCGTTGGGGTGGCAGGCGACGTAGGTGTCCGCGATGCGGGCCAGTTCGGCGACGTAGGGCCGGATCTCGGCCGCGCCCAGCGAGCAGTTCATGCCGACGACGAGCGGCCGGGCGTGCTCGATCGAGCGGTAGAACGCCTCGACCGTCTGGCCGGACAGCGTACGCCCGCTCAGGTCGACGACCGTCCCGGATATCCACAGTGGAATGTCCGGAGCGATCTCGCCGGCCGCCGCGATCGCCGCCTTGGCGTTCAGCGTGTCGAAGATGGTCTCGATGAGGAGCACGTCCACACCGCCGTCGCGCAGGGCCGCGATCTGCTCGGCGTACGCCGCCTTCACCGCGTCGTAGCCCACCGGCCGGTACGCCGGATCGTCGACCTTGGGCGACAGCGAAAGGGTGACGTTGAGCGGTCCGACCGAGCCGGCGACGAACCGGCCGTCGAACTCGTCGGCCGCCTGCCGGGCCAGCAGCGCACCGCGCACGTTCATGTCCCGCACGTACGCCTGCAGCCCGTAGTCGGCCTGCCCGATGCTGGTGGCGGTGAACGTGTTGGTGGAGGTGATGTCCGCGCCCGCGGCCAGGTAGCGCCGGTGCGCGTCGAGGACGACGTCGGGCCGGGTCAGGTTCAGCAGGTCCGGGTCGCCGGTGACGTCCTTCGGATGATCACGCAGAAGGTCGCCGCGATAGTCGTCGGGAGTGAGCCGGGCGCCCTGCAACATGGTGCCCCAGGCGCCGTCCAGCACCACCACCCGCTCGGCGAGCAACCGCTTCAGCGCCGCGGATCTGTCCACATGCCACCTCCGTCGTCAAACGGAGGCGCCCTTGTTTCGTGGGATCCGGTCGCCGTCGGCCGGTAGTGCCGAGCGTGGCGGGCTCCGCCCTCGACAGCCGTCGAGTGTGTGCCCGTTGCAGCGCCTCTCGGCCCGCTCAGCCTACCATTGCGCGCCGGCAGTCGCGCCCCGGCGGCGAGGCCGCGAACGCCGCGTCCACGCGGGAGATCCGGGAGCAGCTGGGCATCGCGCCGCCCCCGGACCCACCGCGGGATCCTCATTTGGCGTAGGTGGACGCTCCCCACCAGTCCACGGCGACCACCGGCTCGTCGCCGACGACCCACGCGTCGTGGCCCTGGGGCAGCGCCGTCACCTCGCCGGGTACGGCGTCGAACTCGGTGCCGTCGGTCATCCGGATCCGCAGGGTTCCGCTGACGTGGTACTGGAAGTGCGGTGCCTCGCACCACTCGGTGCCGGCGATCGGCTGGACGTGCTCGGACCAGCGCCAGCCCGGCTGCAATGTCAGCCGGCCGATCTGGCTGTCGCCGATGTTCAGCAGGTCGACGCGGCCCCGCTCGAACTCGCGGGTCTCGTCGGGCGTGTCGAACGCCTTCTGCTCCGCTGTTCTGTCGCGCGTGGCCGACGTCCGCGAACCAGCGTCTGCTGCGTGGGTGTTGCTCATCTCCGCCACCTCCAGAAATCATGATCGGGTGAGGCACATAGCGTGCCCAGGGCGGTTTGCAGCAGACTTGCAGTCGTGGCACTGCGTGTACGCCTGCTCGGCGGGCTGGCCGTGGACGGCGTCGACTTCGCCGCCCTCGGCAGCCGCAAGGCGCGCCGGTTACTGGCCCGGCTGGCGTTGGGACGCGGGCGAGCCGTCGCCGCCGACGCGCTCGTCGAGGTGCTGTGGCCGGACGACGAGCGGGCCGGGCGCCCGAAGCGGACGAACGATCAGTTGTCGGTACTGGTGAGCCGTCTGCGGGCGGTTCTGGACGCCGATCGGCTGCCCCGCGTCGGCGGCGGGTACGCCCTCAAAGCGGACTGGCTCGACGTCGACGCACAGGCGGCATTTCTGGCCGAGGCGCAGAAGCGATTTCGGGCCGGCAGCCTCGCCCCGGCGCGTACGGCCATCGACGCGGCGTTGGCGTTGAGCCGCGGTCCGCTGCTGCCGGACGAGCCCCCGGCCGAGTGGCTCGACGGTGAACGGGCCGCCGCGACCCGGACGGCCACCACGATCCTGCGGGCGAACGCCGAGATCGCCCTGGCCGCCGACGATCCCTGGTCGGCCGTGGATGCGGCGTGGGCGGCGCTGGCCACCGAGCCCTTCGACGAGGCCGCCGTACGCCTGCTGATGCGGGCGCTGGCCGCGTCGGGCCGCCCCGCTCAGGCCATAGCGGCCTATACGCAGACTCAGGAACGGCTCCGCGATGAGCTGGGTGTCGACCCCGCGCCCGAGACCGCCCAGCTCTACGTTCAGCTGCTGCAAGCACCGCCGCCGTCCATCGCCGTGGCACCCGCGCGGCAAAGCCTGCCCGGACGGCAACGGGAGCTGGAGGAGCTGGATCGCGCCCTGGCGTACGCCCGCTCCGGCCGAGCGGTGAGCGTACGCATCGCGGGCGAGGGCGGCATCGGCAAGACGCGGTTGCTGGACACGTGGGCGGCTCAGCAGGACGTCGCTATCCTGCGGGCGGCCGGCAGCGAACTCGGCGGCGGCCTGCCGTTGCAGCCGCTGCTGGACGCTGTTGCCGTCCACATGAGACGCCATCCGGACGTCGACGCCGGGCTGCTGGCCCCGTTCCTCGGCACCTCGTCGGCTCACAGTGACGGGCAAGCGCTGACCATCTTCGCCGATCCGGGCAGCGGCCGGGCGGTCCTGTTCGCCGCGCTCGACTCGGTGATGGCCCGGCTCGCCGAGCGCGGACCGGTCGTCCTGCTGGTCGACGACGGGCACTGGCTCGACCGCTCCTCGCTGGCCTGGCTGCAGCACGCGCCCCGGCGGCTGGCCGACGAGCCGCTGCTCGTCGTGGTCGCGTACCGGCCCGGTGAGGGGTCGACGCCGCCCGGGGCGGACACCCTCACGCTCGGGCCGCTGTCGCTGGCCGACACCGCCGAGGTCGTCGGGGCCGCCCGCGCCGAGGAGCTGCATGCCCGCTCCGGCGGCCACCCGCTGTTCCTCGTCGAACTCGCGCACGCCGGGCGCGATGAACTGCCCGACACTCTCCGCGCGGCCGTCGCGGCCCGCTGCGACCGGGCGGGCGAGGCCGCGGCCACCTTGCGCGCCGCCGCCGTCCTCGGCCCCGAGGTCGACCTCGACCTGCTCTCGGCCGTCCTGGACAGCTCGCCGTCCGCGCTGCTCGATCACCTTGAGGAAGGGGTACGCCGGCAGCTGCTGACCGAGTCCGGAACGCGGTTCCGGTTCCGCCACCATCTGATTCGCGAAGCGTTGTGCGCGGCCACCGGCGCGAGCCGGACCGCGTTGCTGCATCGCCAGGCGGCGAGGTCGCTGCACGCCCGCAGCGGTGCGCCCGCTTGGGATGTGGCGTACCACGCCCGTCTCGGTGGCGATCTGGCTCTCGCGGCCGATGCCCTGACCACGGCCGGTGAGGCCGCGGCGCGCCGGTTCGACCACGAGGAGGCGCTGCGCTTCCTCGACGAGGCACTGTCCATTCAGGACACACCGGAGCTGAGGCTGCGGCGCGCCCGCGTCGCTCTTCCGGCCGGCCGGTTCGAGGAGGCGAGCGCGGATGCCGGTGCCGCCCTGGCCGGCGGGCTCGGCCCCGACGGGATGGAGGTCGCAGCGATCGCGGCGTATCTGCTGCGCGATTTCCGCCGCTGCCGGCGCCTGGCCGAGGACGGCGCGCGTCTAGCGGACGACCCGGCCCTGCGGACGAGCTGCCTAGCGCTGGCCGGACGCGTTGCCCACGTGGACGGCGATCTGGACGCCGCCGCCGATCTGCTGCATCGCGCCCTGGACACCGCACCGGCGGGCGTACGCCCCTTGGCTCAACTGTGGGCGGCCCCGCTGCGTACCGATCGCGGCGATCCGCTCGGCGCTCTGGAACTGCTCGGCGATCCCGTATCGGATCTGGCCGCCCGGCATCCGTTCGTGCAACCCCACCGGCATCTGGCGGCTGGGCAAGCGCTGGGCCGGCTGGGCCGCGTCGATGAGGCGATGGCCGAACTCGCGCTCGCCGACGAGGCCGCGCTCGGGCAGCGTACGGGCCGGTTCGCCGCTCGTGCCGACAACACACGGGCGTGGATACTGCGCTCCATCGGCGAGTACGCCGCCGCCGACGACCGCAACGAAGCGGCGTACGCGGCCTCGGTCGGCGAGCCGGGTATGACCGAACCGGTCGTGGACGCGCTGCTCGGCCTGGCCACCGGGCGGCTGCTGGCCGGGGATCCGGCCGCCGCGCTGGTCCTCGTCGAGCGGGCCCGAGCCCAGATGGCCGCACCGTATCCGTTCTCGTGGCGGCACCGCTTGCTGGCTCGCCGGCTCGACGGCGAATGTGCTCAGGCCCAGGGCGATTACGCGGGCGCCGAAGCCGCCGCGGCCGAGGTCGCTTCCGAGGCCGACCGGCTCGGCATCGCGTACCCGCCTCACCTCTGACGGGCGATCCCCGCCACCAGACCGATCGGCGGGATCGCCGGCAGTGCGGCCACTTCCGCGCGGATGGCGGCCCGGATGCGGTCGCGGTCGTCCCCGGGCCGACCTTCAAGGAAGTCGCCGACCTGCGCCATGCCCAGCCGCCATCCGGCCAGGTCGTCCGGGCTCAGCATGCTGACGTCCACGTCGATGCGAGTTGCTGCGGTCGCCTGCCGCAGGAACGCTTCCGCCCGCGCTTCGCCGCCGTCTTTGAGGTCGGCGTACCACTGCGGCGATTCGTAGCCGGCGGCGGCGAGGATGCGATCGGCGATCTGCTTGACCGGATGCGCCGGCCCCGACGGGAACGCCGTCGCGAGAACCGGACCGCCGGGCTGCGTCACCCGCAGGAGTTCGGCCAGGGCCGCCGCCTGATCGTCCACATGCGACAACACCAGGTTGCTGACGCAGACCGCCACGGTGTGCGTACCCATGGGAATGTGCCCGATGTCGGCGGCGAACGACGGGCCGGGAACCAGCCGGACCATCGCGGGCGAGAGATCCATCGCGAGCGTGCGGGCCCCGCGGGCCGCAAGCGCGACGGACGCCGCGCCCGTGCCGGCCCCGGCGTCGAGGGCGAGCCGGCCGTGCAGATCGTCCGGCAGCAGCGCGATCGCCGCGGCCGCGAGCCGCCGGTAGACGCGGTCGGGGCCGGCCGCCCACGCCGCCGCATGGTCATAGGTCAACGCGCGTGATCCGCTCCGTCCACCAGCCCAGCTCGGCCGGATCGTGGGTCTTGGACCAGCCGAGCTGGACGAAGGCGCCCAGCAGAGCCAGCTCCAGCTGCCGGTCCCACCACTGGCCGGTCGAGATCCCGCGCCCTTCGAGCGCGGCCCGGTACGCGGCGATAGTGTCCTCTTTGGACTCCGGCAGCCGGTCGCAGTTGACCGCGAGGTACCAGCCGATGTCGACCAGTGGAGCAGCGCGGCCCGGCCAGCCCCAGTCGAGCAGGATCGTACGCCCGTCGCGATGGCGGCCGAGGTTGCCGAACTTCCAGTCGCCGTGCACGAATGCCTGCGGGGTCTTGGCCAGCTCGGTGACGAGCGGACCGGGCCGCTCCGCCAGCTCGGCCGCGAGCTTGTACGCCTTGGGTGCGGCCCGTTCCAGCGCCGCCCAGCCGGGACCCAGCGCCTGTGGCACCGGATCGTCGGGTTCGGCGAGCCCGGTGGCCGTGGTGAGCGCCGTGTAGCGGTTTCCCGGCGGGAGCAAGCCGGCGGCCTCGGCCTCGGGGAAATCCCAGAACGCGGCGTGCATCGCGGCCAGGTGATCCAGGAATCCCCGGTGCTGGGCCCGAGTGACCGAACCGTCCGGGATCAAGTGCTCGTGGACGTCGCGCATCAGCAACGCCGCACCCGTACCGGTGTCCGCGACCGCGACGATGGTGTGGTCGATCTGCGGCGGCAGCTCGTCGAGGATCCCGCGCTGCCACAGCGTACGCACGAAGCAGTCGCGGTCGCCGAGGGCTCGGGCCAGCCAGTCCAGGGCGTGGCCGACGTACTTGAGGACATAGTCCTCGCGGCCTATGACCGCGCCGCCTGCTATGGTCACGCGCTCGAACGGTGAGCCGGACAGTGAGTCGGCGTTCTTGTCCATCCGCTCCCGGGTTACTGTGTTCCCGGTCGCGGACAGCATCGCTTCGACGCTGTCGAACACTTCACGCATCGCCGGCCTCCGCCATCCGGGCCAGCAGCCCCGCCGGCCACCGCCCACCGCAGTAGACCACATGACGCGTGATCAATCCGTCGCGTACGGTCACGACATGCGCCTGCCTCGCGGCGTGCGGTACGCCGTGCTCGGTCCAGGTCAGCAGGAACTGGATCAGCTCGCCGTCCGGCAACGGCGTACGCTCCAGCTCCTCGAAGCGGCCCTCGTCGGCGTACCAGCCGGAGAACAGCCGCTGGATCGCGGGCGCAGTAGCGATCTTGCTGCGCCACCCCGGTGTCGTGGCGTCGAGGGTGGCGTCCGGTGCCCACGCCCGCGCCGCGGGGATCGTCGCCGCCGTGACGGCGGCCAGGAATTCGTCTATCGCCTTCACACTTCGAGCCTGGCCGCCCGGGTTTGCAGCGACTTTGCAACCCAGGCGCCGAGCGCCAGGACGGCTACCACCTCGGCCGTGACCAGCCCTCGTTCGACCATGCAACCCTCTACTGCGGCGTGCAAGATCCAGTGGAACGCCGGCGTCGTATCCGGGTCCGCGATACCGCACCAGCGTTCCACTGGATCTTGAGCGCCCAGGTCCTACCGGGATCGGCTGGCGGGCCGGTGCGTCACGAGCCGGCGCGGCACGACGCCGAGCAGGTCGGCGGCCCGGAAGTAGCCGAGCTGCTTGGAGTCCTGGCTGCGCTCGCCGAGATCGCCGAGGACGACCAGGCACCCCGGCGGCACCAGGTCGTGGCCGGCGTCGCGCAGCGCCGGGAAACCGTCGCGGGGAACGGGGTCGCCCGGTCCGGCCACGACCCGCTTCACCACCCAGCCCGTCGCCGGTGCTGCCGCGGGCGGCCGCGCGATCACCACCACGTCGCCCGTACGGACCTGGCGGGCGGGCGTACGCCGGACCAGAACGCGGTCGCCGACCTGCAGCGTCGGCGCCATCGACTCGCTGGTGACCGTGGCGTAGACATAGCGGCGGCGCAACCACAGCACCACACCACCGGCGACCACCAGCACGGCAACGGCCACGATCATGAGGAGACCTCCGCGAGGTAGCCGCTGGCCTGGACGGCGAACAGGCGGGCGTACACGCCGTCGGCGGCCGTCAGCGTGGCGTGCGTACCGGCCTCCGCGACCGTGCCATCGGCGATCACCACGATCGTGTCCGCGTCGCGGACCGCACTGAGCCGGTGGCTGATGAGCACGCTCGAACGGCCACCGCGGAGCCGCCGTAGCGAGGAATGCAGCGCGTACTCGGCTTCGGCGTCGAGCCCGGCACTGGGCTCGTCGAGGATGAGCAGATCGCGGCCGGATCGCATCAGTGCCCGGGCCACGGCGACGCGCTGCCACTGGCCGCCGGACAGCATGACCCCGGTCGACGGGTCGCCGCGATCCACGTGTGACGTGTACATCCGGGTCAGCATCGTGCCGTACCCGTGCGGCAGCGTACGCAGAAAGCCGTCGGCACCGGCGGCCACCGCGGCCGCACCGATCCGGGCCGGATCGTCCCAGCCGGACAGATCGCCGACCGCGATGTTCTCCCCGGCGGTCAGCTCGTACGCCATGAAATCCTGGAACACCGCGGTGACACGCGTACGCAGTGAAACGGGGTCGGCGTCGCGCAGGTCGACGCCGTCCCACCGGATCGATCCCCGGTGCGGGTCGTACATGCGGCACAGCAGTTTCACGATGGTGCTCTTGCCCGCACCGTTGAGTCCGACCAGTGCCGTGGACTCACCGGCGCGGAAGGTGACCGACAGTCCTTTGAGCACCCACGGCTGGTCGTCGGCGTACCGGAACCAGACGTCGTCCAGCTCGATGCCGCGGTGCAGCGGTGGCAGCTCGGCGGTGCCGGTGATCATCTCCGGCGGCGCCGTCACCACTTCCTGGTACGTGCCGAAGACGAGCAGCGCTTGATGGGTGCCGCCGATGCCGCTAAGCACCGACGACAGGCCGGACTGCGTACCGGCCACCGCCGCGAGGAACACGGCCACATCCCCGACGGTCAAGCGGCCGGCGTCGGCGGACAGGATCGCCCAGACCAGTCCCGCACCGGCGGCCAGCGCACCGAGCAGCGCCGGGGGCAGATGCGAGCCTACGTCGGCGCGGTCCATCCGGGCCCGGTCGGCGTTGGCCGCGCGGACCTGGGCCAGCAGGCGGCTGCGGAACAGGCCGCCCAGGCCGAACAGCCGGATCTCCTTGGCCGCGGTCGGGTTCGACAGCAGGTTGGCGTAGAAGAACTCGCGCCGGCCGGCCTGGTTCACATCGTCCATCATGGACGCTCGCCGCCGGGCCAGGGACAGTTCGGCCCGCAGGCCCGGCAGCGCCGCAGCGGCCACGACGAGCACCATCCAGGGCGCGATCACGATCAAGGCCACCACGAACCCGGCCAGCGTCAGGACCGCCTGTGCGATCATCAGCGCGCCGGAGATCAGCTGGGCGGGGCCGTTCGGCCCGCTGCCGGCCGCCAGGAGCAGCTGATCGTGAAACCGCGGTCGCTCGAACGGCGCCAGGCCCGGTATCGCGTCGACGGCGGCGTACAACCGGTCCTTCATGGACAGTGTGAGCGCGCGGCCGTGCTCGGCGTCGGCGTACACCGAAATGCGCGGCAGGATGACCGCGACCAGCCCGGTCAGGGCGAGCCCCACGGCCGCCGGGAGGAGCGATCCGCCGTGGCCGATGCCGTCGAGGACGGCCTTGGTGAGCCAGGCGGCGGCCACGGGCACGGCCCCCGCGACCACCGCCAGCACGACCCTGGTCACGATCAGAACCCGGCGGGTACGCCACACCAGCGCGGCCGCCTCGCGCAGCAGGCGGGTGTTCACGACGGTACGGGTACGGCGATCTGGTCGAGGTCGTAGCCGCTGCTGAGCACCAGGCCGTCCGCGTCCACGACGGCGAACGCCGGGAAGCCGGTGACACCGAAGGCTTGCACGAGATCGCCGCGGTCCACATCGGTCAGCACGGTCGCCACCGGATCCAGTTCGCCTCGCAGCCGGGCGATGTCGGCCTCGTCACCGCCGACGACGACGGCCATGACCTGAGCCTTGCGGGCGGGCATGCGCCCGGCCAGCGCCACGAAGCGGGGCAGGCGATCCACACAGGCGGGGCACTGCGGCGAGATGAAACCGACCAGAGTCGGCGTGGCGAAACTGGCCCGGGACACGGCGGTGCCGTCGGCGGTCGCGGCGGAGAAGTCGCTGACGCGCTCCCCCGCCGCGGTCATCACGCCGGCCTCGCCCGCCCCCGATGATCTGGACAGCAGCTTCGTGTGCTCACGCAGCCTGCGGATCACGCCCAGCGTGAACAGCAGGTTCAGCAGCGTGAACCCGCTCAGCACGATCATCCAGCTGACGAGGATCGGCATGTCAGCACCAGTTTCCGGCGTACTTGCACACGTAGGTCGCGCCCACGCAGTTGCCGTTGCACGTGTACCAGCGCGCGTACGCATGGATGCTCGCGCACCAGCACAGCGAGCCCCACCAGTGCTCGTACGGCGTACAGTCGCACGCCGGGGCCTGGACCTCGATCTTCGGCACGACCATGCCGACGAGACGGTCCGCCGTCCGTTGGATCAGTCTGACCATGGCACCGCCTTTCTGCCTTCCCCGTTCGCGCCCGGCCGGGTGGCCGGACACGGCCCGCCCGGCCTTCCGGCCCGGCGCCGGTCGCATACTCTCAATGACGTTCACAGATCCCTCACGGTTCGATCACATGAGGAGCACGGGTGGGCGTGGTGGCCTTCGGACTGCTCGGCCCGGTCGACGTCCGGGTGGACGGCCGGCCGGTGGCGATCGGCGGCCCGCACGCCCGCTCGATCGTGGCCGCCCTGCTGCTGGAGCCGGACAAGGTGGTGCCGGTCGAGCGGCTGGTCGACGCCGCGTGGGGCGAGTCGCCGCCGCCGAGCGCGCAGATCCAGGTCCGCAACCGCGTCGGCGAGGTACGCCGAGCCCTCCGGTCGGCCGGTGCGACCGGCGTCATCGAGACGCGCGGCAGCGGCTACGCCATTCACGTCGGCCGGGAGCAGCTCGACGTGGACGTGTTCGAGCGGCTGATCGCCGAGGCCGAGACGCTGCCGCCGCCGGACGCGGTCGCCGGGCTCGATCGCGCTCTGGCTCTGTGGCGCGGTGAACCGCTGGACGGCCTGCGTACGCCGCTGCTGGCGGCCGCGGCCCGCCGGCTCGACGAGCGCCGGGTGGCGGCCCTGAGCCGGCGGTGCGATCTGCGGATCCGGTTGGGCCACCCCGAAGCCGTCCTCGGCGAGTTGCTGGAGCTGGCCGCCGCCTACCCCGCCAACGAGGTGCTCGCCGGGCAGGTCATGACCGCGCTGTACCTGGCCGGGCGGCAGGGCGAGGCGCTGGCCCACTTCGCTCAGGTCCGCCGCACCCTCGCCGAGGAGCTGGGCATCGACCCCGGGCCGCAGCTGGTGGCGCTGCGCGATGCGATCCTGCGCAACGATCTGACTCCCCCGGCTTCGTCGGCGCCGGCTGGCCGGGAGGCGCCGGTGCCACGGCAGCTGCCGTCGGGCGTACGCGCGTTCACCGGCCGCGAGGCCGAACTGGCCGCCCTCGACCACGCCGCCGCGGCCGGATCGGGGGTAGCGGTTGTGGCCGGTACGGCCGGCGTCGGCAAGACCTCGCTGGCCGTCCACTGGGGACACCAGTCCGCCGCGTCCTACGCCGACGGCCAGCTCTACCTGAACCTGCGCGGCTACCACCCCAGTACGCCCGTCACTGCCATGGCCGCGTTGAGCCATCTGCTGCGGTCCCTGGGTACGCCGCCGCAGCGCGTACCCGCCGACCTCGACGCGGCCTCGGCGCTCCTGCGGTCGGCCCTCGCCGGGCGGCGTGTCCTGCTGGTGCTGGACAACGCCCGATCGGAGGAGCAGGTACGCCCCCTGCTGCCCGGTACGCCCGGCTGCTTCGCGGTCGTGACCAGCCGCAGCAGCCTGCCCGGCCTGCTCGCCGCCGAGGGCGCACACCTCGTCCGGATGGATCTGCCGAGCCCGTCGCAGGCGCGCGATCTCCTCGTCCGCCGCTTGGGCGGGCTGCCGGTCAATCCCGGTACAGATAAGGCCGCCGGTGAAGCCGCCGAGGAAGTCGTCGCGGAGATCGTGGCACTGTGTGCCCGGCTGCCGCTGGCGATCGCGATCGTGGCGGCTCGGGCCGCCGCCCTTCCCCACCCCGCGCTGCCCGAGATCGCCGCGCAACTGCGGGCGACCCGGGGTGGGCTGGACTCGTTCGCCGCCGAGGACGCCACGACCGACGTCCGATCCGTGTTCTCCTGGTCCTGCCGCGGATTGGACCCCGCAGCCGCTCGCGTCTTCCGCCTGCTCGGGTTGCACCCGGGTACCGAGGTAGGCGTCGCGGCCGTGGCCAGCCTGGCCGGGATCGGTGAGCCCACGGCGCACATGACGCTGGCCGCGCTCGCCCGTGCCCACCTCGTCATCGAGCTGTCACCCGGCCGGTTCGCGCTGCACGACCTGCTGCGGGCGTACGCCGCCGAGCTGGCCGGTGCCTCGGAGACCCCGACCGGCCGGCGGGAGGCGATCCGGCGCCTGCTCGACAACTTCGTCCACACCGGACACTCGGCGGCCCGGTTGCTGAGCCCCCATCAGGACGCACCGGCCCTGCCTGAGCCGGCCGCGGGGGCGATCGTGACCGGGATCGCCGATCACACCGCGGCTATGCGGTGGTTCGCGGCTGAGCGTACGGCCCTGGTCGCGGCCGCCGACCTGGCCCGCGACCGCTTCGACGAGCACTGCTGGCTGCTTGCCTGGGTTCTGGAGACCTACCAGGACTATCAAGGCCAGTGGGCCGAGCAGGAAGCGCTGTGGAACGCGGCGCTGACCGCGGCGGACCGCCTCGGCGATCGGGCCAAGCAAGCGCGGGCGTACCGCGGGCTGGGGCTGCTGCTGACCCGGGTGCACCGCTACCCCGAGGCTCACGACGCCTTACGGCAAGCGCTCGACCGGTATCGCGACGATGCCACCGGACAGGCGCATACCTTGAGAGCGCTCAACTGGGTGTACGAGTGCGAGGACCGTCATCGCGAGGCGCTGGACTGCGCGCTGCGGGCGTACGACCTGTTCCGGCGCGGCGGCGACCGCTACGGCCAGGCGCGAGCCCTGAACTCCGCGGGCTGGAATCACACCCGGCTGGGCGAGTTGCCGCAGGCACTGGAGTGCTGCGAGCGTGCGCTGGCGCTGCACCAGGAGATCGGCGACGAGTACGGCGAGGCGGCGACGTGGGACAGCCTCGGCGACGTCCACCACAACACGGCCCGGCCCGCGCAAGCGGTCGAGTGTTACGAGCGAGCGCTCGCCCTCACCCGGCGCCTGGGCAGCCGGTACAACGAGGCGCAGGTGCTCAGCCACCTCGCCGACGCCCACGAGGCCGGTGGCGATCCGGACGCCGCCGGCGCGGCTCGGCTGTCCGCACTGGCCATCCTCGACGACATCGGCCATCCGGACGCCGATCGCGTGCGTGCCCGGATCGGCGCCGCGCGGTAGGTTGATCGCCGTGCCCTACGTCGAGGTCGCCTGCCGGCTGCTGCTCGCCACCGTCTTCGGGATCGCCTTGGCGGGCAAGGTTTCAGGCCGCGCCGCGTGGGCCGCGTTCGAGGATTCGCTGCGCGCCATGGCCGTGGTTCCGGCCGCCCGCGTGCGAGCGACGGCGCGGGCTTCCGCCGCGACCGAGCTGGCGATCGTCGCCGGCCTGCTGATCCCGCTGCGCCCGGCCGGCCTGGCCGGTTTCCTGCTCGCCGCGGGCCTGCTCACGGTCTTCGCCTGGGCCATAGCCATAGTCGTACGCCGAAAGCAGGCGGTGCGGTGCCGCTGCTTCGGTACGTCGTCCACACCGCTGTCCGTACGCCACATCGGCCGGAATGTGGCCCTGATCGCGGTGGCTGTGCTCGGGGCGGTAGCGACCGCTGGCTCCACTGCTGCGCAGCTGCCGGCGGCGTTGCTGGCCGGCGTCGTCGGCGTGCTCCTCGGCCTGCTCGTCGCCGCCCTCGACGACCTCGTCGACCTGCTCCGTCCACTGTGAGCCGGCCGGCTCGGACGCCCTGTCCGGCGGCCGCGACGGCGACCGACGGCCTGTAGCAGTCGTCAGCCGTCCAGGCTGCCCATGGTCGACGGTCGTGCCGGTCACCCCGCTCGCCCTGTCGGAAGCCAGGAACGCCGCGCGTTAGGCGGCCTTGCAGAGGTCCACTTTCTTCGCGGCGAGAATGTGGCCGACCGCGTTCAGCAGCCGGTCGCGGGGCAGCTTTCCGGCGTTGACGGCGGCCACGATCGCCGCGACCGTCTGCTGCGTCACCTTGGCGACGTTGCCGGCCGCCTCGGTGTACATGACCATGTCGACGCCCGCGATGAGGGCCTGCACGGTCGCCTGCGGTACGCGGTACCCGGCCGCCTTGACCGCGGTGGCCGACAGCGAGTCGGTGATGACGAGCCCGTCGTACTGCAGTTGTCCGCGCAATACGGTCGTGACCGCCTCGGGCGACAAACCCGCGGGCAGCGTCGTCAAACCGGGCACGCTCGCGTTGGCCATCATGACCGCCGGTACGCCCGCCGCCACCGCGTCCTGGAACGGCCGGAGATCGCGCTTTTGCAGATCCGCCCATGAGCGCGTCTTCGCGGCCGCGTTGTCGCTGTTGGCCGTCGAGTAGCCCAGGCCCGGAAAGTGCTTCACGACCGGCACTACCCCGGAGTCCTGCAAGCCCTTCATGAAGGCCAGCCCGGCCGCCGAGGCCCTCTTCGGATCCAGGCTGAACGAGCGCGTACCGTCCGGGTTGGCCGGGCTCGGACCGGCCCGGTCGTCGAGGTCCAGCACCGGCGCGAGATCCATCGTGACGCCGACGCCACGCAGCTTCTTGCCGGCCGCGAGGGCGAGGTCGTGAATCTGCGCCGGGGTCATCGTGGCGGCCATCGTCCGGGCGGACGGTATCCGCCCGACCACGTTCGGCATCCGCTGGACGCTGCCGCCCTCCTCGTCGGTCATGATGAACGGCGGGACGCCGTCCGGCGCCTTGGCCGTCAGAGCCGCGATCGACTTGCCGAGCGTCGACGGCGCCTTGGATCCGAACAGGATCACGCCGCCGGCACCGGCCGCCACGTACGCCGAGGCCGACGACACGCTCGTCTGCTGAGCCGGCACGGTCAGCGTCTGGTACGCCAGCCGCTCCAGCGACCACGCGGCCAGCCGGGCGGCGGTCGTACAGGGCTCGGCCGAGGGCGACGTTTGCATCGACGGGCTCGGCGGCGCAACCGGCACCCGGCCGAAGGTCGGATCGCTCGACGCGGTGTTGCAGCCGCCCACCACCAACGCGAGTACGCCGGCAGCAGCGGTGAGGATGAAACGGCGGGACGCGGGCACCGTACCTCCTGGGGACACCACCAGTGTGGGTTCCGGAGCCGCCGCCCGGAATAGCCGACCAGACGTCACCGCCGCGCCGGTTCGCCGACCGCGCCCGCAGTCGCGGTCGCACCGCCTTGCCCATCGCCGCCCAGGTCCGCAGCCGGGTCGACGCCGACGATGAGCGCGCCCGGCACCGCCTTGGCCTTCAGCCGCTTGGCCCGGCCGCGCTCGCCGCCGTCGAGTTCGTAGATCATCGACCGGTCGAACCGCACGTCGATCCGGCGTCCCCGGGTGATCTCGACAAACGGCGACTTCTCGCTGCGGTCCAGGGCGACCCGGGCCATCGTCCGCGCCCACTGCATCGCGCCTTCGGCCGTGGTCACGCCGACGTGCAGCACGCCGTCGCCGGGCTCGGCGCCGTCGAACACCCGGATGCCGCCCGTGATCGTGCTGACGTTGCCGAGCAGTACGCACGATGCCGGGCCGGCGTACCACTGCTCGCCGTCGACCCGGATGCGTACGCCCACCGCCTCGTCGCCGACGTGGCGCAGCCCGGTCCACACGTACGCCAGCCGCCCGAGCCGGTCTTTGAGGTCCCGGTCGGCGTCGGACACCATGGCGGCATCGAACCCGACGCCGGCCATCACCGCGAAGTGCTCCTTGTTCAGCCGCCCCAGATCGACCGGCCGGCGTACGCCGTGCAGCGCGATCCGCAGCGCCGCCGCCAGATCCTGCGGTATGCCGAGATTCCCGGCCAGCAGATTGGCCGTACCAGCGGGCAGGATGCCGACGGGCGTACGCGTTGCGGCGAGGGCGTCGGCGCACCGCTGCACCATCCCGTCGCCGCCCCACACGAGGACGAGGTCGGCGCCCTTCTCCACCGCTTGGCGTACCCGTTTGGGCGCCTTGCGGCTCTTGTCGACCTCGTACCACAGGGGCGCGGTGACGCCCTCGTCCGCCAGCAGGCTGCGTAGCTCGTCGAGGCCGCCGCCGAGCGACTTGCGCCGGTGCGCGATCACGGCGATCTTCGTCATGCGCCGCCCGTACCCGCCGGACCGGGCGCCCAACCGCGGGATTATCGGGCGGCCAGCCGGGCATGAGGTACCAATGACCGCCTCGGCCCGCACTCGCACGCAACCGGCCCGCCGGTTCACCCTCGTCGGTCTGACCGGATTCGCCGCCGTCGGCGCGGCCGGTGCCGCCTTCGCGCTGCTGCTCCTCATGGTTCGCGGCCAGTGGCCGCCGCTGGAGTCGCTCGACCACGGCGTCGCGGCGTCGCTGAACTCCTACGTGTCCTCGCGCGAGTGGCTGCTGGCCCCGCTGAGGAGCGTGACGACGCTCGGCAACACGCTGGTGCTGTGCTGCATCATCGGCGCCATCGCGCTCGCCCTGGCGTTACGCGGCCGGTCGAGGCTGGCGATCTACCTGGTCGTCACCGGCATCGGCTCGCTCATCATGGGACCGGCGCTGAAACTGTTCGTCGGCCGGCTGCGCCCGGTCGTCGAGGACACCGTCGCCCTCGCGCCCGGCAACAGCTTCCCGAGCGGTCATGCCCTCGGCTCCATCGTCTGCTACGGCGCCATCACCCTGGCCTTCCTTCCGGCCGTACGCGGACGAGCCCGCACCGCTCTGCTCGCCATCGCCGCCGTGCTGGTGGCGTTGATCGGGTTCACCCGGATCGCGTTAGGCGTCCATTTCGTGTCCGACGTCATCGGCGGCTGGCTCCTCGGCGCGGTGTGGCTCGCAGTGACCGCCCGCGCCTTCGAGACCTGGCGGGTTCAGGTCGGGCGGCGGCCCAGCGAACCGCTGCGCGAGGGCCTGGAGCCCGAGGCCGCCACCGACGTACGCCCGGCGCCCGAAGACGATCCGGCGCCGAAAGCGGCGTGGTGGCGGGTGTCGGCCGGGCTCGCCGTCGCCTGGGTTTTGATCTACGGTCTGGTCCTCACGTTCGGCCGTCTCGTCACCGGGTCGAAGTCCGACTTTCTGGGCGACCAGACCATCCCCCGATGGCTGGCGGCGCACCGTACGCCCACCCTCGACCGGGTGAGCGAGGGCGCCAGCCTCATCGGCGGCACACCGACGATCATCGGCGTCGCGTTCATCCTGGTCGTGCTCACCCTCGCGGTGACCCGGCTCTGGCGGCCCGCCCTGTTCCTCGCGGTCACCCTGGTGGGCGAGGTCGTCATGTTCCTGGCCCTCGTCGCGGTCGTCGGCCGGCCCCGCCCCGGCGTGGAGCGCCTCGACGGGCAGCTGCCGACGTCGAGCTACCCGTCCGGCCACCTGGCCGCGACCATCTGCCTGTACGCCGCCGCCGCGCTGCTGGTGACCGCGACGATCCGGCAGTGGTGGCGATGGCTGGCCGTGGCGGCCGCGATCCTGTTGCCGCTGGCGGTCGCGTGGGGACGGCTGTACCGCGGGATGCACCACCCGTCCGACCTGGCCGGCAGCATCATGCTGGCGGCGTGCTGGCTGACCGCGGCCTACCTGCTGATCCGCCCGACCAGACCGGTCACACCCCGGGAGTCCATCGCACCTGCACAGAACACCGCGCCTGCCGAGACTTCCGCACCGTCGGAGAAGGATCAGATGCGGCGGTAGCGCGACTGCGCGAAGCAGTAAACGCCGAAGGCCGCGAACCCGGCCGCGACCAGCGCCAGCAACACAACACCGTAGGGCTGCCGAGCCAGCGTTTCCAGCGCGATGTCCAGCCCTCGCGACTTGCCCGGATCAGAGGTGAATCCGGCCGCGACGACCAGCACGCCCACGATCGCGAAGGCGAATCCCCGGGCCAGATAACCGAACCGGCCCAGGTTCACCGTGGTGCGGCGTACGCGCGGCGACATGTCCTCGGTCCGCAGGCGGCGTACGAACACCTTGCGCAGGCCGTAGACGGCCATGCCGACGCCGATCGCAGCGACGGCGAGCCCGAAGAAGACGACGATCGCCGGGCCGCCCGGCTTGCTGAGCAGGGTCGCCGTGAAGCCCTGTTGCTGCCGGGCGCTCGTATCGGCCGACCCTTGCAGCACCTGCCAGGCCGTGATCGCCAGTCCGGTGTAGATCAGCGTACGCCCAGCCGAAGCCGCCCGCTCGAACGGCCGATGCCAGCCCTGCTCGTTGCGGTGCCCGATGAAGGCGAGCAGCAGCTGCCAGATCGCCATCGCCAGCAGCCCGATGATCGAGACGACCAGCACGACGCGGCCCAGCGGCTGGGCAGCGACCGTGCGGAACGCACCGGACTGGCCCTCGTCGCCGGCCGGGTGGCCGAGCACTATTTGCAGGGCCAGCCAGGCCACGGCCAGGTGCAGCACCCCGTAGCCGAGGAAGCCGATCCGGGTCAGCCACTCCAGGAAGGTGCTGTGGGCGACGGTCTGCGCCTGCCGCCGGGCTTCGTCAGCAACGGTCATCCCCCATGCATTACCAGCTCAGGCCGGTGCCAAACCGAACGGGGACCCAGTGGCGGTCAGACCGCCGCCAGAACGTACTCCCGCAGCTTCTCCATCGGATCGTCGTCGCCGAAGCCGAGCAGGTTCTTCGTGATCGCGATCGAAAGTCCGCGCGACGGTGTCATGCCGGCGATGCTGCCGCCGCTGCCGCTCCAGCCGATCATGCCGCCGTCGAGGGCGTACCCGAGGGTCTTGGGCCCGTCGCCGCCCAGCGCCCAGTCCGGGCCGTCCATCGCCACGGAAGTCATGAGCCGCAACCGTTCCGGTGACACCAGGCGGACGCCGTCGACCTCGCCGGCGAGCGCGGCGTACATGCGGGCGGCGGCTCGGGCGCTCATCGTTCCCGTGGCCGGAGTGTCGATCGTCACCAGGCGGTTGCCCAGCTCGGCGCCCGGCCGTACGCCCGGCGGCGCGATGAGGTTGAGGCGCGGCAGCTGGGCGCACAGCGCCTCGACGGCGGCCGACCAGTTCCGATCGGCCAGCGGCACGACGCGGTCCACCTCGGACGGCGGTACGCCGAAGTACAGCTCGCCGCTGATCCCGAGCGGCACCGCGATCTCGGCCGCGAGCACCTCCGCCAAGGTACGCCCAGTCGCCCGGCGCACGGTCTCGCCGATGAGCCACCCGAACGTCCAGGCGTGGTATCCGTGCTGCTCTCCCGGCGTCCACACCGGTACCGACTCGGCGACGATCGCACACATCCGGTCCCAGTCGGCGAAGTCTTCGGCCGTGATCGACGACGGCAGCACCGGTACGCCGGCCGAATGCGTCAGCGCGTGACGCAGCGTGGTGCCTTCCTTGCCGTTCTGGGCGTACTCCGGCCAGACGTCGGCGATCCGCAGGTCGTAGTCGATCGCACCGTGCTCGGCGAGCACGTGGACGGCCGTCGCAGTCAGGCCCTTGCCGGTCGAGTAGCTGTAGAACAGCGAATCCGGACCGACGCCGTCACCAGCCTGGACATCGACGATCAGGCGCCCATCCAAATACACCGCGACCTGAACCGCAGCCTCAGCGCCCGCCGCAACCAGCTCGTCGACCGTCTTCTGCACATGCTCCTGTAAGCCCACGACCGCAAGCGTCCCACGAACCGCAACCCGTTAGCTCACGCAGCTGGCGGGGAGGCCGCGCTGTGCTGCTGGGCCTCGCCTTCGGCGAGCGCCGGACCTTCGGCCCCAATGCGAGCCGCGCACGGTGACCAGGACGGACGGGGGAAATGAAATGAACTACTCTGGAGTAACCGTCTCCCATTGGAGTGAGAGTGGATCAACAACTGGACAGCGAACCCCTACGGCTGGGGGTCGTGGCGGAAGGGGCCGCGGGCGAGACCCGCGTAGCGGCCACCCCCGCGACGATCCGCCAGCTCATCGGCCTGGGTTACGAGGTCGTCGTCGAATCCGGCGCCGGTGCCCGAGCCAGTTTCACCGATGATTCCTACAGCGACGCCGGTGCGAAGATCGTGAGCCAGCGCGACGGCTGGAACTCCGACATCGTCATCAAGGTCAACCCGCCGGCCGCGGCGGAGATCGACCAGCTCCAGCCGGGCGCCGTCCTGATCGGCCTGTTCGACCCGGCTCGCAACGCCACCGGCGTGGATCGCATCGCCCAGCGGGGCGCGACCGTCCTCGCCATGGACGCGGTCCCTCGCATCTCGCGGGCTCAGTCGCTGGACGTCCTCAGCTCGATGGCGAACATCGCCGGCTACCGGGCCGTCGTCGAGGCCGCCCATGCGTTCGGCCGGTTCCTCGCCGGTCAGGTCACCGCCGCCGGCAAGGTCGCGCCGGCGAAGGTGCTCGTGGCCGGGGCCGGAGTCGCCGGGCTGGCCGCGATCGGCACGGCGAAGAGTCTCGGCGCGGTCGTCCGCGCCACCGATCCCCGGCCCGAAGTGGCCGAGCAGGTACGCTCCCTCGGCGGCGAGTTCCTGGCGATCGACTTCGAGCAGCAGGCCAGTACGGACGGCTATGCCAAGGCGACGTCGGCCGGCTATGACCGCCGGGCCGCCGAGGTCTACGCCAAGCAGGCGGCCGAGGTCGACATCGTCATCACCACGGCCCTGATACCCGGGCGCCCGGCGCCGCGGCTGCTGACCGCGGAGCACGTCGCGGCGATGAAGCCCGGCAGCGTGATCGTCGACATGGCGGCCGCGCAGGGCGGCAACGTGGCGGGATCGGTCGCCGGCACCACGACGGTGACGCCCAACGGCGTGACCATCATCGGCTACACCGACCTGCCCGCCCGGCTTCCAGCCCAGTCGTCGCAGCTGTACGGCACCAACGTGGTGAACCTGATGAAGCTGCTGACGCCGGGCAAGGACGGCCGGCTCGTGCTCGACTTCGCCGACGAGGTCCAGCGGGGCCTGACCGTGGTCCGCGACGGCGAGGTGACCTGGCCACCGCCGCCGGTGCAGGTGTCCGCGACACCCGCCGCTCAGGCCGCGCCCGCGGTAGCCGGACCGGCCGCGAAGGCCGAGCGGAATCCGATGCGGACCTACACGCTCGTGGGCGCCGCTGCGGCCGCGCTGTTCCTCCTCACCGCCTTCGCACCGAGCGCATTCCTCGGCAACTTCACGGTGTTCCTCCTCGCTGTCGTCATCGGCTACTACGTCGTGGGCAAGGTTCATCACGCCTTGCACACGCCGCTGATGTCGGTGACGAACGCGATCTCGGGCATCATCGTCGTCGGCGCGCTGCTGCAGATCGGCAAGGGAAACGCGATCGTCACCGGTCTGTCCTTTGTGGCCATTCTGCTGGCCAGCATCAACATCCTCGGCGGCTTCGCCGTCACCCGGCGCATGCTGAGCATGTTCTCGAAGGGCTGATCCCCCGTGAACCCCACCACGGCCGCTCAGGCCGCGTACATCGTTGCTGCCCTGCTCTTCGTGCTGAGCCTGGCCGGCCTGTCCAAGCACGAGACGTCGCGGGCGGGCGTCGTGTTCGGCATCGCCGGCATGGCCGTCGCGCTCGCGGCCACGATCGCGCTCGCCTACCACGACATCACGGCCGCCGGGGCCGCGCTCCTGGTCACCGCCGTGGTCATCGGCGGCGGCATCGGCGTATGGCGCGCCCGCGTCGTCAAGATGACCGGCATGCCGGAGCTGATCGCGATCCTGCACAGCTTCGTGGGCCTCGCGGCCGTCCTGGTCGGCTGGAACGGCTACCTGCACGGCGAGGCCGGCCTCACCGGCTCGCTGCTGCGCATCCACCACGGTGAGGTCGTCGTCGGCGTCTTCATCGGCGCCGTCACCTTCACCGGCTCGATCGTCGCGAACCTCAAGCTGTCCGCGCGCATCAGCTCCAACCCCCTGATGCTCCCCGGCAAGAACGTGCTCAATGTGGGCGCGCTGCTCGCCTTCGCGGTCCTCACCGTCCTTTTCGTGGTACGCCCAGCGCAGCTGACGCTGCTGATCGTGACAGCGCTGGCGCTCGCCCTGGGCTGGCACCTCGTCGCGTCCATCGGCGGCGGGGACATGCCGGTGGTGGTCTCGATGCTCAACAGCTACTCGGGCTGGGCCGCGGCGGCATCGGGGTTCCTGCTGAACAACAACCTGCTCATCGTCACCGGTGCGCTGGTCGGCTCGTCGGGCGCGTACCTGTCGTACATCATGTGCCAGGCGATGAACCGGTCATTCCTGTCCGTCATCGCCGGCGGGTTCGGGATGGAGCCGGGGGCTTGCGACGGCGGCGCGGCGGGCGTACACCGGGAGACGACGGCCGACGAGGCAGCCGCCCTGCTGAGCGAGGCGTCGTCGGTCATCATCACGCCCGGCTACGGAATGGCGGTCGCGCAGGCGCAGTACCCGATCGCGCAACTCACCCGGGAGCTGCGGTCGCGCGGCGTACGCGTGCGGTTCGGCATCCACCCGGTCGCCGGCCGGCTGCCCGGCCACATGAACGTCCTGCTGGCCGAGGCGCACGTGCCGTACGACATCGTGCTGGAGATGGACGAGATCAACGACGACTTCGCCGACACGTCGGTCGTCCTCGTGATCGGGGCCAACGACACCGTGAATCCGGCCGCGGCCGACCCGGGCAGCCCGATCGCGGGCATGCCGGTACTGCGCGTCTGGGAGGCGGCCAACGTCATCGTCTTCAAGCGGTCGATGGCGGCCGGGTACGCCGGCGTACAGAATCCGCTGTTCTTCCGCGAGAACACGCAGATGCTGTTCGGCGACGCCAAGGTGCGGGTCGAGGACATCCTGCGGGCGCTGGTGCCCCAGCCGTCCCTGCACCGCCAGGCGCACCGCGAACCGGCGACCGTCTGACCCCTAGCCGGCGCGGCCGAACTTGTCGAGGGTGACGCGCAACTGCACCGCGAAGGGATGGCGCAGCTCCTCCATGAGGCGCAGCGCGCTTTCCCACCGCGTCGTGGCCGCCGGGTCGCCGAGGGCGTGGAGGGCGTCGCCGAGCCGGCTGAGGGCGATCGCCTGCCCGAGCCGGTCGTTGGTGACCTGCCACAGCTCGTAGGCGTGATCGAAGCACTGGATCGCCTCGGCGTACTCGCCGCGCTGGTGGTGTACGCAGCCGAGGCTGTCCCACGCATCGGCCTCGCTACGCCGGTCGCCGAGCAGCTGGAACAGCCGCAGCGATTCCCCCGCGTGGTGCCACGCCGGTTCGACCCGGCCGAGATCGAGCAGCGAACCGCACACCGCGTTGTGCGCGGTCGCCTGCCCGGCCAGGTCACCGCAGGCCACGAACAACTCCAGCGCACGTTCGCCGTAATCGAGGGCTTCATCGTGCCGGCCCCGCCGACCGAGGATCCGCGACTTGGCGCTGAACGCATGCGCCTGCCCCGCAACGTCGTCGAGGAGGGCGTACGCCACGACCGCGGCGTCGATGTGGGCGTCGGTGTCGGCGTCGCGGCCCAGCTTGTTGCAGGCCACGGCGAGGCTGTGGTGGGCGTGGGCGAGCCGGGTCCGGTCGCCGAGCCGCTGCGCCGCCGCGACCGCCGCGCGGCCGGCCTCGATCCAGTCGTGCCAGTGCCCATAGAGGTCGAAGTAGGTCGACACGGCCGACGCGAGGTCCCAGGCGGACTCGTCCAGCTGCTGCTCGGCGGCCTGCCCCACGGTGGCCAGCAGGGTCCGGTGCTCGGCCGCGAACCACGCCTCCGCCATGTCCTTGGGCGGCAACGATTCCGCCGGCTCCGGCGCGGCCCTCACCCGGACCCGATGCGGGTTGAGCGCGGTCGCGGCGGCTTCGGCCCGCTGCACGTAGTGGTCGACGAGCCGGCGCTGGGCCTCGTCTCGCTCCGTCGGCGCATCGACGCTGCGGGCCAGCTCCGCGGCGTACGCCCGCAGCAGATCATGGCAGGCGTACCGGTGGTGATCGGGTTCCGTGATCAGATTGGCGTCGACCAGCTCGGCCAGCGCCGCATCGACCACGCCCGGCGGCTGGCCGGCGAGGCTGGCCGCGGCCGCCCGCCCGATGTCCGGCCCGGCATGCAGGCTCAGCATGCGGAAGACCTGCGCCGCCGCCGGGCTGAGCCCTCGATAGGACGCGGCGAACACGGTTCGGACGTCGATCGCGATGTCATCGCTGGCGAGCGCGTCCAGCTCACCGGCCGGTGCCTGCAACTCGGCCGCCAGCGATCGCAGCGCCAGCCGGGGCCGCGCGACGGCCCGCGAAGCGGCGACGCACAGTGCCAGCGGCAGCCCCGCGCACGACTCCACGAGAGCGTCCAGCGCCTGCGGTTCCGCTCCGGCGCGCTGGCGCCCGACCCGGCCGATCAGCAGCTCGCGGGCTTCGCCGCGGCTCAGCTGGCCGAGATGGACGATCCGGGCACCCGACGTGGCCACCAGTCCGGCCAGCGTACGCCGGCTCGTTATGAGCACGGCGGCTCCGGCCGAGCCCGGCAGCAGCGGGCGTACCTGCTGTTCGTCGCGGGCGTTGTCGAGCACGACCAGGATTTGCCGCCCGCGTACCAGGCTGCGGTAGAGCGCGGCCTGCTCGTCCACCCCGCCCGGTACGCTCTGTGGCGCGATGCCCAGCGCCAGCAGGAAGCCACGCAGAGCCTCCGAAGGAGCCGCCGGTACGCCCACCGGATCGAACCCGCGCAGGTTCACATACAGCTGCCCGTCGGGGAACCGGTCGGAGCGGCGATGTCCCCAATGGACGGCCAGCGTCGTCTTGCCCGCGCCGGGCGCACCGGCGACCACGGTGACCGCGGTGGCCGTCGCCGCCTCGCGAATCAGCCCGTCCAGCTGGCGCAGCTCCTTCACGCGGCCGACGAACGACGCGGGCGCCGCCGGCAGCTCGGCCGGGATCGGAGCCGGTGTCCCCGCCGGCTGGGCCGCATGCTGGCCGGTGCCGACCGTGGCCACCGGATAGTCCAGCGAGCTTTCCGCCCGCAGCAGCCGCTGTTCCAGCTCCGCAATCGCCGAGCCCGGATCGAGCCCCTGCTGATCCGCGAGGAGCTTACGCAGTTCGCGTGCGCTCGCCAGCGCGTCGGCCGTACGCCCGCAGCGGTGCAAAGCGATCATCAACTGAGCCCGCAGCCGTTCCCGCAACGGATGCTCAGCGACCAGCGCCGACAGCTCGGCGACGAGTTCGAAGTGGCGCCCCAGGCTCAGCTCGGCATCGGCGAGCAGTTCGCAGGCGTGCAGCTTCTGCTCGTGCATGTAGATTCGCGCACCCCGCACGTAAGGCGCCCGGATGTCGCTGAACGCCTCGCTGCGCCACAGCTCCAGCGCCTCCCGGAGCCCGGCGGCCGACTCCGCGGGATCGGTCGCCGCCTTGGCCCGCTCCACCAGCGCGGCGAACTCCAGATAATCCACATCGGACGACGCGATCTGCAGGGCGTACCCGCGCGGGCGGGACTGGATGACGCACGAGCTGCCCTGCAGCGTACGCCGCAGCGCCGAGATGTCGGAGTGGATCTGCGCCGGCGCGGTCGACGGCGGGATGCCGCCCCACAGCGCCTCGATCACCGCGTCGGTGGACACCACGTGGTTGGCCCGCCAGACCAGATAGCCCAGCAGCGCCTTGCGGCGAGGCGTGCCGATCGGGATGGGCTGGCCGTCCTGGTCGGTCAGCTCCATAGGTCCCAGACAGCGCAGCCGCACAACCGCCTCCTCCCCCGTACGCCCTCAGTCCACCGATTCCAGCACAGGCGCGGCAATTTGCAGCCTATCGACCGCCCGCCACCATAGCGATCGATATTCTGTCACCCGGCGCTCCACTCTCGATGATCACGTTCGTCGGTGCAGGACGGCGCCGAGAGATCACTATTCCACAATGGACGAAGTCCACGCGTCTTCGATGTCGTTACGCATGCGCACCATCCGTGGCTCGCCGGTCCCCGTGGGAGAGGTGCCGGCTCCGGCCGCGGTGATCGCCCGGCCGTCGACGGTGTGGAACACCAGCACGTAGCGGTTGAATTGGCGTTCCCATCGGACTTCGGCCAGATCCGGCCAGTCGATGCGCTGACGGCTGGTGAGCGTACGCACGACGATGCGCTCGGTGGACACGTCCGTATAGCTCACGGCGACCGAAACGAGGAACACCCACGTCATGGCGCACAGTAACCAAGCCACTACCTGCATCGAGCCGGGCTCGTCGATCAGCGACGCGGCGACCGCCATTCCCGTACCCATGAGGACGGCCACAGTCGCGACTGCCCACACCGGGAAGGGCATTCGGTAGCGGCGTGGGACAAACGGCCGCGGCTCGGCGTCCAGCGGCGCGGTCACGGCCCGGCCGGCCGGATCGAAGGAGCGGCGGCAGCGTAGCCGCCGGAGAATGGCGAAATAGCCGGCCACGCCCATCACGAGACCGGCGAACACCCCGACCAGCGCTCCGACGATGACCGAGTCGCCGACGATGAGACTCCGGGCCAGGCCCAGGGCCCAGCCGAAGAGGACGCTGAGGATCAGCGAGCCGGCCAGAAGTCTGGCTCGATAGGGCTCACCCGGCGCGTGTCCACGCTCCATGACGGCCATGGTGGCACACGACCGCCGCAGGAGCGGCCCCCAGGCATCGCCTGAGGGCCGCCCGCTACACCCGGTTCAGGAGGCGAAAGCCTTCACCTCCAGCAATCCGACCGAAGCCGTTCCGGTGCTGTTGAGTACGACGCGCAACCGCGTGGAGCTCACCGCAGGGAACGTCACGGTGTTGTACGCGTTCTTCGTCAGCGTGTACGCGCTAGCGCCCGGCACGTCGACGTAAGCGCTGCCGTTCCAGGATTGCAGCTTCCACGACGACGGCATGTCGATGCCCTGCTCGTCGTCGAAGAAGTAGACCTGAGCCCGGACGATCGACTGCGCCGACGGCCACTGGAGTTCGGCCCACTGCGTACCGGTCTGGTTCCAGGTGCCCCAGCGGTTGCCCTGGTTGGGCGCGCCGAAGTTCGAACTCGTCGGCTCGTCGCCGTTGTTGATGGCCGCGCAGCTCTCCCACGTGGATGTGAAGGAGCACACGGCCGTCGCCGACAGGGCCAGGTTCGGATCGGGCTCGGGCTGGATGCCACCGCGGTTGTAAATCTTGATCTCGGTCAGGCCGGTCTTGGCGCCCGACGCGTTCGTGGCCAGTACGCGTACCTGCTGAGCGGTGACGGCCGGGAACTGGACCACGTTGTAGTTGCCTCGCGGGCTCGCCGGATTCTTCGTCTGGCTGGGCACCGCGGTCCAGGTGCTGCCGTTGAGGTACTGGATGGTGTACGACGACGGCGGCCGGTACGTCGCCGACGCCGGCCGGCTGTCCTTGAAGTACAGCCGGACCTCGTTGAACGTGCGCTGCTGGCCGAAGTTCACGGCGTACCAGTCCTGGCTGTTGGGCGAGCCACCGGCACCCCAGAACGGTTCGTTGGTCGGGAAGCCGTCGATCGCGCTGCCGGCCGAGGTACCCGAGCCGTTGAAGGAGGTGCTGACGGACGAGCCGCTGGCGAGGTTGGCCGGGGCGGCGGTGTCGGAGTCGATGCCGGCCTTCGCCATGATGTCGACCACGCGCGGGTCGGTCTGCACGACCTGGGTCGGTGCCTGCCGGCCCGACATGGAGGTGCTGAAGGCGACGGTACCGGAGGTGGTGACGCTGCCGCTGTTCGGGTCCCAGGTGAACGGGACGAGCGAGTTCACCGTGGCGACGCGGGTGCCGTTGATGAAGATCGAGTACCCCTGCGGGATGCCGGAGTAGCGTACGACGCCGTCGTTGGGGTCGTCCCACACGATCGTCAGGTCGGAGTTGCGGTAGCGGATGTTGTTGACCGTGAAGTGGGTCCAGCCGATGTTGATCGGCGAGAGCTCCACCTTGTTGTCGTTACGCGGCCGCAGGCCTGCGACGTCCTCGATGACGGTCCAGTTGCTGCTGCCGAGGATGTTGTGGTGGATCCAGGACCGGTAGGTGATGGACGAGCCGTTCCAGTTGGCCCAGAACTCGTTGGCGTCGGGCCACGCGGTGTTGCCGTTGACGTACTGCGCCCAGGCGTTCCAGTAGAGCAGCTTCTTGTACCAGTCGGTGTTGATCCACGCATTCGGGTAGTTCCGCAGCACCGAACTCAACAGTCTGAATTGGACGGTCGAGTTGATGGTCGAGAAGTTGTTGCTGCCCGTACCGGAGGCCGCCTTGTCCGCCTGGTTGGCGGTGTAGAACGGGAAGATCGGGTACTGGGCCGGGTCGTCGAACAGCCGCAGCGCCGCCTTGTACTGCGTGGTGTTGGGGATGGCGTTCACCGCGAACGGGTAGTAGATGTTGATTTCCTTCCACGGGTTGAACGCCCCGTCGGAGACCATCCGGTTCTCGAAGAGCTGGCGGTTGTTGTTCCACAGGACGTTCACGAACGCGGCCTGGATCTGGTCGGCGAGCGTGTTCATCTCGTTCGCCTTGGCCGTGTTGCCGACGGCCGCGTACGCCTGCGCCGCCGCCCGCGCTCCGCTGTACTGGTACGCCCCTTCGCCCCGATCCATCCGGCCCGAACGCCAGTGGAACGAGACCGCGTCGGCGTCGTTGCCGGTGAGGGCACCCCAGTCGTACTCGATGATCTTATTGTTGTTGGTGTCGTAGAAGGACAGCTGGCCCTTGACGTCGCCCTCGGCGTACTTGGCGAGGTTCCCAGCGATACCCGGCTGGCCGCCGTGGATCTGGTACGCCTTCCACGCGGCCTCGGCGACATACTGCGTGTAGCTGTTCGACCAGTTCTCGGGGTCGCCGGGATTGTCGACGAACCGGGCGTTCTTGGATACCTGGCCGACGCTGAGCGCGTTGCCGTAGGCGTACAGCGGTGTTCGCAGGTACTTCAGGTCGTCGATGTGCATCGGCTGGGTCAGCACGATGGCGTTGTTGTAACCGAGCGCGCCCTCGACCGACGTCGGGAACTGGAACGTCTGGCCGGGGATGTTCGCGTCCAGGTTGTTGAAACGCATCAGCCACCAGCGGTAGAAGTAGTTCTTCTTCAGCGCCGGTTCGGGCGAGTCGTAGTACGGGATGTTCTGCGCCCACCACAGGTTGTACGCCCGAACGTGCGTCGCGAACGCGTTCGCCGCGGTGGCGTTGGCGTACGACGTGTAGTCCGCGGAGGATTCGGGGATCTCCGAGGCGAGGAAGCCCATCACGATCTTCGTCGTGACCGTGGCTCCGGCGGCGACGGTGACGGACTTGTTGAGCCCACCGCTGGTGACCGTGTAACCGTCACCGGTCAGCCGCGTCGACAGGGTCGTCAGGCTGTTCTTGACGCCCGTGCTGCCGGTCAGCTCACCACCGCTGCCGGAGGTGGCGTACGGCGAAACCGCGCGGACGGTGAGGGTGGTGGAGGCCGTGCCGTTGTTACGGATCGCGAGGTTGGCCACCGCCACGTTGTTCTGGGTGATGAACTTGGTCTGGGTGATCGAGATCGAGCCGCTGTTGTGCACGCTCCGCCAGTAGCTCGGCGCCTGCCACCGCTGTGACGCCTGCTCGGAGAACGTGCCGGGGCTGGCCGTGACCGAGAACATGCTGGCGTTGCTGATGCTCTCCCAGTACGCCACGTTGCCGCCGAAGCCCATCACGGTCGGGCTGTGGACCTTCATGAAGAGCGCGCGGCCCCGGCTCATGAGGATGCCACCGTCCGCATCGGACGGATCGCTGCCGGATCGCGACAGCAGCCGGTCCATCCAGAAGTCGGTACCGCCGCTCTCCGCGTTGTAGATGGCTTGCATCATGTTTCCGGCCGTGTAGCCGACCGGCGGCGCCGGTATCGCCGGCCCGCTGAAGGTGGGGAATCCTATGGTCTGCGCGGCGAAGCTCGGCGGGGAGTTCGCCGTCAGCACGGCAGCCACGAGGACGGCCGCGGACAGTGCAGCGACGCCGCGGGTGGTTCTGCGCATGAGACACCTCGTTTCAGAGGATGGGAGTGGACCGGCCGGTGGCAGCGGCCGCCGGGCGCAACCGCCACCACCGGCCGGGGATCAGGACCCCGTGGAGAACAAGCTGGAGATCTCGCTGGCGCTCAAGGCCCGGCTGTACACGCGGAAGCCGTCGATCGCGCCGTCGAGGAAGGGGTCGGCATACTGGGAACGGCCGATCCGGTTCTGGGTGGTCGAGCCCAGGCTCGCGGGGGTCAAGCTCATTCCCGTGGTACGCGCGGCTTCGGCACCGTTGACGTAAAGGATGCCGGTGCCGCCGGAGAGCGTTACCGCGACATGCGTCCACGCTCCGGCCGGCAGCGCGGCGGGGGCGTTGATGCGCTGCTCGCCGCCGGACCCGGAGGTCGTGATGGCGAACCGGGCCGTTCCGGAGCTGCTGCGCGGCGTGAGGAACATGTTCACGCTGGTGCTGCTGCCGAAGTCCCAGACCCGCGACCACGTCGCCAGGGTGTCGATGCGTACCCAGGTCGCGATCGTCATCGCGCTCGCGCCCGCGAGGATGCCCGCCGGTACCGTTACATAGCCGGTGGAGCCGTTGAGGTCCACGGCGTTGCCACTGCGCCCGGCGACCCAGGCGGTGGTTCCCGCGAGCGTGGCGGTCTTGTTGTTGCCCGACGAGTCGGCCGCGCTGGTGCCGCTGGTCTCGTCGAACTTGTACCACGCCACGAACTCCGGCGGCGGCGAGATCGTACCGATGGTCCAGTACACCGTGTACCGCTGGTGATGCATCTTGTAGAACGGCAGCAGCGTCACCGTGCCGGTCGAAGCGGTCGCCGTGTACTGCAACGGAGTCGAGGTCGCCGTGATGGTCGACGGGTTCAGGGTCGGCATGGTCGTCAGGTTGGTGGTGCCGTAGGCGCCCGCGAGGACGATCGGGCCGATCTTGACGGCCTGCGTGGTCGCGCTGTCCGGGGCCGCCGACCGGGTGATCGCCATCGGCATCGTGAGCTGGACGACGTCGCCGGACGCCCACGTGCGCGTGATGGTCGCGTAGGTGCCGGGGGTCGCGGTGACCGAGCTGCCGTTGACGGTCAGCGTAGCGCCCGCCGCCCAGCCCGGGATGCGTACCTTCATGGTGAAGGAGCCCGAGCCGGTGACGGTCAGCCGGGTCGTGGTGGTCTCCGGGAACGTCGTGTCCTGCCGGATCGACACACCGCGCGCGGCCCAGTTGAGCACCGAGGCGATGAACAGGTTCACGTAGACGGTGGAAGCGTTGTCGTGGAAGTAGATGCTCTCGCCGAACTTGACGTGTGTCTCCATGCCGGTGCCGTGGTCGCACGTGAAGTTGTTGTAGTCGTTGCTGTAGGTCTTGATACCGCCCGGCCGCAGCGGCGTGTAGTAGGTAACGAACCCGTGCGACGAGTTCGGGTCCTGCTCGCCGAGCATCTGGTTCCAGAGCGTGCCCTCGTAGTAATCCATGTACGCCGCCCGCGCCGGATTCGTGAAGAACAGCTGCCGGGTCAGCTTGAGCATGTTGTAGGAGTTGCAGACCTCGCAGGTGGAGTCGGACAGCTCGCTGGCGATGCGGTCGGGAGCCTTGAAGTACTCGCCGTTGGAGTTGCCGCCGATGACATAGGTGTGGTGCTGGGTCACGATGTCCCAGAAGTTGACGGCGATGTCGCGGTACCGGGTCGTACCGGTCGCGTGGAACTCGCGGATCGCGCCGAGCGCCTTCGGGATCTGAGTGTTGGCGTGGTACCCGTTCAACCGGTCGGTGTTGGTGGCCAGCGGATCGAAGATCTCCGCGTGGTCGAAGTACTGCGCGGTGGTCAGATGGTTGGGGTCGCCGATCAGCTGGTAGAGGTTGGCCAGCACCTCGTTCATGCCGCCGAACTCGGTGTCGAGCATGTTCTGCCGCTGGGTCAGCGTGAGCCGGTCGTTGCGGAACTTCACCCACGCCGCCATCGCGTTCAGCACCGTCAGGGCCTGCGCGTTACCGGCGAGCATGTGCATGTCCAGCAGACCCGCCATGATCTTGTGGAGCGTGTAGTACGGCGCCCAGACCGCTTGGCGCGTTTCGACCCGGTCGATGAAGCTCTCCGGGTACGCCGACAGGTAACCGGTGTTGAATCCCGCGGTGCTGGCGCGCGATTGGCACTGGGCCAGAACGCTGACGATGTAGTCGCCTTTGGCCTTGAACGACGCCGTGCCGGTGCTGGCGTACGCCAGGGCCAAGCCGGTCAGCAAGTGGCCGGTGGAGTGGCCGCGCAGCTCCGTCGTCGGCGTTTCCCAGCCGCCGCACGGCTGGGCGGAGGAGCTCAGCCCGACGTTGAGGCGGAAGGTGTGCAGCAGGCGGTCGGGGTCGACGAAGTTCAGGTACGCGTGCGAACGCCCGGCGTTGGCGAGGAACGGTCCGGTGAGGAGGGTGACGGCACCCAGCGGGAAGGCGTACGCCGAAACACCGTTGTCGGCACGGGCGGCGTACGCCGGGGAGGAGGGCAGAACGGTGGGCAACGCCGAACCGGCGACGGCGGCGGCACCAGCGCCGAGGAGAGTACGCCGCGAGAGGGCTGGGTTTCGCATGAGCCTCACCTTTCGTGACGGGACGACGGAGTCGTGCCACGTGATCGATCATGATCGATATGGAGGTGGATGCTTCGCCCGGAGAAGCAGAACCCTTCTGTGTCGGTGCCGGTCGGCGGCTGGGGTCACCCCTTGAGCGCCCCCGAGATGAATCCGCGGACATAACTGCGTTGCATGAAGGCGAACAGGATCAGGCAGGGCACGGCCATCACGACGACACCGGCCTCCAGGGCGGCGTAGTCGATCGAGCCATGACTGGCGGTACGCATGTTGACCACGGCCAGCGTGGTGGTGAACTTGTCGGTCGAGTTGAGCAGGATCAGCGGGGCGAAGAACTCGTTCCACGAGGTGAGGAACGCGAACAGGCCCACGGTGATCAGGCCCGGCCGCACGGCCGGCAGCAGGATGCGGGTCAGCGTGGTGACCGTGGTGCAGCCGTCGACCTGAGCCGACTCCTCCAGCTCCAGCGGGATCGCCTCGAACGAGTTGCGCATCATGAACAGCGAGAACGGCAGCTGGAACATGATGAGCACCAGGCTCAGGCCGATCAGGCTGTCCTGCAGGCCGAGCCAGCCCAGCAGCACGTACAGCGCGATGAGGATGGTCGCGTACGGCACCATCAGGATCGCCAGCGTCACGAGGAACAGCGTTTCCTTGCCCGGGAAACGGAACCGGCCGAAGGCGTACCCGCCGAGGGTCGACACCAGCAGCGTGCCACCCACCGTGAGCGCGCTGACGGTGATGCTGTTGATGACATGGTGCGGGCGGATGCCGTTGTCGGAGGTGAACAGCCGGTCGTAGTTCTCCAGCCCGAAGCCGGTGCCGGTCCGCAGCGAGGCCCACCCGCTCCACAGCAGCGGGAACAGGAACAGGATGGCCAGCGCCCCGCCGGTGGCGCCGTAGCCCCAGCTCTTCAGGACACCCGTCCTCATGACGACCTCCGGCGCAGTACGCCCAGCTGAATGATGTTGACGACGACCAGGACGGCCAGCAGGGCGACCGAGATCGCGGCGGCCGAGCCGAGGTCGAGGCGGATGAAGGCTTCCCGGTAGATGACCATCACCAGCGAGGTGGTGCTGTTGTCCGGCCCGCCGCGCGTGAGGATCCAGAACTGGTCGAAGGCCAGCAGCGATCCGGTCGTCATGAGGGTCAGCACGAGGGCGATGGTCGGGCGCATCAGCGGCAGCGTCACCCGGCGGAAGATCTGCCACCGGCTCGCGCCGTCGATGCGCGCCGCCTCGTAGATCTCCAGCGGGATCGCCTGCAGGCCGGTCAGCAGGATCAGCATGTTGAATCCGGCGAAGCGCCACAGCACCAGCAGCACAGCCGAGCTGAGCGCGGTGGTGGAGCTGCCACTGGTCCACGAGACGTAGCCGTCGACCAGGCCCAGCGTGCGCAGTACCTCGTTGACCGGGCCGATCTCATCGCTGAGCAGGCCGAGGAAGAGCAGCGACGCGCTGGCGAAGCCGACCGCCATCGGCAGGAAGAACGCGGTCCGGAAGAAGCCGACGCCGGTACGCCGCCGCTGCACCAGCAGGGCGAGGCCGAACGCGAGGCCGAACAGCAGCACGGTCATCACGAGCGTGTACTTCAGCGTGAACGCGATCGCCGAACCGATCAGCTGGTTCTCGCTGATGTTGGTGTAGTTGTCCGGTGCGTTGTACGTCGCCGGGGCCAGCAGCGGCCACTTGTGCAGCGACATCCACACCACCAGCAGCAGCGGCACCACGAAGAAGGCGCCCACCATGGCTGCCGTCGGGGCCGCGTACAGCGCGCCCAGCAGGCTGCGCCGCCGCGCCCGGGTCAGACCCCGCCTCCCGGCCCGCACCGGCCGGGCCGGTGTATGCGTCGGCGGCGTGAGGATGGTGGTCATCGTGGTCGTCTCTCGCTTCCGGTGGTGGCCCGGCCGCCGGTGCCGGCGGCCGGGCCGGGAGGGTGATCAGCCTTGCTGGAGGGACTTCGTGATGGCCCCGTTGCCGTCGGCCAGCGACTTGGCCGCGTCGCCGAACAAAGCTCCGCGGACGGTCTGCAGCCACGGGCTCTGCGGGTCGTTGAACGAGGCGTTGAAGTTCTTGGCGTACGGCGTCTTGCCCTTGGCGACCAGGCTGTTGATCGTCACGATCCGCGGGTCCGCCGAGGAGTACTTGTTCGACGCCAGGTCGGTGCGCACCGGCACGCCCTTGTTCTTCGCGATGACCTCGACCTGGGCCTCGTCCGACAGCGTCCACTGCAGGAAGTCCCAGGCCTGCGCGGCCTTGGTGCTCGTCGCGCCGATGCCGATGGAGTCGCCGCCGATGAAGGTGGACTCGCCGCCGTTGAGCCCGGTGATCGGGGCGACGCCCATCTTCACGCCCTTCTCCTCGATCAGGCCCAGCCACACCGACGGTCCCGGCGCGATGCCGATCTTGCCGCCTTGCAGCGCGCCGAGCCAGGTCGGGCCGGCCTCGTCCTTGGACGCCGGCGCCGCCACCTGCTCCTCGTAGAGCTTGCGGTAGAGGGCGAAGACGTCGGCCATCTCCTTGGAGTCGATCTTCGCGTTCTTACCGTCCGCGTCGAGCACGTCGCCGCCGGAGGCCCACACCGAGGGCCAGAAGGTGAACTCCACGCAGCCGCCGCAGTTGCCGCCGAAGTACGTGCCGTTGACGTCGCCGCCGAGCTTGTCGATCTTGCGAGCGTGGTCGGCGAACTCCTGCAACGTGGTCGGCGGCTTGTCCGGGTCGAGGCCGGCCCGGGTGTAGAGGTCCTTGTTGTACAGCATCACCGACATGTCCACGGTGTGCGGCACGGCGTACGTCTTGCCCTCCCAGGTACCGGCGCGCACATGGCCGGGCGACACCTTGTCCTTCAGGCCGCTGGCGGCGAACCGCTCGGTGATGTCGGCCCACAGGCCCTGCGAGGCGTACTGCGGTGCGAATACGACGTCCGAGCCGAACAGGTCGGGCAGCGCCTTCGCGCCGGCCGCCGAGGCCAGCTTGGCCGGGTACTCCTCATTCGGGTACGCGGTCACGGCCACCTTGTTCTTGTGCGTGGCGTTGTACGCCTCGGCGTACGCCTTCGACACGGCCTCGGTGGCCGCACGCGTCCACAGCGTCAGCTGCGCACCGTCGTCGACGGCGGCGGCCGGCGGGGTCGTCGAGGACCCGCCGGACTCGCTGCAAGCGCCCAGCAACCCGGCGGCCAGAACGGCCGAAGCCGCGATGGCCAACTGAGCTCTCCGTGAAATCACTGTCTCTCCTTCCACCCGGGCGGGTGATCAGGGTTCGTATGTGAGGCGGGTCAGGCCGTGGGGAGCCAGACTCGCATGGTCACCGGCCCGCGGCGACCCCACCGGTGGTAGGGGACGAGCGGCACGGTCACCGGTATCCGGTCGTGGTGCGGGGCGTCCTCGGCGTAGGGCCAGACGTCCCGGTCGTGCTCTTCGATCGGTTTCTCCATCAGTGCCGACACCGAACCGGCCTTCACCGGCTCATCGGTCCGCACGCGTACCGCATCGAGGTCGGCGCCGTCGGGCGCGGCCTCGGCGCACAGCACCAGCGGGCCCTGCTCGACGGCGACGCAGCCGCGGACGGCGTCGATGCGGGGATCGGGGTGGACGAATCGGGGTGCCATCGGCAGGTGCAGCCGGATCTCGTCGCCGGGGCGCAGCGATCCGCGGACGACCACCCGGCCGGCGCCGGCGGCGACCGGCACGCCGTTCAGGGTCGCGGCGGCACCCGCGGCCCACGGCGGAATCCGCAGCGCGACGGCCCATGGGCCACCACCCTGTGCCCGCGTGACCGTCGCCGTGACGATGCCGTCGTCGGGGTAGCGGGTCGCAATCCGCAGGCCGACATCGCGGCCGTCGCCGAGGCTCGTCCGGATCTCGGCGTCGGCGTACTGGTAGAGCCACAGCTCGTCGTCGCGGACCCCGGCGATGTAGGTGGCCAGGCTCGCGATCAGCCGGGCCTGGTTGGCCAGGCAGCACGAGACCTCGAACCACGGCGCTCGCGGTCCGCCGCCGAAGCCGAGCTGCTCCTCGTCGTCGGGCACCGGGAACGTCGGCGTGCGCTGGTGCAAAGTGTTGGCGTAGAAGAAGGAGCGGCCGTCGTCGCCGAGGGACGTCGCGACGACGTTGTACAGGATGCGTTCCATGATGTCGGCGTACCGCGGCTGCCCGGTCGCCAGCAGCAGGCGCCAGGCCAGCATCACCGCCGCGACCCCGGCACACGTCTCCGAGTACGCCCGGTCGGCCGGGAGCACGAAGTCATCGCCGAACGCCTCGTCGGTGTGGCGCGACCCCATCCCGCCGGTGATGTAGGTGCGCCGGGCCAGCGTCCGGTCGAACTGGCCGGCGACCGCCTGCAGCAGCTCGTCGTCGCCGGTTTCGACGGCCACGTCGACCGCACCGGCGGCCAGGTAGAGCGCCCGCACGGCGTGCCCGCGAAACACCGTGGCGTCGCGGACCGGCTGGTCGTCGCTGAAGTACGCCCAGCCGAACTGGTGCGGCGGCAGCGTCCGGTGCCCGCGGCGGCGTACGAACAGCGCGGCCTGGTCGAGGTAGCGCTGCTCCCCCGTCAGCCTCGCCAGCTCGGCCAGCGCCGTCTCGATCTCGGGATGCCCGCAGATCGCCGCCGCGCCGTCCGGCCCGAATGCGGTGCACACATGGTCGGCCGCCCGCTGCGCGACCTTGAGCAGACTGTCGTCGGTCGACGTCCGCGCTCGGGCGACAGCCGCCTGGATCAGGTGACCGGTGCAGTACAGCTCGTGGCCCCAGGCCAGGTCGGTGTAGCGAGCCGGCTGGCCGGGCGCGCCGAAGGCGGTGTGCAGGTAGCCGTCGGGGGCCTGGGCCGCCGCGAACGACGCCACCAGCTCGGTGATCTCCCGCTCGCGCTCGGGCTGCGGCGCCCGGCCGGTCTCCCACGACATCGCCTCGACCAGCTTGTAGACCTCGGAGTCGGAGAACTCCCGGCCCCGCCGGTCGAGGGCGCCGCCGGTCCGCAGAAAGTTACCGGTCCAGCCCAGCTTGTCCATCCACATGCGACCGTGGTCGAGCGCCGCCGAGCCGGCCAGCCGCTGCCGGTCGGACCAGAATCCGCCGGTCAGCCGCGCCTCGGCCAGCCCCAGCGGGCGTACTGCTCCCCGCGACGGCACTACGGGCCGGCCTCCGGTCATCTGCGCACCCCTTTCCTTGTACGCCCGCCGCGATCCGGCGGTGCGTGAAGTCACGATGCATCCCGAAAACCTTTTCGGCAAGAGGATCTCTTCGGAGGATCGCGATGACTTGTCGGGCGGTAGACGCCGGGCGGATCAGCAGGTTTACTCGAAGATCAGTGTCGAAAGGGATTCGAGAGGGTTTCGATGGGCAGGAAGCGCTCGACCGCGGTGACGCTCACCGACGTGGCCCGGCTGGCCGGGGTGTCGGTGTCGACGGCATCGAAGGCGCTCAACGCACGGGCGGAGGTCGCGCCGGAGACCCGGCTGCGCGTCGTGCAGGCCGCCGACCAGCTGTCGTTCCAGCCGAACGTGCTCGCCCGCGGCCTCATCTCCGGGCGTACGCGCACCATCGGCCTGCTCACCGACGAGCTGGCCGGCCGCTTCTCCATCCCGATCCTGCTCGGCGCCGAGAACGCGCTCGGCAACGAGCAGATGTCGGTGCTGCTGTGCGACGCGCGAGGCGACGCGATCCGCCGCCAGCACTACATCCGTACGCTGCTGGCGCGCCAGGTCGACGGCTTCATCGTCGTCGGCGACAGCAACGACGTACGCCCGTCGCTGAGCAAGGAGATCCCGGTCCCCGTGGTGTACGCCTACGCCCAGTCGACCGACCCGTCGGACCTGTCGGTGCTCGCCGACGACGAGGGCGGTGCCCGGCTGGCCATGGAGCACCTGGTCGCCTTGCGGCGCCGGCACATCGCCCACATCACCGGGCCGCAGAGCTACCGTGCGGCCCGCGATCGGGTCATCGGCCTGCGGGCGGTTCTGAGCGAGCACGGCCTGACGCTGCTCGGCGGCGAACCCCTGTACGGCGAGTGGTCGCAGCGCTGGGGCTGGCACGCGGCTCGGGCCATGGCCGCCGCACACCCCGATCTGGACGCCCTCTTCTGCGGCAACGACCAGATCGCGGCCGGCGCCGCCCAGGCCCTGAAGGAGCTGGGCCGCCGCGTCCCCGAGGACATCGCGATCGTCGGCTACGACAACTGGCAGGAGTTCGCGGCCGACTGCCGGCCACCACTGACCACAGTGGACCTCAACTTGGAACAGCTCGGCGCCACGGCAGCGATGCACCTGTTCGCCGCCCTCGACGGGGTCAAGGCCACCGGAGTTCTCCGCCAGCCGTGCCGCCTCGTAGTCCGCGAGTCCACCAGCCCTGCCGCTCATCCGCGTTCGGCCTGACCCGCGTACCCGCAGCCGTTGCCGGCCCACGGACATGGCCGGCCAGGCGCCCTCAGGCGCCTGGCCGGTCTCCGACGTGAGCAACGGATCGCCGGGCCCACGGGCCTTGGAAATGGACAATGTGACGAAGGGCTAAGCGGGTTCGCCGGACGGTGCGGTCAGCGTGACGCCGGTCCGGACCGGCGTACCGAAGTTCGGTGTGCCGTCGGCGTTCCACGTGAACTTCTGGGCCCGGGTGCTGCGGTTCATGTCGCAGCCGCCGGACGTCGAGCTGTTGGCGTGGTAGACGATCCAGTCCTCGGTGCCGTCGGGCGACTTGAAGAAGCCGTTGTGGCCGGGCCCGTAGACGCCATTGGTGTTGGAACGCTGGAACACCGGGTTCGGCGACTTCACCCACGACGACTGCAACAGCGGGTCACCGCCGTTCCAGGTGAGCAGGCCCAGCTTGTAGTCCGGCGTGGAACAGTGGCTCGCCGAGTAGACGATGAACGTCTTGCCGCCGTGCTGGATGACCTCGCCGCCCTCGTTCACACCGCCGCCGACCGTTTCCCAGCTGAAGGTCGGGGTCGACAGGATGCGCCGGGTGCCACTGGCGGTCCACGGGTTGCTGAGCGGGCGGATGAACATCGGCTGCGACCCGTTGAAGAACGTGCCGATCAGGTACAGCTGGCCGTTGAGCTGCAGGATGCTCGGGTCGAGTTCCCAGGTGTTGTCCGAGACCGGGTCGAGCATGTCGGCCTTGAACGTGTACGGTCCCATCGGGTCCAGGCCGGCGCTCTCCAGCACGTGGATACGCTGTGTTCCGAGGTTGAACGGCTCCCGTCCGGCGGTGTAGTACAGGTACCACCGCTGCCCGTTCGGCCCGTTGAGCAGGTGGAACTCGGGCGCCCACATGGTGCCGGCGCCGTTGGGCCGGGTCAGTGTGAAGACGATCTGGTCCGGCGCGGTCGCCAGGGCTCGCAGCGTAGCCGCCCGGCGCATCGTGATGGTGTTGTTCCACGTCGTCGTTACCAAGTAGTAGAAGCCGTTGTAGTACGTCATCCACGGGTCCGGGCCCTGTGCCTTCAACGGGTTGGTGTACGTCGCCGTGCCACCGCCGGTGGTGAAGTTGGGCAGCCGCCACAACCGGCTGGTCGCGGTCGAACACGGCAGCTGCACCAGGCCGGTGTTGGCGGCCGAGGACCCTCCACTGGGGACGATGCACTTGCCGGAGTGCACCGCGACGAGGTTGAAGTTGGTGCCCACGGGCACCAGGCGCCACCGCTGGTTGGTGTTGCCGTGACAGGTCCACTGGATGATCGTGGCGTTGTCGGCCGTCGACGCCCCGAACACGTCGACGCACTTGCCGGCGGTGAGCGTACCGATGGTGTAGGTGTCCGACGTGCCGGCGACCGGCGTGAACGTGAAGTTCTGGCTGGCGGCGGAGGTGCAGGCGGACTGGTTGAGCTGCTGGCCGTTGGTCGCGGAGCCGTTGGGCACGGTCATGCAGTTGCCGCCGTTCTGGTTGATGGCGGTACTGGTGAACGTGACGATGGCGGCGGCGCGGCCGGGCGCGACGAGCGTAGCGGCGACGATGGCCAGGACGCTGAGCAGAGCGAGACGGGATCTCACGGGGCGCATCCTTCGGTGGGTAGGCGAGCGTGACTGTCCACCCGGGATGGAATGCGCGCCGTCGAAGATCACGCCTACCCGGCCATCACCGGTGGTGCCGGGATTATGCCGCACATCGACAGCGTTCGACAACCCGTCCACCGCCGCGCCAGCTGGTTTCCGGATGCTACCGTCGGCTCGCCGCCAACGAAGCCCCATTCAGCGAGGGGCACCGATGCCTCTGCGCGCCATCAATCGCGGTCTCGCCGGATCCCGTTTCGGGTTCCGCCGTGATGCGCATCCGACGAAGGAAGTGAAGATCTGGGAGCGCATTGCCGCTGCCTACCTGGAGATTCTGCAATATCTGACCCTGACCGCGGAGGAGGCCAAGGCGGTCTTCGTCTTCTTCCTCGTGAAGGCGGGCGGCGGTGAAGATCCGCTGCCGCTGCCCGAGAGTCTCGAACCCCACCGCGACCTTCTGACCGCCACGTTCCAGTCGATGCATCCGGTGCTCGAAATCGCCGAAGAAAGCAGGACGCCTTCGCCAACGAAGCCCCGGGAGGCGACGCACCGGGTACGCATGTCGAAGACTTCGATGACCGAATCTCGCCGCAACTCGCGAAGCGCCTGGCCGACCGGGCCGAACGGCGTACCGCGCAAGGCCAGTGACGCTGCGCGGGAACGCGAACCGCAGACGGCCTAGGATCTGGGCGTGATCAGGGATCTTCCGCCGGCCGCCCGAGCCGTCGCGGCCCGCGTGAGCGCGGCGGTACGCGCGGCCGCCAGCACCGACGCCGGCGAACTGCGCAGCGCCGCAGCGGAAATGGAGGCGCTCGACGCCGGCCACGTCAGCACGGTGCTCGGCGCGGTGATCCGGATGCTGCTGGAGGAGCAGCATCCCGACGGCGTGGACGGCGACGACCTGCGAGCCGTCCTCGACGGCTGTACGCACTGGGCGCACGGCTGGCTGCCGCCGACCGATCCCGAAGTGCTGCTCGTCATCGTGGCCGGGGCGCTGGGCGTACATCCGGAGGAGGCGGACGGCATCAGCCGGCCCGGCCCGGCCTCGATCGCCACCCATGCGCCGCTGCTCGTGGCGTACCTGCTCGGACCGCGAAAGGTCGATCCCTACTTGTCGGCGGCGTACGCCGAGATCGCCCGAGCGGAGATCATGGACTAGTGATGACGAGGCCGGCGACGCCGACCGCGGTCACGACGATCCCGAGGATCCCCAGCCGTACGCCGACCCAGCGGGCGTCGGCCCGGTTAGCCTCCCGGCGCGCCGCGACCTGGTCGGGACGGTCCGTCGTGAGGATGGTCTCGGTCGCCAACCCGGGTGCGATGACCGTCTGCCGTCCACTGCGCAAAGCTCGGGCGATCACGTAGACCTCGGTGCCCGCGTCGACGCGTACCTCGGTCAGCTCGATCTCCTCGTAATCGCGCAAGTCGTCCACCGGCGGCAGATGACGCGGGATCAAATGCGTCTGCGTGTGGTCGAACGTACGCCGTGTCGTGATCGTGATCGGCGGATCGTCCGCGGTCGGTGGGCGTACCAGTAGATCTTTGTGGAGCGGGAGCCCCGCGGAGCCGTCGGCCAGCACGGGCAGGAACGGGGCCTCGGCCTGCCAGAGGGTGTCTTCCTGGAGGTACTCGGTGGCCAGCCCGCGCGGCGGGCGGCGGACCATCGAGGCCGTGTACCAGGCGCACGGGGCCTGCGTGACCGGCGACCGGACGGGGCCGCCGCGGATCCGGCCGGTCGCCGCGTGCCGGAGCGGGCCGGGCCGCCACTGCGCCAGCGGAACCGGCCTCAGGCGGGCGACCACCCGCCGCGACCGCGACGCTCCCACCCCCAGAAGGCCGGCGACCAGGCCGCTGACGAGGGCCGCGATGCCGAGGAAGAGAACCAGCGCCGAGACGGTGACCATGGGACTCCCGATCGTCGATGTCCGCATCGTCGCACGGTTAACCGTTTGTGCGCGGCCCCCCGCTCCCGCGATGATCGCGGCCATGCTGATCCGGACCGCCACGGTCGCCGACGGGCCCGGCCTCTACCAGCTCGCGCTGGCCTTCGACGCGACGGGCGGCAATACGACGGCACCCTGGGATTCCTACCGCGCCCGGTTCGAGGAGATCCTCGCCGACGACCGCATGCTCATGCTCGTGGCAGGCTCCGAACCTATCGGGTACGCCCTAGCGCAGGACTACGGCCGCAACCCGCGACGGGTCTTCACGACCGGGCGCCTGCACGACCTGTTCGTCCTGGCCGAGCACCGGCGTCGTGGCGTTGCCCGGCACTTCATGGAGCACGTTGCGGGGTGGGCCCGGTCGCGCGGGATGATCCTCGACTGGCAGTCTCGGTGGGACGCCGTTCCGTTTTACGAGTCGCTGGGGCTGGCCCCCGACACCGTCGGTGACCAGGCTCGGTACCCCGGCTTCTGCCTCGACTACCGTCCGGCATGACGCCGCCCCTCCCGCGACCATTGCCATGATCCCGGCAGGATCAGGGGATATTGCACGGATCTTGGGCCAAGATCTGTACAGGAACCCTGATCCTGCCGGGATCAGCGCGGCTCCGGTCGGGATCAGCGCGGCTCCGGTCGGATCAGGGCGCGGCGGGCGGATCACCGGGCCGTACCGCGCCATCATCCCTGAAGCCCGGCCGGGCCTTAGGATCAAGCCGTGGACGCTAATCATGATGCGGTGGTCGTGGGTCTCGACGTCGGCGGCACCGCGACCAACACCACCGTCCTGACGGCGAAGGGCGACTTCCTCGTCGACGGCCTCATGGAGGTGCCCAGCCGCGTTCTCGACGGCCCCGAGGCGGCCATCGAGGCGCTGGCCGAAGCCGTCGCCGAGGCGCTGCGCCGCACGGGTACCGATCCCGCCACCGTGATGGCGGTCGGCCTGGACACACCCGGACCGGCCAGCGCCGATGGGGTCATCTCCTCGCGCGGTTCGACCAACTTCGCCCTGCCGGCCTGGTACGGCTACGACGTGCGCAGCGCTCTGCAAGCGCGTCTCGGCCTGCCGGTGGTGTACAACAACGACGGCAACGCGGCCGCTCTCTACGCACACGTTTCGTTCTACGGATCGGCAGCGCCGGACCGATCGTCGATCTCCGCCATCGTGGGCACCGGCCTCGGCGGCGGCGTCATCGAATCCGGTCAGGTCGTCAAAGGCGCCGCGGGCATGGCCGGCGAGCTGGGCCACGTCCACATTCCGATGGACGGCCTGCTCGGACCGCAGCAGCCGACGCCGCAATGCGCCTGCGGATTCAGCGGTGATGCGGAGAGCGTGGCCTCGCTGACCGGCATCACGCGCAACCTGCTCCCCTACTGGCTCGGCCAGAATCCCGGGCACGAGCTGGCCGCGATGCCCCTCAGTACCGCCGCCAAGCTCGTACGCTCCTATGGCGAGCGGGGCGACGAACTAGCGCTGAAGATCTTCGAGCAGCAGGCCATGGCCCTCGGCCGGTTGTTCACGATCGCCGCCAACTTCACCGATCCCGACGCGTACTTCGTCGGCGGCGGCGTCGTGCAGGCCGAGCCGCATTTTCGCGATTGGTTCCTGGAGCGCGTACGCGCGCACACCGTGTTGCGGGACGAGCAGCAGGGCGCGGCCTTCGCGCTCGTGCCCGATCTTGACATGGCTGGTGCTCGGGGCGCCGCCCTCGCCGCCCTTTCCCAGCGCACCTGACGCTTCTGCCTTTCCGCCGTCGGCCGTCCACGATCCGG
>Ga0114129_10000416_pt1 | contig 50401 bp, 49 predicted proteins | sample RhiMetdeltSRZDD1_FD_80071 | JGI IMG/M metagenome (GOLD analysis project Ga0114129, IMG submission 80071) | Populus rhizosphere microbial communities from Tennessee, USA - Rhizosphere MetaG P. deltoides SRZDD1 (version 2) (version 2) | ecosystem: Host-associated > Plants > Roots > Rhizosphere >...
ATACCGTGGCAGCGGCACCATCGTGTCGCCATGGCCGCCGAGCACGAACGCGGTGACGTTCTCGACGGAGACGCTCAGCTCTCGAGCGATGAAGGTGCGGAAGCGCGCCGAATCCAGCACGCCGGCCATGCCCACCACGCGCCTGGTCGGGAAGCCCGATTTCTTCCACGCGAGCTGCACCATCGCGTCGAGCGGATTGGTGACGAGCACGAGGATCGCGTTGCGGCTTCGACTCACGATCTGCTCGACCACGGAGCCGACGATCTCGGCGTTCTTGAACAGCAGATCGTCCCGCGTCATCCCCGGCTTGCGCGCGAGGCCGGCGGTGATGACGACGATGTCGGAATTGGCGGTCTCGTCGTAGGCGTTGCTGCCGACGAGCGACGAGTCGTAACGGTGGATCGGCCCGGCCTGCGCGAGGTCGAGCGCCTTGCCCTGCGGCACGCCCTCGATGACGTCCACCAGCACGATGTCGCCGAGCTCCTTCTCGACCGCGTACTGCGCGACGCTGGCGCCGACGTTGCCGGCGCCGACGACGGTGATCTTCGGCCGCGCCATCAGAGCTTCGCCATGCTCTGAATGATGGCCGTGCCGAACTCCGAGCACTTCACTTCCTTGGCGCCCTCCATCAATCGCGCGAAGTCGTACGTGACGACCTTCGACTGGATCGTCTTCTCGAGCCCCGCGATGATGCGGTCGGCGGCGTCCGTCCAGCCCATGTAGCGGAACATCATCTCGCCCGAGAGGATGACCGAGCCGGGATTGACCTTGTCCTGCCCCGCGTACTTCGGCGCGGTGCCGTGCGTGGCCTCGAACAGCGCGTGGCCCGTGTCGTAATTGATGTTGGCGCCCGGCGCGATCCCGATGCCACCCACCTGCGCGGCCAGCGCGTCGGATAGCAGATCGCCGGTGAGATTGCACGCCGGAATCACGTCGAACTCGTCGGGACGCGTGAGGATCTGCTGCAGGAACGCGTCGGTGATGGCGTCCTTGATGAGGATCTTCCCGGCGGGCGGCTTGCCACCACACTCGTCCCAGCCGATCGTCTTGTCCCCGAACTCGCGCTTGGCCAGCGCGTAGCCCCACTTCATGAACATGCCTTCCGTGTACTTCTGGATGTTCCCCTTGTGCACGAGCGTGACGTTCTTGCGGTTGTTCTCGATCGCGTAACGAATGGCCGCGCGGATGAGCCGCTCGCTGCCTTCCTTCGACACCGGCTTGATGCCGATGGACGACGTGTTCGGGAAGCGGATCTTGGTGACCTTCATGTCCTTCTGGAGGAACTCGACCACCTTCTTCGCTTCCGGCGTTCCCTGCTCCCACTCGATGCCGGCGTAGATGTCTTCCGTGTTCTCGCGGAAGATCACCATGTCGACCTTGTCCGGACGCTTCACGGGCGAGGGCACGCCCTGGAAGTACTTCACCGGCCGCAGGCAGACGTAGAGATCGAGCACCTGGCGCAGCGTGACGTTGAGGGAGCGAAAGCCCTCGCCCACCGGCGTGGTGAGCGGCCCCTTGATGGCGACGAGGTACTCGCGGATGACATCGAGCGTCTCCTCGGGCAGCAGGTTCGGCGGACAATCCTTGCCGTAGACGGCCTGCGCCTTCTCGCCCGCGTACACCTCGGCCCAGGCGATCTTCTTCTTGCCGCGATACGCCTGCTCCACCGCCGCATCCAGCACGCGCACGGACGCCTTCCAGATGTCGGGACCGGTGCCATCGCCCTCGATGAAGGCGATGATGGGATGGTCCGGCACGCGCAGCTTGCCGTGGTCGATGGTGATCTTGTCACCCTTGGGAATTTGCACCTTGCCTGCCATCAGACGTCCTTTCCTGGCTTCGCTTTGGTGTCGCGGGCGTCGAGATGCACTTCCTCGAGCTTGGCCGGTTCGCCGGTGGCCGGATCGATGACCGGGCCGGCGTTCAGTGCCGAGCCGGCGCGGAACCAGGCGATCTGCTCGCGCGTCATGCTGTGCCGGGTCTGGATGGTGACCACCCGGCCGTCGGGCTTCTTGATCTGCACGGTGACGGGCTTGCCGGGCTCGAGCGTGTAGAGCCCGGTGATGCTCACGCGGTCGTTCTGCTCGAACTTGTCGTAGTCGGCGGGGTCCGCGAACGTCAGCGGCAGCACGCCCTGCTTCTTGAGGTTCGTCTCGTGGATGCGCGCGAAGCTGCGAACGATCACCGCGGCGCAGCCGAGATAGCGCGGCGACATGGCCGCGTGCTCGCGGCTGCTGCCTTCACCATAGTTCTCGTCGCCGATCACGATCCACTGCACGCCCGCGGCCTTGAGCTCGCGGGCGATCTTGGAAAACGCCTGCCCGGTGCCGCCGCTCAGCGGATTGACGCCCTTGCCCGTCTCACCGGTGAAGGCGTTGGTGGCGCCGAGGAACATGTTGTCACTGATCTTGTCGAGGTGACCGCGGAAGCGCAGCCACGGGCCCGCCGGCGAGATGTGATCGGTCGTGGTCTTGCCCTTCGTCTTGACCAGGATCGGCAGATCGATGAAGTCCTTGCCGTCCCAGGCCACGAAGGGCCCGAGCACCTGCAGCCGCTCGCTGTTCTCGGGGATGTCGATCTTCACCGAGTCGGGATCGGCCGCCGGCTCCTCGTAGCCCTCGGCGCCGCGCGCGAAGCCGTCGCGCGGCAATTCCTCGCCCTCCGGCGGCGTGAAGCGGACGCGCTCGCCGTTGGGCGCCGTCAGCGTGTCGGTCAGCGGGTTGAACTCGAGCGTGCCCGCGAACGCCAGCGCGGTGACGACATCCGGGCTCGTGATGAACGACAGCGTCTCCTGCGAGCCGTCGTTGCGGCCGGGGAAGTTGCGGTTGAACGAGGACACGATGGAGTTTTTCTGATTCGGGCCGATGTCCGTCCGCTTCCACTGCCCGATGCACGGGCCACAGGCGTTGGCGAGCACGGTGCCGCCGATCTTCTCGAACGTGTCCATGAGGCCGTCGCGCTTGATCGTCTGGAAGATGCGCTCGGACCCGGGCGTGATCAGGAATTTCGACTTCGCCTTCAGGCCCGCCTTGAGTCCCTGCATCGCGACGTGCGCGGCGCGCCGCATGTCCTCGTACGAGGAGTTGGTGCACGAGCCGATGAGCGCGTTGGTGATCGTCGGCGGCCACGCGTTGTCATGCACCTCGGCGGCGAGGCGGCCGATGGGCCGGCCGCGGTCGGGCGAATGCGGCCCGACGACGTGCGGCTCCAGCGTGTCGAGGTTGATCTCGACCACCTCGTCGTAGAACGCCGCGGGCTTGTCGGCGACCTCGGGATCGGCCACCAGGTGCTCGCGCGCGCCCTCTGCCAGCGCGGCGAGATCGGCGCGATCGGTGGCGCGCAGGTACGCGGCCATGCGGGAATCGAACGGGAAGATCGACGTGGTCGCGCCGAGCTCGGCGCCCATGTTGCAGATGGTCGCCTTGCCGGTCGCGCTGATAGACTCGGCGCCCGGCCCGAAATACTCGACGATCTTGTTGGTGCCGCCCTTCACCGTCAGCAGCGTGCAGAGGTAGGTGATGACGTCCTTGGGCGCCGTCCAGCCCGAGAGCTTGCCCGTGAGGTGCACGCCGATGAGCCTGGGATGCAGCACCTCCCACGGCAGCCCCGCCATCGCCTCGCCGCAGTCCGCGCCGCCGACGCCGATGGCCAGCATCCCGAGCCCGCCGGCATTGGGCGTGTGCGAGTCGGCCGCGATCATGAGCGTGCCGGGCGTCGCGTAATTCTCCAGCACGACCTGGTGAATGATCCCCGAGCCGGGACGCCAGAACCCCAGACCGTACTTGCGCGCCGCCGAGCGGATGAAGTTGTACACCTCGGCGCTCTCGCTCACGGCGCGATTGAGGTCCTCGGCGGCGCCGCTCTCGGCGCGGATCAGATGATCGCAGTGGATCGTCGACGGGACGGCCACGCGCTTTCGGCCCGACATCATGAACTGGAAGATCGCCATCTGTCCCGTCACGTCCTGCAGCGCCACGCGGTCGACGCGGAGCTTGAGAATGGCCTTGCCACGCTCCCACTGCTGGGTCTCGAAGTCGTGACAGTGGGCGACGAGAATCTTCTCGCTCAGCGTCAGCGGTCGACCGAATGACTTGCGGGCGCGCGCGAGGCGGTCGGGCATGGAGGCGTAGAGCGACTTGATCTGCGCGGACATCGGGGCCTCCCTATTCGCGGGCACAAGAACGCCTCCCTCGCACGGGAGAGAGGCGGTGTAAGTGACGGATAACTCTAACGCGCCGCCCCGGACCGGTCAAGGTGACAACGCTCAGCATCGCGCCACGATGAACAGCCGGCGGAACGGAAACAGCGTCGTGCCGTCCTCACGCGGCCGATACGCGCGCGCCACGCGCTCGCGGTAGGCGTTCTCGAAGGCCCGACGCTCGTCGACGGCGAGCGCATCGAGGAACGGCTTGAGCCACGAGCCCTTCACGAAGTCGGCCACCGGATGCTCGCCGGCGAGCGCCTGCGTGTAGACGGTCTCCCACACGTCGAGCGCGCTGACGCGGGGCCGCAGGAGATCCCAGTAGTACTCCGGTGGCTTCGTCGGCTCGGGCCGGATGAGCTTCTCGAGCCTCTCGCGCCAGCGCGTCTCGCGCGCGACCTCGTAGATGGAGGTGTGCGAGGGCTCGCCGAAGTTGCGCGGCATCTGGATCGCCAGCACGCCGCCCGCCGCCACCAGCGTCAGCAGCCTGGGGAACAGCGTCGCGTGATCGTCGATCCAATGCAGCGTGGCGTTGGAGAAGAGCACGTCGACGGGCGCCGGCGGCGCCCACGTCGCAACGTCGGCCTGGTGCCAGTCGACGCCGGGGTCCGACGCGCGGGCTCGCTCCAGCATCGACGGCGAGGCGTCGACGCCGGTCACGCGCGCGCCCGGCCATCGTGTACGCAGCAGCGCCGTCACGTTGCCGGTGCCGCAGCCGAGGTCGACGACCTCCGCCGGGCTTGCGAGGGCCACGCGCTGCAGCAGGTCGACGGCCGGCCGGAGGCGGTGGTCGCTCCACTTCAGATACTGCGCGGGATCCCACGTGGGCGTCGTCGTCACGTCTCATGAATACGCCCGTGGGCACCCCAACATCCAATGCATAGTTCTACTGGCCGCTTATACTCAAAAGGCATGGAGCTGCGCCACCTGCGCTACTTCGTCACCGTGGCCGACGCCGGCAGCGTCTCGCGCGCCGCCGTACAGCTGCACGTCACGCAGCCCGCGCTCTCCCGCCAGCTGCGCGACCTCGAGAGCGAGCTCGGCCTGCCGCTCTTCGACCGCGTCGGCCGGCGCCTGCATCTCACGGCCGAGGGCGAAAACCTTCTCGAGCGGACGCGCGAGATCCTGCGCGCGGCCGAGGCGCTGCGCGAGCACGCCGGCGCGCTCGCGGGCGGCGGCACCGGCACGCTGCGGCTCGGTGCCACCGCGCAGACGCTCGAGAGCCTCATCAGCGCGTTCCTCACCGGGTTCCGACGCAAGTGGCCCGGGATCGACGTGCGGCTCGTCGAGGATGGCGGCGTGCGCCTGCGCGCGCGCGTCGCGCGCGGCGAGCTGCACCTGGCTCTGGGCGCGGTACCGAGCGGCGAGGACCTGCGCGCCCGTCCGCTCTTTCCCGTCTGGGTGCTCGCGGTGATGCCTCCGGGCCATCGCCTGGGCCGCCGGCGAACGTTCGAGGTCGGCGAGCTCGACGGCGAGACGGTGATGCTCCTGCGTCGCGATTTCGCCTCGCGCCTGCGCTTCGACGCCGCCTGCGAGGCCGCACGCGCCCGACCGCGTGTCCTGCTGGAGGGCAACGACCCGCACTCGCTGGTGAGTCTCGCGCGCGGCGGCCACGGCATCGCCGTCGTGCCGTCGACGACGATCTTCAGCCGGAGCGGACTGCGCGTGGCGCCATTGCTGCGCGCCGGCCGCGCGATCGGCGGCTCCACGGCGGCGGTGTGGGATCCGCGACGCCACCTGCCCTCCTACGCGCAGGCGTTCGTCGACGAGCTGTTCGCCTACACACGACGCTCGTATCCGGGCAAGGAGTTCGCCCGGCTCGCGCCGTCGACGCCGCCGCTCAACGCGCCAGGGTGAACGAGTACTCGCCCGCCGGCGCGCCGTCGACCGACACCGTCGCGGTCCATTGCCCCGGGTATGGCCGAAGCTCCCACATGGCAACGCTGTGCGTGTGCCACGCATCGCCGGCCTCGGCCGAGGGCTCGACCGTGCGCGAGACGACACGCCGCTCGATGCCGGCCGGGTCGTACCACCGACTCACGACGCTCAGCGGTCGATCGGCCGGATGCACCGCCAGCCTCAGCGTCACCTGCGTGTCTCGGCCGCGATCGAACGCGCCGAGCGCGCGCGGCAGCGACGAGGGCTCGCGAACCAGCAGCCCGCTCGCGCCCTCGTGCGGCGGCGTGATCGCCGGCGGCCGCCGCACGCCGCTCACCGTTGTCGCCGCCGACGGCCCGCACGGCAGATCATCCGTCCACGCGCGATGCGCCGGAAAGCGCCGCAGGAGGTCGCTCATCTCCTCGCACGGCGCCCGATGACCCCACGGGATGACCGTGCGCTTGTCCGCGACGAGCCGGTGGAAGCCGAGCAGATGATCGTAGACGAGGCTCAGCGCCTGCTCCTCGCGATAGCCTCGCACGCGCACGAGAATCTCGACGGCCTTGGCGTTGGCGTCCAGCTCACGCAGCTCCTGCTCGCGCTGCATGTCCAGCGCGAGCGGGCCGTGCAACGGGCGATCGTGCTCGAGCAGGTAATGCGCCAGCTCGTGCGCGACGATCGAGTCACGATGGCGCGAGCTGAGCATCGGGGTGCTGAGCGTGAACAGGCCGCGGCGGTACGATCCGCCGACGCCGTCGACGTTGCTCCCGACCAGAACGGAGATGCGCGAGACGTCGTAGATCCGCGTCGTGTCGTCCGCCATCGCCCGAACTTCCGCGGCGGCGCGCTCTTGCGCGGGCGTGAGGCTCACGCAGCCGGCCGCGGCCAGCGCCGCGATCAGCCATGCGAACGCGGCGAGCCGCCTCACGCGCGCGCCGGCCGGCGGTGCGCGCCGGCCACCAGTCGCCGCACCGCCATCTGCCGCAATCGGATGATCGAGCGCGTCGGCGACAGGCCCATCGGGCAGACGTCCGTGCAGCCGCCCTGGCCGTGGCAGCGCGGCAGGGCGTCGTCACCGAGCAACACAGCCCAGCGCGCCTCGTGAGCCGCATCGCGCCGGTCGCGCTGCAGCGTGAACGCGCGGTTGAGCGCCGCCGGTCCCGCGAACCGCGCATCGTGCGCGACCATCGTGCACGCCGACAGGCACATGCCGCAGCCGATGCATTCGATCGCGTCGTCGATGTCCGCGCGCTCGTTCGACGCTGCGGCGATCTCCGCGTACGCGACGGCATCGGCGGCCGGCACGTACGCCGCGGCGACGCGCGTGTGGCGCTCGGCGAAGGACGCCATATCGACGACGAGATCCCGGAGCAGCGGGAAGTGATAGAGGGGCCGCACGCTGATCGGACCGGCGCCGAGCGACGCGAGGCGTGTGCGACAAGCCCACCGTTCGCGGCCGTTCACGACCATGGCGCAGGAGCCGCACATCCCGACGCGGCAGGCGTAGCGCAGCGCCAGCGTGGGGTCCTGCTCGCGCTGGATCGCGACCAGGGCGTCCAGCACGGTGGTGTCCGGGCCCGCCTGCACGTCGTACGTCTGAGTGCGCTCGGCCTCGCCGGGCGCCCATCGGAACACGGTCAGCCGCGTTACTAGTTCCCGGATTCCCGCCACTCCCAGCTGGTGATGGTGACGCGGTAGCGTGGCGCCTTCTGCTTGACGGAAACCTCGAAGTACACGCGCGCGCCCGGAGGCACGTCGGCGACGAATCCCGTCGCCGTGTCGATGACCTTGCCGCCGGCATCGAGCGCGTCGACAGCAAGCCGCATGTTCGCGGCGCGCACGCGGTAGTTGTTCACGATATAGCCGTTGACGTTGGGCCGGCCGCGACGCTCGCCGCCCGCCCACTCGAGCCCGAAGAAGCGGTCGGGATCAGTCGTGCTCTGCGCCAGTGCCGTCACCGCCCCGGCGATGACGAGGCACAGCAGCAGCACGGCTGCGAGCGTCCTGGCCTTCATGGCCTCCCTGTGACACCGTCCTGTTGCCCGTCGCCGGGCCCGGCGATTATGAAGCGTTCGCTCGCTCAGTACCAGCGAAACATCCACACCCCGGCGAAGATCGCCGCCGCCAGCGCCAGCGCGGCAACGAACAGCGCGCGGTGCCAGGACAGCGGCAGCCCGACATCGAGCAACAGTGCGCGCACACCCAGCAGCGCATGAAGCAGAGCCAGGGCCAGCAGCCCCGCCTGCACGCCGCGCCGGAACGGATTCATCAGGTGCGCGGCGATGACGACGAGCAGACCGATCGCGGCCGCGCGCTGGATCAGCCACGCCCACATGCCGGCGCGCGTGCCGCGCCAACCCTCACGGCTCGTCCACTCGCGCCGCAGGATCGGCGGCGGCGTCACAGCCGGCTGAGCACCGTGCGGCCATCGGCGACGACGAGGCGGATCGCGTCGAGCGCCTTGATGTCGGTCGCGGGATCGCCCTCGACGGCGATGAGATCGGCGGCGAGCCCCGGCGCGATACTGCCCGTCTCGGCCGCGATCCCGAGCACCTGCGCCGCCACCGACGTCGCCGCGCGAACCGCCTGCAGCGGAGCCATGCCGGCGGCGACCATGAGCGCCAGCTCCGGCACGATGCTGCCGTGCGGGTTGAGCGGCGTGCCCGCGTCGGTCCCGGCGGCGATCGTGACGCCGGCCCTGAGGGCGAGGCGGAACGATTCGAGATGACGCTCGCGGAGCGCCACCGACTTGGTGACGGCGAACTCCGGGATCCCGGCGGCGAGCCCGCCCTCGACGATGGCGTGCGGCGCGATGAGCGTGGCCACGAGCGCCGTCCCCTGCGTCGCCATGCGGGTGGCCAGCGCCTCAGTCAGAAAGACGCCGTGCTCGATCGTGTCGATGCCGGCGTCGAGACACCACGCGATGCCCTCGTCGGCCATCGCATGAGCGGCCGCGCGGCGGCGCGCGCGGTGCGCTTCGTCGACGCCGGCGCGGAGCTCCTCGAGCGTGAGCTGCGCGGCGCGCGGGTCAACACCCGGCGTCATGACGCCACCGGTGGCGATCAGCTTGATGACGTCCGCCCCGGCCCGGAGCTGCTCACGAACGGCTCGGCGCAGGTCGTCGGGGCCGTCGGCCTGCCGGCCGAGCATCCGCCAGCCGTGGCCGCCGGTGATGCACACCGCGCGCCCCGCGCAGAGGATGCGCGGCCCCGGGATCCGTCCGACGCGCACGCCGTCCCGAACGGCGATCTCGGCGTACTCGCGGCCGCCGAGATCGCGCACCGTCGTGACGCCGGCCTCGACCGTGCGCTGCGCGCGCACAACGGCATTGACGACGGTGGCCGCATACGATTCGTCGGCCAACGTGCGTGAGGGATCGGCATCGCCCGCCAAACAAAGGTGAACGTGGCAGTTGATGAGCCCGGGCAGCAGCGTGCGCCCACCCAGGTCCAGCACGGTGCCGTCGCGCGGCAATCGATCCGCGACGACGTCGACGATACGCCGATCGGTGATCACGACCGCGCGATCGCGAACGGGCGGCGCCCCGGTCCCGTCGATCAGGGTGGCGCCGCGCAGGATCACACGCGGCCCTTGCGATACGAGCGCTTCGCCGCGATCTTGCCGTCGCGCAGCGTCAGCACGTCGCAGCCCTCGACCTCGAAGCGCGTCCCGCCGCGGGGCGTACCCGTGGTGAGCCACTCCACCACGGCGACATCGGGGTGGGCGACGTGGCGCGTCTCGTCCCAGCGGACGTCGGGGATGCGGTCGAACATCTCCTTCAGAAACTGGCGCACGTTGGCGCGGCCGATCACGCGCGTACCCCATGGATCCTTGCCGAACGACGCCTCGAAGATCACGTCGTCCGTCATCATGACGAGAATCCCGTCGATGTCGTGGGCGTTCCACACACGATTGAAGCGATCCACGAACGCGTTGCCGTCGAATGCCATGGCGTCCCTCCCTCTCAGAGGTCCATACCGTCGCGCGCGACGACGATCTCGCCCTTGAAGTGCGCGCGCGCGGCGTCCATCCACATCTGCTCCGTGACCGCAGGGTCGTCGGCGGGCACGAGGTGCGAGAGCACGAGCGTCTTGACGCCGGCGGCGGCGGCCACGCGGCCCGCGTCCCCCGCCGACGTGTGACTGTCGATGAGGTGCTTCTTGAGCGTCGAGGCGTTCGGCACACGCGCGACGAGGCGATCGACGGCCGGTACCCACAGCGCCTCGTGCACGAGCAGGTCCGCGCCCTTCGCGAGCCGGACGAGATTGTCGGACATGTTCGTGTCGCCGGAGAACACGATCGAGCGGTCGGGGCCGTCGAAGCGGAACGCGAACGCGGGCACCACGGGCGGATGGTCGACGAGCGTCGCGCTCACCTTCACCCGCTCGTCCTGCAGCACCGGGCCGCCCTGTGTCAGCTCGTGCACGTGAACCAGCGGCATCAGCGGCACGCGGCCCTCGTCGGCGATGCGCGTGTCGATGTCGTAGGCGTTCATCTCGAAGTAGAGCCGCGTCATCTTCGTGAGCGGCGGCGGCCCCCACGTATCGACCCGCGTCCGCAGCCCGCTCGCCCACGCCTGCATGATCAGGTTGCCGTAATCGAGATTGTGATCGGAGTGATGGTGCGTGATGAATACGTGACGCAGCGTCGTCAGCGCGATGCCGGCCTGCACGAGCTGGCGCGCGACGCCGCTGCCACAGTCGACGACGTAGAGGACATCGTCCACCACGACGGCATGCGCGGTGTTGCCGCGGCCCGCGCGCGGGCGCGGGCCGCCGCCGGTGGCGAGCATGACCAGCCGTGTGCGTTTCGTCATCGCTCGGCTCTGCGCGCGGGCGCCGCCGCCGGACGGGAAGGCCGCCAGCGCGCCAGCGCCGGCGAGGAAGCGACGGCGCGAGACGATGGTGCCCAGCATGCGGCGCATCCTATCACCGCGCCGGTCATCGGCCCGGCAGACCCCACGCTCAGTCCCCGATCTCGACCGGGACCGGCCGCAACGCGCCGGCGGGCGGCTGCGCGCGCGTCATGGCGACGGGCTCGCTCCAGACGCGCGGCGCGCCGTGCCCGCCGGCGGCCACGCGCACGCTCACCGGTGGCGTCGGCGCCGACGCTGGGAAGTCCTGCCGCCAGTGGGCTCCGCGACTCTCGCGCCGGGCGCGCGCGCTCGCAACAATGAGCCGCGCCGCCGCGAGCTGGCTGTCGGCGTTGAGCCAGTCCTGCCACGCGGTGTTGAGCGCGCCATGACCCGGCACGCCGGCCGCGGACAGCCGCCCGGCGAGCCGGTCGACGGTCGCCGCGGCGAGCGCCAGGCCCTCGGCGTCGCGCACGAGTCCGGCGCGCTCCCACATGACGTCACGCAGCTCGCGCTGGATCGCGTACACCTCCGCGGCATTGCCGCGGCCGAGCGGCGCGGCGGCGCGCGCGGCCGCCCCCTCCGCCGCCGCGGCGCTCACGCGCGGCCGCGGCCGCCCGGCGACGAACGCCGCCATCACGTCGCCCGCGATGCCGCCGAATACGGTGGACTCCGCCACCCCGTTGCCGCCGAGGCGATTCGCGCCATGCACGCCGCCGGTGTCCTCGCCGGCGGCGAACAGACCTTCGATCGCCGTGCGGCAGTCGGGATCCACCACGACGCCGCCCATCATGAAGTGCGCGGTCGGCCCGACCTCCACCGGAGCGCGCGCGAGGTCGCGGCCGAAGTCCCGGCAGCGGCGCACCATGCCGCGAAAGTTCCGCTGCACCACCTCGGCGCCCAGGTGCGACACGTCGATCCACACGCCGCCGTTCGGCGTGCCGCGCCCCTCGGTCACCTCGAGGAACGACGCGCGCGAGACGAGGTCGCGCGTCGAGCGCTCCAGACGCGCGGGATCGTAGCGCTCCATGAAGCGCTCGCCGCGGCCGTTGCGCAGCTGGCCGCCGGCGCCGCGCAGTCCCTCCTCGAGCAAGGCGCCGGTCATCAGCGAGCCCGGAATCACGAGGCCGGTGGGATGGAACTGGATCATCTCCATGTCGCGCAGCGGCAGCCCCGCACGATACGCGAGCGCGATGCCGTCGGCGGCCTTGTCGGCCGAGCAGGCGATCACGCGATACATCGTCGGGCCGCCGCCCATGGCCAAGAGCGTCGCGCCGGCGCGCACGGCCACGAAGCGGCCCGTTCGGATGTCCAGCAGCAGCGCCCCCGCCGCGCGGCCTTCGTCGTCGCGCAGCAGCTCCACCGCGCGGCATTCTTCGAAAGGCCGGATGGCAGGGCGGGCCTGAGCCTGTTCCGTGAGTCGGTTCATGATCTCGATGCCGGTGAGGTCACCTTTGTGCACCGTGCGGTCGTGCGTCCGGCCAGCGAACGGCTTCTGGTGGATGCGTCCCGCCGCGTTGCGGTCGAACAGACATCCGTAGCGGGACTCCAGCTCCAGGACGCGCGCGGGCGCCTCGGACACGAGGCGCCACACCATCTCCTGATCGTTGATCCATCCGCCGCCGTTGAGCGTGTCCATGAGGTGCGCCTGCAGCGAGTCGGGCGGGGTGAGCACCGCGTTGTAGCCGCCCTGCACCATGCGCGTGCAGCCCGCCCGACCGAAGAGGCCCTTGACGACGACGGCGATCGACAGCGCGGGCGACGCGTCGGCGGCGTGCAGGGCCGCGGTGAGTCCGGCGCCGCCGGCCCCGAGCACCAGGATGTCGGTCTCGACGACGTCGATCACTGCGCTGTGAGCGCCTCTAAGAACGCGCGGCCCTCGGGCGCCGTCCAGTCACGATTGCCGATGGCGCGCGCGACCAGCCGACCATCGCGTCCGAGCACGAACACCACCGGCGAGTACGCGACGCCCCAGGCCTCGTTCACCGCACCCGAGCCGTCGAGCAGCACGTCCATCGTCACCTTGCGGTCGCGCACCCAGGCGCGGACCGTCTCGCGCGACTCTTCCATGTTCACCGCGAGCACGACGAGACCGCGAGGCCCGAACTCACGGTGCACCTGCTCGATGGCCGAGGGTAACTCCCTCGCGCAATACGGTCACCACGTCGCCCAGAAGTAGATCAGCACCGGGCGGCCCCGGAGCGATGACAACGCGATCGTCTTGCCGTCCGCGAGACGCTCGAGCGCGAACGACGGCGGCGCCGCGCCGTGGAGTGGTACGAGATTCAACGCGCCGGCGAGCTCGTCGACCGTCGCGCCGGCGGCCGGCGCGACGGCGACGAGCGTGAGTCCCAGCGCGGTGGCGAGCGCTCGAATCATCTCACGCGCCGAAGATCGCCTCGGGCAGCAGCGCCGACACCACGACGTTGGGCAGATCGACCACGTTGCTGATCCGAAGATCGACCGCCACGCTGCAGATGACATACGCCTGCTCACGCGAGAATCCGCGATCTTGAAGGAGGCTCATCATGTTGAGGATGGCGTTGCGGCAGGCGAGGTTGAGGTTCTCGCCCTCGTTCGTTCCTTGATCGGTCACCGGCATGCCCATGGTGGCGATGAAGCGCTCGGGCGCGGCGTATCGCGGGTCGATGAAGTAGCTGCTGCGCTCGAATCGCGGCCAGCGAATCTTCTGGCGCGCGGCCTCGCCGCGACGCAGACGGAAGCGCACGACACACGTGGCTCCCATCTCGACCGCGGTGACGCACACCTCGCCGTCTCCCTGCGCGAAGTGACCGTCGCCGGTGGAGAACAGCGCACCCTCGACCGAGACCGGCAGCAGGAGCTTGCCGCCTTTCGACAGTTGCTTGACGTCGAAGTTTCCGCCGTTTTCGCGTGGCGGCAGCGTGCGCAGCCCGTGCGTCGCGGGAGTCCCCGAAGCCGGCACGGCGCCGACCGCGTCGGGCGGCAGCGCAAATCCCTTGCGCTCGGCGACTGCCGCCTCGCGTCGCGCCCAGGCGTCGACCTCCTGGCGTGAGGGCGCGACGCCCGAGACGCCCATGAATGGAGCGCCCGGAATCCGAACACCTGGGATCTGGTCGGAGGTGGCCCATCCGTCGGCCAGCGTCCAGTGAACGAGGTACGGCGTAGTCATCACGTCGCGCAGGAAGCCGAGGCCCGGCATGATCGTGCTGAACGCCCATCGCTGCGGCACGATGTCGACGAACTCGACCTCGAGCAGGTCCCCCGGACGTGCGCCCTTGACGAGCACGGGTCCGGTCAGCGGATGAATGGCGCCGAGCGGCAACGCCTCGAAGTCGGCGACAGTCGAGCTCGGCGTGAGAAACCCGTCGAGCGCATCCCGGGTCTCGAGCGCGACTTCTTCGCCCTCGTCGACCTCGACGAGGGGAGCAATGTCGGGATGCCAGCGGTTGTGCCCCGTGTTCGGCTCATCGGCGAGGTGCCGCTTGCGGTCGATCCGGATGCCTATCACGTGCCTCTCCTTCTCCGGTCAGTGCCGGATACCGGGGGTGTTGACCGGCTTGCCGACGTCGAACGTCGTCAAGTACAGCTCCAGCTCCGCGTATTCCACCGAGTCCGCGGCCAGCATGTTCGCGCCGAGCGGCGTCATGCACCACTGCATGCGCTTGCGCATGTCCCAGACTTCGTTCTGGCTCGTGCGCCACGTCGGGAAGTGACGCGTCAACCCGTCGGCGACGTTGCCCAGGAAGCGGCCGCCGAGGAACTTGTTCGCGCCACGGTCCGTCGTGTGGCAATCGGCACACGCGTGGTTGCGCTCACCGACGCGCCGGTAGAAGGACGCCTTCCCGCGCTCGATGGCGGCGCGCGCCGCCGGGCTGGTCGTGTCGATGGCGACGGGCAGCCCGTTGGACGCCATCTTGATCATCACCGTGAGATCGATGTTGGCGTCGCTCTCGGACGGCAAGGCGCGTCCCGTCGTCGCCTCCGCGTGGACGGAGAGAAAGTCCTCCAGCCCCATCACGCGACCGTGCTCGGCCACCACGCGCGGATAGCGCGTTGCCACGCCACGCATCGCCTGCTGCGGGGCGCCGACGTGACAGTCGGCGCACGATTTGCCTTTCGGACCGGACGCCTTCCAGACCCCGGCGGCGTCTTCCGCGCGGACCACCGCCGGGTTGTTGGTCGGATCCAGATTGTCGCCGAAGCCGGCGCTGCGCCGCCGCGTGAACGGATTGCGGTCGGCGTCCTGCTCGGGAGCCACCGGCCCGTGCAGCGTCTTCAAATAGGCCACGAGGTCGACGATCTCGGCGGGCGTGAAGATCTTCTGTGCGCCCCACGGCGGCATCACGGTGGCCGGATAGGTCAGGCGCGGGTCCCACAGCTGCTGATAGATGAGCGCATCGGGCAAGTGACGGTCGCCGAACGTCGACAGGTCCGGGCCGACGCTGCCGGCGGGCCAAACGTCATGGCCGGGAACGAGATGACAGCCCGTGCACGGCCCCTTCTGCCGATCGAGAAACAACGTGCGCCCTTTCTTGGGATCGCCGACCGCGCCCGTAGGCGCCGTCCCCAGCTGCGGCGCCGGCTCGGGTCGCGCATCGTCGTAGGCATACGTGCGAAAGGCACCGAAATCGCGCGTCGTCCACCCCTTGTAGCGAACGGCGGTGCGCTTGCCGTCGGGGCCGACCTTGATCTCGCCGCGCGCTTCGGGGATCGCGCGCGACACCCAGCCGGGCGCCGCGGCCGGCCCCGCGTCGCGTGGGGCGAGCGCTCCGCCGACGACGAGGATCGCCAGCGCGACGCAGCAGATCCGGACGAAGGACCGCATCGGACGCTCAGGCGAAGACGATGTCTTCCGTGCGTTCGTACTTCCCGCCGTGCGTGTCGACGAAGATGACCGTCACCGGCCCGGGCGCGGTCGCCTTCAGCGCGAACGAGAACGCGGGGTTCTCGCTCACGCTCTGTGTGAGATCGAACGCCGCCACCGGCTTGCCGAGATACGTGGCGGTCACGCGCGTGATGTAGTTGTAGTTGCGGTCGATGATCTTGCCCTGCGCGTCGCGCTCGATGCGCTCCATCGGGTGGATGACGAGGCAGCGCACGCGGACGACATCACCGGCCTTGACGTTGGACGGCACGCGGATGCGGATCTTTCCGATGTCGCTCATGCTAGCCTCCGCATCCGCCGACGGTGACCTTCACCTCGCGCTTGGCCGTCCACAGCGTGCCGTCGCTCTGCTCGATGACGGCGCGCACATCGGTGGTCTCACCGAGTCGGATGTTCGCGCCGACGAAGGCCTGGCCGGCCTCCGGCGTCAGCGTCGCCTTGGCCACGATCGGAATGCGGTTCTTGTCGGCCACGATCCAGATCGTCTTCACGTAGGAGGCGGGCGTCATCGCTCCGGTCACCTCGACGTTGACCGGGACCACCGCGCCGTTCTCCGCGATCGGCGGGATGTCGAGCTTGATCAGGGCGGAGCCGTCCTTCATAGGACGGCCGCCGAAGACTCGCTTGAGCCCATCCTGCACCGACTCCTGCAGCCCCATCGTCGGTGAGGCTCCCTGGGCGCCGGCCGGAGCGGGCATGTGGAGCGCGCCGGTGGCGACGGCGACGCCGACCGCGCCGAGCCGTCCGAGCGCTGTGCGACGGGTCAGTGTCTCGGCCATGCTGTCCTCCTGGTCCTCCTGCGCTGGTCCACTACTTCTACTACGACTCGGGGCGCGCGCCTACGGCTCGAGGCGAAAGGCGGACGGGTCGGGCTTGAACGCGCGCGGCAGCCACAGCGGGCGGCGCAGATTGCCGGGCCCCGGCGCCGGCCGCGTGAGCGCCAGCCACTGGCGGTACACCTCGAAGGACTTGGCGGTGTCGACGACGATGTCGCCGTAACGCTCGTCGGGTGCCGGCTGCGACACGGTCACCTTCTGGTGCCAGCAGTGCTGGCCGCTGATCGGATCCGGCTGCACGGGAAACGTGAGGTTCTGGTGCACACCGGCATCCTGCCACCAGACGCGCTCGGAGTCGGGATCGGCGCTCTCGAACGGCGTGATGCCGTGGATCTGCCGCATGCGCCACTTGCCCGACGCCTGGCGCTGCAGATCGACGAGCGCGCTGGACCAGCGCTCGCCGCCGCTCGACTCCGCCAGGCGCCAGCGCCCGAGATGGTGCGAGCACGCCACGACGCCGGGACGGATCGCCTCCGTCACCCACACCTTGTCGACGAACCAGCCGATCGCGGTGGCGACCTTGAGCAGATCGCCCGTCGCGACGGCGAGGCGCGCCGCATCCTCGGGATGCACCCACAGCGGGTTCGTGTGCGAGATCTCGTAGAGCCACTTGGCGTTGCCCGAGCGCGTGTGGATCAGCGTCGGCAGCCGAAATGTCGGCAGCAGGACCATCTCACCCTTGGCACGGTCGATGTTCGACCAGTGCACGTGGCTGCGGATGTAGCCGGGCACGGCGTGCTCCGGCCACTTCCAGTCTTTGAGCGTCCTGGAGAAGAACTCGAGCTTCTTCGACGGCGTCGGGAAGCCGACGCGCGCCGTGCCGTCGACCACGACGCCGCCCTCCTGAGGCGTCTCGTACGTGCGATAGACGGAGTCCTCGACAAGGAACGCACCGTACTTGCGCATGTACGCGAGCGGCGTGAGCCCCTCCTTCTTCGCCGCCGCCGGCAGTCCCGGCACGCTGTTCTCGAAGATCCAGCGGTAGATCTCCTCGATGCGCACCTTCTGTCCCGGCCGATAGGGCGACTCGAAGTATTTCCGGATGCCGAGGGCGCCGTCGGGATCGATCCGCCACGAGAGCTCGATCCAGAGCTCGTCCTCCTCCCAGACCTGGCCGAGGCCGGCGGCCTCGTGCGCCTGCCACGTGAAGTCGAATGTCTTGCCGCGTCTTTCCAGCGCCACCCGCAGCACCGGCTGGCGGAAGCCGATCCAGCGCGCGGCGTGCGTCTCCTGCGACATGAGATCGTGCCGCTCGGAGGCGTGGCCCATCGGCAGCACGTAATCGGCGAACCACGCGGTCTCGCTCCACACCGGCGTGAGGCACGCGTGGCGCTCGATCTTCGCTTCGTCGGTGAGCATCTCGATCCACGAGATCCCGTCGGGGTTGGTCCACACCGGGTTGTAGACGCGCGTGAAGTACATGGCCAGCGTGCCGCGGCCCTCGCGCAGGAAGTGCGGCAGCAGGAACGACATCTCGAAGAACGCGAGCGGATACTCCTTCGGCATCAGGAGCTCGCTCCACACCTTGCCCGGCGGCGGCATCATCGGCGGCGCCGGGATCGCCTTGTTCCAGGCGCTCGGCGCCGTGCCGCCCGGCGTGGAGACGGCGCCCATGAGCACCACGAGCAGCTCGAGGGCGCGCGCCACCTGCCAGCCGCCGAGGTTGCCCGCCGCCGTGTTGCGCCAGATGTGCGTGGCGAGCGCGGCGCCCGCGTCGCCGATGCCGCGCGCCACGTCGACGATCGTGGCTGCGGGCACGCCGCTCTCCTCGGCGGCGAACTCGGGCGTGTACGGCGCGTAGAGCTCCTCGAGCGCCGTGTGGAACGCGTCGAACGTCACCGGCAGGTCGGGGCGCTCCTCGCGCAGGTACTCGTCCCAGTTCGTCCACTTCTCGACGAACGCGCGGTCGTAGCGTCGCTCGCGCACGAGCAGCCGCGCGATCGCGAGGAGGATGGCGGCCTCGGTGCCCGGCCACGGCGATAGCCAGTAGTCCGCCATCGACGCGGTGTTCGACAGCCGCGAGTCGATGACCGCGATCTTGGCGCCGCGCATCTTCGCTTCGATGATCCGCTGCGCGTGCGGATTGAAGTAATGCCCGGTCTCGAGGTGTGAGGACAGCAGCAGGATGAAGCGCGCGTTCGCGTGATCCGGCGACGGCCGGTCCATCCCGTGCCAGAACGCGTAGCCCGCGCGCGCGCTCGCCGAGCAGACGTTGGTGTGGCTGTTGTGGCCGTCGATGCCCCAGGCGTGGAACACACGCTGCAGGTAGACGAGCTCGTGACCGGGCCGTCCCAGGTGATACATGATTTCCTTGGGTCGGCCTTCGACCAGCGCCTTGCGAATTCGTCCCGCGATGTCGTCGAGGGCTTCGTCCCAGGTCACGCGCTCCCACTCGCCGCCGCCGCGCGGTCCCTTGCGGCGCATCGGATAGAGAATCCGCTCCGGGTCCTGCACTTGATTGAGCGTCGCCGGGCCCTTCGCGCAGTTTCGCCCACGGCTGCCCGGGTGCACCGGATTGCCCTCGAACTTCTGGATGCGCAGTGTGTCCTTGTCGACGTAGGCGAGCAGGCCGCACGCCGCCTCGCAATTGAAGCAGATCGTCGGGATCAGCTCGTAGCGCCGCGGAACCTTTCGCGGCCACGCGACGGGATCGAATTCCTGCCAGTCGCCCCAGCGCTCGACCGGCGGATACGCGGCCAGACCGCCCTCGCGCGGCGTCAGATCTCGGGCGACCGGATGCAGCGGCTCGGGGCTCGGGCGGCTCATCGATTCATTTCAGATGCTACGGCTCGCACTGCTAGCTCAACGCAACCGTCTGTCCGGCCTTGACCCACAAGTCCTCCCACAACCACAGACCGGCGAGCGCCAACAGCGCGCCGACGACGGTGAGCGCCGTCGAATCGGCGATGACGGCGGCGCTGAGCGCGGCGAGCGGCGCCAGTGTGCCGCCCACCACGACGCCTGCCCAGAACCGCGCGCGGTACGCGCCGCGCGTCAGCAGCCGGGCGGCCAGGGCCGCGTCACGCACAGGATGACGACTGAGCACTTCGCACAGTATCAGCGCGCCATGCGCCGCGATCGCCAGAAACAGCAATGGCACCAACACGTCGTCGACGCGCACCGCCGGATGCGGTGCGCCGTCCGCCGCGGCCAGCGTGCCCGGCCACGCCAGCGACGCCACGAGCAGCGCCGCGCTGCCGGCGACGATGGCGGCGACGACGAGATGCGGCAGCACGAGCGGGCTCTGCCAGAAGTCACGGCCCTCGGCCTGACCGAAGAGCAGCGCGCTGTAACCCGCCGTCGCGAGCGCGAGGAGCGCGACCGGCAGGCGCACGGCATCGGGCGGGTAATGCCCGGCCAGACCGGCCGTCAGCCACGCCCCGGCGGCGGCGCCGAAGGCGATCAGGATCCACGCCCCCCACACGAGCCAGGAGCGCCAGTTCGGCTTGAAGAGGATATAGAGGAAGCGCTCGGGCCGCTTGAGATCGACAACGAGCAGCGCGGTCGTGAGCAAGACGAACAGGAGGCTGATCGCGGGCGCGGTGATGGACAGCGTCGTGCCCCACCAGGAGGAGCCTGAGACGGCGGCCACCAGCAACGCCCCCGCGGCGATCGACTTGGTCCACAGATATGCGCTCACCTTGGCGCCCCACGGCCGCGGCACGTGCGGCGCGTCGTACACGGGCCGCGCCAGCGCCGCATGCGCGTCCTCCTGCAGCGCGGCGACCATGCCGACGAGGTCGGCCTCGCCGGCCGGGCGCTGACCCCACAGGTACGTCGCCGCCGGCCGCTGGAGCGACGGTGAGAGTGCCGATGAATCGGCGCCGACGTAGTAGACCTTCGGCCGCGTGCCCTGCTCGGGCTTGCGCACCTCGACCTGCTCGCGCGCCACGAGCCGCGCGATCTCCGTGCGCGCATCGTCGAGGTCGCCGGCCACGATCGCGCGCTCCGGACAAACGATCACGCACGCGGGCTCCAGGCCCACCTCCAGTCGATGCGCGCAGTAGTGGCACTTGGCGGCGGTGTTGGTATTCGGATCGATGTAGAGCGCGTCGTAGGGACAGCCCTGCATGCACGACTTGCAGCCGATGCAGCGCGCCCCGTCGAGGTCCACGATGCCGTCCGGGCGGCGATAGAGCGCGACGGTCGGGCAGATGGTGACGCAAGGCGCGTCGTCGCAATGATTGCAGCGCAGCACCGAGAAGTAGCGCCGCGTGTGCGGCCAGGCGCCCTTCTCGACGTACTTCACCCACGTGCGAAAGGTGCCGAGCGGCACCTGGTTTTCTTCCTTGCACGCCACCGTGCACGCGTGACAGCCGATGCACTTGCGGTGGTCGATCACGAACCCGTATCTCATGTGTGATGGGAGCCCCGACATGGCCCCCAACCCCCCCATCGATTCATCGCAGGCTCGGACCCGTGGCGTTCCTCGGTCTCACGTTCACTCGAACAACACGTTCCACCAGACGCGCACGCCGGTGAGCAGGATCACGACGAACAGTATGCCCTTGAGCGCGGGGCCGGCCAGTCGGCGGCTGGCCAGCGCCCCCAGTTGCGCCCCGGGCACGGCGCCGAGCGCGACGATCAGCGCGAGGCCCAGCGGCACCTGGCCCGTGACGAGCTTACCGATCAGCCCGGAGCTCGCGCCCAGCGCCGTGATCGCGAGCGAGCTGCCGATGGTGACGCGGATCGGCACGCCGACGACCACCAGCAGCAGCGGCACGAGGAGAAAGGCGCCACCGGCACCGACCAGGCCTGCCGCGAGTCCGACACCGCCGGCGACGCTCGCGATCAGTGTGCGGCTGTACTCCCGCTCGTCGGCCGGCGCGGTGACGTCCGGCGGCGGCGTCGGCACGAACATCAACGCGAAGGCCGTGGTCACCATCAGCGCGAAGACGACGAGCAGCCACGAATTCCGCATCCATTCGGAAGCCACGGCGCCGATGAGCGAGCCGGCGGCCATCGCGAGGCCGCCGGTGATGGCCAGGCGCCGGTTGACCGCGCGGTGGCGGCCGTGCGCGACGACGCCGGAGGCGGCGGCGACGAAGACCTGTAGCATCGTGATCGCGGCGACCGTCTTGACGTCGAGGTGGCCGACGCCGAGCAGCGGCGGGACATAGAGCAGCAGCGGGATCATCACGATCGCTCCGCCGACGCCGGTGAGACCCGACACGAAGGCTCCAAGCACACCGAGCACGAAGAGGGTGCTGCCGAAGAGCAGCGACACGAGACGGGCGGCTTACCTCCCGAGGCTCGAGTAGTACGCCGCGAGCGCCGCCAGCGTCGTGTCGTCGATCGACCTCATGAGCGTCTTCATCTTGGTGAGATTCTCGTCGCCCGGGCTGCGCTTCTCAGCCTTGAAGAGCTTCATCTGGTTGAGGAGATACCCCGGTGGCTGGCCGGCCAGCGGCGGCGATCCCTTCGCCTGATCGCCACGCCCGTCCTCGCCGTGGCAGGTTGCACACTGGGTCGACGCCGCACGACCGCCGGCGACCGCCGCGCGGTCGACGCCGACCGGCGATGACTCGCGCGGCTGCGCGGCGAAATACGCGGCGATCTCGTCGACGCTCAGCGTTCCGACCATCTTCGAGAACGGCTCCATCTCCGGTGACGGGCGCCGGCCGGCCGCGTAGTCGGCGATCGCCTTCTTGAAGTACCAGGCGGGCATGCCGGCGAGCACGGGCACGGCGTCGGCGCGAGAGGCGCCGGCGCGACCGTGACACGCGCTGCACGAAAACGCCTTGGTGAAGCCCGGCGTGTCGGTCGGACCCGCCGCGGCGGCGCCGGACGCGCCGAGGGCGGCGGTCAGCACGACGGCGATGACGAGAGCTCGCATGACGCCAGTCCCTTTACGCAAGAATGTCGGACCAGATGCTCGTCGCCCAGGCGGTGGCGTGCTGCGCGTAGAGCGTCGACTGGCCGGGTGTGAGCTTCTGCTCGATCTGCACCACCTTGCCGTTCTCGATGCGATAGGCGTTGACGACGGCCATCGCCTCGCTGTCGCTCACCCACGAATAGCAGGTGTTGATCGGCGGCATCTCGGGCACCGGGCGCCCGTTGAGGAGATGGACCACGGCGGTGGCGGCGATCTTGCCCATGCTGTTCGCGACGGTGCCGGACTTGGGCGCCGGAATGCCGATCGTCGCATCCCCGACCACGTGAGCGTCTTTGGCCTTCACCGATTCGTACGTGACGTGATTCACCTCGCACCAGCGCTTGTCCGCGCCGACGAGGTCGGCCTGCACGGCGATGGCGCCCGCGCGCTGCGGCGGAATCACGTTGACGACGTCGTAGCGCACCTTGTCGCCGAATTCGGTGGTCACCTCGCGCGCACCGGGATCCACCTTCGTCACCTTGCTGGAGGCGCGGTACTCGAGATTCGGGTACGCCTGCCAGGCCGCGCGGAACAGCGCCGGCTTGCTGATGACGTTCTGGTTGGCGTCGAGCACGAGCAGCTTCGCGCGCGGGTTGCGCGTCTTGAGATACCAGGCCACCTGGCACGCGCGCTCATACGGGCCCGGTGGGCAACGATACGCGGCCGGCGGAATCGACATGACGAACACGCCCCCGTCCGGCATTTCCTTGAGCTGACGGGCGAGCGCGACCGTCTGGGGTCCCGCCTTCCACGCATGCAGTACGCGGTCGCCGGCGTCAGCCAAACCCTCGATCTGCTCGGTCTGGAAATCGATGCCGGGAGCGACGATGACGCGGTCATAGGTGAGAAATCCGCCGGCGAGTCGCACGCGCCGCGCGTCCGGCTCGAGCGCCGTCGCGGTGTCGTGCATGATCTTCACGCCGTGCTGCTTGCGCAGTCGATCGTAGTCGAAGGTCAGGCTGTCGATCGAGCGCACGCCGCTGAGCACCAGGTTCGAGAACGGGCAGGAGACGAACCGTTTGTTCGGCTCGATCAGGATCACTTCGATCGAGGGATCCTGCATCCGGACGTACTTGGCCGCGGTGGCGCCGCCCCAGCCGCCGCCGATCACGATCACACGGCGGCCCTTGCGGTTGGGCGCGAGATCGGACGGCGTGCTCGCCACGGTCGGCGCGTCACCCCGGCTCGCGCAGCCGGCGAAGCTCGAGACGACGGCGGCGCCTGCCGACGTGCGCAGGAATTCCCGGCGCGTCATCCGTGCCATGACATCCCCCCTGGTGCCACGGTCGCTGGACTGCCCCGGTAAGGTACAGCGATTTCAGTCCGGTGCGGCGAACTTTCTCGTGTCCTCGTTCCACGTCGCGGCGAGCGCCCAGGCGACGGCGACGGCGATGACGAGGAGCAGCGCCGCGCCCCATCCGACGGCGGAGGGCAGGAAGACGGCCACACCGACCTTGCCGAGCGCACCCGCGAGCGCCAGTCGCGCGATCGAGGCGCCGAGCGCGAAACACGCGACGGCCGCCCACAGCTTCACCTGTCCTTCGCCCGCGCGCCAGATCGAACCGGCCCCGCATCCGCCGGCGAGCGTCATGCCGATACCGAACAGCGTGCCGCCCAGCAACCCCCCGATTCCGGCGGCGGCGAAGACCCAGTCGCCCTTGTCCTTGAGATCGGTGAACTTGAGGATCGCGAACCCGAGCGTGCTGACCACGAGCGCCAGCGCGGCCGCGCGCGTGTGCTCGGCATCGCCCGTCATGAAGGGCTCGCGGAACGCGCGCACGAGACAGAAGCGCGAGCGCTGGAAGATCACGCCGAAGGCGGCGCCGAAGAGCAGGAAGATGCCGCGCTGCGGATGGCCGGCCGCGGCATACATGAACGGCGCCGCCACGAGCGCCAGGAGCAGCAGCACGCCCGCGAGCGGCTGACGACTCGCGTCGCGATGCGCACGCGCCCACGTGCGGCCGCGCCCGCTCGACCAGCCGGGACGGTGCGCGGTCTCCCAGAGCAGATAGCGCAGCCCGAGAAACGCCCCGACGCCGAGGCCCACCATCATCGCGAAGCCGGCGAGGCTGAGCGCGCTCACCGCGGAGAAGAAGCCGCCGATGTTGCAGCCGAAGGCGAGCGTCGCGCCCATACCCATGAGCGCGCCGCCGGCGGCGCCCTTGATCAGCTCGCCGCGCGCCGGCACACGAATCGCGAACTCGCGCGCGCACAGCGCGGCGGCGGCGCCCCCCAGCAGCACCCCGAGATTGAGGAGCGAGCCCGAGTACAGCCACGGCGGCAGCAGATCCGGACGGTGCAGGAGCCCGGCGCCCGTCAGCGCCCAGTCACCCCAGTTGCGGAGCCCGTCGGAGGCGGTCCACGGCCGATCGAACGCGAAGAGGAAGACGTTGACGGTGGCGACCAGAAGGGCCGCGCCCCACACGGGCCACGCGCGGCCGACGAGCACGTCCCACTGCGCGCGCAGCGCGGACGCCATCAGCGACTACGCTTTGGTGACGCCGTAACCCGCCTTGAGCCACGCCGCCATGCCGCCCGTGACGTTGAGCCACGGGCCCGGCACGCGCCGCTTGAGCGCGCTGATCGTCGTGCTGGAGCGCAGTCCGCCCGCGCAGACGACGGCCTTGGGCCGGTCCGCCGGCAGATCGCCGGCGCGCCTGACCGCCTCGAACATCGGCACGTGCAGCGCGCCGGCCACGTGTCCCTCGAGCCACTCGAAGGGCTCGCGCACGTCGATGACGACGGCTTCCCCGCTCTCCAGCAGCGTGTGCAGGTCCCACGCGCTGATCTGCTGGACCGCCTCCACCGGCAGGTTGGCGTCGCGCCAGTCGATCATGCCCCACTGCAGGTGGCCGACGACGTCGTCGACGCCGACGCGGGACAGCGCCTGCACCGCACGGTCGACGTCGGACGGCGCCTGCGCCAGGATCACGACACGCTCGCCCGGCGTCAGAAAGCCGGCGACGCGCTCGGCGAACTGCGGGCCGTCGATCCAGACGTTTAGCGCGCCCGCGGGATGTGCCTCGCCGTGCGTGCCCGGATCGCGCAGATCCAGGATGACGACGCCGGCCTGCGCGGCCTCCCATCCCTCGCGCGCGCTCATCGGCCGCGGCTTGGCCACGGTCAGCGGCAGCAGGCCACGGTTCTTCGCGACGATCGTCTCGAAGGCGGCCGGCTTGGGCGGAATGCCGGCCATGATGAACTCCACGAAGCGCGCCTTGTCGTCGAAGCGGAAGGCCGGGTTGAAGCGGCGCTCGAAGCCGATCGTCGACGCGGCCTTGGCGCTCATCGCTCCGCCGCCGCACGCGCTGCCCGCGCCGTGCGCGGGATAGACCTCGATCCCGTCGGGCAGCGGCAGCAGCACGCGGCGCAGCGTCTGCCAGAGGTCCTCGGCCGCCGACGCGCCGCCGAGATCGGGGCGGCCCACGGAGCCGACGAACAGCGTGTCGCCGGTGAGCATGAACCACGGCTCGCCGCCGCGCGCGTGATCGGTCACGAGCAGGCAGATCGAATCCGGCGTGTGGCCGGGCGTGTGCCGCACCTGGAGCTCGACGTTACCCACGCGGATGGCATCGCCATCGCCCACCGTCTCGTGAGGAAACACCGCGCCGGCGGCGCGGTGGACGTGGATCGTCGCCTTGGTCGCCGCAACGAGGTCGCGGTTGCCCGAGATGTGATCGGCGTGCGTGTGCGTCTCGACCACGTCGGTGATCGTGAGGCCTTTCTTGCGCGCGAGGCGGAGATACTCGTGCACGCGGTCGCGGCCGGGGTCGACGATGACCGCCCGTCCGGCGTGCGCGCAGCCGATCAGGTACGACAGGCAGCCCGACTCCTCGTTCAGGAGCTGCTGGAAGATCATGCGTCCATTCTAGTGCGCCCGACTAGTGTTTCTCGGCCTTTTCCTTGTCGGCCTTCGCTTCCTTCACCACCTTGTCGGCGATGAACGAGGGAACTTCTTCGTAGTGCGAGAACTCCATCGAGTAGCCCCCGCGGCCGCCGGTCATGCTGCGCAGGCTGGATTCGTACGTCAGCATCTCGGCCATCGGCGCCTGGGCCCGCACGACCGCCGTCTCGCCCGCGGGCTCCATGCCGACGATCCGGCCGCGCCGCGAGTTGAGATCGCCGATGATATCGCCGGTGACTTCGGCCGGCGTCGTCACTTCCACGTTCATGACCGGCTCGAGCAGGATCGGATGCGCGTCCATGAAGACCTTTTGCAAACCCATCGAGGCGGCGATCTGGAACGCCATGTCCGAGGAGTCGACGTCGTGGTACGAGCCGTCGTAGAGCGTGACCTTCATGTCGACGACGGGATAGCCGGCGAGGATGCCCTTCTTCATGCAGTCGCGCACGCCCTTCTCCACCGATGGGATGAAGTTGCGCGGCACGGCGCCGCCGAAGATGTCGTCGACGAACTCGAAGCCGCCGCCGCGGGTCATCGGCTCCACGCGCAGCCAGGTGTCGCCGTACTGTCCGCGTCCGCCCGTCTGCTTCTTGTATTTGCCCTGCCCCTCCGCGCGGCCCTTGACCGTCTCCTTGTAAGGGATGCGCGGCGGCAACAACGTGACGTCGACGTTGTACTTGCGCTTCATGCGCTCGACCGTCATCTCCACGTGCATGCTGCCGACGCCCGAGATGAGCAGCTGCTTGGTCTCGGGATCGAACTGGTGGTGGACGGTCGGATCCTCTTCCTCGATGCGCGAGAGCGCGTTGGAGATCTTGTCCTCGTCGCCGCGCGTCTTTGGCTGGATGGCGAAGTTGATGGCGGGCTCGGGGAATGTGATGCGCGGCAGCTCGAAGGGATGCGGCTCGTCGCAGAGCGTGTCGCCCGTCTGCGTCTCCTTCAGCTTTTGAGCGACGCCGATCTCGCCGGGGCCGAGGTCGCCGACGGCCTTCTGCGTCTTGCCCTGCAGCCAGGCCACATGGCCCATGCGCTCGCGGGCGCCGCGTGTCGGATTGATCAGCGTCGAGTCGGCGCGGACCGTGCCGGTCACGACACGGAACAGTGAGAGCTTGCCGATGTGCGGATCGGAAAGCGTCTTGAACACGAGCGCAACCGGCGGCTGCTTGGCGTCGACGGGCCGCGTGGCCGCCTGCTTGGCTCGGACGTCGGAGCCCGTGACCTCGCCGCGATCACCCGGCGAGGGGAACTCCTGCACGATCATGTCGAGCAGCGGGTGGCTGCCGATGGCCTTCGTCGCACCTGCGCAGACCACGGGGACGATCTTGCCCTCGCCGATACCGCTCTTGAGCGCTTTCAGCATCGACGCCTCGTCGAGCGCGCCCTCCTCCAGGTACTTGGTGAGCAGATCGTCGTCGGTCTCCGCGGCCGCCTCCACGAGCTTCTCGCGCCATTCGCGGGCGCGGTCGGCGAGGTCGGCCGGCACGTCCCGCTCGGACGACTTGCCGTCGGCGTAAACGAACGCCTTCATCTTGGCGAGATCGACATAACCCTTGAACCCGGACTCTTCGCCGACGGGAATGTGCAGGGGGACGATGCGGCCCTTGAGACGGCGCGTGAGCGAGTCGAGCGTCCGGAAGAAGTCGGCCCGCTCGCGATCGAGGCGGTTGACGACGACGGCGCGCGGCAGATCGTACTCGCTGGCGAACTTCCAGACCTTCTCCGTCTGAACCTGCACGCCGGCGACGGCGTCGACCACCACGAGCGCGGCGTCGACGACGCGCAGGCCGGCGCGCGCGTCGGCGATGAAATCACCATAGCCCGGCGTATCGATGAAGTTGAGGCGATGCCCCTTCCAGTCGCAGTACGCCACCGAGGTGTTGATCGAGATCTTTCGCTTGATCTCGTCCGGATCGAAGTCCGTCGTCGTGCTGCCGTCATCGACGCGGCCGAGCCGCGTGACGGCACCCGCGGTGAACAACAGCGCTTCGACGAGGGAGGTCTTGCCAACGCCGCCGTGGCCGACGACCCCGACGTTGCGGATCTTTCCGATCTCGATCGCCATAAGCCCGGCCTCCTGGAGCGAGCGATGCTCGTAGAGGGCCGATGCTACCACATTGTGACGACGCGCTCAGACGCCGAGCGAGCGGCGCACGGCGGTCACCACCTCCGCGTCGGAGCCGACGAGATCGACGGGCGCCGGCAGCGGCGGCGGGTCGTATTTGATGCCGGCGCCGGTGAGCACGAGCACCACGCGCGAGTCGGCGGCGACGGCGCCACGCTCTTTCACCTGCGCGAGCGCGGCCACGAGCGCCGCGCCTTCGGGCGAGGTCCACACGCCCTCGAGGCGCGCGAGCAACCGCTGGGCGTCTTCGATAGCGCGCTCGCTGACCGCGACCGCGTCGCCGCGGGTGTCGCGCAGGATGTTCAGCATCTGGCGCCCGGCGAACGGCGACGGCACGCGCAGGCCGGCCGCGTGCGTGGTCGGATTCTCCCACGGCGTCGTCATGTCCGCGCCTTCGCGGAACGCCTTCACGAGCGGCGCGCAGCCCTCGGCCTGCACGGCGATCACGCGCGGCAGCGCGCCGGTAAGCCAGCCCATCGCGCGCAGCTCTTCGTAGCCTTTCGGAATCCCGACGAGGCCGGTCCCGCCGCCCGTCGGATAGAAGAGGATATCCGGCATCGTCCAGCCGAGCTGCTCGGCCAGCTCCAACCCCATCGTCTTCTTGCCCTCGAGGCGATACGGCTCCTTGAGCGTGGAGAGATCGAACCAGCCGATCTGCGGCGCGACCTTCGCGACCACCTTACCGGCGGTGGCGATGGAGCCTTCGATCGTGAACACCACGGCGCCGCCGATGGCGGCCTCGGCGATCGCCGCCGGCGGCGTTCCGCGCGGCACGATCACCGCGCACGGCAGCCCGCAGCGCGCGGCGTACACCGCGGCGGCGCCGCCGGCGTTGCCGGCGGACGGAATGACGAAGCCGCGCGCGCCGAGTCCGCGCGCTTTGGTGATCGCCATGCCGAGACCGCGCGCCTTGAACGATCCCGTCGGATTCTGCCCTTCGTCCTTTCCCCACAGGTGTCGAAGACCGAGATGTGCGGCGAGGCGCGGCAGCGAGAGCAGCGGCGTTCCCCCCTCGCCGAGCGTCACCGGCTCCTCGCCGTCGTCGAGCGGCGTGAGCTCGCGGAACCGGTACATGCCGGGCGGCCGCGCGCGCAGCGCGTCCTTGGTCACGCTCGCCTTCACGCGCTCAAGGTCATACCGGACGGCCAGCATCTGGCCGCACTGCTCGCAGACGCTCAGCACGCGCTTGGCGTCGTGCTGGTGGCCGCAGATCGTGCACTCGACGTGGGTGACGAAGCTCATGGCGGCGAGTCTATCGCATTGTGGGCGGTGACCGTGCCGCGCCCACTAGACATCAGCCGAGGATCACCGACCGTGCCGTCAGCTGTCGCATGTTCGGCACTGTCAGGCCATGAGCTGTCCGCCGTTGACGTCGAGCGTCGCGCCGTTCACGAAGCTCGCCGCGTCGGACGCGAGGAACAGGATCGCCTCGGCGATCTCCATCGGCTCGCCGAGCCTGCGCACCGGAATCGTCTGCGCGAGCCGGCGACTCTCTTCCGGCGTGCGGAGCGCCGTGACGCGCTCGGTGGCCGTCGTCCCCGGCGCGACCGCGTTGACGGTGATTCCGTCGGGACCGACCTCCAGCGCCAGGTGTCGCGTGAAGCCGACGACGCCCGCCTTCGCCGCCGCGTAGTGCGACGTCACCCGCACCGCCCCGCCCCGCGCGACCACCGACGCCACGTTGACGATGCGTCCGGCGCGCTGGCGCTTCATCACCGGCAGCACCGCCCGCGAGCACACGAAGGCCGTCGTGAGATTCGAGCGCAGGATCGACGCCCACTCGTCGTCCGTGATGTCCTCGGTGGCCCGGATGGCGGCGAAGCCGCCCGCATTGTTGACGAGCACATCGACGTGCTGCCACCGATCGACCACGGCGTCGACCACGGCGCGCATCTCGGCCGGCGCCGCGGCGTCGGCGCCGAAGCCGAGGACGTCGGCACCGCGGTCGCGCAGCTGCTTGACGACGGCATCGACACCGGCACCGTCGACGTCCAGTGCGGCCAGCCGTGCGCCCTCGCGGGCAAAGGCGTCCGCGGTCACGGCGCCGATACCGCGCGCGGCTCCGGTCACGATCACGACGCGTCCCTGAAATCGCATGCTCGACCTCCCTGCCCGCGGGTCAGTGTAAGCATGGGCACACCGATCGATATCGGCAACGTCGTCCGCCTTCTGTGTTCACCCGACGCCGGATGGATCACCGGCCAGCTGAATCTACGCGGATCGATGTGCTGCTATTCGGGCGCCACGACGCGGTTGGCCAACACGCCGATGCGCTCGACCTCGGCCTCGATGCGATCGCCCTTCTTGAGGAACCTGCCGAGCGCGGCGCCGACGCCCTCGGGCGTGCCCGTCGCGATGACGTCGCCGGGCAACAGCGTGAAGCCCTGCGAGAGCACGGCGATGCACTCGTCGACCGGAAAGATCATCTTCGAGGTGTGGCTGGACTGACGCGTCTCGCCGTTCACCCGCAGCGTGATGGTCAGCGTCTGCGGATCGGGGATCTCGTCGGCCGTGACCAGCACCGGCCCCATCGGACAGAACGTGTCGAGCGACTTGCCCTTGAACCACTGGCCGTGGCGCTTCTGCAGATCGCGCGCGGTCACGTCGTTGACGATCGTGTAGCCGAACACGTGCGACAGCGCCTGCTCGCGTGGGATGTCGCGCCCCGTCGTGCCGATGACGGCGGTCAGCTCGACCTCGTAGTCCAGCTCGTGCGTCACCGCGTGGTGAACGATCTTGCCGCCCGGAGCCAGCACGCACTCGGGCGCCTTGGTGAAGTACACGGGATGCGGCGGCGCCTCGGCGCCGCGCTCGGCGGCGTGCTCCTTGTAGTTGCGCCCGAGGCAGAACACGTTGCGCGCCGGACGCGGGATCGGCGCCTCGCGGCGGGCCTTGTCCGCCGGCACGCCCAGCTTGCGCTCGGCGACCGCCCCGATGCCGTCGCGCTTGAGGATCGCCTCGCCGTGAGCGAGCGCCTCGCGCGCGGCGCCGAGCCCGTCGGGACCGCGCGCGATCAGCTCGAGCATCGTCTTGGGGAAGCCGCCGCGGCCATGGCGCACGGTGCCACGCTCGCGCGCCAGATCCGCGGCGAGCGCGCCCAGGTCGAGCGCGGCGTCGCCGACCAGCACACCCACGCGGGGCTTCGACGACCCCTTGCGAAACGTGATGAGATGCATGTCAGCGCTCCTTCAGCAGCACGACGAGGACGCGTGCGGGTCGTTTCGATTCGTTGAGCGAATAGTGGATCGTGTGCTTCGCGGCGTACTCGAGCTCGCCGCGACGGACGACCTGCTTGCCCCGGCCCCTGGTCACCACGGTGAACTCGCCATCGAGCACGTACGCGAACTCGTCGGCGACGGCGGCGTGCTCGTCGCCCTTGAAGCCCGGCGGAAACACGAATTCGTAGACGGCCACGCGGTCGTTGTCGAGCAGCCTCTTTTCTCCGACATCCTGGGTGGTCGCGGACGCGGGCACGAGCAGGAAGAGGAGGATCAGCGGAACCAGCACGCGCTTCATGTGGACTCCCTGCGGGAGGAACGCTAGATCGACTGACGCATCGCGGTGCGCTCCGGGAGCGCCATGCCGCGCTCCTGCGCCATCCGCTCGAGCTCCTGGGGAATCGCGAACCGCACGTCCTCTTCGACCACGTGCACCTCGCGCACGCTGACGTCACGCCCGCGCAGCGCATCCACCACCTGCGCCACGAGCATCTCGGGCGTGGAGGCGCCCGCCGTGATTCCGACGCGCGTGACACCCGCCAGCCACTCCGGCCGGATGTCGCTCACGTCGTTGATGAGGTACGCGTGCGTCCCCGCCATCTTCGCCACCTCGACGAGGCGGTTGGCGTTCGAGGAGTTCGCAGCGCCGATGACGAGCAAGACGTCCACGTCGCCCGCCAGCCGCTTCACGGCGGCCTGACGGTTCTGGGTGGCATAGCAGATGTCGTCGCGCGAGGGTCCCACGATGCGAGGGAATTTGCGCCGCAGGGCGTCGATGACATCCCGCGTGTCGTCGACCGACAGCGTCGTCTGCGTGAGATACGCGATCTTGTCGGGATTGGGCGCCTCGAGTGCATCCACCTCCGCCGCGCTGTCGATGACCACGATGCGATCGGGCGCCTCCCCGAGCGTGCCGATGACCTCGTCGTGATCCTCGTGGCCGATCAACACGATCGAGTAGCCCTCGCGCGCGTAACGCACGGCCTCGAGATGAACTTTGGTGACCAGCGGACAGGTGGCGTCGATCACTCGCAGGCCGCGCCGCCGGGCGTCTTCGCGCACGGCCGGCGAGATGCCGTGCGCGCTGAAGATGACGGTGGCGTCGTCGGGCACCTCGGACAGCTCGTCGACGAACGTCGCGCCCTTCGCGCGCAGCGACTCGACGACGTGGCGGTTGTGCACGATCTCACGGCGCACGTAGACGGGCGGCCGGCATACCGACAGCGCGAGCTCCACGATGTCGATGGCGCGCTCGACGCCCGCGCAAAAGCCGCGTGGCCCGGCCAGGAGAATCTCGGAAATGGGAACGGTGCTCACGCCATCCTCACGGGAAGTAAAACGATATGCCGCCCACGACGACATTGGATTCGAAGCCGCGATTCGGCTTGCTCGTGTTGCCGTTCGAGACGTGCTGGAGTCGATAGCCCAGGTAGAGCGCCGTCTTGTCCGAAACGAAAAACGACGCGCCGAGGCCGCCAAAGACCAGGAATGCGAACGCCGAGTTGATCTCGGGAATCTCGAGGTCGGTGCCCCCGGCGGAGCCGGCGATCTCTACATAGGGCACGAAACGGCCGAGCGCGAGGAAGTGGTACCGCACAACCCCGCCCAGGCCCGCCCAGAACGCCTGCTTGGGCGTCGTGTAGTGCTGGTACAAAGGCTCGAGGCCGAGCTCGAGCGCACCGTACCAGAAATGAGCGCGCCCGAGGGGCTCGAGAGGCAGCACGCTGAAGCGCGCACCGACATCGTAGAACTCGAGATTGCTCGTGTGGCGTAAGTGCTCGTCGTTGAACTGCCAGCCGTAGCCGCCTTCGCCGGAAAGGATGAACGTGCCCTTCTTGAACGTCTCCTCGGCGTCGAAGGCCCACCCCGGCGCCGCCGCTGCAAGGAGCAGCGCGAGCGTCGTCGCGATCCAGCGAACCCGCATCCTCATGGCTCGATCAAGACCTTCAACGCATCGCCCTTCTGCATCAGGTCCAGGGCCGCGTGCACACCGTCCAGTCGCATCCGGTGCGTGACGAGCCCATCCGGTACGACGGCGCCGGTTTCGAGGGCTTCGACGGCCTGCCGGATGAGCTCGGGCGTGTGGTGGAACGCGCCGACGAGCGTGAGCTCTTCGTAGTGCGCCCGGCGGGTGTCCACCTGTACCGAAGTTCCGGGCGCGCAGCCACCAAAGAATACCACGCTTCCTCCACGGCCCACCGCGGCGATGGCTCGTTCCCACACCTCCGGACGACCGGTGGCGTCGATCGTGACGTCGGGCCCACGGCCGTCGGTCAGCGCGCGAAGATCGGCGACGACGTCGGACGTGGCCGTGGCGTCGACGCACTCGCCGATCCCGAGCGCACGAACGCGATCGAGCCGGCGGCCGCTCTTGCCGACGACAATGACGCGACACTTGCGCGCGGCGGCCACCAGGCCGAGCAGGCAGCCGAGCGGACCATGGCCGAACACCGCCACCGTCTGCCCTGCCTCCACGCGCGCTCGCTCGATGCCGAGCATCGCGCAGGCGAGCGGCTCGGCGAATGCCGCGCGCGCCGCGGCCGCCTTCTGCAGACGCACGACGTTTTTGGCCACGAGCCGGGGCGGCAGCGCAATGTACTCGCCGTAGGCGCCGTTGACGAACAAGAGGTCTTCGCAGAGGTTCGGCCGGTGGGCGAGGCACGGACGACAGTCACCGCACGGCGCGGAATTGCCCGCGGCCACACGGTCACCCTCACGCACGTTCCTGACGCCGGCGCCGACGGCGGTGACCGTGCCCGCGAATTCATGGCCGAACACCGTCGGCACGCGCGGGAGCATGACCGGGTGGCCGCGGCGTCGCACCTTGACGTCGGTGCCGCAGGTCAGCGCCGCATCGACGCGCAGAACGATCTCGCCGGGCGCCGGCTCCGGCCGCGACAGCACCTCATCGCGCAAGTCGCCCGGACCATGAAAGACCACCGCGCGCATGGTCGTCATGGCGTGAGGTACACCTTGACGGCTTGCCGACGGCGCATGAGATCGACGCCCTCGGCCAGGCGCTCGAGCGGCATCCGGTGGCTGACGAGCCCTTCGACATTTACCTTGCCGGCCGCAACGAGCCAGAAGGCGCGCGCCAGCGTGGCCGGCGACGACGAGTACGTCGTGGTGATCGTGAGCTCACGATGATAGAGCGTCTCGAGCGCCACCGGCAGCGCGTCGCCCGGTCCGCCCGCGAAATAATGGATCGCGCCGCCGTCGCGCGCGGCGTCGATGGCCCACGGCAGCACAGCCGACGCGCCGCCCGTGATCATCACGTGATCGGCGCCTCGGCCATCGCTCGCCTGACGCGCCAGCGTCATCGCTTCGTTGGGGATCGCGGACGCAGCACCGAAGCGGCCGGCGAGTCCCACGCGCGCCGGATCCTCATCGGCGCCGATCACCGTGGCGCCGGCACGCGCCAAGAGCTGCACGAAGAGGCAGCCGATCGAGCCGAGACCGACCACCACGGCCGTGTCGCCGGGCTGCACCCGCGCGCGCGCGACGGCGCGCAGACAACAGGCCAGCGGCTCCACGAACGACGCCTCCTCGTCGCTGAGGTGGTCGGGCACTCGAAACGTCGCCGCGCGCACGTTGGCCGCGGGGACGCGCACGAATTCGGCGAAGCCGCCGGGCTCCAGGTTGGATTCCTTGAAGGCCCGGCACATCGACTCGCTGCCGCGGCGGCAGAAATGGCACTCGCCGCACGGCACGTGATGCGCGGCCACGACGCGATCGCCGGCGGCGAATCCGCGCGTCCCCTCCCCGACCTCGACGACGTCACCGACCACCTCGTGACCGAGGACGACGGGAACGCGCGCCCGCGGGTCGCCGAGCTTGGCGATGTCCGAGCCGCAGAGCCCACAGCCGCGCAGGCGCAGCAGCAGATCGCCCGGGCCCGCCTTGGGCCGCGGAAGGTCGGCGGGCGCGAGACGCCCGCCGCTCGACAGGAGCATCGCTCTCATGCCACCCGCCCCAACATCCCATTCATCCAGCAGCGGAGCGCGATGGCCGCCTTGCGCCGCGCCGGCAGCCCGATGCGCTCGTCGAAGACACGGAAGCGCCGGGCCTCGATCTCCTGCAGGAGCGCGAAATAAATGCGGCCCATGATCTCCGCGGGCACGAGCGAGCGGGCGTCGGCGGCGGGCAATGCCGCCCACGCTTTGGCGTAGTGCGCCCGGGCCCGCGCCGCCTGGAATTCCATGAGCCGCACGAACGCGTCACTGTAACGGCCCGTGCGCAGGTCGTCGGATTTCACGCCGAAGGCGCGCAGCTCGTGCTGCGGCACGTAGACGCGACCGGCGCGGGCGTCGGCGCCGACGTCGCGGATGATGTTGGTGAGCTGCAGCGCCGTCCCGAGATCGACCGCGTAGTCGCGGGCGCGGGCATCGGTGTAGCCGAAGATCTCGATGCAGCACAGCCCTACGGCCGACGCGACGCGGTAGCAATACGGCAGCAGCTCGTCGAACGTCTCGTAGGCGACGCGCTCCAGATCCATCTCGCAGCCCTCGACGATCGCCTCCAGCGCCGCGCGCGGCAGCGCGAAGCGCCGCACGGCGGCGGCGAGCTGCCGGGCGATCGGATGCTCCGGCACGGCGCCGTCTTCGTAGCAGCGCGCGATGTCACGGCGCCATGCGGTGAGCCCGGCGCGCTGCGTGGCGGCGTCGCTTCCGAGGTCGGCGATGTCGTCCACGGTGCGGCAGAACGCGTAGACGGCGTACAGCGCCTCACGGCGCGCGCGCGGCAGCGCGAGGAACGCGTAGTAGAAGTTCGAGCGGCTCTTGCGGGTGACGCGCGACGAGAGCCCGACGAGGCTCATCGCGCCGCGGCCGCCGCGGCGGTCGCGGCTATGCGGGCATAGCCGTGCGCGGCGAACCAGTGAACGGCGTCACGCAGCGCCTCGCGCGGATCGGTCTGTGGCAGCTCCAGCTCCCGGATCGCCTTGGCCGGCGAAAAGTACATGCGCTTCTTCGCCATGCGCACGGCCGTGAGCGGCACCGCCGGCGGTCGCCCCGTCAGTCGCGCCACGGCCTCCATGCACGCCGCGCCGCACCACGCGACCACGTACGGCACGCGCAGGCGCGGGGCGGGACGCCCCGTGATCTCGGCGAGCCGCCGGCCGATGTCCGCGAGCGAGAGGTTGCCGTGCGCGTGTCCGAGAATGTATCGCTCACCGACGCGCCCGCGCTCGGCGGCCAGCAGGTGGCCGCGGGCGACGTCGCGCACGTGCACGATGTTGAGCCCGGTGTCGAGGGTCGCGAACATCCGCCCCCGCATGAAGTCCACGATCATCTGTCCCGTCGGTGTCGGCTTGACGTCCCACGGCCCGATCGGCGCCGACGGATTCACGATGACGACCGGCAGGCCGCGCCGCGCGAGCTCGACCGCGACCCGCTCGGCGAGGAACTTCGACGCCTTGTACGGTCCAACCATGTCGCCGAGCGACACGGGCGTGTCTTCGGTGCCCGGCGTGCCGTCGACCGGAATACCAAGCGCCCCGACGGTGGACGTGTACACGACGCGGCGCACGCCGGCTTCGCCCGCCGCTTCGAGGATGGCCCGGGTGCCGTCGACGTTCACGCGGTGCAGCTCGCCGGGATCGCGCGCCCACAGCCGGTAGTCGGCGGCAACGTGATACAGCGTATCGGCGCCGCGCACCGCCCGCGAGAGCGAGGCGCGATCGAGCAGGTCGCCTTCGGCGATCTCGACGGTCACACCCTCGAGCGCGCGCCGGTCTCCGCCTCGGCGCGCGAGCACGCGCACGGCGGCACCAAGGGCCACGAGCTCGCGCACGACGTTGGCGCCGACGAAGCCAGTGCCGCCGGTGACGAGGATGGGTTTCACCCGGCCCTCACCAGCGTCGCCAACGCGCCGGCGACGCTCTTGAGCGCGGCCTCTGTCCCGGCGCGGAGCTCGAGCAGATCGCCCAGCGCCGTGGCGCGCGCCAGCGCCGCGGTCACCGCACGCAGCGGCCGGACGCGGCCGTCTTCACCGACCGCTGCGGCCAGCGCGGCCGGAATGCCGTGCTCGGCGTCGTCGGACACGCCGCGCACGACCGCCGCCGGCACGCCGCGCTCACGGGCCCACGCGAGAATGGCCGCGGACTCCATGTCCACGGCGAGCGCGCCCGTCTCCATCCAGAGGCGCGACTTCTGCGCGGCCGACTCGATCACGTCGCCGACCGTCAGCAGCGCGCCAGACGACGCCAGGCGCGGCAGCATCGCGGTGGGCCAGCGCGCGCCGTCCTGGCCGAGCACGACCGTGGGAACGACGAGCGCGCCCACCGCGAGCGCGGGCGCCAGCGCGCCGCACGCGCCGGCGGACACGACGAGGTCGGGAGTGCGCCACGCGGCCCCGCGCTCCGAGAGCCGCGCGCCGCGAAGCCCCACCGCGGCGAGCTCGAGAACGCCGGTCGAGAAGTGGGCAGACGTCGCGCCGGGAACGGGCGTGAGACCGAGCTGGCGAGCGAGTCCGCGCGCCTCGAGGTCGAGGGCGGTGAGGACGAGGACGCGGGTCACACGCCCCGCGCGGGGCCCGCCGCCTTCGCCGCCTCCCGGCTGCGGAGCCAGGCCGCGTACGAGTTGCCCGCGGCCGTATCACGGCCGGTGAAGCGGATGGAGCGGATCTCCGCGTAGGGAATGCTGATCGGATCGCCGCCGGCGGCGGCGAAGACTTGCACGAAGGGGCGCGGGCCGTCGGCGTTCCGATTGAAGAGGTATCCCACCAGCTCCGCCCCATCGCGACGCACGACGGTCACGTCGCCGCGATAATCGAATGCGCGCTCGATCACCTCGGTGAGCTGCTCGCCTTCGACGGGGCCCGGCTCCCACCCCTCGCGCGTGTGCTCGTCCGCCGCCATCAGAGTCGGCCCGTCAGGGTCGCTTCGACGGTGGCCTTGAAGCCCTTCCAGGACGCGAACGCGGTATTGATGGCGGTGGGCTCGTAGCCACAATGGACCATGCAGTCCTTGCACTTCTCATTGCCGCTCTTGTGGCCGTAGCCCTCCCAGTGCGTCGTCTCCATCAGCTCCTTGAAGGTGGACGCGTAGCCTTCCTGCAGCAGATAACACGGCCGCTGCCAGCCGAACATGTTGTACGTCGGATTGCCCCACGGCGTGCACTCGAAGTCCCACTTGCCCATGAGGAACTGCAGGAAGAGCGGCGACTGGTTGAACTTCCAGCGCCTCTTGGGGTTCGACAGCATCTTGCTGAACAGCTCGTGCGTCTTCTGGCGGCGCAGGAAGTGCTCCTGGTCGGGCGCCTTCGAGTAGTTGTAGCCGGGCGAGAGCATCATGCCCTCGACACCGAGATCCATCATCTCGTCGAAGAACATCTGCATGCGGATGGCGGAGGCGCCGTCGAAGAGCGTGGTGTTCGTCGTCACACGGAACCCGCGCCGCAGCGCCTCGCGGATGCCTTCGACGGCCTGGTCGTAGACCCCATCGCGGCAGACCGCCTCGTCGTGCTCCTCACGCAGCCCGTCCATGTGGACGCTGAACGAAAGGTACTTCGAGGGCGAGAAGAGCCCCTCCTCGAGCCTTTCCTTCAACAAGATGGCGTTGGTGCACAGGTAGACGTACTTGCGGCGCTTCACCAGCTCGGCCACGAGCCGGCCGATGTCGGGATACATGAGCGGCTCGCCGCCGGGAATGCTGACCATCGGCGCGCCGCATTCCTCGACCGCAGCCAGGCACTGCTCGACGGTCAGGTGCTTGCGCAGGATGTGGCCCGGGTACTGGACCTTGCCGCACCCGGCGCACGCGAGGTTGCAGCGAAACAGCGGCTCGAGCATCAGCACTAGGGGGTAGCGACGATTTCGACGTAGACGTTGCTTCAGAACGTACGTCGCGACCGTCCACATCTGCGACAGCGGAACGCTCATGCCTTCTGGCTCTCCATGCCCGGCCTCAGGGCCGGCCGTCGATGCACAGCGTACAGCACCGCGGCGGTGGTGACGTGCAACAGCACCCCGAGGCCCAGCAGCACCCACTCACGGATCCACAACGTCACCACTAAGTTGAACGCCAGCACCGCGTAGTATAACGCTATCCCTGGCCAGGGCCGGATTCCAGGGCCATTGCGCATCAGCAGGAGATAGCCGCCGACCGACGCGGTGCCGACGAGCGCCCACCCGATGAAGTTCGAGAGGGGCACGCCGAAGTACACGCCCTCCTCCGGGTAATAGAAGATGCGCCCGAGGAACCATCGGTCGCCCCGCACGGCGATCGGATCGATCACGACGTCGAGCAGCATCATGAGGATCCCGCTGGTCAACGCGAGCGACCAGCCGCCAGCCGCCTTGCCATTGAGCGCGACGCGGGCTATGCAAAAGGATGCATAGGCGAGAAACGTGAACGATAACGTGTCCATCAACGGCACGTTGGCGATGTAGATCTCCTGCCCGCGCGTCGTGCCGGTGTAGTGATAGAGGCCGAACGGCACGCCGATCCGCGTGGAGAGAAATTCCGCCACCCAGACGAGCGGAAAGACCCAGGCGCCGAAGACGAGCGTTCGCCGCCAGCCCAGATCGAGCGATCCCGCCACGAGAAAACTCGCGAGGAAGCCGAAGACGTACCACCGAAGCGCAATGGTGCCGAGGAGGAGGTCCATGCTCGACGTCGCGGTGCATGTTAACATTTCGTGTCGTGACGGCTCTGGACGAGGCGGTCGCGCACGCCCAGCACCACCTCTTATCGCGCCAGGCGGCCGACGGTCACTGGGTCGGCGAGCTCGAGGCCGACCGCGCCCTGACGGCTGAAGCGCTTCTTCTTCATCGGCTCATCGATCGCGTCGATATCGGTGTCGAGCGTCGCGCCGTCACCTACCTGCGCCGCCGGCAGAACGACGACGGCGGCTGGAGCCTCTTCGAGGGCGGCCCGTCCGATCTCTCCGCGACGATCAAGATCTACTTCGCCATGAAGATGGCCGGCGTCCCCCCCGACGACATTGCGATGCAGCGCGCGCGTGCGAGGGTTCGCGCCATGGGCGGCCCCGCCGCGGCCAACGTGTTCTGCAAGATCTTGCTGGCGCTCTTCGGGGAATACGACTGGAACGGCGTGCCGGCGATGCCGGTCGAGATCATGCTGCTGCCGCCGCCGTTCTTCCTCTTCAACATCTACGAGGTCTCGTACTGGTCGCGCACGGTCATCGTGCCGCTGCTAATCATCATGGATCGAAAGCCGGTTCGATGGCTGCCCCGGGCTCTCACGCTCGACGAGCTCTGGCCGCAGGGACGCGAGCAGACGAGCCTGCGCTTTCCGCGCGTCCCCGAGCCGTTCTCGTGGCGCGGCCTGTTCTGGAAGTCGTTCTTCATCGCCGTCGACGACGGCCTGAAGATCTGGGAGCGCTTTTCCCCGCGGCCGCTGCGCAAGCGCGCCATCGAGGCGGCGCGCGAGTGGCTGGAGGAGCGCATGGCCGTCCCCGGCGGGCTCGGCGGCATCTATCCGGCCATGGCCAACTCGATCCTCGCGCTCCGTCTGCTCGGCTACCCGGAGGATCATCCGCTCATCCTCGGCCAGCTCAAGGAGATCGACGCGCTGGCGGTGGAGCGCGGCGACGAGCTCTACTATCAGCCGTGCCCGTCGCCGGTGTGGGATACGTCGCTCGCGGCGAACGCGCTGATCGAGAGCGACCTGGCCGTCGACCATCCCGCGCTCGTGAAGGCCGCCGAGTGGATGCTCAGCAAGCAGGTCCTCTCCGTCGGCGACTGGCAGGTGAAGCGACCGCACGTGCAGCCGGGCGGCTGGGCCTTCCAGTACGGCAACGACTTCTATCCCGATCTGGACGACACCGGCATGGTGCTCATGGCGCTCGAGAAGATCCGGGGCGTCGACGCCGATCGGGTGCGTCTGGCGAAGGAGCGCGGGGTCGGCTGGTTCCTCGGGATGCAAAACGAGGACGGCGGCTGGGCGTCGTTCGACGCCGACAACGACCGGCTCTACCTCAACAACATTCCCTTCGCCGACCACGGCGCCCTGCTCGATCCCTCGACCGAGGACCTCACCGGCCGCGGCCTCGAGCTGCTGGGCACGCTGGGTTATCCGCGCGATCTCGAGGCCGTCGATCGCGCCATCCACTTCATTCGCCGGTCACAGCGCCATGACGGCCCCTGGTACGGTCGCTGGGGCGTCAACTATATCTATGGAACGTGGTCGGTGCTGCGCGGCCTGGGCGCCATCGGCGTCGATCCCCGCCACGAGTACGTGCAGCGGGCCGTTCGGTGGCTGGTGCGCCGCCAGAATCACGACGGCGGTTGGGGCGAGACCTGCGCGAGCTACGCGAAGCCGGAGCTGGGGGGCATTGGAGAGTCGCTGCCGAGCCAGACGGCGTGGGCGCTGCTAGGGCTGTTCGCCGCCGGACACACAGGCGGCGCGGCCGTCGAGCGTGGCGTCGATTATCTGCTGCGCACCCAGCGCGCCGACGGCTCGTGGGACGATCCGTTCTGGAACGGCACCGGCTTCCCTCGCGTCTTCTATCTGAAGTATCACCTTTACGCGAATTACTTCCCCCTCTGGGCTCTCGGCGTGTATCGTCGCGCCAGGAGATGAGCGAGTCCGCCGTCCCCGCCGTCCTGCGCCCGCTCGATCTTCTCGGTGGGTGGACAGTCTCGATGGTCGCCTCGCTCGGCCGGTTTGGGGCGTTCCTTGCCGCCGCCGTCGCGGCCATGGTCACGCCGCCGCTCAAGTTCTGGGCGTTCCTTGATCGCATCAACTTCATCGGCTTCCGTTCGTTGCTGATCATCCTGCTCACGGGCGCCTTCACCGGCATGGTGCTCGGGTTGCAGATCTTCCTGACGCTCTCGCGGTTCGGCTCGGAGGCCTTCCTCGGCCCGGCGGTGGCGCTGTCGTTGATTCGCGAGCTGGGACCGGTGTTGGCCGCGCTGATGATCACGGGGCGCGCGGGCTCCGCGCTCACCGCCGAGCTCGGCATCATGCGTATCACCGAGCAGATCGACGCGCTCGAGGTGATGGCGCTCAGCCCCATGCGCTACCTGGTGGCGCCGTCGATCTTCGCCGGCATCATCACGTTCCCGCTCATGACGGCGATGTTCGATGTCATCGGCATCTTCGGCGGCTATCTGGTCGGCGTGGAGCTGCTCGGGCTGTCGCCCGGCACATACTTCGGCGAGATGCAGACGTTCGTCGATCTGGCGGACATCGGGCTCGGCTTTTGGAAGTCCGTCTCGTTCGGTGTGATCGTCACCTGGGTGTGCGCCTACAAGGGCTTTCACGTCGGTCATGGCGCCGAGGGGGTCGCGCGCGCCACGACCCAGGCGGTGGTGCTGTCCTCGGTGCTGATTCTGGTCTGGGACTACTTCATCGGATCGATCTGGTGATCGAGTGATCAAGGTCGAAGGCCTGGCCAAGCGCTTCGGCTCGCAGCCGGTCCTGCGCGGCATCGACCTCGAGATCCCGACGGGCTCGATCACCGTGATCATCGGGCGCAGCGGCGGCGGCAAGTCGGTCTTCCTCAAGCACCTCATCGGCCTGCTGCAGCCGGACGCCGGCCGGGTCCTCGTGGACGGCCAGGAGATCACGCGGCTGTCCGGCGACGCCCTCGACGCCATCCGCCGCCGCTATGGCGTCGTGTTCCAGGGCGGCGCGCTGTTCGACTCGATGCGCTGCGCGGACAACGTCGCCTTCCCGCTGCGCGAGAAGGTGCGCCTGCCGAAGGCGGAGATCGCCAAGCGCGTGGAGTCCGCGCTCGCGCAGGTGGGCCTCGAGGGCGTCGGCCAGAAGTACCCGGCGGAGGTCTCGGGCGGCATGCGCAAGCGCGTGGCGATCGCGCGCGCGCTGGTGATCGAGCCTGAGATCGTGTTCTTCGACGAGCCGACCACCGGCCTCGATCCGGTGCTCGTCAACACGATCCATCACCTGATCCTCGACCTGCACCGCCGTCACCGGTTCACGGCCGTCATGGTCAGCCACGAGATCCCGGAGATCTTCGAGATCGCCGACCGCGTGGCCATGCTTCACGAGGGTCGTATCGTGGAAGTGGGGCCGCCGGCGCAGCTGCAGGCCTCGCAGAACCGGGTCGTCCAGAAGTTCATCCGCGGGGAGCCGGAGGGAACTTGATGGAGCGCACACGGGTCAACATCGCCGTCGGTCTATTCATGGTGCTCGGCATCGTGGCCCTGGGGTATCTTTCCATCCAGCTCGGCCGGGTGTCGTTCTTCGGGGGCCGGGGCTACGTGGTGACGGTCGACTTCCCGTCCGTGGGCGGCCTCAAGGCCGGCTCGACGGTCGAGATCGCGGGCGTGGAAATCGGGCGGGTGGAGTCGATCGGTCTCGATAATTACCAGGCCCGCGTGAAGTTGCGTGTCAACAATGGCGTCAAACTCCAGGAAGACTCGATCGCGTCCATCAAGACGAAGGGGCTGATCGGCGAAAAATATGTGCGGGTCAGCCCGGGGGGATCGGACAAGATCATTCAACCGGGCGGCAAGATTCGGGAGGTTGAGGCGCCCGTCGACTTCGAGGAGCTGCTGTCGAAATACATTTTCGGCAAGGTGTGATGCCGGGATCATCAGGAGGCCGGATGATGAGATCGCTGCTGATGACCGCGATGGCTCTCACGCTGGTCACGGTGCTGGCCGTGCCACCGGCGAGCGCCGGTGCGCCGACGGACCAGCTCAAGACGCAAGTGGATCGCGTGCTCAAGCTGATGGACGACCCCACGCTGAAGGACAAGCCCAAGGACAAGCGCGCGGCCGTGCGCCGTGTGGCCGACGATATCTTCGACTTCGGCGAGACGGCCAAGCGCTCGCTGGGCCGGCACTGGGCGGACCGCACCCAGGCCGAGCGCGACGAGTTCGTCAAGCTCTTCGGTGACCTGCTCGAGCGCTCGTACATCTCGAAGATCGAGCTGTACGGCGGCGAGAAGATCCAGTACATCGGCGACAAGATCGAGGGCGAGCAGGCGTCGGTGATGAGCAAGCTGCTGACCAAGACCAACACCGAGGTTCCCATCGAGTATCGGATGCTCAAGAAGGGCGAGCGCTGGCTCGTCTACGACGTCATCATCGAGGGCGTCAGCCTCATCTCGAACTACCGTACGCAGTTCAACAAGATCATCCAGACATCGTCTTTTGCCGAGCTGGTGAAGAAGATGAAGTCGCGGCAGGAAGAGATGAGCTCCTCGACCACGGCGCGGGCCAGCTGAGCAGGGGCGCTGTGACCGCGATCATTCTGGTGGCCGGCGTCGCACGGCGGCTCGCGCCGCTCACCGACAACACGCACAAGGCGCTGCTGCCGGTGGGCGGCCGGGCGATCCTCGCGCGCATGCTCGACGCGCTGGCGTCGGGGGGAGTCCGGCGCTCGGTGCTGGTGGTGGGACACTGCGCCGATCAGGTGCGACAGGTCGCAGGCGACCGCGTGGGTCGAATGGTCGTCGACTACGTCGTCAATCCCGAGTACACGCGCGGCTCGGTGCTGTCGCTCTACGCGGCGCGCCATTACCTGCACGAGCCCGCGCTCGTGATGGACGCCGACGTGCTCTTTCCGCGCGAGTTCCTGCGCCGTCTGCTGGCTGCCCCTGCCCCGAGCGCGCTCCTGCTCGACCGCGGCTTCGCCGACACCGGCGAGGAGGTCAAGCTCTATACCCGCGGCGACCGTGTGATCGCGCTCGGCAAGAAGGTGGTGCCGGAGGCGTGGGACGTGGTTGGGGAGGGCGTGGGCTTCTTCAAATGCGGCGCCGAAGCCGGGCCGGCCCTCGTCCGGTACCTGGAGCGCGTGATCGAAGAGAGCCAGGGATTGAGCGAGTACGAGGACGCGCTGCACATGCTGGTCAACTCGCACCACGTCGGTTGGGTCGACGTCACCGGCCTGCGCTGGACCGAGATCGACTTCGCCGAAGATTTGCGCCGTGCCGAGGCGGACGTGCTGCCGCACGTCGTCCGGCTGGACGGCGCGTGATCGACCGCGCCGCTCTCTACTTCTCGACCCCCGACGACGTGACCGCCGCCCTGCTGACGGTCGCCCATCGGCCGCTCGGGTTCCGCGCCATCGTCACCGCCGTGCGGGCCGGTGCGCGCGCCATCTATGTTCCAGTGGCGCTGCGGGACACCGCGGTCGGTGGCGCGGTCGCCGCCTCCTCGAAGGCGCGGAGCGCCGTGGTGTGGCTCAAGGACGGCGAGCTGCCCGAGCCGGGGCCGCTGGTCCTCGTGCCCGCCGCCGTCGTCATTCCGGTCGACGTGCTGCGCTCGTTGGCGGCCGCGGTCCCCGGGGCGGCCGTGGCCGCACCGGCCGCGGCCGACGCGCCCGCGCTCACGGTTGACGCCGGCCTCGCCGAGGCCTTGGTCGGCCAGATCGCCGCCGGCCGCCCGCTCGGCGCCGAGCTCACGCGCCTCGGCGTCCGGCCCACGATCGATGCGCGCGTCATCGCGGCGCGCGACGTCGCCGGCCGCGGCGAGGCCGATCGGCGCCTGCACGCGGCGCTCGGCAGCGCAATCGATTCGCGGCTCGACGTGCATCTGCACCGGCGCGTTTCACGCCACATCACGCGCGCGGCCATCGCGGCCGGCGTGATGCCCAACACGATCACGCTGGCCAGCTTCGCCCTGGGCCTCGTCGCGGTGTGGTGCCTCTGGCACGCGAGCGCCGCCAGCGCGCTGGCGGGCCTCCTCCTTTATATCGTCGCCGTGATTCTCGACCACGCCGACGGCGAAGTGGCACGGCTCACGCTGAGCGAGTCGCGCATCGGCGAGTGGCTCGACACGATGGCCGACACCGTGGTCCACACGCTCAGTGTCGTCGCCATGGGCGTGACGTCCCAGGCGGTCACAGGGACGGGCGGCCGGCTCGGGCTCGTGGGCGCGGCCGGGATCATGACCAGTGCGTTGGTCGCGAAGTGGTGGCCGCCGCGCGGCAAGGGTGGAGTGGGCGGCGCCGTGGAGGATTTCGGCTCGCGCGAAGGCTTCTACGCGTTGCTGCTGATCTTCATCGGTCTGCGCGCGTTCGCGCCGTGGGCGCTGCCCATGCTGATGATCGTCGTGACGCTCGGATCCAACGCCTACTGGGTCATGCGCGCGGCGGTGGCGCTGCTCGGACGGGCCTAGCGGCGCGCGACGGCGGGCGGCCGGTGAAGACGGTCTTGAGCCCGAAGTACGCGAACGAGTCTTTCAGATTCGAAAACAGCCGCTTGAACGGGCTCATCGACGGATCGGTCACGTACTCGAGCGTGAGGCTCACGCGCTCCTCGTTGTCGCCGAGCGGCGTGATGGCGTGCCAGAGCTTGTCGCCGTTGAACGCGACGAGCGTGCCCGGGTGCGTCGCGAGCCGCCGCTCCACGATCGGACGCCCGCGCGGATCGTTTTTGAACAGCTGGCAGACGAGCCGGCTCGACGAGCGCTCGATCAGGCCCACGAGCACCGTGTAGCGGCCGCCCTTGTAGTAGGACGTGTCGAAGTGGAAGCCGATGTGGTCGCCGGGCTCCGTGTAGAAATACAGCGCACACGAGTGCGGGTCGGTCTCGGGACACGGCTGCAGGGGCTGGTTCGTCAGCTCCGTCAGGAAGCGGATGAAGGTGGGAGCGCGGTAGAGCGCCAGGATCGTCGGGGCCTGCTCGACGAGCGTGTAGTAGCTGACGCTGCCGCCCTTCTTGTGCCGCGGAATGTAGTTGCGATGCACGGCCGGCCGCACGCGCTCGACCTCCGCGACGATGCGATCCACGATGGATGCCGGCAGCCAGCGGTCGAGGTGGATGAACTCGTTCTGCTCCCAGTACGTTTTCTTCACCATCTCGACATCGAGGCCGGCGAGCGCGCGCTCGACCTCGGTGGCCACCAGCGTCGTCGACTCTGCCGTTCCGCCTCCCGGTGAACGCACTTCGGAGATTCTACACGACGCGTGTGTTAGACTGACAACCCGTCGGCTCCGCGCAGCAGCGAGCGCGCCATCCGAGCGAGGAGGCCACCGTGGGATCCGTTCGAGTTGCGATCATCGGCGTTGGGAATTGCGCCTCATCTCTCGTCCAGGGCATCCACTACTATCGTCACGCCCCTGACGACGGTTTCATCCCCGGGCTCATGCACCCGCGGCTCGCCGGCTATCACGTCGGCGACATTGAGTTCTCCGCCGCCTTCGACATCGATGAGCGCAAGGTGGGCAAGGATCTTTCGGAGGCGATCTTCGAGGCGCCGAACAACACGGTGAAGTTCGCCGCGGTGCCGCCGCTCGGCGTCCCGGTGCAGCGGGGCATGACCCACGACGGGCTGGGCGCCTATCTCGGGCAGATGATCAAGAAGGCGCCGGGCTCGACGGCCGATATCTCGGGGATTCTGAGAGAGACGAACACGCAGGTCGTCGTGAACTTCCTTCCCGTGGGCAGCGAGATGGCGACCAAGTGGTACGTCGAGCAGGTGCTCGACGCCGGCTGCGCGTTCGTGAACTGCATTCCCGTCTTCATCGGGCGCGAGGCTTACTGGCGCCGCCGGTTCGAGGACCGTGGCCTGCCCGTGGTCGGCGACGACGTGAAGTCGCAGCTGGGCGCCACCATCCTGCACCGGGTGCTCGCCAAGCTGTTCATGGATCGCGGCGTGCGCCTGGAGCGGACGAGCCAGCTCAATTTCGGCGGCAACACCGACTTTTACAACATGCTCGAGCGGGAGCGGCTCGTCTCCAAGAAGATCAGCAAGACCGACGCCGTGCGCTCGCAGCTCGCACACGAGCTGGCCACCGACGCGGTGCACATCGGACCCAGCGACTACGTGCCCTGGCTCGAGGATCGCAAGTGGGCGCACATCCGCCTGGAGGGCCGCTCCTTCGGTGATCAGCCCATCAACGTCGAGCTGAAGCTGGAAGTCTGGGATTCGCCCAACTCCGCGGGCGTCGTCATCGACGCCATCCGCTGCTGCCGCATCGCTCTCGATCGCGGGCTCAAGGGCGCGCTTCTCGCGCCATCGGCGTACCTCATGAAATCGCCGCCGGAGCAGTGGGCGGACGATGCCGCGCGCCAGCGGCTCGAGCGGTTCATCGCCGGCGAAGAGTAGTTTTCCGTGACGTCACGGACCGGGCGCCTTCTGCGCCGCCTCGTCCGGCTCGCTTGCCTGCGGCCGGGCACGACCGTCGGCGCCGCCGTCGTGCTGGCGGCGATCTCCGTGGCCTACGCGCTGACGTTCCTGCAGTTCGCCACCTCCCAACGCGCGCTGCTGCCACAGGGCAAGCGCTTCATCGAGCGCTACACCGAGTACGACAAGGAGTTTGGCGACCTCGACGACCTCGTCCTCGTCGTGCAGGCGCCGTCGCTACCCGAGGCCACGATTTACGCCAACCGCCTCGTGCGCGAGCTGCGCGACAATCGCGTGCCGCTGGACCGCATCAACTACCGCATCGATCCCAAGCAATTCGAGGGGCGGGCGCTGCTCTACCTGTCCACCGACCGCCTCAAGGAGATCCGCGAGCGCGTCTTCGACTACCAGGAGTTCATGGAGAAGTTCGCCGACCGTCCGACGCTCGACCAGCTCGTGGACGGGATCGCGACCTCGATCGCGCAGGCGTTCGTCACGGGCCTGCTCGACCTCGGCCTCGACAGCGGCCCGGGGGCGTCCAAGGGCTCGCTCGATCTCCGGTTCATTCACGACGTGGTGACGCAGATCGCGGGGCGGCTCGATCGGCCCACGCCGTACCGCTCACCGTGGGGTGGGCTGTTCTCGGTGGGCGGCGACAGCGAGAGCGCGGGCTATTACCTCTCCGACGATCAGCGGCTGCTGTTCATCCTGGCCGAGCCGACCACCCGGAAGGGCAGCTTCACGGGCGACCGCGAGGCGATCGAGGGTGTCCGTGCGACGGTCGCGTCGCTGAAAGCCGAGTTCCCCGACGTCGAGGTCGGAGTGACCGGCAAGCCGGCGCTGTCGAACGACGAGATGACGGCGGCGTTTCGCGACAGCGAGCGCGCGACGCTGCTGGCGTTCGCGCTCACCCTCGGCCTGCTCGTGCTCGCCTTCCTGCGTGTCGGCAAGCCGGTCCTCATGCTGATCGTCCTGGCGCTGTCGCTCTGCTGGTCGATCGGCCTGGCCACGCTGGTGGTCGGCCACCTCTCGCTGTTCTCGGTCATGTTCATCCCGATCGTCATCGGGATCGGGATCGACTACGGCATCTACTACCTGTTCCGCTACGAAGAGGAGCTGTTCCTCGGCCGCAATCTGCGTGAGGCGATCGAGATCACCGCCATGCGGAGCGGGCCGGGGATGCTGCTGAGCGCGATCGTCGCCGCCGCGACGTTCTACGTGCTCATCCTCACCGACTTCCGCGGGCTGCAGGAACTGGGGTTCATCGCGGGGTCTTCCCTGCTGCTCGCCTGGGTGTCGATGATGTTCGTCTTCCCGGCGGTGCTCATGCTCGTGGACCGCCGGCACCTCGATCGCGTCGGCGTGACGATACCGCGCGCGATCCGTCTCGAGCGCATGCACGTGCCGTTCGTCGACTGGATCACCGGCCATCCCAAGACGGTGCTGGCCGCCGCCGCGCTGGTCGCCGCCGTCTCCGTCTACGCATTCGTCCAGGTCCGCTTCGACTTCAACCTGCTCAACCTTCAGGCCCGCGGTACCGAATCCGTCATCTGGGAGAAGAAGATCCTCGCCACCTCGGGCCGCTCGGGCTTTGCCGCGCTGTCGAGCGCCGCGACACTCGACGAGCTGCGGCGCAAGCAGCACGCC
>Ga0114129_10000418_pt1 | contig 50300 bp, 42 predicted proteins | sample RhiMetdeltSRZDD1_FD_80071 | JGI IMG/M metagenome (GOLD analysis project Ga0114129, IMG submission 80071) | Populus rhizosphere microbial communities from Tennessee, USA - Rhizosphere MetaG P. deltoides SRZDD1 (version 2) (version 2) | ecosystem: Host-associated > Plants > Roots > Rhizosphere >...
CCGTCGATGAAGTGGCTCGAGAGGAGAAATCCCTTGATGCCGAACGCGGCCGAAAAAATTGCCGCGACGATCAGCGCGGCGTTCAACAGGTGTCGGGAAGTGGTGGCCATGATCGTCATCGTAACGGGCGGTACTATAACGTCCCTGCGATGAGCGACAAGCGGAGTCATTCGATTCGAGTGCGGCGTCCGCGCGGCTCGAGCTCGGCACGCGGCGTCGCCCTTCGGCGCGATCCCGACGTGATCGCGACGTTCGTCGAGGATGCGGCGCACTATCCCGGTGGGTATGCCGCGGCGGTCGCCACGCCCGCGACTGAAGCCGACGTCGCGGACATCCTGCGGAGCTCGTCGCGCGTCCTGGCCGTTGGCGCGCAATCGTCGCTGACCGGCGGCGCCACGCCAGTCGGCGACACGGTCCTCAGCACCGCGAAGCTCAGTCGGATCGTCGAGATCGGCGCCGAGCACGTTCGTGCTGAAGCTGGCGTGACGTTGACGGAGCTCGACGCCGCGCTGCGCGCCGCCGGCAAGTTCTATCCACCCGTGCCGACCTTCGTGGGTGCCTTCGTCGGCGGCGTCGTCGCCACGAACGCCGCCGGCGCGGCAACGTTCAAGTACGGGACGACGCGCGACTGGGTCGGCGCGCTGACGATCGTCCTGGCCAACGGCGACGTGCTCGACGTGAAACGAGGCGAGACACGCGCGAGTGCGGAAGGCGTCTTCGAAGTCGGGCTGAGCGATCGCGTCGCCACGGTTCGAGTGCCGCCGTATCGCATGCCGAACGTCCCGAAAGTCTCCGCCGGTTACTTCGCGGCGCCCGGCATGGATCTCGTCGATCTTTTCGTCGGCTCGGAAGGCACGCTGGGTGTCGTGACGGAGGTGACGTTCAAGGTCGTCCCGCGGCGGCCCGCAGTGTGCCTCGCATTCGTGCCGTTCGCCGATCGGAGCGCCGCGATGCGCTTCGTCGCGATGCTGCGCGATACCGCGCGGAACACCTGGCAGACCGGCGAGGCGAACGGCCTCGACGTCTCGGCGATCGAGCACATGGATCGGCGATGCCTCACACTGCTCCGCGAGGACGGCGCGGATCGCCTGTTCGGCGTCTCGATTCCGGAGAACGCCGCGATCGCCTTGCTCGTGACGCTCGAGCTGCCGCCCGAGATCACGACCGACCGAGCGTTCGACGAGATCGGCCGCTTCGACGCCCTCGACACGCCACTTGCACGGTTTTGCCGTGCGCTCGACGATGCGGGCGTTCTCGAGGCCGTCGAGATTGCCGTGCCGGGAGACGATGCACGAAGCGCGCAGCTGCTCGGGCTGAGAGAGGCGGTACCGGCCGCCGTGAACGCGCGCGTCGGCCGCGCGAAACAGACGATCGATTCACGAATCGCGAAGACCGCGGCCGACATGGTCGTGCCGTTCGAGCGGCTCGAACGATTGATGCAGCTCTACGACACGGAGTTCGCGCGCCGCGCGCTCGACGCGGCCGTGTGGGGACACATCTCCGACGGCAACCTGCATCCGAACGTCATTCCTCGATCGATGGCCGACGTCGAGTCGGGCAAGGAGGCGATTCGCGCGTTCGGCCGCGAGGTCCTCCGCCTCGGCGGGTCGCCGCTCGCCGAGCACGGTGTCGGCCGCCATCCGATCAAGCAGGAGCTGCTGCGCGAGATGTACGGCGAGAGCGGCATCGCCGCGATGCGCGCGATCAAGCGCGAGCTGGATCCGGAGTTCAAGCTGGCGCGCGGTGTCTTGTTCGATCCGTAGTTCATCACGAAGTCACGAAGCCCCACGAAGAGCACGAAGTCAGCCGCTCGAACGCCCGTCAGATGAGCACGGCTAATCCCACGAGCGAAAGCCCAACCACAATCAACCACGCCGCGATCGCGCCGGCCGGTGTCGACGGAATCTCTTCGACGCTGCCTTGGAGCGCGCGGCCGATCGAGGCCTGCGCGGCAAAGGACGCCGCCGTCGCGCCGAGGAGCATGAGCCAGCCGGCAGCGAGCAGCGCGCGCGACCCCGATCCCGCGGCGGCCAGACGGCCGGGCACCAGCGTCAGCAGCAGCGCGCTCATGGCGCCCGCGACGGCGATGCCCGCCAGCAGACGCAGCCGCCCGATCTCCCGATCCGCCGCCTGCCGGAGCAGTTCCAGCCGGAGCGCGCGCTCGGCGCGCTGACGCTCCGCCTCCAGCTGGTCGCGCTCGAGCTCGAGCCGTCGCGTGTCGCGATCGAACGCTTCTTTCAACGCCGCGACGACGACGCCGGCGAGCCGCGCTTCGAGCCCGCCGAACGCGCGTGGACTCGCCTCGAGCTGCTGCGACGCCGCATCGTCCGGCGCGGACGCGCGGCTTCGGCGCCCGCGCGCGAGATCGGCAAGGCCCAGAGCGGTGTCGAGAAGTCGGAGCCAGGGTACGGCCATGAGCAACCTTCAACGTTCAACGTGCAAGTTGCAACTCGTCCGTTGAACGTTCTTTCATCGACCCAGCCAACGATCCCGAAATGCCTGCTGTGCCGGTGTCACCGATTCGGATGGAACGACCTCGACGTGCGGATCCTCGCGCAGCGTGACCGTGGCGGTCTTTGGCGCGCCGGTTCGATCGACGAACCCGATCGTCACCGCGTCGCCCGGCTTGCGGCGGCCGAGGACGGCATCGAGATCCTTGTCCGCGGCAATCTTCTGGCCGTCGATCTGCTGCAATTCATCGTCCTGCTCGATGCCGGCGGCGTACACCGGCCAGAGCGGCGATACGAGCGACACGACGTGCGCGCTGTTCCTGAAGTCGAGCTGCAGGTCGCCGAGCCACGCGCGGCCGGCGTTGCGCTTGCGTACGGTGAAGCCGGCTTGCGAGAGCAGGCGTGAGTACTCGGCGACGTCGTGGCCCTGAATGTATTTCGAGAAGAAGTCACGCGCGAACGCCGCATCGCCGGCGACTTCGGCCAGCGTCTCTTCGGCATCGGCAATGGTGTACGGCCGATCGACGTAGCCTTCGCGTCCGCCGCCGGACTTGCCGTACTTCCGCCACATCGCGCGCATGAAGTCGTCGAGCGACAGGCGGCTGTCGGTCCGATCGCGGAGCGTGAGGTCCAGCGCGAGCGCAATCGCGCCGCCGAACGGGTAGTAGGAAATCACCGTGTTCGACCAGTTCGTGCGGTCCACGGTGCTGCGGCCGCCGTCGATGAACGGGGCCATCTGCGACATCTGCTCGGCGGTCCGGACGAGGCGCCCGCTGCTCTGCGTGACCGTCTCGATGAAGCCCGTGAACGTGCGCGCCGCGGACGCGACGTCCTCGAGGCCGGCGCGCTTCAGCGCGAGCGGTCCGTAGTATTGCGTGAAGCCCTCGGCCAGCCACAGCTCACCCGAGATGTTCGCCCGATCGAAATCGAACGGCTCGAGTCCCTTCGGCCGGATTCGCTCGACGTTCCAGCAATGGAAGAACTCGTGCGCGAACGTCCCGAGCAGCCGCCGGCCGTCGCGGGCGAGCGATCGGCGGCCGGTGATGACGGTGCTGTTGCGATGCTCCATGCCGTCGCCGTCGGCCCACGGCAGATAGTCGGCGAGAAAGGTGTAGTACTCGACGTCGTATTCAGGGTACTCGGCGTAGATCGTTCCTTCTTCTTCGACGAGGCGCTGAACGTCCTTCGCGAAGCTGTCGAACTCGGCGTCGGTGCCCTGGTGGTGCAGCGCGATCCGGAACCGGCGGCCGCGCGTCGAGAATTCGCGGATGGCGATCTGCCCGAACTCGACCGGGCTATCCATTAAGTACTGGAGGTTCGGCGCCGTGAACTCCAGCGGCGACGCCGTCGGGTGGAGCTGCGTCGCGATTTGCCAGCGGAGCCCGGCCGGCTGCTCGAACGTCACGGTGACAGGGCGATCTTCGAGACCGTGCGCCCACATCATGGCCGCCGGCATGTTGATGTGCGCGTGCGTCTCATCGATGGCGAGATACGTCCCGTCGACGCGGTCGCCGTAGACCTTGTACCTCACCGTGACACGGCCGTCGTGCCCGCCGACCGTCCATCCGTACGGATCCGGCCTCGTCGTGGCCAGCTGGCGTCCGCCCGCGGCGAACGCGTGCACGTCGTAGACGTTCTTCGCAAAATCGTGCAGCGAGTATCGGCCCGGCGACGATCGGCTCATGCGCAGCTCGAGCGCGACGCTGCCCAGATCGGGAAACGTCGCTTCGACCTGCATCCACCGGTGCTGCGGCTCGGGGAAGGTGACGCGATACGCAATCGGCGCGGCGGCATAGCTCGGCGCCGACAGCGAGAGCCACACGACACATATCGCGAGAATTTTCCTCACGCGACCGATGCTAGCACACGGGTCGCCGCGCCTATTTCAGGTCCAACTCGTTCAGCGGCACGTCCCAGTGCGCGTCGAGGATCTCGAAGCGGCGCTGTTCCTCTTTCAGGAATCGGGCGCGATCGGGGTAGAGGCGCTTCTGGATTTCCTCGTCGTTGGATGGAGCGACGAACGCCGCGACGTCCTTGAACACGATCTGGACGGCGAACGTCCAGTCGGCGCGACCGTCGCCGTGGTACGACGGCACGAACGTCTTCACGCTGACGACGCGGCCGGTCTTGATCTGGTCGCGCAGCACGGGCAGATGGTTGCGCGTGAAGAGCGTCTGGAACTCGTCCTGGAATCCCCATTTCACACGGTAGAAGTACCAGACCGTTTTCTGCGCCGACCCGGACTGCTGCGCCGGCGCCTGCGCGTGGCCGGCCAGCGGCATGGCGAGGAGAGCGAGGAGAAGGAAACGAAATCGCATCCGTGACTCCTTTGTTGAGGTGAGGCTACACCACGGCGGACACGGTGTCACAAGCAGGACACGGAGAAGGTTTGCTCTCACGGTTGTTCCGACGCGGCTCTCACCGCCAGGGCGCACACGAACTCGAACATCAGATTCGCCGCCAGCACCGAGGTGATGTGGCCCGGCCCATCGTACAGCGGCGAGACTTCGACGATGTCGCCGCCGACGAGCCGCAGGCCGGCGAGGCCGCGCACCAGGCGCTGCGCCTCGTGGCTGGTGAGTCCGCCGATCTCCGGCGTGCCGGTGCCGGGCGCGAACGCCGGATCGACCGAATCGATGTCGAACGTCATGTAGACCGGGCCGGTCAGGATCGCGCGCATCCGATCGATCGTCCACGCCACGCCGCGATCCTTCACCTGCTCGATGTCGACCACCGTGATGCCGTGCGTCCGATGGAAGTCGAAATCGTCCTCGCCGTACATCGGTCCGCGGATGCCGACCTGGACGAAGCGGCGGCCGTCGACGATCCCCTCCTCGATCGCGCGCCGGAACGGCGTGCCGTGAAAGTACTTGCCGCCGAAGTATTCGTCCCACGTGTCGATGTGCGCGTCGAACTGCACCAGCCCGAGCGCGCCGTGACGCCGCGCCAGCGCGCGCAGGACCGGCAGCGAAATCGAATGATCGCCGCCGATCGCGACCGGCCGCGCGCCGGCGTCGACGATCGCGCCGATGCGCGCCTCGACGACGTCGTAGCACTTCTCGATGCTGACGGGAGGCGCGTCGATGTCGCCGAGATCGGCGACGTTCAGGCGATCGAAGGGCGCGACCTTCTGAAAGTAGTTGTACGTCCGGATCAGCGACGACTGGCTGCGGATCTCCCGCGGCGCCATCCGCGCGCCGGGCCGGTACGACGTGCCGCCGTCGTACGGCACGCCGACGATGGCCACGTCGAGGCCGCGCGGCTCGTCGACGTGCGGCAGCCGCATGAACGTCGCCGGCTGCGCGAACCGGGGCGATCGAAAAGACTCGCGAGGCTGGTGGGTCATTGGCCTCGCATTCTACTGAAGGTGCTGATCGGGTCCACGAACGTGCTGATCGGCTCACGAACGTGCTGATCGGCTCGCGAACGTGCCGATCGGCTCACGAGAGTGCTGATCGGCCTGCGAACGTGCTGATCGTGGTCACTACGTTATAGTGCGTGCCGATGGCGAAACTGCGCGGCGGCCTCGGAACCATCGAGTACTTCACGTTCGGGTTCGGCACGATGATCGGCGTCGGTTGGGTCGTCCTGATGGACGACTGGCTGACGCGCGGCGGGCCGGGCGGCGCGATGCTCGGCTACCTGCTCGGCGGTCTCCTCCTGGTCCCAATCGCGCACACGTACGGACGCCTCGTCCAGCGCATCCAGGACGCCGGTGCAGAAATCGCGTACACCGAAGGCGTCATGCCACCTTTTGTCAGCTTCGCCGCCGGTTGGACGATGGTGTTGTCGTACGCGATCGTGTGCCCGTGGGAGGCGGTGGCCACCGGCAACCTGCTGGCACGCGTGTTTCCGGCGCTGAACACGTACCAGCTGTACACGATCGGCGGAACGCCGATCTTCGCGCCCCGGCTCGGCGTCGGCCTGCTCCTCACGGCCGTGATCGCCGGCGTCAACTATCGCGGCATCAAGCCGAGCGGGCTGTTTCAGGACGTGATGACGTTCGGCCTGCTCGCCACGTTCGCGATCTTCACGCTGCTCGGGTTCGCGCGCGGCTCGGCGGCCAACATGGAGCCGCTCTTCCCGCGTGCCGGCGCGGCGGGCGCGCTGCTGTCCATCCTGCTCGTGCTCCAGATCGTCCCCTACTTCATGACCGGCTTCGAGTCGGTCGCCAAGGGATCCGAGGAGGCGCGCGACGGCTTCGACCCGCGCGATTTCTCGAAGGCCATCTACGCGGCGCTGACGGCCGGCTTTCTGTTCTACGTGATCGTCATCGCGGTCGTCACCTACGTCTACCCGTGGCGCGAGATCGTCGCCGGCCACGTGCGCACGGAGGTCGCGTTCGAGCGCGCGTTCGGATCGCGCGCCATCGCGCAACTGATCCTCTTCGGGGCCTTTCTCTCGCTGCTGAAGATCTTCAACGGCAATTTCGTCGCGGCGACACGAATGGTGTACGCCCTCGGCCGCCGGCGCGTCGTGCACCCCGCGCTCGGCCGCGTCCACGAGACGTTCCGGACGCCCGCGCCGGCGATCGTGCTGGTGGCGGTGGTCACCGTCGGCGGCGCGATGCTCGGCGACGCGATCCTGGTGCCGATCACCGAAGTCGGATCGCTGACGGTGGGAATCGGCTGGCTGTCCGCGTGCGCGGCTTACATCCTCCGCTCGCGATCCGCGGTCCGCGTCAACGCGTACGACACGGTTCGCATGAAGGCGGGCACGACGACGACTGTGACCGCCGTCGAGCGGACCGCGGACACGACCATCGCCTGGCTCGGAGCCGTCGTGAGCGTCGCGATCGTGCTGATGAAGATCGTGCCGGCGGTACCGGGCAGCTTCACGCGCGCGGAGTGGACGGCGTTCGGACTGTGGAGCGCAATCGGCGCGGCGTTATGGATCGCACGGCCGCAACGAACCACGAAAGAAGCTAGCTCTTGGTGAGCGCGCTGAGCGCCTGGTCGACGTACGCGTCCTGCGGCAGCGCGCCGAGGATCTCGACCTCGTGATCGCCGCCGGCCACCACCGTCTTCGGCACGCCGCTGACCTGATAGCGGCGCGCGAGATCGGGGAACTCCGTCGCCTCGACGGCAATCGCCGTGATGTTCGGGCTGACGAACGCCATCTCGTGCGCGAGGCTGACCGCCCGCGGGCAGTGCGGTCACGTCGGCGACGTGAACACCTGCATCGTCAACGGCCGGTCGAGCGCCTCGAGCTTGCGGCGGGTCGCCTCGCTCAGCCCCGACGGCCGGCCGCCGGCGAGCAGGACGGCCTGCACCAGCGAGATGAACTCGTAGCCGGCGGGGGCGCCGAGAAATCGGATGCGCGAGTCGCGCGCGGCGCCGTTGCCGCCCGCGGCGTCCTCATAGGCGATCGCAATCGCGGGCACGCGATCGACGCCGTACTGCGCCGCCTTCTCCTTCTCCAGCACGAAGTTGACTTCCTCGACGGCGATCTTGTCCGAGAGCGCCGGCAGCTCGTCGAGGATCGTCCGGGTCTCCGTGCACGTCTCGCATCCGATCGACTGCGTGAAGAACAGCAGCCGGACGCGGCGCGACATCTGATTGAACGTTTCGCGGAGCTTGTCCTGATCGGCGGGAGCGAGAAGCGACATCGTCCGATTATGCGGGGGACTGGTGGCTGGTGGCTAGTGGCTGGATCGACAAGCCACGAGCCACCAGGGGCCAGCCACTACTTGAAGAGGTCGTCGAACGCCTTCCGCGCGCTGCTCGAGGCCGAGCTCTCGTTCGGGTTGGCGGGGCTCGCCGCCGCCGGGGCCGTGCCGGTCTGACGCTCGACCGTCGTACGCGGTGTCATCAGCGCGCAGTTGTTGCGCGCGTCCTTGGGCGCGACGCGCGCCGGGATCTTGTCGTTCTGCGTGCACTCCCAGCGCGCGCTCGTGTCGAACGACACGCACTGGATGCAGCTGTGCAGGTCCACGCCGCACTTCTTGCACGAATCGAGGAGGCCGACCGGCAGCGACAGGAGGTTGCCGCATCGCGCGCAGCGGAAAACCTCGTGCGCGGCCATCAGGTTGGGCGTCTTCGGGCCCCGCTCGTCCTGGAGCACGCGCCCGGGCGCGCGCTCCTTGGGCGGCGGCTTCGGCCCGCGCGGCTGTTGTCGTTCGCGCGGGTCGTCCTGGTAGCCGCGCTGCCGGTACTTTCGATCGCTCATGCTGCGGTGCGTTCAGCGACCGTCGCGTCACTGCGACGCGGACGGGCTGAGCTCCTTCAGGAAATCGGCGAGGTACCTGCCCCAGAGCGCCGGCAGCGAATGCGTGCCATGCCCGCGCGTGCGATCGCTCGTCGGGATGAGGACGTACCTGCCGCGCTTCACGCGCGGCATCAGCTTCTCCATCAACCCGAGCTCCGGCGGGTTCACCACGTCGTCGGCCGAGTTGATCGCGAGCACAGCCGCGGTGATCTTCTCGAGATCTCCCGACGGATCATAGTCGCGCGACGCGTTGTATTGATACAGCATGTCGTTCGCGTCGGTGGCCGCGAGGCGCGTCGCGACCTGGCTCTCGTACCAGCGGTCCGCCTCGTCGCGCGTCGCCCCTGACTTGTGCCACTGGAGCGGGTTGCTCGTCATCATCATCAGCACGTTGATCGCCGCGGTGAGGCCCTGACGCGGCGGCTCGACGTAGTTGCCGTCCTTCCAGGCCGCGTCGCTCGTGATGCTGTTGATGATCATCTTGCGCATGACGCGGTTCCGGCCGGCGATCTGCGTCGGCGCGCTCGCCAGCGGCACCAGCCCGTCGACGAAGCCGGGATACATCTCGCCCCACACCCAGCAGTGCATCGCGCCCATCGACGTCCCGAGCACCAGCCGGAGGTGGCTCACCTTCAGGCCATCCGTCAGCAGCCGGTGCTGCGCGCGGACCATGTCGTCGTAGGTGTACTTCGGGAACCGCATGCGCAGGCCGTCGCTCGGCTTGCTCGATTTCCCATGGCCGATCCCGTCGGGCAGCACGATGAAGTAACGCGTCGCGTCGAGCGGCTGGCCGGCGCCGAACAGCTCGCCGCCGAACGTCTGGCTGAGAAACCCGCCGCCCGAGCCGCCGGTGCCATGGAGAATCAGGACCGCGTTCACGACGGCGCCGGACGCGTCGCGCCGCGGCGCGCCGACGGTGCGGTAGTGCAGCTTCAGCTCGGGCAGCGTCTCGCCCGTGCCGAACCGGAAATTCGCGACGACGTAATCGGCTTCGACGGGCGCCGGAAAGTCGGCGGCGTGGGCGACGCCCCCGCCGAACAACACGAAGCACAAAGACAGCGGTGACAAGAACTGCGACAAGCGGCCACGAAAACCTCGTGGTACGGTGTCTTTTTCGTGTTTTCGTGGTCCGTTGCTTCTCATGCTTTCGTGTTTTCGTGCCTAGAAGCGGTATACAAACGTCAGCTGCAGCGCGCGCGCCGGCTGCTGATTGCGCATCTGCAGATAGTTTGCCGTGTTGAAGACTTCGTTGGCGCCGTTGTAGTTGTACTGTGTGAAATCGCCCGCGTTCAGGAGATTGAAGATGTTCGCGGCAACCTCGAGGCTGTTCGCGCGGCCCAGATTCAGCTTTTTGCCAACCTTCAATCCGAGCGTCTTGATCGCGGGAGCCATGACCTGACCATCCCCTCGCGTCGGATACACGAACCGCATCCGCGTCGCCAGCGGGTTGGATTGCGCGTTGCCCGTTGACGAGATGACTGTCGTGGGACCAAACACCGCCAGCCGCGAGTCGCCCGCAGGCAGCAGATCGACGATGGCACCGGACCACGGGCCCGCCTGGACCGTGTAGCTCGCCGCGAGATTGATGCCGTACCGAGCTGTATACGTGCCGCCGAAGTTCAACCGGTATTTCTGCCACGTCGGGCCATAGGTGTGAACGGTGGTCCCATTCGTCAGCGGCAGACTGTTTTCCTCGTTGTTGCCGCGCGGCATGTAAATCAACCGGTCGTTGGGGAAGGCATCCGGCTGAACGAATCGGGCCGGGTCGTGCGGATTCCACGTGCCGCTGATGTGCTGCCACTGCCGGTTGATGCCGGCCATGAACTGAAGGCCCTGCGAGAAATTCTTTGTCGCCGTCAGTTCGATCGCCGTGTAATTGAGCCGGCTCCACGAGTTGTTCGTCTGCATGAAGAAATTGCCGCGATTCGGATCGACCGCGCCGTAGCCACCGAACGGCTGGTTCGGGGCGCTCGGATAGATGCCGTTGATCTCAACTCGCCCGTACGTGTCCTTGTAGACGCGGTTGATTCCCGCCACGTCGAGGGCGATCGAGAAGGGAAACTGCTTGCGGAAGCCGACGATGAACTCGTCGATATAAGGCTGGTGCAAGGTGCCGTCGAACTGGTTCTGCGCGATCGCCTGCGTCGTCGCCGGCTGCGTGCGTTCGGTTTCGAACACGCCGTCGCCGTCGAGATCGTAGCGGTCGATGATGTTCACCGTCGCGTCGCCGCCGAACAGCGTGACTTGATCGCGGCCCATCATCTGCTCGCCGGCGCGCGCGTAGCTGCCGCGCAGGACGTTGCGGGCGTCGCGCGTAAGGAGATATGAAAAGCCGAGCCGCGGCTGGACGATGTGCGCGTCCTCGCGTGTGACGTTGAACAGCGTGTCCCGACGTCGCGTCCAGTCGACGCGCACGCCAACCGTCGCAGTCAACCGCTCGTTTGGACGCCACGTGTCCTGGCCATACACCGCGACGTCGCCGTCCCGCGCCTGACGCGAGGTGACGTCGACCGGCGTGCGGTATTGGCGATGAAACGGCACGGTGCCGCGTGACGGATCATTTGGATCAATCTGACGACGATCCTCGCTGACGAAGCCGTTGTTCAGATAATGCAGGTAGGTGTCGTACTTGCTCCACGGCTCGCCGAAGAAGCCGGTCTGGAACTCGTGCGACCCCAGCAGATCGCTCTTGTAGTACGTGAGATCGGCGCGAAGCGTCCAGAGCGACGACGGCCGAATATCCTCGACGCCGTCGTCGATGTTGCCGCCCTGCACGAGCCGTCCGGTGCCGCGCGGCAGGCCGCCTGACAGCACGGTCGAGCGGTGGATCGTCACACTCGGACCGCCGAGATCGGCGCCGTCCCACGTGGATGCGCTCGAGCCACCTTTGTTGTTGTACGAGACCAGGATCGTAGAGGTGAGGCTCCGGCCCCAGACGGACGTCAGCTTGCCGCCGTACAGGCCGCCGCCCGTCGAATATCGCACCGAGCGGCTGTAGTGATACTCGCGATCGCCAGTCGCCTTCAAACGATCGCTCTGATAGAACACCGCCACATCGTGCGTGCCGACGTGCGTCGTCACCTTGCCGTACGGCTGCCAACTCGTCGTCGTGTTGTTGAACAACGTGGCGTTCGGGAAAAACGTCTTCAGACGATCGACTTCCTGCGGCGTGCGGCTGATGCCGGCCTCGAGGTCGGCGCGCCGGATGGAGCCAAAGAACCACACGCGGTCCTTTCTGATCGGGCCGCCGATGCCGCCGTCGAACTGCTTGATGAGCGCCGTCGTCGGCGTTCCGCCGCTGACCGCCAGCTCGGGACGACACGCGGCGCTCGGCGTGCAATTCGTCACATTGTCGCCGTTCCAGCCCTCCGGTTGATACGCGTACGCACCTGAACCCTTGAACACATTGCCGCCGCTCTTGGTGATCACGTTGATGTTCAGCCCGGTCCCCATCGGAGCGGACGCGTCCACTCCCCCGGTCTTCACCTGGACGTCGTCGATCATGTCGGCGCCCATCGCGACGTACGTGACCTGCGCGTCCTGATAGTTTGACGCGATCGCGCCTTCGAGCTGAATGACGTGCGCGAAGTGCTCGGTGGCGTGGCCGAAGTACACCATCCGTCCGCTGCCATCGTCGAACGGCCGCGAGTGGACACCCGGCGTGATCTCGAGGAAATCGCTCCAGTTGCGGCGCGCCTGAATCGGCATTTCGCGCTGGAACTCGCCCGAGATGTTCAGCACGTTGCTCGGCCGGCTCACCTCGAGCATCGGAGACTCGCCGGCGACCGTCACGGATTCCTGCAGCGCACCGATCTTCATCTGGATGTCGACCTGGAACGTCGCGCCCGCGCGCAGCAGGATCTCTTCGCGCCGGTACGCGGCGAACCCGGTGAGCTCCGCGGCAATCGTGTAGGTCCCAGGCGGGAGGTTGATCAGCCGGTACGAGCCGTCGGTCTCGGTGATCGCCGCGCGCGGCTGAATCAGCGCCGAGCTCGTCGCAGTGACCGTGACGCCGGGCAGCGCGCCGCCCTGCTCGTCGGTGACGTAACCGCGCAGGCTGCCCTGCCCGGTTTGCGCCGCCGCAAGCGCGGCGGTGAGGAGGACGAGACCGATCGCTGTAGTGAGACGTCTGCGGATCATCGAAACCTCCGGAAAGGGGGCACGACCGGATGGATGAAGGCGCCGGAGATATGAGCCGCCTTTATACCAACCACGGCGGGTTGTGGCAAGATGCCCCGACTGTTTTTTGAAAGGGAGGATGCCATGCTCCGTCGCCGAATCACCGTCGCCGCCGTTGCGATTGTGGCGGTGGGCTTCCTGACCGCCGGACGCGCGGCCGCCCAGTCGCCGCGCCCGATGGGCATCGTCGACCTGCTGAACGTGCCGCGCCTCGCGGACCCCCAGCTCTCGCCCGACGGCCGCGACGTCCTGTTCACGCGGTCCGATGCGGATTGGAAAACGGGCCGCCGCGTGACGCACATCTGGCGCGCGCGCGTCGGGTCGACCGAGGCGCCGATGCAGCTGACCAACGGAGCCGAGAGCGAAAACTCCCCGCGCTGGTCGCCCGACGGCAAGACGATCGCGTTCACCGCGAAGCGCGGCGACAACGAGTTCGCGCAGATCTATCTCCTGGCGATCGACGGCGGCGAGGCGCGCCAGCTGACGACGCACGCAAGCGCGACGTCCGACATCAACTGGACGCACGATGGTGCCGCGATCTATTTCAGCGCACCGGAACCGAAGACCGCGGACGACAAGGCGCGCGATCGCGTACGCGACGACGTGTATGCGTACGAGGAGAACTACAAGCAGACGCATCTGTGGAAGGTCGTCGTCTCGACGAAAGCCGAATCGCGCGTCACGACCGGCGACTTCTCGGTCACGTCGTACGAGCTGTCGGACGATGGAGGGAAGATCGTGTATCAGCGGACGCCGACGCCGCTGCTCGGCGACGGCCCCAAGGGCGAGATCTGGGCCGCGAACGCCGACGGCTCCGGCGCCGTGCAGGTGACGAAAAACGCGGTGCCCGAGAGCGGTGCGCGCTTGTCGCCGGACAACTCGCAGGTCCTCTTCAGGTCCGGATCGAACGCGAAGTTCGAGAGCTACTACAACGGACGCCTGTTCATCGCGCCCGCCGCCGGCGGCAACGCGCGGATCGTCGTCGGCGACAAGGAGCCGATCGACGTCGACAGCGCGGTGTGGTCGTCCGACGGGAAGTCGATTTACTTCCTCGCGAACCTCGGCGTCCACGAAGAGCTGTTCGTCGTCCCGGTCGCCGGCGGAGCACCGAAGCAGCTGACGAGCGGCAAGCACAACATCGGCGCCATGATGCGATCGCGCGATCGATTCGCCTTCACGCTCACCGATTCCGCGGCGCCCGGCGAGATTTACACGATGGCGGCGGCCGACGGCGCGCCGACGCGCGTCACGCGCGTGTTCGACTACCTGTCCCGCGACTTCAAGCTCGGACGCCAGGAGGCGATTACGTGGAAGGGCGCGGACGGCGTGACGGTCGAGGGCATGCTGACGTATCCGGTCGATTACCAGGCGGGCCAGAAATACCCGCTCGCCGTCATGACGCACGGCGGACCGCAAGCGGCCGATAAGTATGGTATGGGCGAGCTGCAGGTCCTGGCCGGCAAGGGCTACGCGGTCCTGCAGCCGAACTACCGCGGCAGCACCGGCTACGGCGATGCGTTCCTGCGCGACATGATCGGCCACTACTTCCAGAACTCGCATCTCGACGTCATGACCGGCGTCGACGAGCTGATCAAACGCGGCATCGTCGATCCCGACCGCATGGTGAAGATGGGTTGGAGCGCCGGCGGCCACATGACGAACAAGATCATCACGTTCACCGACCGCTTCAAGGCGGCCGCGTCGGGCGCCGGCGCGGCGCAGTGGGTGTCCATGTACGCGCAGAGCGACATCCGCTTCCAGCGCACGCCGTGGTTCGGCGGCACGCCGTGGCAGAAGAACGCGCCGATCGACGTCTACTGGGCGAACTCGCCGCTGAAGGACGTCGCGAACGTGAAGACGCCGACGATCTTCTTCGTCGGCGAAAAAGATCCGCGCGTGCCGATGCCGCAGTCGATCGAGATGTATCAGGCGCTGAAGCACAACGGAGTGCCGACGCATCTCTACATCGCGCCGCGCGAGCCGCACGGCTGGCAGGAGCTGCGCCACAACCTGTTCAAGATGAACGCCGAGATCGAGTGGTTCGAGAAGTACGCGACGAAGCGGCCGTACACGTGGGAGAAGGCGCCGGGCGACGACAAGAAGGATGCGAAGACCACGACCGATCAACCGTAGGCAGGATGGGCAGGTAGGGCGGGTAGGGCAGGTAGGGAAAGCGAGGCGGGAAGAGTCGCTTCGGCGATCCTTCCGCGTTCTTCCCTTCCTGCCTTTCCTGCCCTTCCTGCCCTTCCTGCCCTTCCTGCCCTTCCTGCCCTACGTAGCGTCATGGCGCGTCGAGGCGCAGACGCGACGCGCCATGACGCTGGTCGACATCGCCGAGCTGCCGCGCGCGATCGATCCGCAGTTATCTCCCGACGGACGCTCGGTCCTTTTCGCGCTCAGCCGCGCGGACTGGAACGCCAACCGGCCCGTCTTCCAGCTCTGGCGACAGAACATCGGCGCGGGACCGCCCATCCAGCTCACGTTCGCCGCGAACGGCGTCACCAACGCGTTCACACGTTGGTCACCGGACGGCCGTACGATTCTCTTTCACCGTGACGGACAGCTGTTCGTCATGCCTGCCGACGGCGGCGAGCCGAAGTCGCTGACGAAGCACGCGACGGCCGTGACGCTTCCGACGTGGTCGACCGACGGGAAGAGCGTCTACTTCCTCGCCTCGGACGCGCGGACCGCGGACGAGCGCGAACGCGATCGCACGCGAAACGACGTGTACGCATACGAGGAGAACTACAAGCAGCGGCAACTCTGGAGCATCGACGTCGCCACCGGCGTGGAACGGGCCATCACCTCCGGCGATTCCTCGGTGCTCTCCTATCGCCTGTCGCGCGACGGCACGCGCATCGTCTGCACGCGAGCGCCCAGCCCGCTGCAGGGCGAGGCCTGGCGCGGCGAAGTGTGGACGATGGACGCCGGCGGCGCGAATGCGAAGGCGGTGACGGCGAATGGGATCGAGGAACTCGACCCCGAGCTGTCGCCGGACAACCGGCAGATCCTCTTTCTCGCGTCCGCGAGCGCGCGCCTGGAGCCGTACTACGGTCAGAACCTCTTCATCGTCCCCGCGTCCGGCGGAACGCCGCACGCGCTCTTCCCTGACTTCCCGTACGAGTTCGATCGCGCGACGTGGACGGCCGACGGGCGCGCGGTGCTCGCCGTCGTGAACATGGGCGTCCACAGCGAGATCTTCCGGATCGACGTGGCGGCGCGGACCTTCGCGCAGCTGACGGATGGCAAGCATGCGATTCCGCCCTATCCGGCGCCGGCATGGAGCTTCGAGCCGAAGCTCGGGAAAGCGGCGTTTCTGTTCGACGAGCCGACGCGCTTCGGCGACGTCTGGACGCTGTCGATCGCCGGCGGCACGCCGACGCGGGTGACCGGCGTCTATGACGATCTCGATCGCAGGTTCGCGCTGCCGCGCCAGGAGAAAGTCACGTGGAAAGCCGCGGATGGCGCGGACGTCGAAGGGCTGCTGTTCTATCCCGCGAACTACGAGCCGGGCACGCGGTATCCGCTGGTCGTGCAGATGCACGGCGGTCCGACGGAGTCGGACAAGTTCGGCGCCGGATCGGGGCTGCTGCTCAATTATTTCCCCGTGCTCACTGGAAGGGGCTACGTCGTCCTGCGTCCGAACTATCGAGGCAGCGCCGGCTACGGCAACGCGCACTATCGCGACGTCGTCGGCCACTACTTCAACAACATGCACCTCGACATCATGGCGGGCGTCGACGCGCTGGTCGCGCAAGGCATCGCGGATCCGGAGCGGCTGGTGTTGATGGGATGGAGCGCGGGCGGCCACCTGACGAACAAGCTGATCACGTTCACGGATCGGTTCAAGGCGGCGTCGGCCGGCGCGAGCGCGGCGAACTGGATTTCGATGTACGCCCAGACCGATACGCGCCAGTCGCGGACGCCGTGGTTCGGCGGAACGCCGTGGCAGAAGAACGCGCCGGTCGACGCGTACTGGAATCAGTCGCCGATCAAGGACGCCGCGAAGGTCCGCACGCCGACGCTGTTCTTCGTCGGCGAGAACGACGCGCGCGTGCCGCTGCCGCAGTCGGTCGAGATGTGGCGGGCGCTCGCATCGAACGGCGTGCCGACGCGGCTGTACGTCGCGCCGCGCGAAGGGCACCAGTGGATCGAGCTTCGCCATCAGATCGCGAAAGCCAACGCCGAATTGGAGTGGTTCGAGAAGTACGCGCGTGGCCGAGCTTATGCGCCCGAGAAAACTCCGTGAGAAATAAGGTAAGCTCGAATTCGGTCGTTCGCCCCGTAGCCGCCGCGCGATGTCGCAGATCTTCCAGCGTTCCGCCAACACGATTGCTCGGGTCAGCATCTTCGGCGCCGTTTTCTTCGTAGCGGGCCTCCTCTACCTCTTCGATCAGGTCAATCGCTCGCCCTGGATCACCGAGGCGCACGTCGCGCGCGACCAGCCGATTCAGTTCAGCCACGAGCGGCACGTCGCCGGCAACGGCATCGACTGCCGCTACTGCCACACGTCGGTCGAGGACTCCTCGTTCGCCGGCATACCGCCGACCAAGACGTGCATGAACTGCCACTCGCAGATTTTCGCGAACAGTGTCTATCTCGAGCCGGTGCGCGAGAGCTTCCGCACTGACCGGTCGATTGAATGGGTGCGCGTCCACGATCTGCCCGACTTCGTCTACTTCGACCACAGCATTCACGTGAACAAAGGCGTCGGGTGCACGACGTGCCACGGGCAGGTCGACCGGATGCCGCTCATGTGGCGCGAGAAGTCGCTGCAGATGGACTGGTGCATCGACTGCCATCGCCAGCCGGAACGCTACGTGCGTCCGCGTGAGGCGGTGTTCCGGGTCGACTACGAGCCGCCGCCCGACCAGCTCGATCTCGGCAGGCGCCTGGTTGCGGAATATCAGATTCAGAAGCTCACAAGCTGCTCCACATGTCATCGTTGACGGACGGTCGGGATTTGGGATTCGGGATTCGGGATTCGCGTCGCATCACCGAATCACCTGGCCGCCACGAATCCCCAACCCCGAATCCCGAATCACGACGGTTTTGGCGAACGCTGGACGAGAGTGTCGACGATCCGGCGTTCCAGCGGTTCGTCGAGAACGAATTCCCGTCCCAGGTCGAAGCGATCGGCGATCCCGTTCAGCGGCGAACGTTTCTCAAGTTGATGGGCGCGTCGATGGCGCTCGCGGGCGCGACGGCGTGCACGCGGCAGCCGCTCGAGCGGATCGTCCCGTACGTGCGGCAGCCCGAGGAGCTGATCCCGGGCAAGCCGCTGTTCTTCGCGACCGCGATGACGCTCGGCGGCGTCGCCACCGGCCTGCTCGTCGAGAGCCACGAAGGACGGCCGACCAAGATCGAAGGCAACCCGCTGCACCCCGGCAGCCTGGGCGCCGCCGACGTGTACGCGCAGGCGGCGATCCTCGGCCTCTACGATCCCGATCGCGCGACCACGCTGACCTACCTCGGCGAGATTCGACCGTGGTCGGCGTATCTCGGCGCCATGCGCGCGGTGCTCGCGGCGCAGCAGCCGCTCCGAGGCGCCGGTATCCGAATCCTCACGGAATCGGTCGGCTCGCCGACGCTGGCCGCGCAGATTCGCGACGTCCTGTCGCGGTATCCGGCGGCGAAATGGCACCAGTGGGATCCGGCGACGAGCGACGGCGCGCGCGCGGGTGCGCGCCTGGCCTTCGGCGAGTACGTCAGCACGCAGTACCGGCTCGATCGCGCGGACGTAATCGTCGCGTTCGACGCGGATCTGCTCGGCTGCGGACCGGGTAGCCTGCGCTACGCGCGCGACTTCGCCGCGCGGCGCCGGCCCGACGACCCGGCGCGCATGAACCGGCTCTACGCCGTCGAGACGATGCCAACGCCGACCGGGGCGCGGGCGGATCACCGGCTGCCGTCGAAGCCGAGCGAGGTGCTCGCGGTCGCGCGCGCGATCGCGGAACGAGTCGGGACAGGAAGGGCAGGAGAGGCAGGCAGGGCAGGAGGGGCGGGTAAATTCATCGACGCCGTCGCGAAAGATCTGCTCGCGCACCGCGGCCGCAGCCTCGTGGTCGCCGGCGACCATCAGCCGGCTGAAGTCCACGCGCTCGCGCACGCGATCAACCAGGCGCTCGGCAACGCCGGCGCGACCGTGGTCTACGCGGATCCCGTGGAAGCCGCGGCCGTCAGCCAGATCGATTCGCTGCGCGAGCTGGTCGACGACATGAACGCGGGCAAGGTCGATCTGCTGCTGATCCTCGCGGGCAACCCGGTCTACACCGCGCCGGCGGATCTGAACTTCTCCGCGGCGATGGACAAGGTCCAGCTGCGCGCGCATCTCAGCCTGTACGAGGACGAAACCTCCGCGCGCTGCCACTGGCAGATTCCCGAGGCGCATTTCCTCGAGGCGTGGAGCGACGCGCGCGCGTTCGACGGCACCGCATCGATCGTCCAGCCGCTGATCGCGCCGCTGTACGGCGGCCGATCCGCGCACGATGTCATCGGCGTGATGAGCGAACGGCCCGAGCGATCGGCGTACGACATCATCCGCGAGCAGTGGAAGGTCGACCCGAAGAACGACGCGGAGTGGCGGACGTGGCTGCACGACGGCGTCATCCCGAACACGGCGTTCGCGCCGAGATCGCCTTCTCTGGCCCCCTCGGCAATTAGCAATTTGCAATTAGCAATCAGCAATTCTTTCGAGATCGCGTTCCGCAACGACCCATGCGTCCTCGACGGCCGGTTCGCGAACAACGGCTGGCTGCAGGAGCTGCCGAAGCCGATCACGAAGCTGACGTGGGACAACGCGATCATCGTCAGCCCGGCCACGGCGGCGCGCCTCAGCGGCGCGAACAACCCGTCCTATCGCGGCGGTGAGCACGGCACGATTCTGAGCGACGTCTTCGAGATTCGCGCCGGCGGCCGGGCCGTTCGCGGCCCGTTGTTCGCGATTGCCGGCCACCCCGACGACTGCGCGACCGTTCATCTCGGCTACGGCCGCGTACGCGGCGGCAACACGGCGCGCGATGCGGGCTTCAATGCCGGCGCGGTGCGGACGTCGCAGTCGCCGTGGTCCGCGAGCGGCGCGGAGCTGGTGAAAACCGGGGACACGTACGGGCTCCCGTGCACGCAGTACCACCACCTGATGGAGGGACGCGCGCCCATTCACGCGGCAACGAAGGAGGAGTACGCGCACGATCCGAAGTCGATGCACGAGGGAGAAGAAGGCACGCCGCCGCGCACGATCACGCTGTACCCCGACTACAAGTACGAAGGCCACAAATGGGGCATGGCCATCGACGTCAACGCGTGCATCGGGTGCAACGCGTGCGTCGTCGCCTGTCAGGCGGAGAACAACATTCCGGTCGTCGGGAAGGACCAGGTGCTCCGCGGACGCGAGATGCACTGGCTGCGGGTGGACACGTACTACAGCGGCGCTTCGGAGAACCCGCAGACGTACTTCCAGCCGGTGCCGTGCATGCACTGCGAGAACGCGCCGTGCGAGCCGGTCTGCCCCGTCGGCGCGACCGTGCACAGCCACGAAGGGCTGAACGACATGGTCTACAACCGGTGCGTCGGCACGCGCTACTGCTCGAACAACTGCCCCTACAAGGTTCGCCGCTTCAACTATTTTCTGTATCAGGACTGGAACACGCCGAGCCTCAAGCTCGGGCGCAACCCGAACGTCACGGTCCGCAGCCGCGGCGTGATGGAGAAGTGCACGTACTGCGTGCAGCGCATCAACGCGGTGAAGATCGAATCGGAAAAGGCGGGCCGCCGCATCGGCGACGGCGAGATCCGGACCGCCTGCCAGCAGACGTGTCCGGCCGAAGCGATCGTCTTCGGCGACCTGAACGATCCGGGCAGTAAAGTCGCGAGGCTTCAGGCGGACGCGCGGAACTACGCGCTGCTCGGCGAGCTGAACACGCGGCCGCGCACGACGTATCTCGGCGCGGTGCGGAACGTGAACCCCGAGCTGGGTGAGGACGCGTGAGCGACGCCACCGATCGCGCCATCGCGGGAACACCCGGCATGGGCGGCGATCCGCTCGGTCCGGTCGCCGGCAGCGCGGAAGCCACCGGCGTGATCGCGCCCGGCCACACGTTCAGCTCCGTCACCGACAAGATCAGCTCGATCGTCCTGACCCGGCGAACGCCGCTCGGGTGGTATCTCGGCTTCGGCGCTGCGTTCGCGCTGACCCTGCTGCTGCTCGTGTCGGTGACGTATCTCGTCTTCAAGGGCATCGGCATCTGGGGCAACAACATTCCCGTCGGCTGGGCGTTCGAGATCACGAACTTCGTCTGGTGGATCGGCATCGGCCATGCCGGCACGCTCATCTCCGCGATTCTTCTGCTCCTGAAACAGACGTGGCGGACCTCGATCAACCGCTTTGCCGAGGCGATGACGTTGTTCGCGGTCGCGTGCGCGGGACTCTTTCCGGCAATCCACACCGGCCGCCCGTGGCTGGACTACTGGCTGCTGCCGTACCCGAACACGATGGGCGTCTGGCCGCAGTTCAAGAGTCCGCTCATGTGGGACGTGTTCGCGGTGTCGACGTACGCGACTGTGTCGCTGCTCTTCTGGTTCATCGGTCTCATCCCCGACCTGGCCACGCTCCGCGATCGATCGCAGTCGCGCACGGGCCGCATGATCTACGGGATGCTGGCGATGGGCTGGCGCGGCTCGGCGCGCCACTGGCACCGCTACGAAACCGCCTACCTGCTGCTGGCGGGGCTTGCGACGCCGCTCGTCGTTTCGGTCCACACCGTCGTCTCGTTCGATTTCGCGATTGCCATCCTGCCCGGCTGGCACACGACGATTTTTCCGCCGTACTTCGTCGCGGGCGCGATCTACTCGGGGTTCGCGATGGTGCTGACGCTGGCCATTCCGATCCGCACCGTGTACGGGCTCGAAGACTTCATCACGCTGCGCCACCTGCAGAACATGGCGAAGGTGATGCTCGTCACCGGCCTCATCGTCGCCTACGGATACATGAGCGAGGCGTTCATCTCCTGGTACAGCGCCGACAAGTTCGAGCGCTTCGTGCTCTTCAATCGCGTCACCGGGCCGTACTGGTGGGCGTACGCGGCGCTGATCCTGTGCAACGTGGCCGCGCCGCAGGTGCTCTGGTTCCGGCGCGTCCGCACGAGCCCGCTCGCGCTCTTCGTCGTGTCGCTCATCATCAACACCGGCATGTGGCTGGAGCGGTTCATCATCATCGTCACGAGTCTGCAGCGCGATTTCCTGCCCTCGTCGTGGGGGGTGTACAAGCCGACGTTCTGGGACTGGTCGACGTACATCGGCACCATCGGACTGTTCCTCGCGCTGCTGTTCCTGTTCTTGCGGTTCCTGCCGATGATTTCGATCTTCGAGATGCGCGCGATTCTTCCGGGCGCGAAGGTCGACGAAGACCTGGGAGCGACGTAGATGGCGCCATCGACGGTCTCGCACGGCATCTACGGTCTGATGGCCGAGTTCGACGATCCGAGCTCGCTCGTCGCCGCCGCGCACAAGACGCGGCAGCAGGGCTACCGCTGCATGGACGCCTACTCGCCGTTCCCGATCGAGGAGCTGCAGGAGGCCATTGGCGCGCACGATACGCGCCTGCCGCTGATCGTGCTGATCGGCGGGATCGCGGGTGGCCTCGGCGGCTACCTGCTGCAGTACTGGGCGTCCGCAATGGCGTATCCGATCAACGTCGGCGGCAAGCCGTTCCACAGCTGGCCGGCGTTCATCCCGATCACGTTCGAGTGCACGATTCTCGTCGCGGCGCTGTCGGCCGTCCTCGGCATGCTGGCGCTCAACGGCCTGCCGCAGCCGTACCACCCGGTGTTCAACGTGCCGCGCTTCGCGCTCGCCAGCCGCAACCGGTTCTTTCTCTGCATCGAGGCGCGCGATCCGCAGTTCAGGCTGGAGGATACGAGGAGATTTCTGGAAACGCTCAACCCGCGCGAGGTAACGACCGTTGCGGATTGAAGAAACCACAGAGTCACAGAGACACCGAGCGCCTCGATTCGATGGGCGGCGCGAAGCGCCGCGCCGTGGGAGACGGTACGCCCAAAAACGAATCGCGCGGATTTCGGAGGCGACTCGTTTTTGGGCGTACCGTCTCCCACGGTCGTTGGCCGGCTCCGCCGGCCAACCCGTCGAATCGATCGGCGTTCACGTCCGCAACGGTCGTGCACCTCTGAGTCTCTGTGGCTCTGTGGCTCTGTGGTTCATTCAACTCTGTGTGCTCCTGTCACTCTGCGGCCTCGCGTCAGGCTGCCGCCGCGACATGCATGACCAGCCGAAGTACATCCCGCTGCGCCAGTCCCCGTTCTTCGGCGATGACCGATCGGCTCGACCGCTCGTCGCCGGTACCGTCGCGCGCGGGCAGCTCCGCGAGGACACGCTCCTCTACACCGGCAAGGTCAACGGCGCCGACGCGGTGACGTTTCCGTTCCCGATCGACGAGCGCGTGATGGCGCGCGGGCAGGACCGCTTCAACATCTACTGCTCGCCGTGCCACGGACGCACCGGCCACGGCGACGGGATGATCGTCCGCCGCGGGTTCCGGCGGCCGCCCTCATACCACGAGGATCGACTTCGATCCGCGCCGGCCGGTCACTTCTTCGACGTGATGACGAACGGCTTCGGCGCGATGCCCGACTACGCGGCGCAGGTGAGCGCCCCCGACCGCTGGGCCATCGTCGCCTACGTCCGCGCGCTGCAGCTGAGCGAGCACGCGACGCTCGCCGACGTGCCGCCGGATCGGCGGCAGGAGCTGAATCGCTGATGCCGTACGAGCGGACGGCGGACGCCGCGATTCCCGAGCTCGCTGCCGTGCAGCGACGGTTCCTCCTCATCGGCGCCGCCGCATCGGCAATTTCGCTGATCGGCCTCGCGATCGATGCGCGGCAGTTCCTCCAGTCGTACCTGCTGGCCTACATGTGGTGTCTCGGCGCGACGCTCGGCTGCCTCGCGCTCGGGATGGTGCATCAACTCTCCGGCGGCGCCTGGGGCGTCGTCATCCGCCGCCCGATCGGCGCGGCGACGCGCGTGCTGCCGGGGCTGACCATCCTGTTCCTGCCGCTCGTGCTCGGCATCCATCGTCTGTACGTCTGGAGCGACGCAGACGCGGTCGCGCACGACGAGCTCCTGCAGCACAAGCATCTCTACCTGAACGTTCCGTTCTTCCTGGTGCGTGCCGCAATCTACTTCGCGGTGTGGAACGCGATCGTCTTCTTCCTCAATCGCTGGTCGCTCGAACAGGACCGTACGGCGGATCCGCTCCTCGCGCGCCGGATGCAGGTGCTGAGCGCCGGCGGGCTGCTCGCGTACGGCCTGACGATCACGTTCGCGTCGTTCGACTGGCTGATGTCGCTCGATCCGCACTGGTACTCGACGATGTACGGCGTGCTGCTGATGGGAGGGCAAGGGCTCACGGGCATGGCCGTGCTGATCGTCGTGCTCGTCTGGCTCAGCCGGCGCGCGCCGCTCGATCGCATCGTGCAGCCGGGGCATTTTCACGATCTCGGCAACCTGCTCCTCGCCTTCACGATGCTGTGGGCGTACTTCTCGTTCTCGCAGTACCTGATCATCTGGGCCGGCAACCTGCCGCACGAGATCGAGTGGTACCTGCATCGATCGACCACGAGCTGGCGCCTCGTCGCGGTAGCGCTCGTCCTCTTTCATTTCGCCCTGCCGTTCGTGCTGCTGCTGTCGCGGCGGGTCAAGCGCCAGGCTGACACGATCCTGAGAGTCGCGGTCCTGGTCCTCGTCGCGCGCCTCGTCGATCTCCTCTGGCTGATCGCGCCGGAATTCCACGGCGACGGCCTGCACGTGAGCTGGATGGACCTGACGCTGCCGATCGGGCTCGGCGGCCTGTGGTCGGCTGCGTTCATCCGCGAGCTGCGCGGCCGGGCGATCCTCCCCATCCACGATCCGCAGTTCGACGAGACGCTCGGCCCGATCATCGAGCGCGGCGGATCGCATCCGGAGGCGCCGGGCGCCGCCCACTGACATGGCCGACACGCACATGCCGCACGCCGGCCACGCCTCGGACGCTCACGCGAATCCCACCGTGCGCCACGAGGCCAGCGACGTGAACGTCACCGGGGTTCTCGCGTTCGCCGGCGGGTTGATCGTCGTCGCGCTCGTCATCAATCTGCTCGTATGGGTGCTGTTCCGGTTCTTCGACTCGCGCGAGGCGCACCAGAGACCGCCCGAATTCCCGCTCGCCGTTCAACAGGAGAATCGCCTGCCGCCCGAGCCGCGGCTGCAGACGAATCCGAGACAGGACCTGCAGGAGCTGCGCGCGCACGAAGACGAGATGCTGACGACATACGGCTGGGTCGATCGGAACGCGGGCGTGGTGCGGATTCCAATCAGCGAAGCGATGAAACTGACCGTCGAGCGAGGACTGCCCGTGCGGCAAGGAGCCGGCCGGTGACACGCGTCGCCTCCCTGGTTTTCTTTGTGTCCTTTGTAACCTCCGTGTCCGTTGTTCCGGCCGCTTCAGTGGCCGAGGCGGCCGGCCAAATGACCTCTTCCCCTTCGAGCGCCGGATATCGACCGTCGCCAGGTCAGACATCCTCCGTGCTTCCGGCGGCCCTGCGCGACGTTGGCTTCGATCAGAACCTGAACGCGCCCGTGCCGCTCGACGTGATGTTCCGGGACGAGTCAGGCCGCGCGGTCGCGCTCGGCGAGTACTTCGGCAAGCGGCCGGTCGTGATGGTCTTCGCCTACTACGACTGCCCGATGCTGTGCACGCAGGTGATCAACGGTCTGGCGAGCGCGCTCGGCGTGCTGTCGCTGAATCCCGGACAGGACTTCGAGATCGTCACCGTCAGCTTCGATCCGCGCGATACGCCGGCGTCGGCGGCCGCGAAGAAGGCCCACTATCTCGAGCGCTACACGCGCGCCGGCGCCGCCGGCGCGTGGCATTTCCTGACCGGCGAGCAGGCGTCGATCGATCGGCTGACGAAGGCGGCCGGCTTCCGCTACGCATGGGACGCGCCGACCAATCAGTTCGCGCACCCGAGCGGCGTGATCGTCCTCACGCCGGACGGCCGGCTCGCGCGCTATCTCTTCGGGATCGAGTACGGGCCGCGCGATCTGCGGTTCGCGATCGTCGACGCGTCCGCGGGCAAGGCCGGCAATCCGGCCGACGCGCTGCTCCTCTACTGCTATCACTACGACCCGATGACGGGCCGCTACGGCTTCGTCATCATGCGGGCGCTCCGCCTCGCCGGGGTCGGAACGGTGCTCGCGTTGCTGTCGTTCGTCGTCGTCATGCTGCGGCGCGAACGCTCCAGCCGAATCCCGAATCCCAAATCCCGACTCCCGACGGTATCCCACTGATGTGGACCGGCACCCCGCTCTTTCCAGAATCGGCGTCGACGATGGCGACGCGCGTCGACACGCTGTATTTCTTCCTCGTTGCGCTCACGGCGTTCTTCTCGCTGCTGATTGCCGGCCTGATCGTGTACTACGCCGTGAAGTACAAGCGGCGCCAGCCCGACAGCGTCGGCGCGGCGATTCACGGCGGCCTCGTCCTCGAGCTGACGTGGACGATCGTGCCGCTGCTGATCACGATGGTCATCTTCGTGTGGGGCGCCAGCGTCTTCTTCGCGATGGCGCGTCCCCCCGATGAGACGACGAACATCTACGTCGTCGGCAAGCAGTGGATGTGGAAATTTCAGCACCTCGACGGGCAGCGCGAGATCAACGAGCTGCACATACCGGTCGGCCGGCCTGTGAAGCTGATCATGACGTCGGAAGACGTCATCCACGACCTGTTCGTGCCCGCGTTCCGGATGAAGGCCGACGTGGTGCCGGGGCGCTACACGTCCATCTGGTTTCAGCCGACGAAACCGGGGCGCTACCGCATGGTGTGCGCGGAGTACTGCGGGACGAAGCATTCAGGCATGACGGGCGAAGTGATTGTGATGGACGCGACGGAGTATCAGACGTGGTTGAGCGGCGGCACGCCGGAAGGATCGCTCGCGGAGGGCGGCGCGAAGCTGTTCGCGAGCCTCGCGTGCAACACGTGTCATCGCCCTGACGCGCAGGGGCGCGGCCCCGTGCTCGAAGGGCTGTTCGGCAAGACGGTCACGCTGCAGAGCGGCGAAACCGTCGTCGTCGACGAGGCGTACGTGCGCGAATCGATCCTGCATCCGTCGGCGCAGATCGCGGCTGGCTTTCAGCCGATCATGCCGACGTTTCAGGGCCTCGTCACGGAGGAACAGCTGCTCGAGCTGATCGAGTACATCAAGGCGCTGCATTCGGTGCCCCAGGTGCAGACACGATAGTCATGGCTAGCACGGTCATCACCCCCGCACGGCATTATCTGAACGACGGCTACGGCATCACGTCGTGGCTGCTGACGCGCGACCACAAGCGGATCGCCCTGCTGTACCTCGCCGGCGTGACGTTTTTCTTCTTCGTCGGCGGCGCGATGGCCGTCGTGATGCGGCTGGAGCTGGCGACGCCCGCGGGCGACCTCGTGTCGGACGAGACCTACAACAAGCTGTTCACGATGCACGGCGTGATGATGGTGTTCTTCTTCCTCATCCCGGCGATTCCGAACGTGCTCGGAAACTTTCTCGTCCCGATCATGATCGGTGCGAAGGACCTGGCGTTCCCGAAGCTGAATCTCTTCAGCTGGTACATCTTCATCGTCGGCGGTCTGTTCTCGCTGTACGCGCTCGTCGCAGGCGGGGTCGACACCGGCTGGACGTTCTACGCGCCGTTCAGCACCGTGTCCTCGACGACGAACGTGATCCCGACGGCGCTCGGGATCTTCATCACCGGGTTCTCGTCGATTCTCACCGGCCTCAACTTCATCGTCACCATCCACCGGATGCGAGCGCCCGGTCTGACGTGGTTCAGGCTGCCGCTGTTCCTGTGGTCGACGTACGCGACCAGCCTGATCAACGTCCTCGGCACGCCGGTGATTGCGATCACGCTGCTGCTGGTGGCGGCGGAGCGCGTCTTTCACTTCGGCTTTTTCAATCCCGCGCTCGGCGGCGATCCAGTGCTCTTCCAGCATCTGTTCTGGTTCTACTCGCACCCGGCGGTCTACATCATGGTGCTGCCGGCGATGGGTGTCGTGAGCGAGCTCGTCGCGGCCGGCTGCCGCAAGCCGGTGTTCGGCTATCCGTTCGTCGCGTTCGCGAGCGTGGCGATCGCGGTCCTCGGCTTCCTGGTGTGGGGACACCACATGTTCGTCGCCGGCGAATCGGTCTACGCCGCGATGATCTTCTCGATTCTCAGCTTCCTCGTCGCGATTCCGTCGGCGGTCAAGGTCTTCAACTGGACGGCGACGATGTACAAGGGATCGGTGTCGTGGGAGACGCCGATGCTGTACGCCTACGGCTTCATCGGGCTCTTCACGATCGGCGGCCTCACCGGTCTGTTCCTCGCGGCGATCGGGATCGACGTGCACGTCACCGACACGTACTTCGTCATCGCGCACTTCCACTACATCATGGTCGGCGGCACGATCATGGGGTATCTGGGCGGCCTCCACTACTGGTGGCCGAAGATCAGCGGACGTCTCTACAACGAAGGGCTCGCGAAGCTGAGCGCCGGCATCATTTTCATCGGCTTCAACCTGACGTTCTTCCCGCAGTTCTTGCTCGGCTACCTCGGCATGCCGCGGCGGTACCACGCGTATCCGCCGGAGTTCCAGCTGCTCAACGTGCTCTCGTCGGCGGGCGCGTCGATCCTCGGCGTCGGCTATCTGATCCCGATGATTTACCTCACGTGGTCGCTGCGCTACGGCCGCCTCGCGGGATCGAATCCGTGGGGCGCTGTCGGCCTCGAGTGGACGACGACGTCGCCGCCGCCGACCGAGAACTTCAGCGAGACGCCGACCGTGACGTGGGAGGCGTACGACTACGGGTCGCCGGTGGAGGGCCACGTTGCCTGATCCGGCTCGTCACGATCATCGCCCGGCTGACGCCTTCGCGCTCCAGCGCGACGGTGAGGCGCTCGCGTTCCAGCATGGCGTGCTCGCGCACCATTTCGACAGCCTCGATCAGCAGCGCGAGGCGACGACGCTCGGGATGTGGGTGTTCCTCGTCACCGAGGTGCTCTTCTTCGGCGGGCTGTTTCTCGTCTACTCGGTCTATCGCACGTGGTATCCGCAGGCGTTCGCCGCCGCCAGCCACGAGCTCGACGTCATGCTCGGCACGATCAACACCGCGGCGCTGATCACGAGCAGCCTCACGATGGCGCTCGCGGTCCACGCGGCGCAGCTCGGACAGCGCCGCGTGCTGATGTTGTTCCTGGTCGCAACGATCGCGCTCGGGTCTTTGTTCCTCGGCATCAAGGCGGTCGAGTACTATCACAAGTTCACCGAGCACCACGTGCCGGGGCCGGCGTTCCAGTTCGAGCGCGAGTACATCCGCCAGGCGCAGCTGTTCTTCTCGCTCTATTTCGTGATGACCGGCCTGCACGCGCTCCACATGATCATCGGCATCGGGATCATGCTGTGGATGCTCTACTGGTCGTGGCGCGGCACGATCACGGCGGAGTATTACAGCCCGATCGAGATCAGCGGTCTGTACTGGCACTTCGTCGACATCGTGTGGATCTTCCTCTTCCCGCTTCTCTATCTGCTGGGACGTCATGGACTTCACTAGCCACCACATCATCCCGAAGCGGGTCTACTACACGATCTACGCCGTGCTGATGCTCTGCACGTACCTCACCGTGCAGATCGCCTTCTTCGATCTCGGTCCGCTCAACGCCATCGCCGCGCTCGGCATCGCGGTCTTGAAGGCGACGCTCGTCGTGCTGTTCTTCATGCACGTGAAATACAGCACGCGCCTGACGTGGGCGGTCGTCCTCGGCAGCGTGTTCTGGTTCGGCATCCTCCTCGCGCTCACGATGAGCGACTACGCGACGCGCGCCTGGCGGACGTTCGGCTGATACGTCTCGTCGGCTCGTCGATCGTCGGTCGTCGGCTCGTACACAGCGCAGAACCCGCAGAACCCGCCGAACAAATTGGGTTCTGCGGTTTCCGTGGCTTGCGCTGCGCACGGGATCATGAGCAGGCGAGCAACGAACTGACGCGCCGGCAAAACGGTGTGCACGCTGCGCACGCGGGGAATGGCATACTGGCCGCAGGGACGTGGCTGACCCTGCCGATCGCACGAACGCGCTTCTCGACGATCTCGAGCAGCGGGCGCTGCTCGAAAAGGCCCAGGAGGTTGCGCACGTCGGAAGCTGGGTCGCCGAGCTCGACGGCTCCGATCGCCTCGGCTGGTCGAAGGAGGCCCACCGCATTTTCGGCGTCACCATCGGAGAGTTCGAAGGCACGTCGGAGTCGTTTTTCGCGCGGGTCCACCCGGCGGACCGCCAGACGGTGCGCGCCGCGTCGGCCGCCGCACGCGCCGGATCCGGACCCTACGACATCGAGCATCGCATCATCCGTCCGGACGGCGCCGTGCGGTGGGTGCACGAGAAGGCGGATATCGTTCGCGCGGCCGACGGCACCGCCATCCGCATGATCGGCACCGTTCAGGACATCACGGACCGCCGCCTTCTCGAGGATCAGCTGCGGCAGTCGCAGAAGATGGAGGCGGTCGGGCGGCTGGCGGGCGGCATCGCGCACGATTTGAACAACGCGCTGACGGCCATCGCCGGCTACGCGGAGCTGGCGCTCGGTCAACTCCAGGCGGAGAGTCCCGCGCGGAGCGACGTCGAGGAAATCCGCCGCGCGGCCGAGCGCGCCGGATCGGTGACGCGGCAGCTGCTGGCCTTCAGCCGCAAGGAGATACTCGAGCCGCGTCTCTTCGATTTGAACCAGACGATCGTGTCGCTCGGCCGGCTCCTCGACCGCCTCCTGGGCGAGAACATCGAGGTCCGCACCGATCTCCGGCCGGCGCTGCCGGGAATCATCGGCGATCCCGGCCAGGTCGAGCAGGCGGTCATCAACCTCGCGGTGAACGCCCGCGACGCGATGCTGAAAGGCGGCCGGCTGGTGCTCTCGACGACGGTCGAGGATCTCGACGCCGCCGCGGCGCGCGCCAATCCGCCGATGTCGCCGGGCCGGTATGTCGTGCTGCGCGTCTCCGACACCGGTCACGGCATGTCGCGCGAGACGCAGGCGCGCATCTTCGAGCCGTTCTTCACGACGAAGGAGACCGGCAAGGGCACCGGCCTCGGCCTGTCGATGGTCTACGGCACGCTGAAGCAGATCGGCGGGTTCATCTTCGTCGACAGCGAGCTCGATCGCGGCACGACATTCCGGCTGTACTTCAGGCCCGCGTCGCCGGCGGTGCAGCCGGCGCCGCGCGACACGGCGATCACGGATACGAGGGGACAGGAAACCGTGCTGATCGTCGAGGACGAGCCGGCGGTCCGCAATCTCGTCGCGTCAGCCCTGCGGAGCGAAGGGTACCGGCTCCTCGTCGCCTCGTCGGCCGAAGAGGCGCTCACGATCGCCGACACCTGCGGCGACTCGATCGATCTCCTGCTGACCGACGCGATCATGCCGGGCAAGAGCGGTATCGAGCTCTCGAACATCCTCACCGCACGGCGTCCCGGCCTCCGCGTGATCGTCATGTCGGGCTATACGGACGAGACGCTCAGAGACATCAGCGATCGTACGCAGCTCCTGCAGAAACCCTTTGCGCCGCGCGAGCTGAGGCGGCGGATCCGCGAAGCGCTGGACCAGCTGAAGGAAACACGGGGATAGCGTCGGCCCTCAGGCTCGGGCGCGCGCGCCTTCGACCAGCTTCGTCGTCGCGCTGACCGGCGACCGGCGGACGATCAGATCGATGAAGTCCTTCATGAACGGCACCGCGCCCATGTCGCGGAGCGTGACCGCGCTCCACCGGCGCCGGTGCCCTTTCTTCGTGAGGCGCGCGGTCCGGAGCGTGCCCGCGCGCAGGTGCGGCTCCACGGCCCAGCGCGCCATCGCCGCGATTCCGAGCCCGGCCTTCACCAGCTCGATGATCGCCTCCGTCAGCTGCACCTGCTGAAGCCCCTTCGGGGTCACGCCCGCGGGCGCGAGGATGCGATGCAGCAGCGTGCTCTCTTCCTTCGGCGGATAGATGATCACGGTCTCGTCCGCGAACTCCTGCGGATCCAGCCACCCGCGCCCGGCGAGACGATGAAGCGGCGACATGATCACGAGCAGCTCGTCCTCGAACAGCGGCCGCTCCGCGAGCCGGCGGTCGCGGACGCGATCGGTGACGATCGCGAGGTCGATGCGGCCGTCGAGGAGCGACTTGATCGGCCGCGACGTTGCGTCGGCGTCGACCTGCACGTCCACGGCTTGGTGCCGCAGCCGGTACTCCTTCAGCAGGCCCGGCAGCCAGTGATAGCAGGTGTAGCACTCCGTCGTGATCCGCAGCAGGCCGGCCTCGCTCCGGCCGCTCTTCCGGATTTCCTCCTCGGTGCGCCCGACGATATCGAGCACCTGCGTCGCGGTGCGGAGCAGCGACTCGCCCGCGGGCGTGAGCACCATCCGCTTGCCGACGCGATGAAACAGCGCCGCGGTCAGGCGATCCTCGATGTCGCGCAGCTGGTGGCTGAGCGCCGATTGCGAGAGGTTCAGCAGATCGCCCGCGCGGGTGACGCTGCCGGTCCGCGCGATCGCGGCGACGAGTCGCAGGTGCTTGATCTCGAGATCCATACGGGTAGGACCAGTGGATCAATGTTAGCGTTTCATGACCTTGACCGGACGGATGCATTTCTTTCATGAAGACGATGAGCGGTGCTTCGTGTTCTTGGTGAGCTGTGTGGTTCGTCGTTAGAGCCGCGAGGCCCACTCGCCGCGGCGCATGAGCGGTTCGACCGACCCGTCGCGCCCGAGGCCGTCGACGTCGAGCGCCCCGGAGCCGATCATGAAATCGACGTGGGTGGCGCTGCGGTTGCCGCCGGCGGCTTCGAACGTCTCGTCGCTCATCCCCTCGCCGCCGCTCAGCGTGAACTTGTAGGCCGACCCGAGCGCCACGTGGCTCGCGGCGTTCTCGTCGAACAGCGTGTTGTAGAAGAGGAGCCCCGACTGCGCCACGGGCGATCCGTGCGGCACGAGCGCCACCTCGCCGAGCCGCGCCGATCCCGGATCGGTTTCCACGAGCTGGCGCAGCACGTCCTCGCCGCGCTCCGCCTTGACGTCGACGACCCGGCCGGAGACGAAGTGAAGCGAGAAGTTCTCGATCAGCGTGCCGCCGTAGCTCAGGGGCTTGGTGGAGCGCACGACGCCGTCGGCGCGGTCCTTGTGCGGCATCGTGAAGACTTCCTCGGTGGGGATGTTGGCGGTGAACGCGATCCCGTTGCGGCTCTCGCTGCGCGCGCTGATCCAGACGTGCGCGTCGGGCAGGCCGATCGTCAGCGACGTGCCCGGCGCCGTGTAGCGCAGCGCGGAGAAGCGCTTCCGGTTCAGGTACTCGGCGCGGGCGGCGAGCGCGGCGATGTGCGACTGCCACTGGGCGACCGGATCGGCGGCGTCGAGCCGGCACAAGCGGCCGATCGTCGCCCACAGCTCTGGCAGCTGGCGGTCGGCCGGCAGATCCGGAAACACCTTCGCGGCCCACTTCGCGCTCGCGGCGGCGACGACCGCCCAGTTGGTCTCGTTCTTCGAGACGAGCTCGCGAAACGGCTGCAGACGGCGCGACGACGTGCGCTGCATGGCCGTGACGAGGTCGGTCGGCTGCCCGGCGAGCAGGTCGGGATCGTTGGCGTAAATCGACAGCGTCGCGTCGCCCGCGCGCACGTGCTCGACGAGCGCGTCCGGCAGCCACCGTGAGAACTCGTCGAACGACTGCCGCGGCGCGTGCTCGAACCTCCGAAGCGTCAGCAGCTCGTCGCCCCAGATGGCCTCGACGTAGCTGGCGCCGGCGCGATACGCGCTGGCGGTCACCTCGCGAACGAGCGGCGCCGCTTCGAACGAGACGCCGCCATAGGCGAGCGGACCGAGAATCAGGAGCCGCTGCCCGCGCCGAAGATTCAGCGCGACCCGGACGATCAGCTCGGCGTAGCCGGGCAGCGCGTGCTGGAGATCAATCGCCATGCGTCAGAAGCGGAACATCATACCGTGGTGCGTGCAATAATCCGTCCGCGTGAGGATTCGGGTCGAACCATTCGTCGCGATTTTGTGCAGCGCCACCGCGGCCGTCGCGATCGCGCAGCGCATCATCACCAATCCGAAGCCCGACGCGGAGCTGAAGCAGTTGTTCCCGACCGCGGTCGCGTTTTCGCCGCTCGGCGGCGACCCGCTGCACTTCAAGGCGTATGCCGTCGACCCGCGCGCGAACCCCGACGCGCCGTTCATCGGCATCGCGTTCTGGACGACCGACATGGTCCCGAAGGAACACGGGTATCACGGTCCCATTCATCTCCTCGTCGGCCTGGATCTGAAAGGCACGATCACCGGCGTGGTCGTCGACTACCACTCGGAGCCGTACGGCTATTTCTCGGTCGAGCCGCCGAAGTTTGCCGCGCAGTTCAAAGGCAAGACCATTCGCGACCCGTTCATCGTCGGCCGCGACGTCGACGCGGTCTCCCGGGCGTCGATCACGATCTCGAGCGCCGCGCGCGCCGTTCGCGACGGATCGCGGCTCGCCGCCGGCAAGCTGCTGCCGCCGGAGGCCCTCAAGTAATGCCGCCGGCGGCGGAGAGCTGGCGGGACATCCTTGGCCCGCAGGCCCTCGATCTGACGCTGCTCGCCGCGTTCATCCTCGTCACGCTCGTCAGCTTCTTTCGAAAGAGCGTCCGCCTCAAGTTCGTCACGCTCGTCTTCGCCGTCGGCTACATGGGGTTCTTCAAGAGCCACCTGATCTCCATCGTCGACGTGTTCGGCGTGCTCGACCGCAGCCTGCCGATCGTGCGATACAACCTGACCTACTACGCGCTCGGCGGGTTCGCGATCGCGTCCACGATCCTGTGGGGACGGCTGTACTGCGGTCGGGTCTGCGCGTTCGGCGCGCTGACGCAGCTGATGGACGCGGTCGTTCCGCGGCGGCTGCGCATCGAGCCACCGGCACACATCGAGCGGCGAGCCGCGTCGATCAAGTACGGGCTGCTCGCGAGCGTCGTCGTCTACTTCCTCGCGACACGCGACATGCTCGTCTACCGGTACGTCGAGCCGTTCTGGATGTTCGGCCTGTTCGGCACGACGGCGATGTGGACCGGGCTTGCGATCCTGCTCGTCGCGACGGTGTTCGTCCGGAATCTGTATTGCCGATTCCTGTGTCCGGTCGGCGCGCTGCTCGGCGTGATGTCGAAGCTCACCGTCTTCCGGATCAAGCGCTGGTCCGAGTGCAACACGTGCAAGATCTGCGAGAAGACGTGCGAATGGGGCGCGATTCGAGGGCCGCAAATCGTGGAGACCGAATGCGTCCGGTGCGACGACTGCGAGCGGCTCTACCACGATCGGAACAAGTGCCCTCACTGGCTGATCCAGATTCGCCGGCCAGTCCGCCAGGTGTAGGGCGGGTCTTTAGACCCGCCGGGTCCCAGAGGACCCGGCCTACACTCGGAGGATCTACGGCGCGTCGGTCGGGGCGCGGACGAGCGTCAATCGTTCCTTCAATCGCGGCGTGACGAGGACTTCGTTCTTCGACGTGACGATCACGGCCTCGACGTTCGGGATCCGGCGGACGAGCGCGAGGCCGTCGGCGGGACCGAGCAGGAACACGCCCGTCGACAGGCCGTCGGCGAGTGCCGCGCTCGTGGTGGCAATCGTGACGCTCCGGCAACCTTGCGAGGGCTCGCCGGTCGACGGATCGATGATGTGGTGATACCGCCGACCGCCGCGGACGAACGATCGTTCGTAGTCGCCTGACGTGCTGAACGTGCTGTCGGAAAGGTCCACGGTCGCGAACACGTCGCGCTCCAGCTGCGCGCGCGGATCCTGAATGCCCAGCCGCCACGGCCGACCGGCTTTTGTGCCCGCGACGTAGAGATCGCCTCCCGCCTGAATCATGAAATCGCGCAACCCTCGCCCGCGCACGATCGAGATCGCGCGATCGATTGCGTAGCCCTTGCCGATGCCACCAAGCGTCACGCGCATGCCGCGACGGGGAAGATACGCGCTGCCATCCTCGTCGTTCACTTCCAGCGCGCGATAGTCGATGAGCGGCAGCCGGCGACGGACCTGCTCGCGGTCCGGAATCCGGTTGTCCTGGTCGTGATCGAACCGCCACAGATCCGACAGCGCGCCAATCGTGATGTCGAACTTGCCGCCGGTCCACTCGCTGATCTGCCGCGCGGCCTGTATCACCTCGCGGACCTCCGGCGACACCGACACGCGATGGTCGCCGGCGGCGTCGTTCAGCCGCTTCACGTCGCTGCCCTCGCGCCACGGGCTCATCAGCGACTCCAGCCGGTCGAACTCGGCGAAGACCGCGTCGAACGCCGCGGACGCGAGCGGCTCATCGTCCGTCCACGCGGTCAGACGCAGTTCCGATCCCATCGATACGCGCGCGCGCTCGACGAGCGTCGCCGACCGGGCGGCCGTCCGGCGTCGACGGATCAGCTGCGACACGGTCTCGAAGCGGTAGCCCTGCCGGACGAGCGCCGCCAGCACGTCTTCGAGCGTGCGAACGGTCTCCATTCCGCCCGGGTCGTGCAACCCGATGATCGACCCGGGCCGCACCTGACGAAGAATGGACGCCGTCATCACCGCGGCCGGACGGCGCTTCCACTCCTCCGGATCGACGTCGCCGAGCACGCTCAGCTTGTGCATGCGCGTCAGCACGTACGGCAGGACGATGAACTTCGACGCGTGCGGCGGGCGGAAGTGGATATCCCCGGAGACGCCGATGCCGCGAAGCAGCGCATCCGTGCGCTCGATCTCGTCACGCACGCGCGACGGCCGCATGAAAATCATCTTCGGGTGCGAGTACGAGTGATTGCCGATCTCGTGGCCGCGCCTCAACACGTCGCGCGCGACGTCGGGAAATCGCTCGACGTTGCGGCCCATCATGAAGAACGTGCCTTTCACGTGATAACGATCGAGAACGTCCAGCACCATCGGCGTGTAGTGCGGACTCGGACCATCGTCGAACGTCAGGGCGACGACCTTCTCCGGGGTGTCGACGCGAGCGACGTAGTCGCCGAACAACTGGTACGTCGACGAGTTGACCACCTCGCGCAGACCCAGCGCGGCGGCGGCAATCACAACGAGTGCGACCGCGATGCGCGCGATGGTGGCGCGCCGAAGCATCGGCTGCATGATAATTCAGGGGGCGCATGTCGACCGACCTGCTCGTCTTCGGACCGCATCCTGACGACGTCGAGATCGGACTTGGCGGAACGATCGCACGACACACCGCCGCGGGCGATGCGGTCGGGCTGTGCGACCTCACCGAGGCGGAGCTCTCGACGAACGGCACCCGCGAGCAGCGCCGCGCCGAGGCCGGCGAGGCCGCGCGCGTCCTCGGCGTGCGGTGGCGCGAGAACCTCGGATGGCCCGACGGCGGGATCGCGGAGACGCCGGACATGATTCGATCCGCCGTCGGCCTGATCCGGCGCCGGCGGCCGCGCACGATCGCGATTCCGTACTGGGACGATCGGCATCCCGATCACGTCGCGGCCAGCCGCGTGCTCCGGACCGCCGCGTTTCGCAGCGGCCTTCGACGCTACGAGACCGGCGCCGACCCGTGGCAGCCTGACTGGATCTGCTACTACTTCATCAACGACAGCGTCACGCCTTCGTTCGTCGTCGACGTGTCGGCGCATTACCAGCGCAAGCGCGACGCGCTCGACTGCTACCGCAGTCAGTTCCAGTCTTCCGGTGCCGGCGCGGCCGTCACGCGGCTGAACGCGCCGACGTTCCGGCAGCTCATCGAAAGCCGCGACGCGCAGTTCGGCGCGCTCGCCGGCGTCGCCTTCGCCGAAGGGCTCATCGTCCGGGAGCCGATCGTGCGCGCGGGCCTGCTGAAGCACGCGCCGTGAACATCGGCATGGTGTGCTACGCGTCGGTCGGCGGCAGCGGCGTGGTCGCGACCGAGCTGGCCCATGCGCTGGCGCTGCGCGGCCATCAGGTGCACGTCATCAGCAGCGAGCCGCCGTTCCGCTGGCGCGACGGCGTGCCGGGTCTCGCCTTCGAGCCGGTGGAGGTGCCGCCGTATCCGCTGTTCCGCGAGCCGCAGTATCTGCTCGCGCTGGCGAACACGATCGCGCGCGTCGCCGAGCAGCGCCGCCTCGACATCGTCCACGCGCACTACGCCGTGCCGCACGCGACGGCGGCCTACCTCGCGGATCAGATGCTGCGGTCGGCTCCGGCCGTCACCGCGCCGCGAACGGTCACGACGCTCCACGGCACCGACATCACGCTCGTCGGGAGCGACCCCTCCTACGCGCGTGTCGTGGCGTTCTCCATCGAGCGATCGCACGGCGTGACCGCCGTGTCGCAGAGCCTGAAGGCCGACACCACCGCGGCGCTCGGCATCCGCCACGAGATTCAGGTCATCCCGAACTTTCTGGACTGCACGGAATACCGGCGCCGCTTCGATCCAGATCTGCGGGAGCGGATCGCGCCGGCCTCGCGCTTCGACGCGCTGATCGCGCATGTCTCGAACTTCCGGCCGGTGAAACGCGTCGACGTCGCGCTCGAGGTGTTCCGCCGGATCCGCCGCGACGTGCGGGCGCGATTCGTTCTCGTCGGCGACGGCCCGGTCCGCGCCGACATCGAGCGCCAGGCGGCGGAGTACGGGCTCGGCGACGAGGCGCTGTTCCTCGGCGAGCGGCAGGATCTCGTGCCGCTGCTGTCGGTCGCCGACCTTTTTCTGCTGCCGTCCGCCCAGGAGAGCTTCGGGCTCGCCGCCCTCGAAGCGATGGCCTGCGAAGTCCCGGTCGTCGCGTCGAACGTCGGCGGCCTGCCCGAGATCATCGAGAACGGCGTGACCGGTTTCTTGTGCCCGCCCGAGGCGGTCGACCTGATGGCAGAGCGGGGCATCGAGCTGCTGTGGAATCGAACGCTCCACGCGTCCATCGCCCGCGCCGCGGCCGAGATCGTTCGAGAGCGCTACTGCACGGACAAGATCGTGCCGCTGTACGAGGCGGAGTACGTGCGGACGAGGGAAAAGGGATGAGGGATGAGGTTTTCCGTCATCCCTCTTCCCTCATCCCTCTTCCCTCTTCCCTCTTCCCTCATACCTCATCCCTCTACCTGTGGTTAACTACAGCCGCCATGAAAACGCTCTTCCTCGGCGTGAGCTCCTCGTGCGTTCTCTCGGCCATCCTGTTCGCGGCTGCCGGCGCCCCCGACTTCCGGGCCGCCCCTACGCAGGCGGCCACAACGCCGTTGACCGCCATCGTCGGCGCGCGGTTGATCGACGGGACCGGGGCCGCGGCCATCGACGATTCCGTCGTCGTCGTCGACGGCGATCGCATCCGCGCGGCCGGACCGCGCTCGCGCGTCGAGGTGCCGCGTGACGCAACCGTCGTGACCGCGACCGGGAAAACGGTCATCCCGGGCCTCGTCGACGTGCACTGCCACATCAATCAGCCGGCCGACGACATGAAGGGGTACTGGCTCGCTCAGCTCCAGTGGGGCGTGACGACGATGCGGTCGGCGGGGAACGACAAGCCGGAGGCCGTGCCGCTGTTTCGCCAGACGCGCGCCGGCGCGTTCCTGGCGCCGCGGTCCTACACCGCGGGTCAGGGGTTCAACGTCAGCGGGCCGTATCCCGGCGCGCCGACGTTCAAGCCGGCGACGCCGGATGAAGCGCGCGAGAACGTCCGGAACCTGAAGGCGCAGTCGGTCGACTTCATCAAGATCTGGATGACGAACCCGAAGTTTCCGCCGGACGTGATCGCGGCGATCGTCGACGAGGGAAGGAAGCAGAACATCCCGGTGATCGCGCACGTGACCGACGTCGCCAGTCTGCACCAGCTCGCGGACCTCGGCGTCACCGACTTTCTGCACAATCCGATCGATCAGCCGGTCTCAGCGGAGCTCGTCGCGTACGCGAAATCGAAGCGTCTGTCGTTCGCGCCGACGCTCGCGAACATCGAGAGCCGCTGGTTCTACTACGAGCACCCGGACGTCCTGAACCTGCCGACGCTGCAGGCGGCGCTCTATCCGCGCGGGAAGCAGATGCTCGGCGACGCCGCCCAAAAGGAGCAGACGCTTTCCGCGCCGGACCTCGCCCAGCGCAAGGCCCGCATGCGCGAGCAGACGTTTCCATTCATCAAAGCGATGGCCGACGCCGGCGTGCGCGTCGTCACCGGCACCGATTGCGGCGCCGAGGCGTCGCAGACGACGCCGTTCGGGCATGCCACGCATCGCGAGATGCAGCTGTTCGCCGAAGCCGGCCTGAAGCCGCTCGCGGTGATCCGCGCGGCGACGCTCGACGCCGCCCGCGTGATCACCCGCTCCGAGGATCCGGAGTACGGATCGATCCAGGCTGGAAAGGCGGCGGATCTCGTCCTGCTCAACGCCGATCCGGTCGCCGACATCTCGAACGCGATGAAGATCGATCGCGTGATGCGCGCCGGCCGCTGGCTGCCGGCCGCCGGTGTCGAGCCGACGCTCGAGGTCGAGGACTACGTCGTCACGCCGATGACCGGCAAGACGGACGGCAAGGGATCGAACGAGGTGCTCCTGTCGCGAGTGAACACGATTCGCGAAGAGGTCGGCGGCTCGAATCGACTGTTCATCAGCGATCTCAACGGTCCGCTCTACGTCTTCGACAAGGCGACGAAGAAGTTCAGCGTTTACCTGGACTTCAACGGCGCCGACGGAAAGAACGGCATCTTCCGCCGGTTGACGACAACCCAGGGCTACGGGAACGGACTGAACGGCTTCTACCTCGATCCGGAGTACACGAGGAACGGCAAGTTCTACACGACGCATATCGAGGATCCGACGATGCCCGGCTCGACGATGCCGAACAACGCGAGTTTCCCGGGGCTCAACGTCGCCGGCTACACGACGACGAAGGCGATTCCGACTCCTGGACCGCTGCAGAACGAAGGCGTGTTGATCGAGTGGACCGACTCGAACCCGTCGAACGCCACGTTCGAAGGGACGGCGCGCGAGCTGCTGCGCGTGCAGCTCAACACGCGCAGCCATCCGCTGGGGGATCTGATCTTCAATCCGGCCGCGCGCCCCGGCGATCCCGACTGGCGCGTGCTCTACATCGAGTGCGGCGACGGCGCCTCCGGCGAGTCGCGCATCGTCGAGATTCGATCCAACCCGCAGCGGCTCGACACGCTCGAAGGGAAAATCCTGCGCATCGTCCCGGATCTGAACGAGCACGTGGCGACCAGCACGGTCAGCGAGAACGGCCGCTACCGGATTCCGAACGACAACCCGTTCGTGTCGACGCCGGGCGCGCGAAAAGAGATCTTTGCGTATGGCTTCCGCAATCCGCATCGTCTGAACTGGGCCGTCGATCCGGCGAACGCGGCGAACAACCGGCTGATCGTCAACTCGGTCGGACTGCACACGTGGGAGACCGTGTACCTCGTGCGCAAGGGCATCAACTACGGCTACGCCCTGCGCGAGGGGACCGAGCTGCTGAAGCCGGACAACAACACGGCGCCGAGGCCGGCCGACGATCGGATTCCGATCCAGGTCGGCGACAAGCCGACGGACCGGCTCGTGGTTCCGACCTATCCGGTGATCCAGTACGGCCACGATCAAAGCGGCGGCGACTCGATCGGCAGCGGGTTCGTCTACAACGGCCGCGCCATCCCGGCGCTTCGCGGCAAGTACATCTTCACCGACCTGACGACCGGCCGCATCTGGTACACGGACTACAAGGACATGCTTGCGGCGGACGATGAGAAGCCGGACACGCTGGCGCCGATTCGCGAAGTCCGCGTGCGATGGAACGGCAAGGTCTACGACTCGATGTTCCCGGTCGTGGAGTCGGCATACCGCGCGCGTGGAGGCGCGAGCCCGAAGCTGCCGGGCCGCGACGATCTGATCAAGCGCGGCCGCGCCGACGTCCGGTTCTCGATCGATGCCGCGGGCGAGCTGTATCTGTACAGCAAGGGCGACGGCACGATTCGGAAGGTGGTCGGCATCAGCGGTCTATGAGCGTGCGGCGACGAGAATTTCTCGCGGGGCTCGCCGGCGCGACAGTACTCGCGCGGCGATCGAATGTGGCCGCGCAGCGCCACACGCCTGACGCACGCACAGCGCCGACCTTCATGTACGTCGGCGGCTTCACCACGAAGGACGGCGGACACGGCGAAGGACTGAACGTTTATCAGCGCAGCCGCGACTCCGACCGATGGAAGCAAATCCAGCTCCTGAACGATCTCGCCGATCCATCGTTTCTGATCGTCGATCGCCCGGGCCGCTGCCTGTACTCGGCGCACGGCGACGGTACACAGGTAACGGCATACCGGATCCATCTGGCGACCGGGCGGCTGACAGTGCTGAATCAACAGCCGACCGGCGGCAAGAACGGCGTGCACCTCGCCATCGACGCGACCGGAAAGTTCCTCGTGCTCGCGAACTACGCGACCGGCACGCTCGTCGTGCTGCCGATCGACGCGGACGGGTCGCTCGGCGCCGTCAGCGACATGGCGACGATGACCGGCACTCCGGGGCCGCACCGGACGCAGCAGGAGAGCGCGCATCCCCATCACTGCCCCTTCGATCGCACCGGCCGCTTCGTCGTCGTCCCCGACAAAGGGCTCGACAAGGTGTTCCTGTATCGCCTCGACACCGAGCGCGGGAAGCTGATTCCCGGTGACCCGGCCGGCGTCGCCGCGCGCTCGGGCGCCGCACCGCGCCACGTCGACTTTCATCCGACGCTGCCGTACGCGTACGTGATCAACGAGCTCGACTCGACGATCACGACGTATCGCTTCGAGCCGTACAAATCGGCGATGACACCGCTCCAGGTCAGCACGACGCCGCCGTCGACCTACACGGGCAACAACACAGGCGCCGAGGTCGCGGTCGCGCCGTCCGGCCGGTTCGTGTACGGATCGAACCGCGGCCACGACAGCATCGCGATCTTCGCCGTCGACCAGACCACCGGCCTGCTGACGTCCGTCGGATGGGAGCCGACGCAGGGCCGCACGCCGCGGTTCTTTACCCTCGATCCCGCCGGCACGCACCTCTACGCGGCGAATCAGGGGAGCGACACGATCGTGATCTTCCGCGTCGATGCGACGACGGGTAAGCTGACCACCACCGGTGAGACGATCGCCGTCAAGACGCCGACGACGATCGCGTTCCGATGAGCAGCGCCGTGCGTGAGCAGATTGTTTTCGGGGTTTCGTGGTTTCGTGGTTTCGTGATGCTGCTTTCGGTCATCGTGATGGCGGCCAACATTCGACAGGCACCGAAAGACGACGCCTCAGAGATCTGGACCTTCGATCGGCTCGATCGCATCGGCGGACGCGCGACGCGCGTCCTCGGCGATCCACACGTGGTCGATACCCCGATCGGCAAGGCGATCGAGTTCGACGGCGTCGACGACGCGCTGCTCGTGGACGTGCATCCGCTGGCCGGCGCCGAGACGTTCACGTGGGAAGCGATCTTCCGTCCGGATGGCGGCCAGCCGGCGCAGCGGTGGTTTCACCTGCAGGAGGAGGGCACCGAGCACCGGATGCTGTTCGAGATCCGCATCATCGACGGGCGGTGGTGCCTCGACAGCTACGTGCACAGCAGCGACGCGCAGCGCGCGCTGATGAACCGCGAACGCCTGCACCCGCTCGGCGCCTGGCACCACGCCGCGTCGGTCTACGACGGCCGCGAGTTCAGGAACTACGTCGACGGCGTGCTGGAAGGATCGGCGGACGTCCACTTCCCGCCGCAGAAAGCCGGCCGGTCGTCGATTGGCGTCCGGATCAACCTGGTCGACTACTTCAAAGGCGCCATCCACGTCGCGCGCTTCACGCGCCGCGCGCTGCAGCCCTCGGAGTTTCTGCGCGTTCAGACTCGTTGAATCGCGTCGCGCTGGCTCCGGCGACGACGTACGTACGTGCGGGGCCATCTATGAAGCGGCGTGCCAGTACTTTGCGATCGGTGGCGCTTACCGCTTTGCCGTGAACAGGATGCCGAAATAGATCCGATGGCCGCCGCGGCGCTTTGTCTTCGCGAAGAACGGCGGCGCGTCGCTGTTGCTGTTCACGATCAGATAGCGGTAGTCGGCGCGAAAGCCCCACTCGGGCGCAGCGCTGCCGCGGAACATCTTAACCCCACTGCCGATCGTCTCGGCCGTGAACGTCGCGAAGCCGATGCGATCCTCGTCGTAGCCGAACGGCTTCGTCGGCTGACGCGACTGCAGCAACACGGCGCCGAAGCCGCCCGTGACGTACGGCAGCAGCTGCCGGCCGGCCGCAGCCCCCGTCGGGAAGAGGACGACGTTGCCGAACGACGTCCAGACGTTCGGCATCTGGGCGTGAAACACTTCGGTCCGGTTGAAGAAGACGTCCTGCGCGAGGCCGAAGCCGATGCCGAACTCCCCTTCGAGCGCGACGTGCCTCGCGACGTAGTAGGTGACGTTCGCGCCGGCGCTGTAGACGTTGAAATCGACCTCGGTGTTGCCGTCGCCGCCGCCGAAGAACGTCCCGCCCATCGGGAACCCGCCGATCTCGAGCCTTCCCGGGCCGATCGACGCATCCTGCGCCGACGCGACCGACGCGATCAGGACACAGCACGCCGTGAGCAGTCTCATCGTCACCACTTGAACTGATACGCGAGCCGCGGGAACCGGCCCGGAATGATCGCCGTGACCTGCCCGAGCGACGTGCCGACGCCGTCGGTCATCGTGCGAATCGCGTTCGTGTTGAAGACGTTGAACACGTCGACCTGGAACGTGTGCACCTTGCCGTGCCCGTAATGAACGTTCTTCTTGAAGTTCACGTCGAGCTGCGTCCATCGCTCACCTAACAGGGATCCCGGCCGGTTCAGCACGATCGTCTGTGCCTGCGTGCGCTGGCCGTTCGGGAACAGGTTCGCCGCCGGCTGCCAGGTGATAACGCGTTCGAGGCCCGGGTAGCTCGCCAGCACCGCGCCGAAGTCGATCCCGAATCGCAGCGGGTAATTCCCCGCGAGCTTGAACTCGTGCAGGAACGGGATGTGGAACTGGCTCTGATCGCAGAAGCGGCCGCCCTCCGACGCGGTGCGCCCCTGATACAGATCGGAGACCGTCACGCCGTTCGGGTTGTCGTCGGATTCGCAGAACACCGACACGTTCCGCTCGGTCGTCCAGCTGCCGAACACCGTGCCGCCGCCCACGAGACGCGCGTTGAACGACGCCTCGAAGCCGGTGTAGAGCGACCGATTGCTGGTGCTGCTGCGATCGACGAGCCCCTGCGCGTACACGGAGTTCTTCGCGCTGTTCAGGTTGTACACGATGATCGTCTCGTTCGCGTCGAGCACGGCGGCGACGTCCGGATCGATGACCGACGGCATGCGGACCTGGAACGGCGTGTAGTCGCCGAGCGAGATGAACGTGCGGTCGGTCATCTGAATGTTCCGGATCGACCGCTTGATGAACAGCGCGCCGACCGCGAGCCGCGGCAGTAGCTGGTGCTGAACGCCCGCGGTGTATTCGAGGTTGTACTGCCGGCGCAGATCGCCCGGCAGCGCGCCGGAGCGCTGCCCGAAGTTGCCGCCGCTCGGGCTCGGACCGATCTCGTGATCCTGCGCGATGCCATCGTTGTTCGTCGGCAGCACGACGCCGGAGCATGCGGTGCCGGCGACATTCAGGGCGCAGTCGAACCAGTTGCGGGTTTCGCTGCGCAGGCCAGCGTCGGCGTACACGAGAAACGGATCCGCGTCGTACTGGCGGTGGTACTTGCTGAAGTTCGTCTTGAGCGCCGTCCGGCCGTCGCCGAACAGGTCGTAGACCAGAGAGAAGCGCGGCGCGTAATCGGGGCCCCACCGGATCAGGCCGTGCTGCGCCGGGAAGAAGCGCGCCGGCGCGAATCGGCCGGCGGCGGCGCTCGTTTCCTGCATGCCGGCCGCGAACCACTCGATGCGCAGCCCCGGATTGATCGTGAGCCGGCGCATCGTCCACGAGTCCTGCACGAAGAAGCCGGCGTCGTACTCGACGATGCCCGGCGCCTCGAGCGGCGTGTTGTAGACGGTGACGGTGCTCGGCCGGCCCTGGTTGTAATTCAGCTGGATGTCGCCGTTGTACTCATTCCCCATCCGGCCGTCAGGGCCGATCTCGTGTGTGTAGCCGATCTTGAGGTTGTGCGAACCGGTGACGTACGACACGCGCCCGTCGAAGACGTTCCGCGTGTTGTCCTGGCGCTGCACGAGCAGCGAGCCCCATGCCGTGCAGCCGGTGTCGTACGCGCACTGCGGGTCGATGTGGCGCTGCGTGTCGGTCTTCCGCGTTTGCGTGTACCACTCCGGCGTCCAGCGTTCCTTCTGGACGCCCGGCGCCGGACCGCCGAGCCAGTCGAACGCGGCGGTCGAATAGCCGGCCTCGAACAGGAACCGGCTGCCGAACGTCGCGGTGTATTTCATGTTGCCGACGAAGTGGTGCGCATGAACGGGATCGCGGAACTGCCCGACGCGCGGATCGGTCCCGGCCGTGAAGTCCTTGCCCTTCCGCTTCCACCACCGCGACGCGAACATCGCGAGCTTGTGGTTTTGCGCGGCCTGCCACGTGAGGCGCACGGACGGCCCGCGAACGTACGTGTCGATGTACGAGTTGATCACCTGACCATCGGGCGCGACGATCTGCACCGGGACGTCGGCGACGAGCTCGTCGGAGGACTGATGCCGGGCCGTGGTCAGGAACCACAACCGATTCTTGACGATCGGCCCGCCGAGCGCGGCCGAGAACATGTGGATGTGCTTGATGCCGTTCGCGCTACGGATGCTCCGCGGCGCCGACCGCAGGTAATCGTCCACGTTGTCCGCCTGCCAGCTCCCGCTCGTGAACCCGAGGAACGTCGCGCCGCTGAAGATGTTTCCGCCGTCCTTCAGCACGCTGTTCAACCGGATGCCACCGCCGGACGTATCCGCGGGGATCGCGCTCGTCATCACCGTGATCTCCGACTGCAGCATGTCGTCGAAGTACGACTGCGACGGGCCCTCGAGGCTTTGAATCGACATCCCCTCGACGAGCTGCTCGGCGTCGTTGCCGGCGAGCCCATGCGCGCGCAGCGCGACCTGCTCCGTCATCCGCGAGCCGCCGATGTCGGGCGTGCCGGGACGAACGCCGGCGGCGAGGACGCCGATCGACATGACGTTGCGCGACACCGGCAGCGAGTCGATGATGGCGCGCGACAACACCTGGGTGCGCGACGCCTGCTGCACGTCAACCTGCGGCGATTCGCCGGTGACGGTCAGCGATTCCTCGAGCGCACCCACTTTCATTTCGGCGTTGATCGTCACGACCGTGTCCGACGGCACGTCGACGCCGGTTCGCGTCAGCGTGTTGAAGCCGCTGAGGGAAAACGTGAGCTTGTACTGACCGGGTCGTAGGGCCTCGATGCGGTAGCGGCCCTGGTCGTCGGTCACAGCCGTCCGCGTGCCCTCGATCAGGACCGGGCTCGCCGCTTCAACGGTGACGCCGGGCAGGACGCCGCTCGATTGATCGCGGACGCTGCCGACGATCGAGGCCTGCGCCCACGCAGCCGCCGGCATGCCGAGCACGCATACGAGTATCGCGACGGACGGAGTGTTCCGCAAAAGCATTCGCCGCATCGAACCTCGCCTTTCGGTTGATCGTCAGGTCAGCGTGCGGCGGAGTGTAACAGATGTGCTGCGAGGAGAACGGTCGCCCGCGAACGATGAGTGTCCTCATCGTTTCTAGCAGCCCGGGCGTGACGGGAATCACCGCCCTCAGCTCATTTTGGAAACTTCACGAGCACGTACGTAATGTGTTTTCCCGGCGGAACGAGGAAGGCGTGCGGGATGCCGGCGGGGATGTGAACGACATCGCCCGCGCCGAGCGGGTGCCGATCGCCCCCGTCGATGCGGGTGCCGACGAACTCGCCCGCACCGCTGCTCGCGCGGCGATCGACCATCGTACCGCCCAGGACCAGCGTCCCCTCACCGCTCTGGACGATGACGACGTCGATGATGTTGTCGTGCTCCTCGGGGAAGCCGTCGGCGTCGCGATAGAGCATGCGGAAGCGATGGGTCTTGTAGTCGGCGAGCGTCTCGCGCGCGGAATGGTCGGCGCCGACGTTCTTCGACAGCGCCGCGTCGCGCTGCTTCAGCTCGGCGGCTCGCCACATCGCGAAGCCGGGGGGATCCGCGGCGAACAGCCGGACGCTGAAAAGAGCCGCCACCAGAAAACGGACGCTCGTCTTCATGGATGACCTCAGTTGCTCGAGACGACGTCGTCGTAGCGCGCGAGCGGCATGTTCGCGAAGCACACCGGCTCGAAATCGAACGCGGTCATCATCTCGGCGAGACCCGGCACGCGCTTGTGCCCGCTCAGCGGCCGCGGATCCAATTGGGCGCCCACTCGCGGCATCGACGCCAGCATGCCCGCCAGGCTGAGCAGCGCTTCGCGCCGCGTCACACCGTGACGCCATCGCTCTTCGATCAGTCCCAACGACACCTCCAGCGAGTTCGCGCCGCACATACTACAACTGTGCTAGGCTCTCGGGCCACGTCCGCCTGAAGGCGGACACTACGTACGCTGCTCTCGAACCACGAATTGCGAGGGCCACATGCAGATGAAACGTCGAGAGTTCTTCGGCACGGCATCGGCGTTGGCCGGCGGGCTGATCGCGCCGGCGTTCGTGTCGGCGCAGCAGGGCGAAGGCGAGAAGCCGAAGGTGCCGACGCGCGCGGCGAAAGTCGAACGGCTGTACAAGGCGCCTGATATCCATCCGAACGCGCTCGAGGCGACGCCCGAAGGGTTGTGGATCGGCGATCAGGTCTCCGAGAAGGTGTTCCGAGTCGACTGGCAGACGGGCAAGGTGCAGCACGAAGTGCAGACCGAGTCGCACAACACGAGCGGTCTGGCGGTCGGCGCCGGCTACCTGTGGCTCGGCGCGAACGGCGGCGTGAGCGGCCGGCGTCCTCCGCGGCCGATGGACAAGCCGTACGGCGAAGTGATCCAGGCCGACATGAAGACCGGCAAGACCGTCAAGATCCATCAGTTGATCTGGGGCGGCGGCGTGCACGGCATCACCTTCGTGCCGCAGACGCAGACGCTCTGGGTCACCGCGTTGAGCATCCAGGCGGTCGCCGAGGTCGATCCGAAAGACTTCCGCGTCCTGCGCATCCGTCCGGCGCGCGGCGATCGCATTCACGGGCTCGACTGGGACAACGGGGCGCTCTGGGTCCTCGTCGCCGGCGATCACCTGATTCAGAAGATCGATCCCGAGTCGGGCAAGGTCCTCGAGATCATCACGATCTCACGGACGTCGGATCCGGATCCGCACGGGATGTGCATCCACGAGGGCTACATGTACTACTGCGACGCCGGCCTGACGGCGCCGGGGCCGGGCAGCGAGCCGGCGCAGATCTGCCGGCTCAAGCTGTGATGACGATCAAACGACGGCGCGTCCTGATCTCGGCGTGCGCGCTTGGCGCGCTCGCGCTCGTGGTGCTACTGGCGCGGGCGTCGTCGGCGCAGACCGACGACCTCGACGTTCTGAAGGTGATCCCGGAGAACTACAAGCTGGTGATCGACAATCCGTTCGTGCGCGTGCTCGAGGCGCGCATTCCTGCGGGGACCGAAGAGAAACCGCACCGGCACCTGCGCGGCGTCAGCGTGTGCATGACGGAATACACCCTCGAGTCGCGCACGCTGCCCGACGGCCAGTGGACGCGCAACGAGCGGAAGCTGGGAACGGTGTACTGGAGCGAGGCCAGCCTTCACCAGGTGCGGAACGTCGGCAAGACGATGAGCCACACCATCCGGATCGAGCTGAAGCATTAAGGCGCATCCGTAAGAGGTATGAGGGAAGAGGGAAGAGGGATGAGGTGTGAGGTATGAGGGAAGAGGTATGAGGGAAGAGGTAAAGATCCCTCATCCCTGATCCCTCATCCCTCATCCCTCTTCTCTCTTCCCTCATCCCTCATCCCTCATCCCCTGCGACCTATACCGTCCAACAAACCAACTAAATCCTCGATCGATACCCCGCGGTCGTTGGCGTCGAGCGACGCCAGACGCGACCGGTACGCGCTCACCTCGCTGAACCGCTCCGATCGCGGCCGCCCGTCGGGGCCGCGCACCACGAGGACATACGCGCTCGCGCGCTCCACGGCCGGCTTTCTCCGCCGCCGCCGACGCACTGCAATTGCCATCCCCGCGCTTATCGGCGCGGACGGGCCGGGACTGTTATCGACCGGCCGGTTCGCGAACCCTGAGAAGAGAACCGCGACAACCAGCACCCTGAGAACCCCGGAAAACCCCGTGAACCCCGCGAACCCCGCGAACCCCGCGAACCCGGATTGTAAGTGCGCTTTCAAGGTTCACAGGGTGCTCGGGGTTCGCGAGCCGGGCGGGACATCACAGATCCGCCGGGCTCGCGCCGATACGAAGAATATGGACCCGGTGATCCGGACGTTCGCCCGGGACGGCGCGCGGTTGACGCTCAGGCGTGAATCGACCGGCGACGGCC
>Ga0114129_10000420_pt1 | contig 50180 bp, 54 predicted proteins | sample RhiMetdeltSRZDD1_FD_80071 | JGI IMG/M metagenome (GOLD analysis project Ga0114129, IMG submission 80071) | Populus rhizosphere microbial communities from Tennessee, USA - Rhizosphere MetaG P. deltoides SRZDD1 (version 2) (version 2) | ecosystem: Host-associated > Plants > Roots > Rhizosphere >...
CCGAACGAGTTTCCGACCACCCATGCCGGTCCCATGCCCAGATGCTCGATGAGAGCCGCGAGGTCGGCGGCATCCTCGCGAACGCTGCCTTGCTTCAACGGCTGCGCGCTTTGGCTGTGGCCGCGCCGGTCGTAGGTAAGAACCCGAAACGACTCCGAGAATGCGGGAACAACCAAGTCCCAATTATGGTGCGATCCCCAAGACCCGTGCACGAAAACCAGAGGAACGTCCCCGGCCCCGCTCGACTCGTAGAAGATGCGAACCCCATTTATGACCTTTGTTGGCATATCGTCTACCCGTTTTTGGCGAGGCGTGTGCGTACGGTTTCCACAATCGTTGGCATCGAGGGCAAGACCCCCAAAAACGCGAGGGAGCCGCCATCGATGACGACCTCTCCATCCACCAGGACCTTGTATTGACCGTAGGGTCCATGGACCAAGTCAACCTCGGTCGACAGTTCGCGCCGGATCCGGGCCGCCACACGGGCGGCATGGAAACTAGTTACTCAATACGCGCAGTACCGAATCGCAACGCGGGCCATGATGCCTCCAGCGGATACTCGGCCAGCCGAAATTGAACGAGGTGGCCAAAGGAGTGCTTGAAGTGGAAGCGTTCCCATTCATCCATGGAAAGGGAGCCAAACACCGGGTGAGTCTCCTTGTAGTGCGAGTTCACCTTCGTGTCGCGAATGAATTGGTCGAGTGCCTCCCGGAATGTGACCTTGGCTTCCCGCAGGGTCGGGTACTTGAGAGGCCCTGGGATCAGGGGAAGTCTTGGGTTTCTGATTTCGCGTGGAAAGGGGCGATCGTCATAGAGCCAGGGCTTGAATGCTGCTTGCTTGGCCTCCGGAAGATCGCAGTTAGTTTTTTCCCTTCCTGTCGACAAGTCAAAGATCCAGGCCAGATGTTCCACCATGTGTTGCGCGGTCATCTTGCCCCAAATAGGGGGGGTATCTCCGTCAAGCGTCTCGATCGCTTCGGGCAGAAAACGACTCAGGAACTCCATGCGAAGCTCGGGATCGTTGACGAAAAAGGGGAGCGTTGTCATTGCATGACGAAGGTCAGGTTGGGCTCGAGGGTCGCGGACGGCACGGTGAGCTTCATGGGGTGGAGATAGTACCTCAGTGCCGGCCGGGATGTTGCGGCGCCATTCCTCGTGTAGATTTCCCCCATGAAAACACCTCGAATCACCTTTCGTGAAGCACGCCCCGATGACATGCCGGATTGCGCGCGAGTTTTCCTGCGCTCTTCCGACGATCTTGGTCGGAGGCAGGGGAAAACCCCGCCGCCCCTTCGACTGCGGGACATGGTTCCCGCGCTCGCTCACCTCCAGCGGACCGACCCCAAGGGATTCCAGGTTGCGGTGCGCGGCGGCCGGGTTGTGGCGTTCGCGTCGACGATTCTGCGCGGCAGCACACACTTTCTTTCGATGTTCTGGGCGTTGCCCACGCTCCAGAGCAAGGGAATAGGACGGCGCCTACTCACGCGGGCCTTCGAAGCACCCAAGCCTCCCGCATCGGCAGTACGTTGCGTGTACGCGTCGCTCGATCCTCGCGCCCAAGCGCTCTATCTCAAGTTCGGGATGTACCCGCGGGGAATGTTCTACCTGTTGCGAGGGGTGCCTAAGCCCTCGCAACGTCCTAAGCGATCGGTGGAGTTGGTGCCGGTGGGGGAACCCGGCAAGACGTCCTCGAAAATGCTCGCCGTCGCGGCGAAGTACGACCGGATGTTCCGCGAGGCTCGACGCGATGCCGACATCCGGTTCGTCACCACGCTTCCGGGAGCGCGGTTTTTCCTCGTTTCCGCGCGCGGCTCGACGATCGGTTATGCCGTGGTGACCGAAAAGGGACGCGTGGGCCCTGCTTGCGTTGTCGATGCGCGCTACAGCGCGGGGCTGGCCTGGGCGGTCAAAGAAGCGGCCCGAAACATGGGCGCGGAGTCGATGTCGATCATCGTGCCCGGCGTGAATGCCGGCGCGCTCGAGACATTGTTTGAGGCCGGATTGAAGACTGAGTTCTTTGGTGCGTGGATGTCCGCGAAACCGCTTGGCGCGTTCGAGTCGTATTTTCTTGCGAGCGGGATGCTGCTCTAACGAGGCCCCCGCTCACTTCAAAGAGGCCGAGTCGAGCCTCGATACCCAATCGGGTTTCTTCTGGTTGGGTTCAGGCTGTCCGTTTTTATCTACGGTTGGGTTGAATTCGGCCACAAGCCGGTCAGTCGAAATCTCACGCAGTTCGTAGTGAATTCCCAGGCCTCCATGGACCGTCTCTTGTTCGAGGGCCACCCGCTTCCCGTCATCCGTGAATTGCCATTGCCATATCGGTAGGCCTTTGCCCTCAAACGTGTGCAGCTCCCCCTCGGAAAAGATAAATAGCTTCAAGGGGATCGGATAGGACGTCGACGGGTTGGGATAAAGCGCAAGCCATCCTACAGCTTTGCCGTCGGGTGAGATGGTGATCTGGTCGTACTCAGTTTGTTCAAGATTGTTAACGACAATCTTCCGCCCCTTGCTGGTCTTCAGTCGAAGCTCGCTAAGTTCCTCGGTCTCTGCGTGAACGAAGCGATCACCCGCCGCGAGCTGCTCGGTCCAGGTCACATCGACGTAGCCCAGCGAATCGGACGAGGGCTCGAAGTTCTCGAAGTGCCATTTGAATTCATTACCAGAGCGTGAGAACCCGCCAGGGGTGGCCCTCAGATCGTAGTTGCCATCAGGGTCCGCTACCGTAATTACGATGTCTGCGGATCCGATGCGTCCTTCCCAGCTAGCGCCGGTCCATAGGATGTACGTGAGACCGCTTTGAGGCATAGGTTCAAAAACGCCTGAGTGCGCCGGCCGAGCGGCATACTTGTTCCGTATCGCGACGGTTTTGCCGGCGGGAAAGTGGACGCTCTTGGTCCACCAGAAGCGGGATCCGCCGCCGGGGAATTTCTCCTCTTGCCTTAGCGCGGGGAGTTCTTTGCCATCCACGTACGACCGGAAAGATAGAAAAGGTCCTCCATCACTTCCGGCGCCATCTGCTGAAGGATCCTCCGGAAAACCCACCAGGACATCGCGCTCTGCTCCCGCATTGTGCAAGTAGAACACGCATTCCACGTAGTTGCTGTCGGCGTCTGGGAACGCGAACCCATGGACGGACTCTGCTTGCATGGAAATTCCGGGAACGTTCTCCATGAGACGCACCGAACCCCCGACGGTGTTGACACCCCCGTCATCCGCCGAAGCTCTTGTCGATGCCCCGAGCGCACAGATGGCGAAGGCTGAGAAGAGAAAAAGCCGATCGGCCAACTTCGCAATCTCCTTCCGAAACGCCAAGCCTATTCTGATTGATTGTAGGGGATTCCGTTCTCCTCGAGCCATGTTCTGGCGATCCCATGCAAAACGGGGAGAAGAAAGTACACCCACTCGGCCCCGAGACCGGCTTGTACTGCCAGTTTCCGAAATGCTTCAGCATCGGCATTGTTTTTTATTAGGCCGATTTCCAGCCCGCCGCAGTGGGCGATCCGCTCGTGTGCAAAGCGCTCCATGAGCCGCCACCGCTTGTCTCCGAATAGATCAGGCACCTTAATGTAACCGCGGTCTTCGAAATATTTGGGACTCCAAAAATAGGAATGAGTTCTCCACTCAAGATACAGATCTTCGCCGGTCAGGGTGACAAGGTCGCCGTCATGAGGATGAATGTAGTGCAACCAATCCTTGGGGGCTTCGTCGATCTCCACGAAATCTTGGAGCGTTACGGACATGTTGAGTCCTCCATTGAGAGGACGGGGTGTGAGAGACGGAGCGAGCCATGAAAGAAATGGGCCGGATGAGGCGTCCCACCCAAGCGCCATCGTAAATCGCTGGGGGCGGAGCCCGAGACGGCGAGATAGCCCTCGTGAATGCCACGGCGATGGTGGCCATGGCAAAGCGTGATGAGATTGTCCGGGTCGTCCGAGCCATTTTGTGAACGGAAGATGATGTGGTGGGCTTCCAGACGACGACGGGAGGAACAGCCAGGCGCCTGGCACCGCCATTGGTCGCGCTCAAAAATCTTCCAGTCCGTGGGCCGGCGGCTTGGATCGACCCGTTCCCATTCTGCGACCGCTCGGCCTACGAGAAAGAGCGCGGCGGCCCAGGTGGGGAGCGCGCCGTGAAGGAATTGAACTCGCCGAATCGCTTCGGTCCATTGCTCAATGAGAGCATCGGGCGCCCAGAAGGAAATGGTCGTGCGTGCATGCGGGTCGCGGGTGTCGCCAGGGGCCAACATTGGCAGTGCTTCCGATTCGGCGGAGAAAAGGGAGGCTAGCTTTGCTTTGCGCTTCTGCGTAAGGGCCAACGTTGGCACTTCGGAGGAATCAGCGCTCGACGCAGGGGCCAACGTTGGCACTTCGGAGGAATCAGCGCTGGACTCAGGGGCCAACGTTGGCACTGTCGCCATCAAGGCCATGTCGTGTTGTTCCAAAGCCACGGCTACGAGGTCAAGCAAGCCTTCCAATTGATCCATGAGCAACGGATCGACCGCTGGATCGCCCTCGCCTTCATGCATGGAGAGGTGTTCCAAAATTTCGGGCTCTGCCCACCCCAACTCGCGCAAACAACCGACAAGAGTCTTTGAAAGCCCGGGTAACGGCAACGGTCCGTAAAACTGCTGGCGCAAACTAGGCAGGTATTCCGCAAAACGCTCCAAGAACCGGACCTCGCGCTCGAACTGAAGGTGCGTGACCGCCTCGGCGCGCTCGATGAAGGCGGCCTCGGTCGACATCGTGGAAATGCGATTCACCAAATAAGCTTCGCCCAACCCAATGCGACCTGAGGCAAATGCTTCGGCCAAGCCAGGACGGCCTTCGAATGTCCAGGTTTCAGACATGAGACGCGCTGCCGTGCGCTTGGATACTTTGAGCCGCGAAATCAAGAAGTCGGTCGCGGTCGCATGGCCAAAGAACGCAACGACGCTTGCGTCATCGGCGTCGCGTAATAACCGCGCGAAGAGGAGTCGCAGCGTGCGATCCTTGTGTTGGAGCTCCTTCAAAACCATGATGCTTCGATCAGGATCGTCCTCCATAGGACGAGCCATCGAAATGACGTTCTGCATTTCGCGCTCTACGTCTTGGATGGTGCGCTGGAGCGTATCGAGTTGTTGTCGGGTCACCTTCAAGAGTGGAGATGTTTTGGGCCGAGGGTGGCGTTCAAGAAGGGGAGCGAAGTCGTCCTGAGGGTGAGCATTCGCACTCACCGCCGACTCTCCAGGGCACTCCAGTTCTCCGCTGGAATCCGATTCCTCAGCGAACTCAGTCGCTGTTTCCGCCAGCACGGCTTCGATGCATCGGTGAGGCGGCGCCTCCCAGCCAAGGACTCGGCGCGCCATTTCCATAGCATGCTCCCAAGTCACAGCTGCCGAAACGGGAGCGGCAAACGTAACTCGCCGGCCCGGGGGTTCGGCGCCGCCAGACTCACCGGCCGACTCATCAAGCAAGTCGGTATCGACCGCCTCCTCTGCTAAATGATTCGCCACGAGTGTTTCGAGCTGTCGCACCGTGCAGTCTTCAGCAATCGCGATCCAAGATGCGAGATCGGGAGCAGTGCGAAGCCGCGAAAGAGCCAGGACCCGGCAAGGTGTCAGCCGTCCAGCATCGAGGGCAAGAGCCAGATCAACGCTTTCGTTACACACTCGGCTCAACGCAACGCGCCGCTTAGCCGTGCGAGGCGAGAGCTGTAGCCGCTCGATCACGAAATCCTTGAACGAACCAAAACCAAGGCTCGCGTACCAGCGTTTGCGGAGCAGGAGCTCGAGATGAGCGCCCTCGAGGCGCGCGAGCTGCGCATGCGCACGGAACAATGTGCGAATAGCTATCCAAGCCCGGCCTGCGATGATGTGGGGCGGCTCAGGCTTAGCCCGCGAAGGCTCGTGACCACGTTCCAAAACGGCGACCGGAGGCGAGTCATCTGAGCGATGCATCGCAACCTCCTAAGTGCAAGCTATTGGACGGGTTGAACAGTAATATAGCAACGCATGGATAGTATGGTCAAGAAAAATATTTGGAAATTTTTTGGCCGAGAAATCGGCGCCGGTCGCCCCGCCACTTGGGGCTACCGTTCGGAAGAGATCTCGGGAAAAAGCGCTTCAATCTCCTTCACGACCGGCCAAGCGCCGGAAGTCGTATTCGAGAGGACGCTGCAGAGAAGACCAGTCGACGGCTTGAAGGTGGAACGGAAAGAGATGCCGGGATCGGATCCCTCGAGAAAAACGCCGTCATTGGTCAGCCAGAACCCAAGTCCGTAACCACGCGAATTCGGGGCGACCGAGTGCTGGGGGCGCACGATTTCGGTGACGATGGCGAGGGGCAGGATCTGCCCCGCGAAAAGCGCCCTCCAGAGGCGTGCCGTATCGCCGGCCGTTGCATAAGCACCCCCATCTCCCGCGCCCCGCACGGGAACGTGAGCATCATTGGTTCGCCAGCCTCGATTCGGAAGGTAGCCGATCGCGGCCTCGTCGGGGAGCTTGTCGAGGCGAAGGAACGCGGTCGCCTGCATCCCGGCGGGCGCAGTGACCCGCTCCTTTACGACGTCGTAGTAACTCCGACCGCTTACCGCCTCGATCACGAGGGCCAGGAGCACGTACCCGGAGTTGCAATAAGCGAACCTCGTTCCGGGTTGGAACTTCGCCGAGCGCCCGCGAAGAAGAGGCAGAAAGTCCGCTGGGCTCGCGAGACGGTGGACCGGGACCTCGAGCACATGGTCCTCGATGTCGGCGATCGCGTCCTCATCCAGGTAGTCGCCCATCCCGGAGGTGTGCGCGAGCAGGTGGCGGACCGTCACGGCAGGATCGACCAGGTCGCCGGCCCCCTCGAGCACGCTCTCTGCCGTCGCATCCAGGGCGAGCCTTCCTTCGGCGACGAGCGACATCACCGCAAGTGCGGTGAGGCCCTTCGTTCCGCTAGCGATCGCAAATTGGGTGTCGAGAGTGTTCGGCACTCCGCGCGCGCGATCGGCCAGGCCTCTGGCTCGCGAATAGAGGATGCGCTCGGCGCGGGCGATATGGACGACGCCCGAGAAATCAGTTTCATCGATGACGCGATCAAGGCGTGACGAGAAGGAGTCGCTCATTCCGGCCATTCCATACACTACCCATGCCACCTCATTCTAAGCCTCCTCGGCCCCGGACAGAACGGGCTTGATATCGACCACCGGAGTTCCATCCACCGCTTCCAGTGGCCATACGCGCAGGCGTGCCGGAGCTGCGACCTCGAGCACGCGGACACGATGTAATCCGATCGGATTCGGCCGGTCGGGGGAGCGGGTGGCAAAGACCCCGGTGAGCGGGTTCTCGAGATCGCCGCGAGGCGAATTCAACACAACCTTTGGGCAACAATGACTGGAGTCACCAACGCGGCGGGGGTGATATCTGACGGGAGATTGTCAGCGGAGCAAGAGAGTACGGAGACCACAAAAAGGAGCTTGTGAAGGATGCGCTGCTTTTGCCTGAGCGGATCTCAACCAGTCCAATGTTGTTCCAGAAAATGAGCCACGTGTCCTTGTCTACGAGCTCGGTCGAATAGCGTACGAGATGTGCCTTGAGATAATATCCTGGAACTTCGTATCCGCTGGCGGTCCCTGCCCCGGGAACCGGGTAAATGTCATCAATCTTCTTATATTTCTCCTCGTGGGTGCCCCCTATCGAGAGATATGACAGTAGATCGAGTTTTGATATCTTCTCCAGCGTGCTGTTCTTGAATGCGCTGCTTGTAAGCTGTTCAACAAAATAGCACCTGCCCGTTACTGCGCTGCAAATCTCAGCCGTTGCATGAAAGCCATAGTGCACATCGCCAGAAAGGATGACGACATTCGACGGCTGGACTACGGTGTCGAGGAAATAGAAGAAATCGTACCTGCTCCTTGGGTTCGCACTCCAACTCTCGAAATCATTGTCCCAGCGCCCCGTGGGTCGAGGGAAGAAGCCGGCCAGAACTTTATCCGTATTGAAGGTCTGGTCGATCATGTCGAGCTGCCCCTCCTCGAACATCTTCGAGCCGATGATCGGCGTTGGGGCGCAGAAGATGATGGTGGATCTGGGCTTGTAGCGTGAAGCCTGAAGGAGCGCCATGACCTTCTTGTAGGAGGCGTCCGTCATCAACCGGGCGGCCCGGTACTTCTTGTCCTTGTTGAGCTGCGTATAGTAATCCATCTCCTCGACTGGGCCGCGCATCGTGCGGTTGTCCATGAACACGGTCACCGGGTTGGTGGGGGCCAGGAAAGCCCAATCATCGAATTTAAGGATGGAATCCTCGAACGGCTTTGCCCTTGGTTCCTGCGTGTCCTGCCGGAGGGGCGCCAGTAGGTAAGCTTTGATGGTGTCGATTAGCGTGGACGGAAATGCCTCGGGAACATTGCCCCATCCCTGAAAGGCCCAGTATGCCGCGAGCCCGTTGGCGATCATCCGGCGGCCGGTCACGGAGCGCCGTTCGACTGCGTTTCGCCACGTCTCGTCATAGTTCCATTCGTCGGTGATCTCGTGATCATCGAAGATCATGTAGGACGGGACATTGGCGAGCAGCCGAATTGTCCGGCGGTTGCCCTCAATGATGGTTTCAAGGTTGTGTTTAAAGTCATCGTAATACGGGCTTCCGTACTTGTAGCCGAGGTGCATCAACCGGATCCACTCGGGCGATCCTTCTTCCAGGAACTTGAACTGGCTCCACGCTAGGAGATAGAGCGCGGCGAACTCCCCGAACGAGAGGACGTGGCCGTGATCCTGGGTGGAGATCGTCGCGTTGCGGCGGACGAAGTCCTTTCGCACCCAATAGAATATAGTTTTAACGTTCCGGATGCCGACCGGCAGATTCCGCCGCATATATTCCCTTGGCAGGATTTCATTGAGATCGACCAGCGGCAGGCCTAGCCGATTGTAGGCAAGTGAGAGGGTTTTCACGATGTCCGGGTCGGGTGACTCGAGCGCCGTCCTGACAAAGCTGACGTCGGTCTTCCCCGAGAAGTATGAATCGAGGAACTTGACGATGTTGAGTAGCCTGAAGTTCGGCCAGGGTGCGTCGAGGTAGGTGAGCTTCGCCGTCGTGTTGAGGTCGCGGATCTCGAAGCCTGCGGCCGCCTTGTAGTAGCCCTTCAGGAAATCACTCAGATCCTTCGTTCCGATTTCCTGGATTCCGTCAAACTCGGGAATTGTTTCGTCGTACCCCATCAGCGCATCCGCAAGCCCGCGGACGGCAGCGAATACCTCCTCGATCAAGTCGTCAGCGTAAATCTGGTCTCCAAGCATAAAGTGGCAGTAGTCGGGTGCCGGGTGATTGGCGTCGGCCGTGTGGGCGGCCCACTCCACCTCGACTAGCTTGTCGGCAGCGTTGAATGCGTCGGAGCCCGGCCCGTGGAGCTTCCTGCAGGAGCCATAGAGAATCCGAGCATTTGGAGCATCGGAATTGGGTACGATGAACACTGGGTAGGGCAGTCTGGGATAGGTGTAGAGCCGGTCTCGGTTGTAGACTTCGGTGAAACTGAATTCCTTCTTCGCCGACCCGTCGCCGGACTTAAAGTCGTCTGCGGTTAGGATGACCTTGTCCTGATCGCGAAACTTGAAGTGCAGGTCGTATCCATAGGGTACGTCGGTTTTGAACCGCTCGCCTTCCCCAAACGGCCTGACCTCCAATAGGATTGCGAACAGCCTGCCGCCGAGCTGATGAACGTTGTATGTCGTGGACGGTAGAATAATTTCATCAGAGCCCCAGTCCGCACCTCCGGTAGGCCGTTGCAGGGGATAGAGCACCACATCGATGCTCTCCGGCTGGATGCTAGTGGCGAGCCAGATACAGACCCTGTTCGGTTCCGTCCTCCTCAGGATAGGGCCGCACAGCAGCGTGTACAGGCGGAACATGGATCACGAGACGATCAGGTCTGAAACGTCGTCGTCGATCATGACCAAGCTGGTTGGGATCTTAACCTCCCAGGGGTCGCCGACGAGCACAGCTCCGAAAGCATAGGCAACACCGTTGCGATCCGGTCCACTGAAAGGCTCGGAAAGCCTGATCTCGGTGGGGCTCACGAACTCCCCGACCACGTAGGTCTTTCCGAGGATGATGATTCGCCTATTTTCATCAGCTGCAGTGAAATCGGTTCCCGTCCCCGTCACGGCAACTTGGCCGTGGGTGAGGTTTAGACGACCCTTGCCCACCACATTCTGGTTGCCAAGCTGTTCCTTGAGCTCGGCGAGGACTGAAAGATAAAGCTCCTCGGGCTCGCCATCGTCGGTCGAGTTCAAGAGCGCTCCATCCCCGAACCACATCCCGCGGATCCCGAGGAAGTTGGTCAGTGCAACTTCATAGCCGGGCCGAACAGGCACCTGCACCCTGGCCGCGCCAGCCTGCAGGAATTGCGCGTAGACAGCGTCGGTGTCGTCGATTTGGGAAATGACAGTCCAGTCGTCCTTCTTGCCCCAGAAATAGGGATAGAACACGTACGTCATGTTCACCCATTCGAACGCATTCTCGAAAAACTGGATGTAGCGGCCCTCGGCCTGCGCATCCTCGAATGCGATCTCGGGATAACCGTGCGGTGCGACGTTCCTTCGCACTGAGTTGAACTGCTCGAAGCTCTGGCCGGTCAGCAATTCGAGGCACCCTTTCTTCAGCTCAATCTTCTCGCGCTCGCGATTGGCCGCTGGATTGGTGCCTGACACGTTCGCCATGCTCGAGCGGATCCGTGCGGCCTCGATAGCATTGTCATAACGGGTCTTGAGCTCGCTATAAGCATTCATGATCGAGGAGAACGTCTTGATCTGCCAAGCCTCGAGAGCCTCACGGGTAAGAACACAGAATAGGTTCGCAACGACCGCATATTTCTCGTAGTTTTTGGTCACAACCGCGATCGGGATCTTGTCGGTCACGTCGCTCTCGAGTGCGACCGTGATCACCGCTTGGTTCGGGACGATCACCACTTCCTTCTGGACTTGCAGGCAGAAGGTCGAGGGGACCCCCTGCTTGGCGACGTTCCATCCCTCGGCGCTGATGATCGCCTTCGCCGGCTTGTAGCCCGCGGGGACCTTGAGATCCTTGAGCTCCGAGGCCTCGTAGATGTCGTCGGTGAACTGCGACTTCGTTCCCGGTGTCTCGTTGATAAGCACGCCGGAGATGATTTGGGTACTACTGGGTGGGGGCACTACATCGCTGGCGAGGTACTTGCTTGCCCAGTACATGTAGTGATCGGGTGTGATGTCCTGCGGCTGGAGCCTGACAAAGCCGCCGTTGTCGCAATATCCGGGCTCGTCCGGCTTTGTCTGGACGAGCCCTTCGCCGAGCTGGTTCGTGGCTGCATAGCGGACAAACGCCCCAGGCTCGGGGACCATGAACTCCAGCATGAAGCGCTTGCCATAGTTGACAACCTGTGCCTTGTAAATCTTGTCCAGGAATCGGTACACGCCCGAGATATTCCGTGCGTCATTCTCACGATTCTGGAAGCCGTGCTTGTTGATCTCCTCGATCTCCTCGACCGTCCGAAGCACACGGCGCTCAAGAGTTCGTTTCTGAATTTTGCTGGTGGCCTTGGACGTCGTTTCCCGGGCGAAGGTATTTGAGGTCCGGTTGGACAGCTGCTTGGCGCTGTTGCTGCTGTAATTGAAATTAGCGGTCACATCGACGCTTGGCCCGTACGAGGCGCTTACCGTCACGCCGGCCTGGATATTGGTTGCCTCGTTAATGACGTTCGCGGATTCAGATTGCAGCTCGAACCGCTCGGTGGAGGCGAGGTCCTGCGTCTTCTCCTCGGTGATCTCGGTCTCAGTTTCGACGATGCGCTCGCTAGTGGTAGCCGTTCTGAACTGCCGCGACCGTTCTTCGCCAATCAGGACGTTCTCGATGTGCGAAATCTCGCCGAGCTCATATCGGAGCAACTCCTGCTCAACGATCATCAGGTCGGCAAAGCCCAGCGCCCGGGCTTCACCGTGGCTGGTCCAAAGCGGCACGCTGACTTCTGTTCCTGCTTCGATTGGGGCGACGGCCGGACAAGGGCCTGGCTGCCGCAGGGAATCCTCTCCAGCGACCGGGAGACCCGATACGACCAGGGCGTCGCTTGGCACGAATCCTGAACCGATTTTGACAAGGAACGGGGAGGGCCGCCGCCTTGCATAAAGCTCGTCGTTTATCTCGCGCGACCGCCGCTCGATTAACGAAACCGTCCGCGCAACGTCAATCGAGCCCTCAAGTGCTGCATTCTTCAGTACGCCCTTCGTGTCACGGGCGAGTCGACCGACGTCCGCGGATCCCAGCACGAACCCCCCGGGTACCGAATGGGTTTCATCCCCCGCTCGTTTGGCAATCGAAACAGGCCGATCAGGTTGGAAGCTAGTCTTCTCATAGGCTGAGACGATATCGTTGATGGCTTTTCGATTGGCCGCAAGCTCTCCCGCGAGTTTAATAAGCCTCGCTCGTTCCTCGGCCGTGCTCTTTCTTCGTCTATCCTCGGCTTCGTCCTGCGAGGACAGGTCCTGCTTCGCCGTGGGGAGTGGGAAAATCCCCGGCGGGAGTAGGATTGGCTGGTCGAGGAAATCGGCACGAGTGTAATCCTTGAGATCCGCGTCGCGAGTAAGCTGCTGCACAAGCCCGACGGCGCGCGCAACTGCGACCAGTAGGTCGCGGTTCGACGCTTTGGCATCCGGCGCGATGACCGAAGCGACAATGCTCTCGGTCAGCGCGACGATCAGTTTCTGGAAGTCGTTCCCGCGCAGCGTATCCGACGCGCTTTGTGAAAAGAGCCTCGAAAAAGCTGTCTTCGCCTGCTTCCCGAAATCTGGATCGTCCGTTGATAGGAGGGCCGTCGAGAATTCGGCGAGGCCGTTGGGCAATTTTGAATCGTTGTCGATGAACGAAAGATCGTTTGTGATAAAGCTCTGCGCGAGCTTCTCCATCGCGTCGCGGGCTCCGGCTTTTCTCTTCTGGGCAAGAGACGTAAGAAGATCGCTCCTTGTATCGGACAAGTCAACCAGGTTCGTGGCTGCTGCATCGCCGGCGGCTTGGGGCGGGCGAATGGTCATGAAGCGGAATATCTCAGCGGACATGGCCTTATCTCCTGTGAATTTTCCCAGCCCTCGAAGGTTCGCGGGCTCGTCCTCGCTGAGGCGCGCCTGGAAGATCCGAAGGACACGCTACTCTCTGTTGGACCAATATCGTCTCAGCAGCCAACAGCCTCCTCAGACCGGACTGGCCAATAACAGCCATACCCGTTGATTAACGACGGCGCGTGTCCTCCCGAGTAGGGTGTCCCTTGGGGGCTTGGTCTCGGAGGTACACGAGAAGAGCCGCGAGGACTACATCTGCCGCGGTATGCGTCCGATGAGGTGGAGGCGGCTCTGGAGGCTCGGGCGGCTCTGGGGGCTCGGGATTGATTAAGGCGTCTCTCAGACAGGCCGCCATATCGAGTGCGGCGTCCCACACCTGGTCCGCGTCAGCTGCCGAAGCAAAAGCATCATCAGCCTCACGTATACAATCCACAGACGGCTGATTTTCGCCGATCATTCGATACACTGTCTTGACGACACCGGGGAGACCAGAAGCCCCAGCGCCCTCCAAGACGGCATCACCAACTGACTTCAGATGAGTTTTCCTCTTGTCAACCATCGCGAACCTCCATCCTTACGGAGAATCGGCACGCAGCCGAGACACACGCTAAGTGTCTCTGCAAGGCCTAGAACTATGTTCTAACACACCTGAGAAAAGTCCGGACAATCATTTGCTGGCGTGATGTTTAGAACTGTCTGGCGATATTGAGCACAACCTATTGGGGTTAGTGATAAAACAAAGAACGAAAGTAGTAGTCCATAACCGACTGCCCACTTACTCGCCGAGCCAGCGTGGGTGTAGGGTAGGAACCCGGGCAAAGCAGATAAACCTCCTGGACACGCTGATCCTGAACAGGTGCCCCGCTTACGCAAGGGCAGTGAGGAGATTGCCTCCGCCTGTTTCTTCGAGCCCCTGGGAGTGAGGCTCATCTGCTTCCGGGTGAGAGCAAGCTAGCCCTGCAGTACGGACTCGTCAATTCTTTTTTTGTGAACAGCAATAGGGCCCAAGCGAAGGGCCTTCTCTCCAATGAGTGGCTTTGGATCGATGGCGAGCCACCCCCGATCGCCCGCAAAGGCTTGTTCGGGAAGAAATCACCCGGTAACAAAGACGGCGGTGGCGATGCGGGAGGCGTTGACCAAATTCATTACCCTACGCGTCCTCCACATAAAGCACTGGCTTGATATCGACCACCGGAGTCCCATCCACCGCTTCCAGTGGCCAGACGCGCAGGCGGGCGGGAGCTGCGACTTCGAGCACGCGGACACGATGTAATCCGATCGGATTCGGCCGGTCGGGGGAGCGGGTGGCAAAGACCCCGGTGAGCGGGTTCTCGAGATCGCCGCGGGGGTGCACCTTGAGCACGTCGCGGCGGCTCAGATGAAGCCACGTCAGGAGCACGACCTCGTCTCCCTCGGCAATGCCGTCCAGAGCATCGACAAAGGCCGGATCGATTTCTATCCAGGCCTCGGGGGCTCCTTCAGATCCTTGTTTGGGAGCGGTCTCCCTAACGATGAGCGGGGAGCGAACGGTGCCGATCGGATGCAATACGAACGTATCTTGGCTCACGAATCGTGTTCCTCGTTGGCTTACGCGGGTTGAGGCACCCCTGGCACCTTTGCTCCCTTCAAGAGAAGCCAGAAGACCATTGGCACCTCTCCGAAATAGAACGGCGTCATCACTCGGGTTACGCCCCCTCTCTGGTCGGGGAAGGCAATGGCGGTGACGCTGGTGACCACATAGGCGACGCCGGCGATGATCTGCAAAATGCCCAGGATCCGAGGGAAGTACCGCGACTTGATGGTGAGGAGACCGAACGGGAAAAGCCAAAGGCCCCAGAATCCCAGGGGAATCGAGGATAGGCGGCCGTGAAGTCTGAGAAAGCCCAGCGTCATCGCGTCGAGTTGTTGCTGGGTGAACACGGACAAGTAGTCGGTGCCGCTCAGGATGACCAGCGGACCGAACTTGCTGACCAGGTTGGCGAGGGCGACGGCCACGCCGATGCACACGAAGAGGACCATGAGCATGGCGAGGCTCTGATCGATGTCTTTGAACAACTTGTACAGGATCACGACGAGGACAATGAAGAGCAGGTGCGTAACAAACCCGGTCAGAATGCTGAGGCGATAGGCGGTCACGGCCGAGGCGATGTTGTGAGCCGTGGCAGCAGCGTCGCCGGGGACTAGGAAGGTGGGGAACATGAACTCGCCGATGATCGCTACGATCGAAAACACGAGGTACACGAAGCCGGCTCGGTGGGCAGTGGCTTTCGTAGAGTTCATGCTTTGCCTCTAGGGGTTTAGCTTCCGGGGGCCTCTATCCTACGGCGGGGCAAGCTATTCTTTATACCGCCTGAACCATTCGCTAATCTACCCGGGAGGATTGGCAGACGCAACGGACTTAAAATCCGTCTGAAGCACGAAAAACCAATCACTTAGCCCGAACAGGAAGCGATTGGGTCTTCTCAAGTTACAAGCGAGATCTTGTTTTCTAATTGAAAGTGCGCAGGGAACTTACTTGGCTTAGTCTGCGTCGGCATGGCACGGAGTGGGTTTTGTTCAGTGCTGAAGTTGGGCCATGAATTGGGCCACCTGCTAGAATCGGCTCCTGGGAGTTCCCCACTCCCAAGTCCAGGACGGGAGGCTGCTAATTCTCAGGTTCTTTCCGCTTGGTCTGCAACCTGCGGGGAGCAAGGCTAACAAGGCTCCTGAGCGGACGGTGTCTCGCTGCCAGGCGGCTGAGGCTGGTCGTCAGGCGATTATTATGTTTCGGATTGTATCCCTCGCATCGATGACCATCGGTGGAAGTATCTACATTCTGTGGCGCCAAGATTCGCTGACTGTCTTTGCATGGCTTAAAACTTTAGGGGTTTTTAAGCTCGTCCGGAACGTGCGCGGCGTTTTTGGTGGTGTTGCTACCGCCTTGCCCGAATGGGTGTCCCTCTCTCTTCCGCAGGGCTTGTGGGTCTTCAGCGGGTGCATGGCCGTGCATTCCATATGGCGATGCCCATATCGTTGGCAACAGCGACTCTGGATGTTTCTTATACTCTGTCTCTCCGTAAGCGGAGAGCTTGGTCAAGCAACTGGTCTCGTGCCCGGCGTTTTCGATCTCTGGGATCTTGCAATCGTGTTCATTGCTTTCCTAGTGGCCCAGCTGTTGACAGCAATGGATGTCGGACCAGGGCGATGTTGGAGGGTATGACTATGGACAGAGGCGTTGTGCTGCGGCATGTTGCTTCCGGCGCCGTCGTTGCAATGCTGATTGTGCTTGCGATTGGAAGCACTGATTCAGGCGGGGGGAGTTCGGCAACTGGCGAGAGACAATCTACCGCCGCGCCCGCTACTCCGCCGCGGCCCGGAGAACAGTGGATGTATGAGCAAAGTGAAGACCCCATGGGGAAGGGAACAAGCTACTCTGCCATGGTTCAAAGTACTAACACGGTCACCTTTGATTTTCCATATTCGGAGGCCCAGCACGCTACACTTACACTTCGGACACATCCGAGATATGGAAAGGATTTGATACTCCGCATTGAGCGTGGCCAATTCTTATGTAACTCTTACGATGGCTGCAATGTCCTCGTCCGGTTTGACGATGGCGAGCCGCAGACATTTTCCGCCGCAGGTCCGTCCGACAACAGCACAGAAGTACTGTTTATCCGTAACTATCCTCGCTTTGTAGAGGCCATGCTTAAGGCGGAGCGCATTCGGATTTCCGCCGAGGTCTATCAGGAGGGATCTCCGGTGTTCGAGTTTGATGTGAGGGGCTTTGCGACGTCTCGTTATAGGCCGAAATCTTGAGGGCCTTGCAGCGGGAAGCGATTTGATAGAATCCCCTCCTTTTTGGGCCTTTGACTTGGGGGTAGACAACATATGTCCGACCAATTCACCTTTGATCCAAGCCAAAAGATAGACTGGAAGAAGCCAACATTCACAATGGATGTGAACGCTATTCCTATTAAGCCAGTGGAGAGCTGGCCCCAATACATAGCTAGCCTCGAATGGAACTATTTCTACACGCATCAAATTGAGCTATGTGTAACGCCTGAAACAAGTGGAGAGATCTTGCGAGGCGTTTCATTGGAAGATGCGGGCGCGTCGGCCTTCAAACGCTTTCAAAAGAGCGAATCGTACAAGAAGCGGCCATTGCCTGGCATTGTGACTTTGGAAACATCCAACTCAGCGTGGAAGATGATCAGAAGGACATTGTTTGACTCAGTTGCAGATAGTGCTCTATCTGCAAAACACTTGTCTGACATAAACCAAGTGTTTTTTCACTTGGTAACTTCTGGACATCTCACAAACTCAGCCCTTGTCACCAATGACGGTGACATGCTTAGGAAATCGGCGGAGTTGAAATCGGAGTTTGGTATTACCATCGCAACGCCAAAAGAAGTGTGGGGGAAATACAGTTACGACTATCAACTCTACACGCCTTCGCCGCAAGAGGAAGAGTCCTTATTCAGGGAGCAGGATAGATTGTTTGCGCAACTTGAGAAAGAATCGAAAGAAGGAATCTGAGATCTCCTAATGCCCGATAGTGTGAGCCTCAAAGATCATCTGTTTATCAGCTATGCGTGGGAGAATGCAGCACTGGCTGAGTGGTTGACTCTTAAGCTCACTGCAGAAGGTTATCGGGTGTGGTGTGACCGCTTTAAGATCCTGGGCGGAGAGCGTTGGCCAGAAGACGTGGATGCCGCCATCCGAGATAACACCTTCAGGATGCTGCACCTGGTCTCCAAGCACTCTCTCCACAAACCCAATCCAGTAAAGGAACGGGAACTCGCGCTGGCGCTTGAGAGGGAAAGGGGAGGCGAGCTTCTCATTCCGTTGAACGTAGACGGTACTAAGCCTAGTGACCTCCCGTGGCGTATCGTGGACGTGGCATTTATCCCGTTCGAGTTGTGGGGCACCGGCTTCGCTCAGCTCCTCAAGAAACTGAACTCGGTGGCAGCTCCGCGTCCCTTAGGAACGGGCGGCCGGGAGGTGGCTGCCAGTGTTTTTCTAAGGCGCGAGGTCTTGACGGATAAGGAAGAGGTCCTTATCTCGAATTGTTTCCCGGTGGCTGAGATGCCGAAGGTGATAAGACGATATCGGTTCTCGCGCAGACTCTCGAATTTCGAGTACCGGGAGCTTCAACTCAGGTGGGCCTTTCGGTCGACGGGGCCATGGAAGCTTGCCTTCTCGCCTCCGGGGGGAGTATTGCCGCTTGGCGTCAGTGTGGAAGATCAAGGCGCCGAGGAGTGGCAATCGGGATTTGTGGTGCAGGGGATTCCTGCGGACAACCTCGTGAGCGAACTCACCGGGAAATCCCTCGGGGTCCTATGCTCGGCACGAGGCCTTCTGCGGGAACCAAGCGGGCCAGGCTTCTATTTTCCACTTGGTCTTCTTGAGAATGACAAGCTTCGATTTGAAAACCGGAATGGAAAGACCACTCATATTAAGGTGTGTGGCTATCGACGCTTCTTGGGGAAGGGCTATCGTTACCATCTTTGTCCCTGGTTTCGAATCCGGCGTGATCTTGGAAATGGTTTTCTCGTTCAGCTCCGACTTCGGGTTCACATAACCGATCAGTGGGGCGGTGCGCTCTCTGAACGCTCTGTGCTTGCGCGACGAAAGCAGATAGGCGCGTCGTGGTGGAACCCACAGTGGCTTAGCCGACAAGATGCCGTGATGCAGTTCCTCGCGAGGGAAGCCGCCGAACTCGGAATAGGAAATGAAGGCGAGGGGAGGATTGTCGTAAGCCAAGCCCCATTAGAGGGTATTGTGCCCCGAGGGATTGACGAGGGATTCCTTGAGGAGATCGGGGCGCCCATGGGACTCCTCCGTGAGGATGAGCGTGAGAGAGAGCCAGCATGAATGTGGGACAAATCGCACTTCTTGAAGAGCCGAAGCTTGAATTTCGGTATGGGCAGATCACAAGTGACCCGCACGTTGGCCTGGGTCTATTCGGACCGTCTGACGCTGATGAGCCTGCACATCCCCGTGCCATTTCCTATGCCGTCATCGGACCCGAACCAGGCCCCACCGTTCTCGCCAGGTTCTTCGAAGATGTGAGGCGACCAGTTGTCTCTTGTGCGTACGGAGATCCCTCGCGCATCGCAAAGGAGCAAGTTCTATGGCCCCCTTTCCCTGGCGTTGAGGCGGTGTTTGCCGTCGACTGGCCGAGCGGCCCGGGATGGATCGGCACTATCGATAGGAAGAGAGTGCTGGCGGCTTTGAAAGACCTAGACCCATACAAGCGCGCATATGACGTCTGCAATGCCTACCTGGAGGCTATTCGCATTGCTGTCGATCGCGACGAAAACTATAGCGTCATCCTGTGTATTGTGCCGGAGGAAGTATGGTTGGCATGCCGCCCTCAGTCTCGGGTGACCGAAGGATTGGGCAGGAGGCCAACTAAACAAGAGCAGGAGGTGCGTCGGCTGCAGCAAAGCCTTTTTGGCGAGTACGAGCCTGCGCAATATGAACTTTCAGTCGACTTTCGCCGACAGCTCAAAGCAAGGGCTATGGAGTTTTCGGTTCCTATCCAGCTTGTACGGGAATCGACTCTCGGCCTTGAGATTTCGGGATCAAAGACGCGTGGCCTCACTCCTGCATCAGACCGAGCCTGGAATCTTCTCACGACACTCTACTACAAATCCGGGGGCAAGCCATGGAAGCTGGCCAGTGCTCGCGAGGGTGTGTGCTATGTAGGGCTTGCATTTCGACGCTCAGAGATCTCGAAGGACGGCCGCACCGCTTGTTGCGCGGCGCAGATGTTTCTGGACACGGGGGACGGCGTTGTTTTTCGGGGTGAGTTTGGCCCCTGGTACTCCCCTCTGAGTGAGGAATATCACCTTAGCAGCGATGCGGCACGCGAACTCCTCGGAGGTGTCCTACAAGTGTACCGGGAGCAGGGCGGGAAGGCGCTAAAAGAGGTCTTCCTGCATAGCCGATCGACAATCTCACGGGAGGAGTACGAAGGGTACTGTGCAGCATGTCCAGAGGGTACCAAGGTGGTGGCAGTACGTGTGCGTCGGGACAGGGAGACCAGGCTCTACAGGAATGGGAAATGGCCCGTGATTCGGGGTACTGTGTGGAGAACGGGTGAAGAGGCAATACACCTCTGGTCGTCGGGATTCAAAGCCACACTCATGACATATGACGGCTGGGAAACACCGTGGCCTCTTCGAGTCGAGGTCGAGCACGGTGATGCAGATATCGAGCAGGTGGCAATGGACATTTTTGGGCTCACGAAGCTTAACTACAATGCCTGTAAGCTTGGTGACTCTTGGCCCGTGACAGTGAAGTTCTCCGATGCTGTCGGCGAAATACTCATAACAAACCCTAACCTGAAGTTCAGAAGGCCGAACTTTAAATTCTACATTTAGTTGTCGGAATGCACATCAAAGGCCAAAAACCGGAGATTGTCCTCGAAAGACCATCGCAGGTAACGGAGGCACCATGAGCGCGTTTTTCTTCCACCGGCTCCAAGTGTGGCCCAGTGTTTCGTATAAACCTGGGAGTAGACAAGTAGATATCGCCAACGTGGACCTACGATGACTGACTCTTCGGAGACTCCGAACTCAAAGGTAGTTGAGGCTATCCGAGCGGAGCTTGCCAAACGCTCCACGTCTCGGCGGCGACGCATCTCCGAAAAGTTCTTGATGGCTGCCATTGGTAGTGTGCCTTGGGTCGGCGGGTTCCTAGCCGCTGCCGCATCCTTCCCTGGGGACGAGAGTGCTGGTCACTCCGATGACCTACGAACAAAGTGGCTCGAAGAGCATGAGCGCAAACTAAGGGAGTTGGAGGCGACCCTAAACGCGATTGATGAAAGGATGAGTAATCTTGGCCCTAGCATCGAAGAGCGAGTGGATAGCCCGGAGTATTTAACATTGGTTCGACAGGCCTTTCGAGCTTGGGACCGGGCGGCAACTGAAGACAAGCGTCGATATGTTGCCAATCTCCTCTCCAATGCCGCTGGTACGCGAATCTGTAGCGATGATGTAGTTCGCCTGTTCATTACTTGGATCGACCTGTACCACGAGACACATTTCGCGGTTATTCGGGAGATCTTCCGGAATCCTGGTAGTACGCGGTTCGACGTCTGGACGGAGCTATACGGGCTAACACCTCGGGAAGACTCCGCCGAGGCAGATCTATATAAACTTCTCATACGAGACCTTTCCACCGGCGGTGTCATTCGCCAGGCACGCGACACGAATGAGGCTGGCCAGTTCCTCCGCAAGCGATCCGCACATCGGCGAGCCAACCCTCCGACCGTCATGGAGTCTGCATTTGAAGACACGAAGCGATATGTGCTGACCGAACTGGGCAAACAGTTTGTGCATTACACAATGAATGAAGTAGTACCTCGTCTTGAGGGTGAAAGCGAGAGAAGCGGCGCTAGCTAATCGGTCGAATCATTCAATCCCAGCAGGATTACGTCAGCGTAAGGCCGCACATTTGTCTAGCCAATTTTTTGCACGGACCGAAAAGCGACTAGGGGGGTATGCGGGCAGCGCGCGCGAATGGGGGGCTCCCCCCCCCCCGGATGAGCCATTCAATTCGGCATGAGTTGAACGCCCTCTTCTGAGAGAGCATCGCGCAAGAAATGCTCAATGGCAACGTCGAGTTCGTGCCGAGGAATCCGAAAGGCAGCTATTTGTTGGCCGTCAACACTCTCTGAGTACTGCAGGAATCGACCATCGAATCCGGGTTTGTGCATCAAAAGTCGGGCGACCTTATCTACCCTCACTAGGCATACTCCCCCTCCCCGACGTCCTAGCCACTTCTTAATTATTTTTCGTGCGCCCCTAACCTTGACCCATTTGAAGTTGGACTCAGGATAGTCTTCCTCTTGATCGTCAAACGAAAACTGTAAACTGATGGGGGTGTCATCCACAGGATCGAGGTAGGGATACTTCTTTTTGAGCTTCGCTAGTTCACTGTCGATGTACTTTCGATTGAGCCCTTTCGCAGTCGGCTGCTCGCGCAGCAGTTTCGCCAGCTCTTCCCGGGCCTTGTGATACTGGCCAACGGACGGCGAGAACAGCTTGTTGCGTAGCCACCACAAAGCTCCAAGGGACGCAACACCCGCAAGAGTCTCTCCTAAGGCCACTAAAACTAGCCCTCCTGAGTCCAGTGCCTAAGTCGGGGGAACTCTAGAGGAACCTTGTTTCAGGGGTCAAACGAGATCCCCGGAGCAGAACAGATAAACAGAAGGACCGAACTGTTCATCTCAGCCAAATTCCTCGACGAGATTTCAACGAGTTAGCCCGGCTCCTTCCACGGCCCAATCGGCGCGAAATGTTCATCTTGTAGGCTCCCAAGGGGGAGTACGCTTCAATCAGAAACCCAGGGTTCCTCTGCTCAGACAAGTTCGATGGCGTGAGACCGTTCCCTCCGCCCCCCACAACTCAGTCTTCAATGTCCCCCGTAGAGCTGTTGGGTAACCAGGGGTACGGGCGAGAAGGTGGCTCAGCGACTTTCCCCAGTTGTTGTTCATCAATGGGCTGTTCCATTCGACTCCGGAAAAAGCGTTCAGTGTCCTTATCCATGAAATAGACGTAGCAACCCTTCATTCCGCGGCTCAGCAGAACCCGATATGTGTTTTTGACCAAGTCGACGAACTTCTCTTTGGAGCGTTTTACTACCTGGTCGGCGGATGCTTTTTTGTCCCCGACCCAGGTCCCCTGATCAAAGTCATAGACGAGATCCATGCCCCAAATTACGCCTATGTAATCAAGCTCGAACCCTTGGATGTTGTAAACGCAACCAATTTGGTTGATCCCGTTAGGATCAGTTGCCCACAAGGAGGCAGGGGGGATGCCAGGAGCAAGTTTCCAGTTTCCAGGCTTGGCATCCCAGGGGCGGCTATAATCCCCAATGACCACGTCCTCCTCCAGGGTACCGTCTGGTCTGGGCTTGGACCATGGCCAGCAGAATCCAGCGCTTACACGACCTGAGAAACCCTCCGAGACTCGGTCGCGAATGGCATTCTCCAGAGATATTGGTGAACCTAGAATCCGAAAATCGAATCCCTCCGCGCCGTCCCACAAAACGTTTGCAGTGCGTTCGATGCCAAGGGTGTTGTTGATCCAGTTGATGAAGCCATCGGAGCCGGCGCATCTGAACTGAACCTCGAGATCGTATTCGAAAATGACGCTGTCGTATTCTTGTGCGCTCCGTCGAATCTGTTCCGATGACCCAATTTCGTTAGGTCTCACGATTTGGCGATCATCGATGAAGAAAATTGCAACTTTTGAAGCCTCAATGAGCTCGTTCAGCTGGGGTTTTGTGCTGCGAAGGGCCTTTTTGGTAAACCGATTATTGCTCGTCGCCCTTATGCGATGCGACTCATCGCAAATGAGAGCATCAACGGCGTTAAAATCTGCATCTCCGTAGCTATTGAAGTAACGGAAGGTGGCCCGTGAACGGCTTCCTACTAGTTCCCAGAGGGTTTCAGTAAATGCCTTCGATCCGGTCGCGTAATGAGCGTTGACTCCTGACCTCAAGAGCTCGGCCAATAGATTTATCGCGAGCACGGATTTTCCCGTGCCGGGGCCACCCCGCACGATCACAACCTGCTTTCTTCGTCCAACCAAGGCCTTCCGCAAGAGGAAGAGGATCCTTTCGAACACAACCAGCTGCTCATCTATGAGAACCCAGCTCGATTTGCTTCTTATCGTCTCGGCGACATAGTCCATCAATTTGCGGCTTGGTCGATAGGTACTCGCCTCCACTCGATCAAGGACGGGTCTACCTTCTCCTGAGACCATGCGTTCGTGGAGGAATTGAGCTAAAGCCTCCGCTCCATCGGCGTCAAAGACAGGATCCGATCTAAGGGCATCCTGAAATTTGGTCGCGAACAGAGGATCGTCGTTGTCTGGGGCGTAGTTGTGGAGATAGGAACAGGCACTCAAACGAACTGGTGCGTCGCCAGCATGAAAGGCAGTATGGGTGTCTTGGAGATATTGACGATACTGTCCAACTTGAATTGAGGGATGAGGTACTTCTCTTTGACGGCCGCCGATCCATGTTGTGACTAGTTTGTCAGGCTCAGCCGGCTGGCAAGCGTCCCATTGCTTCAACTCAACGACCACGGCATTATCGACGCGGTACTCGTTCCTGCCACAGACCATGCAATCAAGCCTTTTCGAACTCATGGGGAGTTGATACTCGAGCAACACCCCATGGTCGCGGAATCCAAACTCGGCTAAGACGCTCGACATTGCCCTGAGAGAGTTCCGCCAGGAGTTGAGTTCCCCGGGGGAAGGCTTGTACCTATAATAATTGAAGAACGCGCTGGCAAGCTTGTCGGCTATTTGATTCCTTGTGGAATCACGAATGAAGTCTTGGGACATCCCTGAATAGAGGCGCATGGTCAGAGGTCTGTGTACTTGGTACTTCTGCCGCGAGCCAGGGAGACAGGGTACTTGGCTCCGTTCAAAGTCAGCTTTTGGTAGGCAGACTCAAGGAGATTGACCTCCAAACGATCCGCCAATCGGAGGAGATAAAGCAAGACATCGGCGAGCTCCAATGCGATTTGATCCCTGGTTTCTCGTGGGAGAGTTTGACTGTCCTCATTGTTAAGCCACTGGAAATGCTCCAGGACCTCTCCAGCCTCAACACTGAGTGAGATAGCCAAGTTCTTGGGGGAATGAAATTGTTCCCAGTCACGTTCTGCGGCGAATTGTCTCAGCCGTAAGGTCAGATCAGACATGGGATCGAAGGCCACGATTACGCTCCTAGCGGTTTGAAGGGAGAAGCCACAAGTTCCTTTGGACGACAGAGGGGTTTACACGATCTGATCGTGTTTGGCAAGGTTGTGACGGGCGCAGAGCAATTGCACGTTTGCCTCTGTTAGCGACGTCCCTCCCTTCGACCATGGCAAATCATGGTCGAAATGAAGTTCATCTGTAGCGCAGCAAATCACGCATTTGCCATCGTCCCGCTTCCAAACCGCTAGCTTAACAGCAGTAGGAATAACTCTCCGGCGAGTGGGAGTTGGGTTTGAAGCAAGGCGCGGATCGTCGTTGCCTTCGACGGCAACTAAGCGAAACTTGAACACAAGGCGGAACTGATCTTGCTCGCGCCATGAGTCCATGAGATGAAAGACACCGTTGTAGGACCAGATGCCGGTATGGATCTTCTCGTAGACTCGGACCCTTTCGGCGTGGCTAAGGCCGGCTTTTGTCCTTTGTGCCGCCTCGTGGAACCTACCGTTCTGAGTCAACCGTCCGGAGGGGTACCGTTCTGGCTGATCTACAGTCTTCGGGTTGGGGAAGGAGGAGGTTCGAGGCTGGTCATGGCCCTCATAGATAAGAACGGTTCCATCCTCCTCAAGTCGGTCTTTGTAGGGGGCATTGCTGCGGCGGGACATGAGAATTACAGAGTAAGTGCCCCCCAAGCCAAAATTCATTCCCTGCTGAAGACTCGTTCCTTCTCTTCGACACATCTCAATGTAAGAGGTGATCTTGTCGTTCAAAAAGGGAACCCTTCCTGAGCGATTAGCTGTAAATGTGATAAGGAATCCACGTTATGGCAGCCACCTGCAGACACCACCATGATGTGAACATGTACCGCGGCGAGATTGGCTAAAGCTAAACGTCCCATCGCAGCATTGAGCTGTTGCCCCTGAGGGGGGTCTGCCGTCCGATGTATATGCCGGTGAACGAACGTAGTGTCCGCGTGAATTGATATATCCGTCTCCGGTCAAATAGACACGCTGAAGTAAGGGCTGCGCCGGAACGCTTTGGTCACTTAGCGCCGTCCCAATGGTCGATGATATCTGAGAAAGGTATCTTTCGGCTGCGTAGCCCGAGAAATCCCCGAACTGAACCTGACACCATATTGAATCTCGTCTCACTACGTTCAGTAGTGACCCTGTGGGCATTACAGTGATTATTCTGCTTTGGCTTGTTGGCTCTTCACGTAGGCGAAGGTTGGCTGTAGTCTTTGCTAGAGATAGCTCTGACGATGCAGCTTGGGGAGATAGGGCGGAAAACGCGAACGAAAGGAGAAGGGGGAGGACAAAAACCGCTCGTAGTCTAAGTGGTGAAGGGGTGGCGGGCATTTCGAACGGCTCTTTCCCAGTTCAGTCATGCACTCACGACGTTATGAAGCGAGGCACGTCAGGCAACCTAAGGATCGGCTTGCCAAGGTAGGTATTGTACCCCGCAGCGACGACCCACCTTCTCGGGAAGGAAAACAGGACCTTACGTGACCCTCCACCAGGCTGTAACCTATTGTTATTGTTGGCGATACTCATTGAAGGGTCTGGCGTTTCGAGCTCTCAAGAATCTTTCCAGAGCGATCCCTAAGTACTTGAAAGAATGAGGACACAAGGGCTAGGTTGGCTGACGAATGCCCGACGCTAGGGAAAGGAGCAGCCATGCGTATAGCAATCATAGGCGCGGGAATGATCGGATCGACGCTTGCGAAGCTGTGGGCCGACTCAGGCCACAAAGTCCGTGTCGCGTCCACGCATCCAGAAACGTAACGCGCCCTGACTGAGCGGCTTGGAACCGGCGCGTCCGCCGGATGAGTGAAACGAAACTGCGGTTGTTGTTCGGCCAGTCCTCCCCGACCGAGCGGGTCTGACTGATTTCCTTATACTCCGGTCCATGTCGACGACCAAGACACGAAGGACCCCATTCCCATCAAGCATCCAGAACCGTAGGACTGCAGTTCCGAGTTCACTTCATGAGGTATTGGCCCTTCTCGCGTCGAAGCACCTCTTTATTCTTGTTCTCGTAGACGAGCGTAAAGTCCCCATCTCCTAAAGCTACCCCGTACATGCTATTCAGCATGGTTGCGATAGCTCCAGTCAGTTGGTTGCGGTATTTCTCAAGGGATTCCTTTGCGCCATCGGATGTTGACCGCGAGCCATAGACGAAAATCGTGATGGTCTGAGCGTCTTTGTCATAGGTGCACACAGCGGGCGTCTCGTTGAGACCAACGACAGTTAGAAGCTGTGGTATGGAAACAGCGATCACCTCTCCGAGGGTCATTGAGTAAAGCTTTGAGAGAGTATCGCTCGCATCCGCTCTTTCAATCGCCAGACAGATGAGTGCTAAGACGGCCAAGCAAACTGTTCTCTTCATGGATCCCTCCTTGGAGATGAGCGAAGCCTTAGGATTCCCACGACTTCTGAGGAGCCTCGGAGTTTACCTTGGTGGGACAGGTTATGCATCAATGCCAGGGACCCTTCATAAAAGCAACCCCGTGACTCTCGAGTCCCCAACCTGTTCGTCCAGGCATCGCAAGCCGAGCGGGTCTGGCCGATTTCCTTTCAACCGTTTGATCGGGTCCGCGCTTATTCGAATTCGTACTTCGTCTCCGCTTCCGGCTGGTCCGGACCAACATGCCCCGCTCGGATGTCGGCATAGAAGTAGGCTTCTCCTTTGACCGGAGAACCCGCCATACGGCGGAGCATCGCAATCTGGCCTATGTGAGTGAAGGAATCCGCGAACGGCCCCTGGAACCACTTCTCCAATGAGACATCGATCAGGGCCGTCGATGCCAACGCTTCATCGATCGACGCCAGCGCGGCATGGAAGCGCGATACCTGACGCTCCCAGTTGTCCGGAGTTGCTTCCTTCCACTGAGCCGGTCCACGCAGGCGGGCTGCGGATACCTCGAGCAGATCCCCGATGTGGGTCAGGATCTCGAGCGGGGTCCGTGTGCTGGGTCCCGCCTTGAAGTGGGCCACCTCCGGAGGCGCTCCCCGAATCGTCTTGCCACCCCGGTAGGCCAGGGTGGCCGTTGCATGCCTGAGGAACGAACGTGCATCGCTCATGCTTGCCTCCGTCTGAGTCACCAGATCAACGACTCTCGTCCAGCCAAAGCGCCCAGTGGATTCTAAAACAATCGGAAAGGAGGGGGGCGCCCACGGGATCAAAAAGCGAACGAGCCCAGCCTCCCGGCCGAGCTCATCGTTTTCCGCGGTGGTCCCTTTTCAGGGGGTGGAATCTATTATGCTGCTGATCGCCACCTCGGCAGGCCGGAGTATAGATCCCGATGACCTCCATGGATCGTGGAGAATCCGTGGCAACTCGCGGACAACTCCAAGGCGCTTTAACGGTTTCGTGACCCTCGTTTCGGTCGGCGAACAGCACGCACCTTCCCGGTCTTTCCTCCTCCGCAGAAGAACTGATCGCCGCCATCGGATTCGAGCCCCGAAACATTCACTCCCGGCGGCATCTCAAGCCTCTCCAGAACCTCTCCATTTTTGGGATCGACTCGTCGCAACTCGCTCTCGTCGCCTTCCCAGGTGCCGTGCCAGAGCTCCCCGTCGACCCAGGTGACCCCGGTCACGAAGCGGTCGGACGTAATCGTGCGCAGAATTGCCCCGGTTTCGGGATCGATCTGATGGATCTTTCGGTCGCGATGCTGTCCCACCCAGAGCGTGCCCTCGGCTTCCCAATGCGAGAAGGTGAAGCTCGGCGAAGATCCATCGGATGAGCATCACGGGATCACTTGCGTTTCATTTAACTTGCAGGCCGCCATGCGCTGCTCGAGGAAACGCCGTTCCATGGGACTTCGAGCCAAACGCAAGGCAGTCTCGAAGTGCTCTCGGGCTGCAGCCGGTCGGCCCATGCGAATCTCCAGTTCTCCCACCGCGGCGGGGAAGAAGGGATAGCTGGCAAGCCGCTCCAGATCGGGAATGCTTCGAATCTCCCGCAGACCCTCGGCCGGGCCGTCCCGCTCAGCAACGGCAATGGCGCGGTTGAGAGCAACCACCGGCGAGGGCCGGGTCGCGAGCAGCATATCGTAGAGCGATACGATGCGCTCCCAGTTCGTGTCCTCGGTGCGAGACGCGGTCGCGTGCACCCAAGCGATGGCCGCTTCCAGGTGGTACTCCGTAAGATCGGGGCCGGTGGCGGACAGGTCGAGGAGTCGCTGACCTTCCGCGATCAACGCGCGGTCCCACCGTGAGCGATCCTGCTCGAACAGCGAGTGCAGCTCGCCGGCAGTATCCACACGGGCAGGGAGACGTGCCGCATGCAGGCACATGAGAGCGGAAAGCGCATGGCTGGCCGGTGTCGCGCCAAGCGGGTGGTCGCGAAGCAGGGCAGCGAGACGCATGGCTTCGCCGCATAATTCCGCGCGTACCGCCGACTCGGGCGAAGCACCGTGATAGCCCTCGTTAAACAAGAGATAAAGGGCGCGGTGCACGGCCGGGAGGCGTGCCGAAAATTCATCCGCGCGCGTCACGTCGAAGAGCCGGTGGGACTCGGCCAGCACCTTTTTGGCCCGGGTGAGGCGCTTTTCTATTGCGGCGTGGCTGGCCACGAACGCGCCGGCGATCTCGCCCACGCTGAAACCGCACAGAATGTGTAGCACGAGTGCAACCTGTGCCTCCTCCTTGAGCCGCGGATGACAGCAAGAGAACATCATTCGGAGGAGATCATCCTGGATGGCGGGAGAAACGAACGCTTGGTCCAGGGTGGGGACCAGAGTCCATTCGGAATCGAGGAGGTGTGATAGCTCCGGAGCAAAGTTGCGAACGGTGCGCTCGCGCCGGAGTACATCGAGCGCGCGATGCTTCGCCGTGGTCATGAGCCAGGCCGAGGGATCGTCGGGCATGCCGCGAAACGGCCACACCTCCAGCGCCCGGCAGAAGGCGTCTTGAACGACGTCTTCCGCCAGCGCCAGATTGTGTACTCCGAAGACGCGGGTCAGGACGGCGACCATCCGCCCCGATTCGCGCCGGAAGAGAGGATCGAAGTGTTCCACTACATCTTCATGATCGGGCGCACTTCCACGTAGCCGTTGCGCTCGAAAACCGGACAACCCTTGGACAGCTCGGCGGCGTGGGCCAGATCTTCCGCTTGCACGATCGAGAAGCCGCCCACGATGTCTTTCGCTTCGGCGAACGGACCATCGGTGATGGTCCTCTGTGTGCCGGTGACGACTTTCCCGGTCGGTTCAAGAGGAAGGCCTCGATCTTGAAGATGGCCTTTTTTGCTCAGGTCTTCCAGCCACGTGATCCACTTCTGCATGACCTGCTGGGCATCTTGGGGCGAGGTGGGCCGCTCGGCTCCCCGATACAGAAACAAGTACTGGTTCATGACACTCTCCTTTTCAAAGCGGTTTTTAAATCTGCATGACCGGGCGGACTTCCACCGCGCCGCCTCGTTCGAGCATGGGACAACCTTTCGCCAGCTCCGCGGCTTGATTCAGATCCTTGGCCCGAATCAACGAAAACCCGTTCACGAGGTCCTTGGTTTCGGCAAAGGGACCATCGGTGACCGCCTTTCCGCGACCTTTCACGATCTTTCCAGTGCGCTCGAGCGGGTTGCCGGCCGCTGTGAGATGGCCGTTCTCATCGAGTTGTTTCATCCAGCTCATCCACTTGGGCATCACCGCGGCCAGTTCCTCGGGGCTCAAGGATGGGCCCTGGGGCGGGCGATAGAGAAATACGAACTCCGACATCTGAACCTCCATGGTTTGCGTCTCTCTTTGTACCTGTTCGGGTACTTCAATATAAGGACGTTTGAGCGGAGGTAGGCCGGACAACTTTTTTTTAAATATGACTGGACGTTCATATGACCAATAAGGTATATTAAGCCTATGGAATCAGCGTTCGAGATCGTCGCAGAGCCAAATCGCCGGGCCATTCTGAGCCTTCTGGCTTCGTCGCAGCGATCCGTCGGGGAGATCGAGCGGCTCTTGGAGATGCCTCAAACATCGGTATCGAAGCACCTACGCGTGCTGCGCGAGGCGGGTTTTGTGGAATCGCGCGTGGAAGCACAGCGGCGCATCTATCGGATTCGGCCCGAAGCGCTCATGGAGCTTGATGCCTGGCTCGCTCCATTCCGGCAATTGTGGATGACCCACGTTGATGCACTCGAACGCCATCTTGATCGCATGGAGAAATCACCAAAGAAGGGAAGGAAACAATGAGCAGCCGTGAAAAGTACATGCCCGGCCCCGCGGCCGGAGCCGACGTCAAGAAGGAAGGGGAGACATGGACACTCGTTCTGGTCCGGGAGCTCCGTCATCCGCCGGCGACGGTATGGCAGGCCTTGACCGATCCCGCCCAGTTGTCCCAGTGGGCGCCATTCGACGCCGATCGGAGTCTGGCCGCAGTAGGTTCTGTGAAGCTAACGACGGTTGGGATTCCCACGCCGCAGGTCTCGGAAACGAAAGTAAAGCGGGCCGACGAACCTCGACTGCTCGAGTACAGCTGGGGCGGTGGCGACCTCCGATGGGAGCTTGAACCGATTGGCAACGGAACGCGCCTTACCCTCTGGCACAACATCAATCGCAACTTCATCGCGTGGGGTGCCGCGGGGTGGCATGTCTGCTTCGACGTCCTCGAGCGGCTCCTCGCCGGCGAGCCGATCGGGCGCATCGTCGGCAGCGACGCCATGCAGTTCGAGGGCTGGCACCGATTGACCGGCGAGTACGCAAAACAGTTCAGTACGGAAAACCCGAGTTAGGACACCAAAACCCTGGATACCAATTAGGTGCGAGAGTGGACGCTGAGAGCCCTGCGGGGATTACGGTCCCGCGGGGCTCTTTGCTCATATGACTGCGTGGCGTTTCGCGGGCAACTCCAAGGCGCTTCAACGGTCTCGTGACTCTCGTTTCGGTCGGCGAACTACCCGCACCCTGCCTATCTTTCCCGCGCCGCAGAAGAACTGATCGCCGCCATCTGACTCGAGCCCCGAAACGTTCTTTCCCGGCGGCATGTCCAACTTTTCGAGCACTTCTCCCGTCACTGGATCCACATGCCGCAACTCGCTCTCGTCACCTTCCCAGGTTGCGTGCCAGAGCTCTCCATCGACCCAGGTGACGCCGGTCACGAAGCGGTCGGATTTGATCGTCCGAAGAATCGCTCCAGTTTCGGGATCGATTTGATAAATCTTTCGATCCCGATGGTGCCCCACCCAGAGCGTGCCTTCGGCCCAGGTGAGTCCCGAGTCGCCGCCTTTGCCGGGCGCGGGAATTGTGGCGAGGACCTGGCCTGTTTGGGGATCGATTTTCTGGATGCGATCCTCCGCGATCTGATACAGGTGCCGGCCGTCGAACGCCGTACCGGCATGAGCGGGAACATTGATGGTGCGCACGATTTTCCCGCTCGCAGGATCGATCGCGTTCAACGTGTCTCCGGCTGCAAACCAGACGTTCTGGCCATCGTATGTGACGCCGCCCACCTGATCGATGCCGGAAAAGGGACCATATTCGCGAACGATTTCGGCCTTTTGTGTTTTCATGGCCCCATCCTAGTCAAGGCAGTTGGGAAGCGGGAAGTAACAAGGCTGTCGTGAATCCGGGCCTGAGGCCTGGGGAGTGATTTTGTATGCGTAGACGAATGTCGGGAAATCAGACGGCTATGGTGATGGGCTGGTCTGGCGCGCGGATGAGGTACTTCACGTCATCCACCGAAACCTCCACCACGACCTGGACCGTGACGTTCCCCCAGCCCCGATTGGATTCCAGCCATCGACGAAGCTCATAAGGCGCTTGTGGTTCGAGCACCCGCTGTGCCCCACCGCGCCACACGTCCTGGTCGAGGATCACCCAGATACGTGTTTGGTTCATTCCTGCCGGCAAGGGTTGTTCCGCCTCTTCCCATACTCGCGCTTCCCCGGAGAAGCCCGGGAAAGACGGCGGCACTGTGGGCATTCGGTCGAGGTAGAGATGAGTCTCAAGGTGAAGCCGATCGCTGCCCAGCTCGAGAACAGTCGGTGCGGCGAGCAATTCCTCGAGTGTGGGCTCGTCGACTTTGGGAGCGCCAGAGTCGGAGCAGGCGAGCGGAGCCGCGATCACCAAGACTAAGGCCAGAAGCCTCCAGCGATTCATGGGCAACACCTCAAAAGCCCTGACGCCAATCTCATGGGCAAGTATACGCCTGGCGTGAATCTAAAGCCGCGAGCTCACTCCAAGTATGGAGCGGGAAGTAACAAAGCCGTCGTGAATCCTGGCATGGGCGGGGTCATCCAGCGTTGAGATCGGCCGCGCCCGAACGAGTGCACCTTGCCTGCCGACGCCAGCGCATCCAGCGCCCGTTGCACGGTGCGCTGGCTCGTTCCCAGGGCCAGCGCCAAGGCCGAGCTCGACCACGATTCACCGTCGGCGAGGAAGGCGAGCACCGTCGCTTTCTCATCTTCCACGGGCGGCGCGAGCACGACGACCTTGCGTGCGCGGCGTGGCGCCAGAGCAAACCCTCGCTTGGTGGCCGCCACTTGAGCCAAGGGCTGGACCATCGCACGAAGCCGTCCGACTTCGACTCGCAACCGGGCTCGATGCGATTCGTTGGCGTGGTTCACTCCAAAGGCTCGCGCAATGAGCGCGTCCCTTGGTACGTCTCCGGGCCACGCTTTACCCAGCTCGCGGGCGAGGGAGAACAACACCGGGCGCTTTGCCAGCGCGATCACTTTGTTGTCAAAACGCACCACATGACGGCATGCGTCCACGACCAGCGCTTTCGAAGTCAGCAATGTCTCGACCTCGGCCAGCTTTAGGAGTCGCGAGTCGCCATTCGCGATCAGGCGCGCGGCGGGAGTGTTGAGGACAAGGTCTGCGCTCTCGACTTCGGCAGTCAGTGCGGGGATGCGTGCCAGCGCTGCGGCGCGCTTGGCCCGCGCGAGCGCGGTGCGCGCCACCTTCGTTCGGAGGCGTCGAATTGCAATCCCCGCCACCACCAGCTCGTGAGTGGTTCGCGACGGGGGAGTCAGCGAACCGGGGTCCAAATCGCCAAGCGCACGTTCGGCTTCATCGATGCGCCCTATCAAAAGAAGTCGCCGGACCTCGAGATGCCGCGCATGCGCGGCATTGGCCCGGTCGCCATGTTCCTCCAGCGTCGCCCGAGCGGCATCGAGCGTCTTCGCCGGCCAACCCAAATCCCGAGAGACCAAAGCGATCTCGGCCTCGGCGACGACGCACCTCGCGCGGGCCACCGCTTCTTTCGGACCAAACGCACGTGCAGCACGTCGCAACAAAGCCTTTGCTCGGACAAAATCGCCGAGCTGCGCCATCGCGATGCCTCGAAGCGCCAGTGCAGGGGAGTCGTTACGCAGGGCGATCCGCTTCAACGCGCCGAGAGGATCCCCCGCGGCCAGAGCGCGCGCCGCGGCCGTGATCATCGAGTCCATGGGAATCCCGCTGCGTCAGAATAGGCTCGATCGGGTGTGCCGTAGCTCAATGACGGATGGTTTTCCGGAAGCCCGTTCAACGCTTCAACTGAGCTGCTCGGCCAGCGCGACGAGGATGCCCTCAGGGCCGCGGACGTAGCAGAGCCGATACTTGTCCTCGTACTGCGTCACCTCGCCAACGAGTTCGGCGCCATGGGCGCGCAGGCGCGCTACGACGTCCTCGATGTCTAGGACGGCGAACATGATGCGACGTATGCCCAGCGCGTTCGCCGGTGCGTTTTTGGGCTCAGTACTGACCGCCGTCGGACTTTGGAACTTCGTCAGCTCAAGGCGGCTGTGTCCGTCCGGGGTTCGCATCATGGCGATGTCGGCTTTGACGTCGTGGAGCCCGATGGTCTGGTCCACCCAAGGCCCCTCGACCGTCGTCTCGCCCTCCAGCTCCCGACCGAGCTCGACAAAGAAAGCGATTGCCGCGGCGAGCTCGTCGACAACAATGCTGACGTTATCCATCCGTTGAATTGTCACGTCTCCGAGCATAGGACAGGAAGCTCTCGCCTATCTAGCTAGGGGATCACCCGATGCCAGGGCCCGCGTCGCGGCGGTGATCATCGAAGCCATGGGAATCCCGCCACACTTGTAACTCCCCACATTCGGCGGCCGGCGCTAAATTTATTTCAGTGCCAACGACCCCCCCCAGGCCAGGAGACAAAAAACCATGACCAAGCACAAGACCGGGACACGCAAGGAATGGCTCAAGGAGCGGCTCGATCTGCTCGAGGCGGAGAAGAAACACACCCATCAGGCGGACGATCTGGCGCGGCGGCGGCAGGAGCTGCCGTGGGTGCAGGTGGAGAAGCCCTACCAGTTCGAGACCGACCAAGGGAAAGCTTCGCTGGCGGACCTTTTCCGAGGGCGCTCGCAGCTTCTCATTTATCACTTCATGTTCGGCCCCGATTACGCGGCCGGATGTCCGTCCTGCTCGGCCATCGCGGACGGGTTCAACGGATCCGCCATTCACTTGGCCAACCACGACGTGATGCTGTGGGCGGTGTCACGCGCGCCATTCGCCAAGCTGGACGCGTTCAAGAAGCGAATGGGCTGGACGTTTCCCTGGGCGTCTTCATCCCCAAGCGACTTCAACGCCGACTTCAGCGTCGGGCTCACCAAGGAGCAACAGCGCGAAGGAGGCTTTGAGTACAACTACGAGCGCGAGGAGCCGTACCCGTCGGAAGGCTACGGCGGCGACGTCACCAAGATGGCGAGCATGACCGGAACCGACGAGGCCACCTACATCCGCGAGCGGCCAGGCATGAGCGCGTTCGCGCTAGAGGACGGTAAGGTCTACCACACCTATTCCGCCTACTCGCGCGGGCTGGACGGCCTATGGGGCATGTACCAGTGGCTCGATCGCGCTCCCAAAGGGCGGAACGAGGAAGGCGTCTGGTGGCGTCACCACGACAAGTACGAAACGCGATGAGCGATGTTGCGGTTACCGAACGGGAGGTTCCAGAACGCGTAGCTTCTTCGGAGCGCGCGTTCTTGGGAGTCTCTGCGTTCGTTTTCGTTCTCAGCACGGCAGTGACGATAGTCTGGTGCTGGTCCATGTCGTCGATGGGCGACATGGAGATGCCCGGCGGCTGGACGATGTCGATGGCCTGGATGCGTATGCCGGACCAGACGTGGTTCGGGGCCGCGGCGACGTTCCTTGGCATGTGGGTGTGTGATGATGGTGGCCATGATGCTGCCGTCCTTGGTCCCCATGCTGCGGCGCTATCGCCACGCCGTTCCTGAGGTAGGGGAGACGCGCCTCGGTTGGCTGACCGCACTTGTGAGCGGGGGATACTTCCTCGTGTGGACCCTGCTCGGAGTAGCGGTTTATCCGGTGGGTGTTCTGGTGTCAGCGGTCGAAATGCGAGAACCGGCGGTTTCGCGTGCGGTTCCGCTGGCGATTGGCTTGGTCGTTTTGGTTGCCGGCTTGCTCCAGTTCACCGGGTGGAAGTCGCGTTGCCTGGCCTGCTGTCGTGAAGCACCCGGGCGCGGCAGTGCGTTGCCGGCTGACGCAGAGACCGCTTGGAGGCATGGGCTAAGCCTTGGTCTTCACTGCAGCCGCTGCTGCGCGGGACTGATGACGATCCTGTTGGTGATCGGGGTCATGGATCTTCGGGCCATGGGCATCGTGGCGGCAGCCATCACCCTCGAACGCGTCTTACCGGCGGGTCACTGGGTAGCGCGAGAGATCGGCGGTGTCGTGGTCGCGGCGGGGTTATTTCTGACCGCTCGAGCAACCGGGCTGGTGTGACGAACTAGCCGCCTGCTGCCGAACCAACACTCAAACCCAGCGCTTAACCGCCTCGGGAATATCGCTCGGCAACTGATTGAAGCACAGTTTGGCTTGCGGCGCGCCTTCATGCACGACGTTGACCAACTTCTCAAACAGCAGGAAGTTGCCTGGAACCGTTCTTACGCCCGCCCCGATAAGGACACAATCGAACCGCTTCTGTTTGAGCTGCTTTTGAACAACTGCCTCGGCGGTTTCGCCAAAGTCGGTCATGCATGTTTGAACGCTATACCCGAGACGGGTTAATTCGTCTTCGGAGGACTTGATACCAGCCAGCACCTTCGTTGTGTTCATACCCGGCGGGTAGCCCGGGTCTGAGAAATCAATCAGGGTTGGATCCAGGCCAACCACGAGTACACTTTTCTTGTCTGTCATAGCTGCCTCCATGCAGTTAATGCCCGAAGGAATATCAGGCATGTCTTTGATTGTGTCGCGACGTACCACCGCCCCGCGATGCTCAGCCACTTGGAATCAGCCAGCCTGCCGGATTTTCCCGAATTCCTGCTGAATCCGTTCGGCTAGATAGATCTCTTAGTCGATGGGCGGAGGTGCGGAAGCGCCACCCGCTTCGCGTGACTCCAATCCACGTATTCGGTGGAGTCCGCGATAGCCCAGAATTCCCGCTCCTTCTCCTCATTTCGATGCACCGGCACTTGCCTCTTGCGCTTATTCGGCACGTTCGTACTCCTGTCGTTCTCGACGACTCATATCCCGTGCGGAGATGACCCGAATGTGGCGACCTCTGATCGTAAGGACCACAAAGAGGCGCCGTCCTTACCGTTTGTTGGATAATAGCTTAACCTGTGGAAATCACGTGGCTAGCGCAAAACGGATTACGACCGGTTCTCCCGGGCCGTGGATTCGGATACGAAATGTGTTTCGGGTCAATTAGAGGATGTCGACGTCGTACTTCAGCCCCTCCTCGGTGATCGCTAGGCGTCCATCTTGATAGCTCCAGGTTCCAAACGCGGGAGTGCCATGTGGGGAGGGCCAACACGAGTGTGCCGTCCGATAGAAACACACGAAGCTCGCCGAGAGACACCTGGTCCGACTCGGCCATAACCCAGACCCGGTTAATAAAAGTGACCGGCAGGGCCAAAGACACCTTCACCCCGGTCGTATCGGCCGTCCCTCCTTGCGAGGACTCGCGGGTCGAGCATCCTGAGACGGTAAGCAGCGCGGCAATCATGACACCGAAAATCCGCATATTCAGCCTCATCCGTGGGCGGGCGGGAAACCATCTGTATCGCCTAACCATACCATTCAGCGGGCGACGCGATTATTTGAACTTCTCCGCGTGCTCGAGCACCCAATCGGCCTGCATATCCCAGAGGCCCCCCACAAAGTTCCTCTCTGTCCCTCCGGTGCTCGGGCTGCCCGTCTTCGTCACCAGCAAGCTATGACTGGAGTTCGGATAAACTTTGGCCACGTAATCCTTGTTGCCCGATTTGGTCATGGCTTGCTTGAAGATCGAAACGCTCTCCGGAACAGGAACATATGTGTCCTTGTCACCCCAGATCGCAAGAATTGGAATCTTCAAGGCCTCGAGAGCGGGTACCGGGTCGTAAGTCATGTTGTTTTTATAGCTGAGCCTGATGCGTTCGAGAGATGCCGGCGGATTCGTGTAGGGGAGCCATCCCTCGCCAGACGCTTTCTGCATGGTGGCTTGAAGCTGCTCCCACCCCTCACCCGTTCGAGCGACGGCAAACTTCATCCTCATGAAATCAGCGCCTTGTTTCACGACGCTCTTTTCGAAACCATCGACTCGGAGCTGTGTCTCCGCCCGAAAGAGTTCTTGCTTCCAGGGCACGACGCCGGACAACGATTGAAGGATCAGGAACGCGACGTCCGGGGACCGTGAGGCGGCCAGCGACACCGTCCAGGCACTGTTGCTGAATCCGAAGAGGCCGATGCCATGTGGTTCCACGTCATTACGCGCCTTGAGGGCCCGCACACACGCCAACACGTCATTGGCCAGGTCAGAAAACGAGTTCGCGCCGACGGATCCGGTCGATTGGCCGGCGCCTCGTGAGTCGAACACGAACGCGGCAATACCGCGGCTCACATAGTTTTGCGCCCACAACCGCAGTTGGTTTCGATTCGTGCCGTAGTCTCCGGGCGTAACGATCACCACCGGATAGCGGCCGGTGCCCTCGGGCAGGATCAGCGTGCCGGCGATGGTCACGTCACCGTTTTGGCAGGTGATTCGTTCTTCTGTGAAAGCGAGCTTGTCCGCGCCTATCTTCGTGATATCGGTCTCGCGCGTATGCGCGGAGGTGGACCGATACGGAGACCAGCTTTTCCAGGACAAGCCAATGACATCCCCCGCATCGTCCTCTTCGAACGTGACTTTCAGCGCGATGGGATAACTCACACTCAAGCCGCTCCCGGAATAAAAGATTCCTTGCGGGGCCGGCCACAGCGTGCCCACCTGCCCCGTCTTGTAATCGACGTAATTCAGGGTTCGCGGATGGCCCCATCCGCGCAGAATCGAAATGACGTGGTCGGGGTGGACGCGGTAGGCGCCGTAATACGTTTCGAGCGAATCGACGGGGACGTAAGCCCAACGAGTGACACCGAAGGTGCCTCTCATGGTCCCGTAAACGAAGGTTCCGGAGATCTCCTTTTCGTTCTGCGGGCTCACTGCGCCATCAAAAAGGACACGGCCTGTCCGCGCAGGGATCTCGACGTGCAGTGCGGTTGGGGCCTTCTTCAGGTTCTCGAGGGGAACATTCAAGACGTTTTCGCCGCCACCGTAGCTGGGAAACAAGATATCGCCATTGTCACGGAGGGTGTCGCCTGGGCTGGTAAAACGCAGGTTCACCGCCACCCAGTTTCCCTTCAGTAGGAAGCCGCCCGTCCAAGTGCCATCCAAGGGCGGCTCGCTTGAGCACACATGGGGCAGAACAAAGAGGAGGACGGCAATGATTAGGAAGAGAGATCCGCCCTTAGGGCAGGCCCTTGCCGTTAGGCGGGTCACCAAGCCGTGCGGTTCGCCGGGATCAGAAGGTTGTATGCGCTCCATGTACCTGCTGAGACGGGGAGACCGGGCACAACGTTCATGCTGGCGGCTGAAACAGCTATCGAATCCTTACTAGGCGTCGTGATGCTCGGAACGCGGGGGCGATTAGATCGTATACGTAGACGCCCGCCGAAACGGTTTCTCCACGATCGTTCTTGCCGTCCCAAAGAACCTGACGCTCTCCGGGAGACATGCGCTCATTTACCAGCAACCTGACTTGTCTGCCCGAAAGATCGAGGATTCTCAGCTTTACATCACCGTACTTGGGCAGAGTGAACGGGATAATCGTCGAGTTTCCCAGGAAGGGATTGGGGCGATTTTGCTCCAGCCGAGCAAACACACCTGTCGTTGCCCGTATTGGGCCGAAGAACTGGCGATCTCCAGATCGATCTATGGCCTCCAAGCGGTAAAAGTAGGTAACTCCTCCATCCACGTTCTCGTCGAGGTACCGATACGGAGAAGGGGGAGCAAGCAGCTCGGTATCGATCCGGTGGTATCCGATTTCCCTCAGCAACGAGCGGTGTACATGGAATCCGGCGAAATCGGTCTCCGAGGAAGTGGTCCATTCCAGCAGTATGCCCCCCGCTTGAGATAAAGCTTGGAATGATGAAAGGACGACGTCCGTAGGCGGCGTTGTAAGCAGCGCGTATTTCGAGATCGCGCTCCGTTCCGAATCGACGATATAGAGATCACCGTTGCTGTCAAACGCGATGTCGCTCGGAAAAGCTTGTGGATTGCTGGACAGTTGGAGCCATCCTAGCCACGCTCCCGATGAGTCATATTTTATGAGCCGGAAATGACCCGTGTCGCAAACCCAGAGGTTCCCATCCGCATCCATTGTCGATCCCTGGGGGCAGTCAAGATCGCGACCGTTGAAGGGAAGCTGCGTGTAGGGCAGTTGAGTAGATGGGTCCGGGGTCAGCGTGTATTTATCGATCCGGTCCCCGCCACAAATGGAAACATACAGAACACTGTCGTCCACGGTAATCGCGTTGGGATTCGTTCCAGGCACCGTGGTAATGACCTGCAGAGCCTCTCCGGCGGAGCTAAAGTGGTGAAGGCCGCGTTCCGCGGTCACCCACAAGTTTCCGGAGGGTTCGCAATCGAGTCCAATCGGCTTCACCAGATTAAACGGACTCAAGTTGTAGGTGATGTTTCGAAGAAAACTACCTGCAGGAGTGAACACGCAGACACGACTGTTGTCGTAATCAGAGACATATACCAGGCCATCGGAACCAATGTCGATTCCACGCGGACTAGAGAGTTGTCCCGGACCCGAACCCCCAGTTCCCCACATTCCCAGGAAGACACCGGTCGAATCGAATTTCTGAATGCGGTTGTTGAACTGTTCGGAGACGTAAATCGCCTGATTCTCGTCAATCGCTATGCTTGACGGATTCTTGAACTGCCCAGACCCTGTCCCATAGGACCCCCAAGTCCGAATTAATCTTGCCGAGATCGGGCCAGGAAGTGGTGATGGAGCTAGTCCTGAGCATTGTGTTGGATAGATGCGAAAATTAGAAACACCGGTTGCGTAGAAGAGGGAGTCTTTGACCGTAACTGTCACGCTGGCTCCGGTTGCGCCGCCGATGAGCGTAGGAGCCTGAGGATTCGAAACATTGACCACGGTCAATCCGCTGAGGCCAGATGCAACATAGGCTACGCTGTCCGATACCGCGACATCGCTTGTGGTTCCCGGTGTATCAAAAGTGCTCAGAATGGCAGGTGAGGCTGGATTCGAAACGTCGATTACCTGGAGACCAAGGTAGTAGTCGGCAACGTACAAATATGACCCCGACAGCGTTATGCCGTATATAAGGCTGTTATTGTCCAAACTTCCCACGATGAACGGGGATGCCGGATTCGAGATATCGATAATGAATATTCCGGTTTCTTTTGTAGGGAACTGTCCGCAACATTGCGACTGTCCCGAAACGTAGGCGTAGGTTCCTGAAACAATCACGTCGAGGAACGGTAGTTCTTGGCTTGGCGTGGGAACGCTGGCCACAATGGTGGGTGTTGTCGGGTCCGACACGTCGATGACCTGGAGACCGGCTCCCGAATCGGGGACATAAACAAAGGAACCCGAGACATCCATGCGGATGCCTTGGGTATTGGCGGGGAGACTCACGCTTCCGAGAGATTCGGGCGCCGCCGGATTAGAGACGTCGAAGACCAGCAGGGTCCCAGGTTGTTGTTCGGTCACGTAAAGGTAAGGGCCTGAGGCCGCCACTCCGGTGGCTCTTGTCAAATAGGGCGCACCAATCGTTCCAACAAGTTGAGGAGAGAATGGGTCCGAAATATCGATAATGTAAAGGCCGGCGTCCCACCCAGGAAGATATGCGTAGTTTCCGGCGAGCGTTGGTTTGCCAAATGGGTATTGAATAGTTAAGGCACCCAGGGTGTATTCGTTCCCGGTCGCATAATCGACGAGACAATCGCTCTCGGCCGGCGCGGCTAAAAGCATTGCGCCCGAAGAGGCAAAGAAGAGGACCACCAGAATCGCCCGCATACACGCCCTCCGTTTGGCAGGGGGGGGACGCAGCAAAATTATACGGCTCTGCCAGTCATAAAGCCAGAGATCGCGGCGCGCTTAACGCATTCTTCGAGGCCGGTTTGAAGACCGAGTTTTTCGGTGCGTGGATGTCCGCGAGGCCCCTCGGCGTGTTCGAGTCCTATTTTCTTGCGGGCGGGATGCTGCTCTAACCTCCAAGCTGCGCCGGCGGCCAGGCGCCAATCATCTGCCGTAAAGCGACGATCTTGCCGAGGTGATACGCGTTGTGTACGGCCAGACTGTGCAGTTCGTCGGCCATCGTCACGCCCGGCTCTACTTCCAGCGCCAAGTGCTCCGGCGATTCCGCCCATGCGACCGCCGCCCGCGCACCGTCGAGGAATAGGCGTACGAGATCCTCCCACTGCTGCTCGTGCTCCGGCGCCACCCTCGGGTAGTCGTCACCGATCGCATGATCCCGCTTGACGACGATGCGCTGCCAGGTGGCCGCATGCCACAGCTCCTCGTAGATCGAATGCGACGCGCCGACCGGCCGTAGCGTGACCTGCTCGAGCGTGAGCCCGGAGAGCAGGTCGGCCCGCGCGCGGAACTCGCCGGTCAGGAACAGGTGCTCCCAGATATGCATCGCATTGCTCCTTTACTCGGATTTGCTTCGCCGCCGCCCCGAGGCGAACGCCAGTCGGCCAAACCGTTTCACCGGCCAACCAGCGGCCAAGCGACTATCACCCATTCTTCACGTCCGTCTGAATACCTTGATATGGTCTCGAAGCCCATTCTTTCGTGAGCCCGAATAGATACTTGATTTCGAACGGCGATCTCGGTGACACATAGCTCGTACGTTGCCGGTGCCCTGAGGGCGACGTGCTCGTAGAGCCGCGCGAGAAGGCCGCGACCCCGATGATCCCGATCAACGCAGACCTGACCGCCGACGAAGAACCGTACCTCGGAGAGTGGCCGACCGCCGTACGTGCACCGACTGAATTGGTCGAACATTGGGGCCAGCGTCGCCACTTCACTTCGTAACGACAAGGGGAGCGCGAGGCAGTACCCCACCACGGCATCGTCGGCAAGGGCGATCGCCTGGGGCAGTGTCTCAGCCATGCGCCGAAGAAGAGGCACGGAATGCTGAGCAAAGACGAACCCTTCCTGTGCCTGCACCGCGGGCGTGAGAGCTTGGGCGTGATAGCGCCGCTGGAGGTCGAGGATCTGCTCAAAGTGATGGTCGCTTGACGCGATGTCGAGTTTGATTATTTCGTCCACAACAGGACGCAACCTCATGGATACCGGCGGAGCGCCGGGCCGTCTGGCACAAAGCGCCCGAGCGACTTCCGATGCCGGGCAAGTAGCCGATCGCCCGAATCAATGGCCGACGAAAGGCGGAGCGTTCGACAGATCTGGCCAAGAGGCCTGGTGCGCGGCAGCTCTAGCAGCAACTGGAGGCCACCGCCCTTGTCGCCCGCGAGCGGCGAGCCATCCGGCAGAATGAACCACCAACACTGGCTCCGGCGATCCTCTGGGACAGCGGCGAGCAAGCGCCCGGCGGCCTCATCGGCGAGGGGCAGGAACGCCAACCGATTCCGCTGGTCGAGGCTGGCGACCACCCGGGCCGCCCAGCGACAGAAGCGTCAGCCTGCTCCGTACAGTAGGACCGGGCGAACGGCGTCTTGCCCGGCTGGTAGGGCGGCAGCACCGCCGCGCTGTTCGGGGAGGGAATCTGTCACCGTGAAACCCAGCTAGCTCAGCTAGCTCGTCGTAATGGCTTGAGCCTTGCGATCTCTGCTGCGTCGCGAGAGCGGAGCGCATGCCAGAGATCCCAGTCTTGCTGAAGACCGAGCCAGAAGTCGGCACTTACGCCAGTGACTCGCGCCAGACGAAGAGCTGTGTCTGGGGTAACGCCACGCTTCCCGCGGATGATCTCGTTCAGACGTGGAAAGGAGACGCCGAGTTGAATTGCAAAGGCTGATTGAGAAAGTCCAAGAGGTTTTAGGAACTCCTCAAGCAGCATCTCCCCAGGATGAGTGGGAGGACGATGGGTGGGTAAGCGACGCTCGGTGAAGAGGCCGCCTCGCAGGCGATCTCGTCCCTTAGTGGTAATCGGTGACTTCGATTTGGTCGGCATAACCGTTCCTCAGTAGCCCGGTCAGCGAACGAGCGTATAACGGCCACATTATAACGGAAGTCGTATAGGCGCGATCTGTGCTGCCTGACAGACCTCGGTCAACGTATCTTGAACAGCTTTTGCACTCGAACCCGCCCGTCATCCGTAACCAATCGTGCAAAGTAGAGACCTGGCCCCACCGGCGCACGATGGTCATCCCGGCCTTCCCAAGTCACCCTATGCGTCCCCGCCGGGAATTCGTCCGTCACCAGCTCCCGCACTTTACGTCCCTGCAGATCCAGAATGACAACGCTCACCTGTGATTTGTGCTCGAGCTCAAACTCGAGAGCGATGTCCGACCAGAAAGGATTCGGGGATGCGGTCAATTTGAATCGAGGCGAAAGGTCGCCAGAGCGGGCGGAAACAGGCCCGAAGAGTTCCTTGCTACCCGAACGGTCCAAGGCTTCTACGCGATAGTAATACGTCACCCCGGCAGTCACTTGAGAATCGACAAACCGATAAGGGCCCGGCCGGAGAAGCGGGAGAATGGGCTGAGTATTTATCTGCGTGAAGCCCGTTTCCGGCTCAACTGACCGTTGAACATTGAAGCCCGAAAAATCAGATTCTGATGAGGTGCTCCAACTCAGAAGAATGGCCCCAGGTTGGGGAGAGGCTTGAAACGAGGAGAGACGGACACTCACAGGGCCAGCGTCGGCGGATATGGCGGCGATTCCGGACTGTGGCTCTCCCCCGATGCTGGTGAAGGTTCCACCTGCGTACACCGTGCTCCCGGTCACCGTCAAAGCGTACACTGTGTAAGGAGTGGAGCCGATCGTGTTTGGGTTTGGGTTCCAGGGCGTGGCGAGCCCGCTCGATGCATCCAGCGCCCCGAGGGTGTTCCGCGGCTGCCCCCCGATGCTGGTGAACTGCCCGCCTGCGTACACCGTGCTCCCGCTCACCGCTAACGCGTTCACTCCGCCGTTCCCACCAGTCGCGTTGGGGTTCCAAGCGGTGGCGAGTCCACTCGCCGCATCCAGTGCGGCGATATAGTTCCGTGGCTGTCCTCCGATAACGGTGAAATATCCGCCCGCATACACAGTACTTCCACTAATCGTCAGCACGTTCACTGGGCCGCCGGCGTTCGGGTTCCAAGGCGTGGCAAGCCCAGTCGCCGCATCCAGCGCGGCGATGTCGGTCCGTGCTTGTCCGCCGATGTTCCCGAAGCTTCCGCCCGCGTACACCGTGTTCCCGCTCACTGCCAGCGCGTGCACGTAGAGGTAGGGGTCGGGGATGCCGATGCCGCCCGCGTTTGGGTTCCAGGCGGTGGCGACTCCGCTCGATGCATCCACCGCAGCGATGCGGTTCCGCACGCCCCCGCCGATGCTAGTGAAATTTCCTCCCACGTACACCGTGTTGCCGCTCACCGCCAACGCAAGTACTGGGTCGTTCGCGTTCGGGTTCCAGGCGGTGGCGAGTCCGCTCGATGCATCCAGCGCCGCAATGTATCTCCGCGCCTGCCCGCCGGCGCCGGTGAAGCTTCCGCCCGCGTACACCGTGCTTCCGTTCACCGCCAGCGCTTTCACTTCTTCGCAGCATGCACCCGGATTCCACGCGGTAGCGATCCCGGTCGATGCATCCAGGGCTGCGAGGTTGTTCCGCGCCTGCCCGCCCATGCTGGTGAATCCCCCGCCCGCGTACACCGTGTTCCCGCTCACTGCGAGCGCGAACACGCCGTAATTCGGGTTCGGGTTCCAGGCGGTGGGGTTCCCGTTCGATGTACGCAATGCTGCGATGTTGTTCCGGTCTTGCCCGCCGAGGCCGGTGAAAATCCCGCCCACGTACACCGTGCTCCCGCTCACCGCGAGCGCCCACACGCTGGGGCCGTAGTACATGCCGCTGGGGTTCCAGGCGGTGGCGAATCCGCTCGATGCATCCAGCGCCGCGAGGCCATACCGCGTCTGCCCGCCGATGGTCCAGAAGTCCCCGCCTGCGTAGATCGTGGTCCCGCTCACCGCCAGCGCGTACACTGGGTTGTTTGAGTCCGGGTTCCAAGGCGTGGCGAGTCCGCTCGATGCATCCAGCGCCGCGATGTGGTTCCGCATCTGCCCGCCGATGCTGGTGAACCATCCACACACGTACACCGTGCTCCCGCTCACCGCTATCGCATCCACTTCGGCGCTCGCGTTCGGGTTCCAAGGTGTGGCGAGTCCGGTTGACGCATCCAGCGCAGCGATGTGGTTCCGCATCTGCCCGCCGATGCCGGTGTAGTATCCGCCCACGTACACCGTACTCCCGCTCAACGCCAGTGCGCGCACGTCGCCGCCCACCACGTTCGGATCCCAGGCGGTGGCGAGTCCGCTCGATGCATCCAGCGCGGCGATATTGTTCCGCGCCTGCCCGCCAATGCTGGTGAATCTCCCGCCGGCGTACACGGTGGTCCCGCTTACCGCCAGCTCGTAGACGCCGGGGTAGGTTCCGCCCTCCGGGTTCGGGTTCCAGGCGGACACCGTACCGTCCGCCAGAATGTGCGCTAGGTTCGAGCGCGGCACACCGCCAACATGGGTGAAGGTACCCCCCACGTACCAGCCTCCCGTCCCGTCGGGCGCCACCGCCTTCACGTAACCCGCCACCTTGGGGATGGCTATCGGCTGACCCGTCGTGGCATCAAGCGGTATGGCGCCTCCAGTCGCCGGTCCCACCTGAGTGAAATTTCCACCGATATAGATCGTTGAACCGACCTGCACCATGGCGTTGACCGTTCCGTTCGTCACCCACAGTGTGTTGTCGATGGTTTGCGCCATCGCCGCCTCGTGACCGCCGACAAGAATTATTCCGCTTACGAGAAGCGCGGCGAGGGCAGCCGCATCCCACCGGGCATCAAGATGCAATCTGCAAAGCAGATGAGAGGCGGAATCTTGTGGCATGGCAGGCCTCCTTCGCGGAGAGTGGGAACGCTAGGGTCGGCTGCATGGGGACGCGAGGTCTCTCCTGCCAAAGATTAGACGGCTTTGCGCGCGACTCTTTACATGAGAAAAGCTCGCTAGGTCGAGCTTCCTTGACACCTTCGCCTCCACCACCTAACCTCTTGTCTCTTTTTCGGTAAGCCCAAGAACGGCAAGGCGTCGTCCCCGCCCGAAGCCCTGCTCAACCAACAGCCCAAAACGCACCCGGTCCATGCAAAAAATCTCCATTCGCGGCGCCCGCGAACACAACCTGCAGGACATCGACCTCGACATCCCGCGCGACCGCTTGGTCGTGGTCACCGGGGTGAGCGGAAGCGGCAAATCGAGCCTCGCTTTCGACACCATCTACGCCGAGGGCCAGCGCCGCTATGTAGAGAGCCTCTCCGCCTACGCCCGGCAGTTCCTGGGCCAGATGGAGAAGCCGGACGTCGATCACATCGACGGCCTGAGTCCGGCAATCAGCATCGAGCAACGCACCGCCGCCCGGAACCCGCGCTCGACCGTGGCCACCGCGACCGAGATTTACGACTACCTGCGTCTCCTCTTCGCCCGCATCGGCCAGCAGTTTTGCGTGAAATGCGGGCAGCCCATCCGCCGACAGACGGTGCAAGAGATGGCGGACTTGGTCCTCACCCAAGCGGAAGGCAAGCGCACGCAGATCTTGGCCCCCATCGTCCGCGGACGAAAGGGGGAGTACAAGGCCGACTTGGCCGAGATGAAGAAAGAAGGCTTCCTGAGAGCTCGCATCGATAACGAGTGGGTGGACCTCGAGAACCCGCCCGAGATCGACAAGAAGCGCAAGCACAACATCGAAATCGTGGTGGATCGCCTCAAGCCCACTATCCAGGATCGCCAACGACTGACCGACTCTTTGGAAACGGCGCTCAAACAGAGCGGGGGAATGGTCACCATCGTGGCCGAAGGCCTCCCCGATCGCACCCTGAACGAGCACGCCACCTGCACCACGTGCGGCATCTCCTACGGCGAGCTCGAGCCCCGCATGTTCTCGTTTAATTCACCTTACGGGGCATGCCCGGGTTGCGATGGGTTGGGCACCAAGATGGAGATCGATCCCGATCGTCTGGTCCCCGATCCCACGCTTTCCTTGAACGAAGGCGCCATCGCCTCGCATCGCAACGCCCACGAGGCATCCTGGTTGGGGGCACAACTTCGCGCGCTGGCCAAGGCGTACGAGTTCGACCTCAACACCCCGTGGGGTCGTCTCAACCAACGGGTGCGGAAAGTAGTCCTCTACGGCACCAAAGGCCGAGAGCTGGACATCCATTATCGCGACTCGCGATTCAGCGTGAAGTTCAAGCGCGAATGGGAAGGGATCATTCCCAGCCTCATGCGCCGCTACCGCAGTACGGCCAGCGATCACATGCGCGAGCACATTGCCACGTTCATGGGGCTCGCCGAATGCCCCGACTGCCATGGCGCGCGCCTCAAGCCCGAAACGCTCGCGGTTAAAGTGCACGGCAAGAACATCCATGAGATCACGATTCTCTCCGTGGCCAAATCCTTGGACTGGCTGGACGAGCTCAACCTCAACGAGAAAGAGCAGATCATCGGCGCCGGCATCCTCAAGGAAATCCGCCAAAGATTGCAGTTCATGGCCGACGTGGGACTCGAATATCTGACCCTGGATCGATCGGCGGCGACGCTGAGCGGCGGAGAAGCGCAACGCATTCGCCTCGCCACGCAGATCGGCTCTCGGCTCATGGGTGTGCTCTACGTGCTGGACGAGCCCTCGATCGGTCTCCACCATCGCGACAACGAACGCCTCATCAGCACGCTCACCAGCCTCCGAGATCTAGGCAACACGGTCATGGTGGTCGAGCACGACCTGGACACCATGCGCGCGGCGGATTTCATCGTGGACCTGGGTCCGGGCGCGGGGAAAGAAGGGGGCAGGATCGTTGCGGCCGGCTCGCCCGAGCAAATCCAAAAGAACTCGAAGAGCCTCACCGGCAAATATCTCTCCGGCAAGCTCGAAATCAAAACTCCCGAATTGAGGCGCAAAGGCAACGGCAAGAGCCTTACCGTTCAGGAAGCCGAAGCAAACAACCTCAAGAAGATCAACGCCACGTTCCCGCTTGGTCTCTTCATTTGCGTGACCGGCGTGAGCGGCAGCGGAAAATCAACCCTCGTCAACGAAATCCTTCACAAGGCGCTCGCGCGATCCATCTATGGCGCGGTCGACACCCCTGGCAAGCACTGCGGTATCGACGGGCTCAAGCACCTCGACAAGGTCGTCAACATCGACCAGTCCCCGATCGGCCGCACCCCGCGTTCCAACCCCGCCACCTACACGAAAGTGTTCGACGAGATTCGTCAGCTGTTCACGGCGCTTCCCGAATCCAAGGTGCGCGGCTACTTGCCGGGGCGGTTCTCGTTCAACGTGAAAGGCGGGCGTTGCGAAGCGTGTGCCGGCGACGGGGTGGTCAAGATCGAGATGCATTTCCTTCCCGACGTGTACGTGAAGTGCGACGTGTGTCATGGCCAACGCTACAACCGCGAGACCCTCGACATCACCTACAAGGGAAAGAATGTCTCCGATGTCCTCAAGATGACGGTCGCGGAGGCTCACGAATTCTTTGCCAGCATCCCCATGATCAAACGACGGCTGGACGTCCTCATGGGAGTCGGCCTGGGTTATATCGAGCTGGGGCAGGCCGCCACGACGCTATCCGGCGGCGAAGCCCAGCGCATGAAACTGTCGAGCGAGCTCAGCAAGGTCGCCACCGGCCGTACCCTGTATATTCTCGACGAGCCAACCACCGGGCTTCACATTCACGACGTGGAGCAGCTGCTTTCCGTGCTGGCCAAACTCGTTGACCGAGGCAACACGGTCGTGGTGATCGAGCACAATTTGGACGTGGTCAAGACCGCGGATCATCTCATCGACTTGGGTCCCGAAGGGGGAGAAGGCGGAGGCTACATCGTCGCCGAAGGCACTCCCGAAGAGGTGGCCAGGAATCCCCGATCGCACACTGGGCGCGCCCTCGCGGCGCTCTTACGAGGAGACGCGCCGGAAAACGGCCGGCACAGAGGAGCCTCCACCAAGGCATGGACTGGAGTCTAAGGAGGAATCATGGAAGTCAAAGTCAAGGTTGCCGCCGAGG